>Ga0068853_100003937_pt1 | contig 11404 bp, 9 predicted proteins | sample KBSCornC32_FD_65655 | JGI IMG/M metagenome (GOLD analysis project Ga0068853, IMG submission 65655) | Corn rhizosphere microbial communities from Kellogg Biological Station, Michigan, USA - KBS Corn C3-2 | ecosystem: Host-associated > Plants > Roots > Rhizosphere > Soil ... | reverse complement strand
CTCGACCTCGACCCCGGGCTCCGCGCCGGCGCCGTCCTCGTCGTCCGGCTCGACGAGCCGCAGCCGGCCCTCGCCGCCCGGGAAGAGCGTCGCGGCGACCTCCTCGAAGTTCGCCGCGACCGCCGCGAACGTCTCGTCGAAGCGCCGGTTCACGGTCTCCGTCAGCTCGTCGCGGAGCGCGGCCAGCTCGGCGAGCGAGGCCTCGAGATCCGCACGCTGGGTCGCGAGCTCGTCGAGCCGCTCCTTCTCGGCCTCGTACTCCTCCTTGGCGAGCGGATTGACCTGCCCGAGCGCCTCGCGACGCGATTCGAGCCGGGTCACGCGCGCGGCCAGCTCGTCGCGGTCGACGGCGCCGTCGTCGTCCGAGGGCCCGGCCCCGGGCTCGCTCGCCTCCGGGGCCGCGGCAAGGGCCTCGTCGAGCCGACGCCTGGCCTCCCCCGCCTCGCCGTCCAGCCTCGCCAGCTCGACCTCGACCCCGTTCACCCGTTCGGTCGCCGCGTCGACGGCGTGACGCACCTCGACTTCGGCGGCACCGAGGCGGCGGAGCTCCGCACCGAGCTCTCCGGCGCGGGCGGCCCCGGCGTCGACCCGTGCGCGCACGGGCGCCTCGAAGCGGGCCGCGAGGGCGGACGCACGCCCGACCGACTCGCCGAGCCCGACGGCAGCGCCCACGAGCCGGCGGACGAGGTCGACGTCGAGGCGGCTCCTGCGCGGCGCGCGCTCGACGAGCGCGGCGTCCGCGAGGCGGGCGGCGTCGGCAGCGGCAAGCGCGGCGGCGGCCGCCGCGTCCGCCTCGGCCAGCGCCATGCCCGCCTCTGTCGCAAGATCCTCGCGGCTCCGCTCACCGGCGAGCCCGATCCCGACTGGTGCACCCCCGAGCCGTGCGAGCACGACCTCGGCCTCCGATGCCCTGCGGCCGGCGTCGGCCGCATCTCGGCGGGCCTCCGCCTCCACGCCTGCCAGGCGGCGCAGCTCGTCGCCGAGCTCGCGCGAGCGGCGGTCAGCGGCCGCGATGCGGGCGTCGAGCGGTGCCTGGATGCGTGCGATGCTCGCAGCCGCCCGCCCCGTCGCTGCGGCGAGCGCCTCGGTAACGGCAGCGAGCCGACCGAGCAGCTCTGCGTCGAGGGTCGTCCCGCGCAGATGGGCAACCTCGGCGTAGGCAGCCTCGGCCTCGGCTGCGCGCGCGGACGCGTCGTCCGACTCGCGTGCGGCGCCCTCCGCGCGGGCGCCGAGCTCGTCAGCCTCGTCGGCGAGTACGCGGCGCCGAGCGTCGAGCTCGAGCAGGACCGCCTCGCCGGTCTCGCCGGCGAACCAGAGCTCGCCTCGGCCGACGTCGTAGCCCTCGCCGTCGATCGTGACGGCGACGCCCGATCGCACCTCGCGCAGCTCACCCGACTCGACGAGCCAGACGCCGTCGAGCAGGCGAAGCGCCTCGTCGGGGCCTGCCGCGAGCGAGGCGAGGGGCCGAGCGCCGGGCCGAGGAGGGGTGCCGGCGGCGGCGCGCGAATCTCCGATGACGACCGAGAGACTGCCTAGCCCGCTCGTGCGGGCGCGCTCGAGGAGCGCGAGCGCTTGCTCGGAGCTGCTCGCGAGAAGCGCCGAGGCCCGCCACGCGAGAGCCGCCGCGACGGCCTTCTCGAATCCGGGCTCGACCTCGAGCGCCGCGAGCGCCAGCCGCTCGCCTTCTGCGGCCAGCGTACGCGCCGCCGGCGCGACGCCCTCCCGCTCCGCGAGCGATCGCTCGAGCCCAGCGAGCCGCTCCCGGGCCGAGCGGGCGCGCTCGGCGAGATCGTCGCGCTCTGTCGCAGCGGCACGTGCGAGTGACCGCGCCTCGTTCGCGCGCTGCTCGAGCTCGGCCGGGCTCGGAGCGCCGCTGCGAGCGTGCGTGCGGGCGACGTCGTGCTCACCACGGAGCTTCCGGGCGAGCTCGGCGACGGTCTCCTCGCGCGAGCGAAGCCGCTCCCGCGCGGCGCCGAGCGCGACGAGCGAGCGGTTGGCGTCGCCGTGCCCTCCGGTCAGCTCGCTCATCCCCCGGTCGACCGCCTCGCGCTCGCGCCCGACGGCGTCGAGGCGCATGTCCGCCTCGTCGGCGACCGCGCGCTCGGCCGCTGCGAGCAGCGCGTGCGCGTGGCGGGCGCGCTCGGCCGCGTGCCCGCTCCGCGTGGCCGCGTCACGCGCAGCCGCGGCGGCGGCGTGCGCCGCGTCCTCGAACGCGCGCAGCGTCTCGTCGGTTCGCGCCTGCGCGGCGAGCTCGGCATCGGCCAGGTCGTCATGCAAGCGGGCGGCGAGGCCGGCGACGGACTCGCCCCGCACGGTCAGGCGCTCGCCGGCGCCCCGAAGACGGTAGAGCGCTCCGACGGCGGTCTCGCGCGCACCCGCTGCGTCCGAGAGCTCGATCTCCGCGCTCTCCCGCTCGCCGAGCACGGACTGGAGTCGCTCCTGCGCCGAGCGCCGCGCGAGCGAGGCGGCGGTGCGGCGCTCGTCTGCCTCGGCGCGGCGTGTGTCGAGCGTGGCGAGGTCGAGCCGCGCAAGCCGCGCCCGAAGTGCCGCGATCTCGCCGACGAGCTTCTCCGCCCGCTCGGCCGCGGTTGCCTGGAGGGCGAGCGGGCGCAGGCGCTTGCGCACCTCCTCCTCGACGTCGCGGGCGCGCTCGACCTGCGTCGCGACGCGCGCCAGCTTGAGCTCCGCGCGATGTCGGCGCCGCTTGAACTTCCCGAGGCCGGCGGCCTCCTCGACCAGCGACCGGCGATCCTCGGGCTTCGAGGCGAGCACCGCGTCGACCTTTCCCTGGCTGACGATCGAGTGCATCGACCCCCCGAGGCCGACGTCGGCGAGCAGCTCGACGAGGTCGGTGCGCCGGACGGGTGAGCGATTGACGAGGTACTGGCCCTCGCCGCCGCGGACGAGGCGGCGGGCGATCGCGATCTCGGAGTAGTCGAGCTCCGCACCGAACCCGCCGTCCTCGTTGTCGAAGAGCAGCTCGACCTCGCAGTGATCCGCGGGCTGGCGCGTCGCCGAGCCACCGAAGAGAACGTCGTCGGGCTTCTCGGCGCGCATCTCCGACGGGGTCAGGGAGCCGGCCGCCCAGACGATCGCGTCGGAGACGTTCGACTTGCCCGAGCCGTTCGGGCCGACAACGACCGCGACCCCCGGCTCGAGCTTCACCTCGACGGGGTCCGGGAACGACTTGAAGCCGCGCAGCTTGATGGAGCGCAGGTGCACCGAGCCCGAACGCTAACGGCGGCGACGGACGTCGGATCCGCCCCTCATGCCCGCGTCGGCGCGGCTCAGGCCGCGGGCGGAAACACGCCGAGCGCAGCGAGTGCCTCGGCCGCGGCCTCTTGCTCGGCCGCCTTCTTCGTCGTGCCACGACCCGTCCCGAGCCGCTCGCCGTCGATCAGCGCCGCGCAGACGAACCGGCGCTCGTGCGGCGGGCCATCGACCTCGAGAACCTCGTACTGCACCGCTCGCCCGGTGCGCGCGAGCGCCTCCTGCAGCTCCGTCTTGGAGTCGACATGCCCGGTGCTCGCGTACTCGATCCGGTCGTCGAAGGCCTCGACGATCGCGGGCGCGACGACGTCGTAGCCGTACTCGAGATAGACGGCAGCGATCGCCGCCTCTAGGAGCGCCGCGAGCACGTTGCGGCTCAGCGAGATGCGGTGCAGCTCCGGCCCGGGCACGTCCTGCGCCCGTGCAACGAGCACCGCGCCGAGATCGAGCGTCCGCGCGACAGCGGCGCAGCTCTGCCTCGAGACGACGTGCGCACGGATCTTCGCGAGGCGCCCCTCGGACGCGTCCGGGAAACGGTCGTAGAGCGTTCGCGCGATCGCGAGTTCGAGCACCGAGTCCCCGAGGAACTCCAGCCGCTCGTACGAGGACGCGCGGTCGGGCGCCCACGAGGTGTGCGTGAAGACCTGGTCGCGGTGCTCGGGAGGGAGGGCGCTGATCAGGCGCGGAAGCGCCGCGCCCTCCCCCTCGCGCACCTCACTGATGCTCGACGACGTAGCTGACGGCCTGCCCGACCGTCGTCAGCTTCTGTGCGTCCTCATCCGGGATCTTGATCCCGAATTGATCCTCGAGCTCCATGATGAGCTCGACGAGATCGAGCGAGTCGGCGTTGAGGTCCTCCTGGAACGCCGCGTCCTCCGAGATCGCGCCCTCGTCGGCACCGAGCTTGTCGACGAGCGCCGCCTTGACGCGCTCGTAAACCTCATCGCGAGAAAGAGCCACTTCGAAACCTCTCTGGTCGATACGGGGATTGGGTCGCAGGACTCTAACAGCGTGGGGGAACCCATGGTTCCCCCACGAGCCCCCTCCTCGGCGTCGTGCACGCATCAGCCTCGGACTGGCCTCCCGGCCGGCAAAGCCGGCCTCCGGCCGCAACGGATGTCGCTCCGATCGATGGAACTGCGTTCTTAGGGCTGGGTGCTCGCCCGCGGCAGCCGCTCGGCGAGGCGCTCGACGAGGCGGTGCTCGACACCGCGGGCGGCCATGCGTGTCGCGTTGGCGATCGCGACCTGCGAGCTCGAGCCGTGCGCGATCACGACGAGGCCCCGGAGGCCGAGGAGGTAGCCGCCGCCGTAGGTGTCCGGGTCGAGCCTGGCGCGGAGCCCTCGCGCGGCGGGGCGGATCAACAGGCCGCCGAGCTTCCCCATGGCGGAGCCGTGGATCTCCGACCGCAGTGCGTGGAGCACGGTGCGGATCGTGCCCTCGAGCGTCTTCAGCGCGACGTTGCCCGTGAAGCCGTCGCAGACGACGACGTCGGCGTCGCCCTCGAGCAGCGCGCGCCCCTCGCTGTTGCCCTCGAAGCGAAGATCCGCCTCGCGGAGCAGGGCGTGCGCGTCGAGCGTCAGCTGGTTCCCCTTCTCCGCCTCCTCGCCGATCGAGAGCAGCCGGACGGACGGCTCGCGCACGTCGAGCATCTCCTGTGCGAAGACGACGCCCATGTGCGCGAACTGGAGGAGGTGCTCCGGCCTCGCGTCGGCGTTCGCGCCCGCGTCGATCAGCACCGTCGGCCCCTGTCGTCCGGGGATCACGATCGCGATGCCCGGCCGTAGGACGCCCGGAAGCCTGCGAACATGGAGCAGCGAGGCGGCGAGCATGGCACCCGTGTTCCCCGCGGAGATCACGGCGTCGGCGTCGCCGTCGCCGACGGCCTTGACCGCGCGGACGAGCGACGAATCGGGCTTCGCCCGGACGGCCTCGGCGGGCTTCTCGTGCATCTCGATCGCGTCGGCGCATGCAACGAGCTCGAGCCCCTCGGCATCGAGGGCTGCCGGCCCGAAGAGGACTGGGGTGATCGACTCGGAGGCGGCTGCGACGGCGCCCGCGACGACCTCGACCGGCGCGTGATCGCCGCCCAGGGCGTCGACCGCGACGCGGATAGCCATGGAGGCGCGCCGCTCTACGGAGCCGGCGCCCGCAGCGGCCTGACCTCGCGCCCGCGGTACGTCTTGCAGGTCGGGCAGGCGCGATGCGACTGCTTCGGCGAGCCGCAGTTCTCGCAGGTCGAGACGCGCGGCGCGCCGATGGCGTGCTGCGCGCGGCGCTTGTCGCGACGGGACTTCGAGGTCTTGCGCTTCGGAACGGCCATGAGCGACTCGCCATGGTAGCGGAGAGGAAGAGGCGGTTCAGCCCGTGTCCCGCCCCACCCGATCGAGCAGCGCGAGCAGTCGGGGCCAGGATGCGGTGCGGGCGAGAGCGTCTGCCTGGCGTGTGCCTCCAGACTCGAGCGTGAATCCGTTCGACGAGAACTCGGTGGACACCGGGAGGTACGGGACTGCGAGGCCGACTGCATGACCAGCGTCGTCGAACACGAGCGCCTCGGTGTCCTTCCGACCGTGCTCGAGCCGTCTCGTGCGAACCGCCGTGGTGCCGTACCCCGAGCCCCACACCTGATCCTGACCAGCGCCGACGAGGAAGACCGGGCCGCGGATGCGCTCTACCGGAATCCTCGGATCCGGGTTCGAGGCCGGCGGTATCGACTCGCCGCGACGCGTCCACGAGCCGGGGCCGACCGCGTCGAACGGGACGTACGCCGCTACGCCCTCGACGAGCGCGGGATACGTCGAGCCGACGAGCAGGGCGAGCTCGCCGCCGCGCGAGGTGCCGATCATCACGACGGCTTTCACGCCCGGCCTGGTGTGGAGCCATTCGAGCGCTCGTTCGAGGTACTCGAGCGGGATCGCACGGAGCTCCTTCGGAAGCCCCGGCGCGCGGAAGTACGCGAGTTGGAGAACGGGATATCCGTGCGAGGCGAGAAGCCCTGCCTGCCATGCGTTGCCGTAGCCGCCCTCGCTCCCGCCGACCGCGAGGACGGCGACGGGCCTGCGATCGCGGGGCGGTCCCGTCCAGTAGCGACCGGTGAGGCGGTCGCGCGCGACGGTCAGGTCGCGCGCCGAGACACCCGGCCCCACCATTTCCCTGGTGGCGACGGCAGTGCCCAGCCCCCGATCGCCCTGCCGCGCACCCAGGCGCAGCTCGAGGGTGCCGTTCGGCGGAACGAGCCCCAGCTTCGCCGAGTCCGGCACACCAGTGGGGTGAAGCGCGGTGACGAGCGGGCCTGCGTCGACCGAGATCCGCCCGTCGTCGTCGGCGAGCACGCTCCGGCTGCCCGACCACGACACGCCGTCGGCAGACGTCGCCGACAGCGTCAGCTCGACCGGGGCGTCCCGCTCGGCGCCGTCGACCCCCATGCGAAGCGGCGCGTCGAGCAGGGCGTCGGCCGGCTCGATCCTGACGCGCGTCTGCGCGGGATCGCCGCCCGACCGCAGCACGACGACGAGCGCGAGGGCAACCGCGGCGACGATCGCGAGACCGGCTGCGGCCGCGGTGAGTGCGAAACGTCGCTTCCCCATGTCCACGCCGAATGCACGCTACTCGTGTCGTTTCCCGTGATCAACGCGGTCGACGGGCAGCGCCAGCGTCCGTGTCGGTGCGACCGCCTCGAGGAACCGTCGGTCGTGCGAGACGACGACGAGCGCGCCGTCCCAGCCCGCGAGCGCCTGTTCGAGCTGCTCGACCGCCTCGAGGTCGAGGTGGTTCGTGGGCTCGTCGAGCACGAGCAGGTTCACGCCGGCGGCCTGCAGCTCGGCGAGGTGCGCGCGGGTGCGCTCGCCCGGCGAGAGGGTGTCGCACGCACGGAGGACGTGCGCCGCGCCGAGCCCGAACTTCGCAAGCAGCGTCCGCGCGTCGACGGTATCGAGGCTGGTGCGGTCCGTGAACGCGTGGAGCAACGGTTCCGGCGACGCGTAACCGGTCCGCTCCTGACCGATCACGCCGATGACCACGCCACGTCCGATCTCGCGCGTGCCGCGGGAGAGCTCGAGCTCGCCGAGCAGCGCGCGGACGAGCGTCGACTTGCCGGCGCCGTTCGGTCCGGTCACGGCGAGACGCTCTCCCGGCTGAAGCTCGAGGTCGACGGGGCCGAGCCGGAACGCTCCTCGCTCCACGACGGCGCCGGCCAGTCGTGCCACCGGCGTCGGAAGACGCCCGGTGGAGTGGAGCTCGAGCCTGAGCTCCCAGGGCTCGAACGGCTTCTGGGGAAGCGGGTTCCGCTCGAGCAGCTTCTCGGCCTGTCGCACCTTCGTGCGCAGCGCGTTCGTTCCGCGCCGGTCGGCCCCGCCAGACTTCTCGCCGAGGCCTGCCCCCTGTGCCCGGGCCTCGGTCCGTCTCGTGGAGAGCAGCGTGGTGAGCTCACGCCGACGCTCGCGGGCATCGGCGTAGTGCGCATACGCGGCGTGGCGCGCCTCATCGCGGCGCCGGGCGTAGTCCGACCAACCGCCCGCCCACTCGACGATGGCGTGCGAGCGGGGGTCGATCTCCGCGATGCGCCTGACCGTCCGGTCGAGGAACGCCCGATCGTGCGAGACGAGGACGATCGCCCCGGGGAAGCCGTCCACGAACGCCTCGAGCTGCGCGAGCCCGTCCCCGTCGAGGTCGTTCGTCGGCTCGTCCAGGAGAAGCAGGTCGGCTTTCACGAGGTGGACAGCCGCGAGGGACACCCGTGCCGCCTCGCCGCCGGAGAGTCCGTCGAACACTCTGTCGAGGTCGACGCCGAGCCCGACCCGCGCGCACGTCGCCGCCGCGCGCGCGTCGAGGTCGCCGCCGCCGAGCGCGAGGAACCGCGCGAGGGCCACGTCGTAGCGGTCGGACATCGCGTGGGTCGTGTCCGCGTCGCGGGCGAGAGCGTCTGCCGCGGCCTCGAGCTCGAGTTCGGCCGCAGCGACGCCGGTCAGCCGTGCCAGCCGCGCGCGAAGCGTCTCGCGGGGACGCCGCTCCGGCTCCTGCCGGAGATGGGCGACTGTCGCCCGCGGCGGATCGAGCGCGACGACGCCGGCATCGGGTGCCTCCTCGCCCCCGAGCAGCCGCAGGACGGTCGACTTGCCGACGCCGTTCGGCCCGACGAGCCCGATGCGCGCGCGAGGACCGACCTCGAGCGACGCGTTCTCGAGGACGACCTGCGCTCCGTGGGACTTCGCAACGCCGGTAAGGCGGGCACGCACGACGAGGACCTCCTGACTGGACGGGACGCGGCACCTCCGGAAAGGAGGGCCGACAGGAGCGTGAGTCCGCGATCAGTCCGTCATGGGCATGCGCCGAAGCGCAAGCGCACCGTATCAGCCGTCCGGCGCGTCGGTCCGGAACGCCTCGAGCGCCGCCCAGCGGGGATCGACCGCCTCCTCGGCGTGCTCGTGCGGCTCGACGTTCAGGTCCTTGCCGCAGATCGGGCAGAGACCGGCGCAGTCGGGGCGGCACAGGATCTGGTCGGGGAGCGCGAGCGCTACCTGGTCCCGCGCCCACGCGCCGGCGTCGAGCTCCCCGTCGGAGACGTACTCGCTGCGCAACTCCTCGTCGGCGCCGGCGTCGGTCGCGTCGTATTCCTGTGCGTGGACCTCGACCGTGAGGCTCGCAGGAGCGAGGCACCGCATACACGGCCCTTCGAGCCGGGTCGAGAGCGCCAGGCGGAAGATGTCGCCGGTCGCGGCTCGCTGGACGACCAGCTCGGCCGGCGTTTCGGGCGGCACTGTGTGGTACGTCTCACCCCCGAGGACGAGCGGGTCGAGCACGAGCCGGAGCGACTCGTGGTGCTCCTGACCGGGGCGGAGACGAAGGCCTCTGACCGAGAAACGCGCCACGGGACGAGGGTAGCGCCCGCCCTCGCGACGATTGTGATGATCGATTCGTAAGGCGAGTGAAGCTTCCGTAAGAAGGTGGTTCGAACCTTCGGATCCGGGCTAGTCCTGTGTCGTCACATTCGACGAAAGGACATGCGATGCGTACGACACGAAAGATCGGCGCGCTCTGGACGCTCGCCGCTGCGGCGCTCGCGTCGCTCGCGACGGTGCTCGCGCTTCCGGCGGGCAGCGGGGCCGTCACGCAGGCCAGCCCGACCAACACGGCGGAGCCGCGGATCAGCGGATCGGCGACCGTGGGCTCGACGCTCACCGCGAGCCAGGGAACGTGGACCGGCTCGCCGACGGGCTACGCCTACCAGTGGGTGCGCTGTCCGAGGGGCGGCGGCCTCCCGAGCGGCGGGGACTGTGCCGCGATCGGGGGCGCGACGACGACGAAGTACGTCGTCGCGACGGCCGACGTCGACCATCGGCTTCGCGTTCGCGTGACCGCGTCGAACGCCGACGGATCGAAGACGGTTGCGTCGAATGCAAGCGGGCTCGTGCGAGCAGCCGACGCAGGCAAGCCGGTGAGCGTGCAGGCGCCGACCCTGTCGGGGACGGCCGCGCAGGGGCAGACGCTGCACGTCACCCCGGGGACGTGGAACGGGCAGCAGCCGATCACGTACACGTTCCGCTGGCTGCGGTGTGACACGGCCGGCAACAACTGCATCGTGCAGCAGGGCTTCCAGGACGACGCCTACGGGCTGCGGGAAGGCGACGTCGGCAAGACCATCCGTGCCCGCGTGATCGCACGCAACAGCCGTGGTGAGGCGAGCCGGCTGACGGCCCCGAGCCCCACCGTGCAGGGACCGCAGACGCCACCCGGCCCGGCAGGCGTCATCACGCTGCCGAACGGCGAGAAGTCGATCCCGGTGACGAGCGTGCCGCCGGACCAGCGGCTCGTCGTCGATCAGGTGCAGTTCTCGCCGAACCCGATCCGCTCGCGGACCGAGCCGATCACCGTGCGGGTCAAGGTGAAGGACACCCGCGGCTACGTCGTCCGCGACGCCCTCGTGTTCCTCCGCTCGACGCCGCTCGTGACGAGGAACGCGCAGGATCAGAAGACCGGGCAGGACGGCTGGCTGCAGCTGACCGTGACCCCCGAGCGCGACTTCCCGGAACTGCGCCCGGCGTACTCCGTGCAGTTCTTCGTGAAGGCGTTCCGGCAGGGCGACCCCGAGCTGGCCGGCGTGGCCGGATACCGGCTCGTCCAGGTGCCGCTCGGCTGATCGTGTCGTGGGGCGGGCCCGTCAGGGCCCGCCCCACCTACTGGTAGCTGTCGACGTCGGGCGAGCGGCCGTCGCGGTCGATCGGGCCGATCCCCGCGACCACTGTCTCCTGCGAGCGCTCGTGGAGACGCTCACGGCCGCGGCGCACCGCGCCGAGGAACTTGTCGAGGTTGACCTCGAGCGTCGAGAGGATGCCGTCGGCCCAGTCCTCCATCTCGAGGCGCGTCTCGCGCGCGTCGCGGCGAGCCTCCTCGACGATGTCCTGCGACTGGCGCTCCGCGAGCTTCACGATCTCGGTCTGCGATGCCTCCCGCATCGCCTGCTCGCGCGCCTCGCCGATCAGGCGGTCGCACTCGCGCTTTGCCTCGGCGAGCATCTCCTGACGTTCCTTGACGATCCAGCGGGCCTGCTTGATCTCCTCGGGGATCGTCGCGCGCATCTGGTCGAGGATGTCGTAGATCTCCTCGCGATCGATGCGAACCTGGTCGGTCAGCGGGACCGCCTTGGCGTTGTGCACGAGATCGTCGAGCTTGTCGATGAGTACGAGGACGTCCATGTCACGGATGGTACTCGCGGTTCAGGACGTGGGGGAACCCATGGTTCCCCCACGAGCCCCCTCCTTCAGCGTCGTTCACGGTTCTTGCGTGCTTGGCCTCCCGGCCGGCAAAGCCGGCCTTCGGCCTCGGAGGTCTGTCACCCTTGCAACCGGTTGAATGCGATGAGGGTCTACTCAGGAGGTCGGAACGGCGAACCGTTGCGGCCGGAGGCCGGCTTTGCCGGCCGGGAGGCCCAGTGGCGCTTGTCTTGTTGCAAACCCGAGGAGGGGGCCCGTGGGGGAACCATGGGTTCCCCCACGCATTACTCGTCGGGGCTCAGCGGAGGGCCTGGACGCCCGTTCGGGTAGAGCTCGCGGAAGCGCTTCGCGACCATGGGCGTAACGAGGCTCTCGACCTTGCCGCCGAACGACGCGATCTCCTTGACGCCGCTCGAGGAGACGAA
>Ga0068853_100003936_pt1 | contig 11404 bp, 15 predicted proteins | sample KBSCornC32_FD_65655 | JGI IMG/M metagenome (GOLD analysis project Ga0068853, IMG submission 65655) | Corn rhizosphere microbial communities from Kellogg Biological Station, Michigan, USA - KBS Corn C3-2 | ecosystem: Host-associated > Plants > Roots > Rhizosphere > Soil ... | reverse complement strand
GAAGCGATGAAGGACGGCAGCGACGCCGTCAGCGACTGGCCGCTCCTCAACGCGATGCTCAACGTTGCCGGCGGCGCGACCTGGGTCAGCCTCCACCACGGCGGTGGCGTAGGGATGGGCTACTCGCAACACTCCGGCGTGGTCATCGTCTGCGACGGCTCGGAAGACGCGGACCGCCGACTCGCACGCGTGCTCTGGAACGACCCGGGCACCGGCGTCATGCGGCATGCGGATGCGGGGTATGAGATTGCGGCGAAGTGTGCGAAGGAGCAGGGACTGAAGTTGCCGATGGCGTGAAGTACAGTATTTGTATACGGCGAACTGCGAAGGCCGACCAAGGAGGGCCCATGCGCGACTGCGGCAAAGGGATTTCGACTCGCGTCATCTGGTTTCTGCTGGTATTCCTGCTGTTCTTTGGTTGCGTTGCGCAGGCAGGTGGCCCGCGCGCTGACCTTCCTGATGGCGATCGCCAGCCCATCGGCTTCACGGGCTACGTCAAAGACCCCGAATCCGGCCTGTACTACGCGGGCGCTCGCTACTACGACCCCGCAGTCGGGCGCTTCACGACGCAGGATCCCGTTGAAGGGAATGCGAAGCGGCCTCCAAGCCTGCATCGGTACCTGTATGCCTACGCAAATCCGACCACCTACACCGACTCCACCGGTCGGCAGGTGGACATTGAAGATCCATCAGCCGCCGCTTGGGCGCTCGGTTGGAATGACGAGCAGTATGCCGAAGCCGTACGCGTCGAAACCGCCGCTCGTGAAGTGACGGGTGGAATCTTCTATGGCGCCTCGAAAGAGGTAGTCAACGGTGCGTACGCCCTGGGGAAATGGGGTGCGCGCCTCGTAGGCAAGACCCTCTTCGATGCCGGAGATGCGAAAGACATCGTTGGTCCGGTTGTCGACACCATCGGCGCGATCAGTGACGCAGTGAAAGCGGGGCCTGTGGGTTTTGTCGATAACGAGGCCCGAAAGGCTGTCGAATCGGACGCCCTGATAGAGCAGGGTCGCACCATCGAAGCCGGCGAGTTGTACGGTCCCGAAGCCGCAGTCGCGATTGGTGGCACTGCCGGCGTGTCGCGACTCGGCCTTCCTATTGGTGCCGCAGAGCGTGGCGCCGTTGCCAGCATCGTGGTGGAGAGTGCGAGCGGCGAAGCGATTCTGAGGCCGATGACCTTGGCGTATTCGGATAGCCAAACACTAATCGGACCAACCATCGGCAGATCCGGCTTCAGATCATGGGACGAATTCAATGCAGAGGCGTATCGAAGGTATCAGCAGTATGTCGACGAGGCATATGATGATGCAGTACGAGCAGAAAATGAGGGAATGCTGACGGGAAATCGCAATACGAGGGTCGGCAATTTTGTCGACCAAACCAGCCGCGCTGATATGAGGGCTTGGCTGCAATCTGAAGGCATTCCTGAAGGAGCCGGAAATCTCGTTCAGTTGAATCGGTGGTTGCGCAATCCGACCGGAAGCGGCTACGTGCGACCTGACGTGCAAGTTCCAGGCTTGATATTGGATGCCACTGTCGGGAACAAACCGCCAGGCACAACACAAATTGATCGTAACGCGAACTACTCTGGCGGGAAGCCCACGACTGTCGTGCGACCATCTCAACTCGGTGGCAGCTGTACCGTGCTGCCATGTTCAGGACGTTGAGGCTATGCGCTGGGTGCTACATCTGGACGCGCTCCATGACTTCATCGGTTTGGTGATTCTGCGCGCGCCTGATCGTTTTCCGAGGCGGGATTTTCTGCCTGATGACGAGCAGCTCAACCTCGATCGTGCATTTGAAGAGTTGCGAAACGGCTTGGATTTTGTCGCAGTCTGTCCCGGCGATCCGACATTTCACAATCGCCTGCGCACTGTTCTGGAAGAGTCTCTAGACGCGTACCGTGCCGGCGATCGCAGAAAGGGCGCGCATCGGCTGCAGGATTTTCAGGGCATGATCTTCGGCAGAGGCGACCATCGCTCATGAACGCTCGCATCCCATTGAGAAAGACAAAAGAGTGATGGAGCGGCACCGCGATCGTCCATTGCCCGCGGTCACGAGACGGTGAGATGTCAGTGGACAAGAATATGACGTCAGTCGCTATCAGCGGGGGTAGCTCCCTCAGCGAGCTTGGTCCACGAGAAGATGTCGAATTCTTCTTTCATTGCCTGAATCGGCTGGCTACGCGCTCTCAACCCGCAGACAAGTTCGAACTGTTGACGGACAGGCTTTACCGGCGATTTCTCAGGTTGGAGGAGCTTGAACCAGCTAGTGATTTATGGAGGCGCCGGAACTGTTCGAGCGGATGACGCCGACACATATGATATGGCTGCTGCCGAAGCTGCGCCTGGAGGACATGCGGCCATGCCCGGTGCTGGAGGCGGACGTGCAACAGGTTTTGCTCGTCGTCGAGCTGAAGGCGCATGATGGCGCCGCGAGCGACATCTACTTCAGCGATGGGACGTATCTTTTCGACCGATCGAAAGGATCATGCCACCGCGTTCCACCAGATTTTGTGCGGAGCTTTGATCCGACCCAAGACAATTGAACCGGACCCCATATTTTCGCGGTGAAGTGTGCGAAGGAGCAGGGACTGAAGTTGCCCATCATGAAGGAGCGCAGGATGCCGAACCGTACACATGTATTGTCGATCGTCCTCGGATGCGCCCTGCTGGCCCTGGCCGGCTATCTGTCCTTGCGCGAGCGACCGTCGCCTGCGACGGCTCGCGCACCCTCGCCAGCTGCGCCGTCGAAGGCTTCGGCAAAGGCTCCGCCAAAGGTGAGCCCTGCATTCGATGCGACGTGGGCTGCCATCGTCGAAGCGGACAAGATCGAAGACCCCGTACAACGTTGCATCGCTTATCCGGACCCACCCGACATGCACTGGGCCGCGGATGTCGTCAAGGCCGTCTGCACGCGAACAGGATTCAAGTACCCGTCGATCGACGACATCGCCAAGGCGCTCGACGAAGGGCATATCGACACGATCGAACGCACGTATCAGGAATTTCTCGATCAGGGGGCGACCCAGCCGGAGAAACGCGGCCTGCTTGCAACCGCATTCCGCGCGACGTTCGAAGCAAAGGACGACAAGGTGCAAGGCGTGTTGGATCGCTGGGTCGCGACGGCACCCGCGAGCGCCTTCGCACTGGCTGCGCGCGGCCAGCATGCCGTAGAGCATGCCGGTGAAGTGCGGGGCGAGGAAGTCATCGGCCGCACCGACCCGAGCCGTTTGACGCACATGGGCGTGATTCTCGAGGGCGCGCGCAAGGACCTTAAAAAGGCGCTGCAGATCAACCCGCGCCTCACCGCGGCATACCGCGGACTATTCTACGCCGCACGAATGCATGGAAATCCACAGGAAATCGCCGAGTATGCGCAAGCCGCGTTGAAGGTCGATGCCACCGACGATCGCATCTACCTGGACTGGATCGCCGCTCGTGAGCCCCGCTGGGGCGGATCCATGGAAGAGATGGCGGAGATCGCACGGATGGCGAGCCAGCACCGCGACAAGAATCCCTACCTGGACCTCGTCGGCGAAAAGCCGTCGGGCGACACAGCATATGCGCTTCACGCGAGAAGCCGAGATCCCGAGGCGCTCGCGGAGTACGAAAAGGCGCTTCGCATCGCACCGAGTCCGACCGATTTCGGTTTTGCGGGCGACGCCGCGATGGCAGTTCCCGAACCGGAGAAGGCGCTCTGGTACTACTCGCAGGCCTACCGCTTCTCCGCAAAGCAGAAGGACTACCTGAGGCGCGCAAATGCGCTGCTTGCCATGGACAAGCGCGAATTCGCCGATCGCATCCTGGACAACGCATCTGCGAAGGGCAGCAGCACTCCCGGCGCAATGGCCGAGATCGGCGACGCATTGTGGCGCAAGGGACAATACCGGGACGCGGAGAAGGCGTTTCTCGCCGAGCTGCGGATGTATCCGAAGGACTCGCGCACCTTGAAGTCACTCACGCACCTGTACGTCACGGACCTGCACGACGTCGACAAGGCGCAGCCGTACATCATCACGCTGATTACCAGCTATCCGGCGGACCCGCGCGGGTGGTTGTACAAGTCGGCCGGCAACAAGCCCAAGGCGGAAACACTCGACGCGCTGAAGCGCTATCTGCAACTCGTCAATCGCGACGACCCGTACGAACAGCAGACGATTCCGAGCGTCGAAGCGAAGATTCGGACGCTGGAGCAGGAGAAATAGCCGTTACGGTGACTCATGCGTTCGACGCCGGCATGATGCGGCATGTGGCTGCGGGGTGCGAAAGTGCCGTGAAGCGTGCGAGGGGCAGGGGCTCAAATGGCCAAGGCGGGACGGGGCGGTTTCAGATCGAATGGGCAACACATGCGACACGGACGCGTGAAGTGCGCGCTGGCTGCGGCATGCTGCCTGTTGTTCGGCGGTTGCTACATCGTCGGTCTCAATGGGCCTCCGCGACGTGGTTACGCGCACGTCACGGTACCGCGCCTCGCAGACGGCAAGGTGGCGGTCTACGTGTTCGGAACCCACTCCAGGCCCGACTTCATCGAACAGCGCATTCCAAAAGAGCGACGGGGTGGATTGACCGCATTCTCGCTAAGCCCCCGCGTCCATCTGCTCGAGATCGAATGCCAGCGGCCGAATGCGTGGGTCGCCGTGCACGGCGGAATCGACTTCGAGATGACCGTGGAGCCCGATACTAACTATGTCCTCGACTGCGCGCCGGGAAGCGACTTCGACAATCACTTCTCGCTGACCCGCGTCGAACCGCAGGAAGCAGGCAAAGAACCGCCGTTGGAAATCGGGCCGTGGCTCGGATGCTATGACGTGACCGCAGACCGCGCCGACGCGCATGTGCGTCTCGGCAGACTGCGGCTTACCGATCACCTGGAACCCGCGACCGCTGGCACGTACACGGTGGAAACGGTGAAAGAGGGTGAGCGTCCGCTGACAATGATGGGTTGGTGGCCCATGAGCCCCACCTCCGTCCATCTCGGCCTCGGCGACGGATTCACTGGCTGGGGTGGCGAACTGGAGCAGACATCTGTCGGCCTGCAAGGATCGGCCGGATGGTCCGCCGATACGGGTGAGAAGAACGGCGGCTGGATCCTCCGCGCATCCCGGGCCGCTTGCGATCCGTGACGGAGTCCGTCGTCAAGAAAATGAGATTGAAGACGCCGATGGCATGATTCGCCTCATCGGAAAACAACATTCGGAGTCCACCATGGTTCCGCAGGAAATTGATGTGTCACCGGTGGGCTGGTACGTCGGCTCCTATGTCATCCGCTTCATCGAACTCGAAGAGGCGGGGAACGACGATCCGGAACGCGAATTCCCCGTCTGGGAGAACACGGTGATCGTGCGCGCAGGCGACCTGGACGAGGCCTACCGCAAGATCGTCGCCATCGGAGAACGCACGACGGTGCCTTATCGCGGTGGCAACGATGGCGTGCCGGTGCAATGGGTGTTCGAGGGCGTCACCGAACTCCTGCCGATCTACGAGGCGCTCGAGGATGGAGCGGAGATCATGTGGGCCGAACACGAATCGGTCCGGCTCGCCGACCTGCGCGAGCGCGCGGCATCCTTGCAGGAGGTGCGGCAGCGCCTCTTGTTGCAACGAGAAGCGAAAGCTCTGAACGAGTGAGGCTTTGGTCCGTCCGTCAGAAGCGGTACCGTATGGCGCACCGTGCGCCTCGGGCGCTCGCAGGAGAGACTAATGGCTTTGAAGTGGCTGCTGATGCTTCTTGCCGTGCTGGGAGGATTCTTCACCGCCGCCATTGTCGGCGCGCTCATCACTGCATACGCGGGCTTTTGGGATCTTCCCGCTGCCGGCTTCTGTGCCGCGTTCGCGGTCGTGGTCGTCACATACCTCGCGGCGCCGCGCCACAAGATGCCGAGCGCGACGCTCGCGTTTTGCATCGGTGCCGTCGTCGCGTGGTTCTTCCTGGAACCCTCGTTCTATCCGGAGTATCCGGCGCGCTATCAGGATGTGGCTTACCAGCCGACGCATCTTCCCTTGATCGCGACGTGCCTTGGGGGCATTCTCGGGCTTGCAGTAGTGATGGGACTTTGGCGCTGGAGGACCAGCGATGCGCTTGCGTCGCTTTGCTGAGCTTGATGCGAGGGAATTCAAACGGTAAATACCTCCGTCCCCTTTTTCCGCGAAGAAGAATCGCGGGTGGATCCTCCGCGCATCGCGGGCTGCCTGCGATCCGTAAAGCAACCCGCCCGTCGCGCAGCAACACGCGCACAAAGTACACATTCCCCGATATAGTGACGCCACAGGGAGGGTCCCATGGCATCGGGTTCCCACATCAAAACGGGCGGACAAGCGGGGCGCCATCGCGCGCTCCAGGCTGCGCTCGCACTGCTGCTTGTTTCCTCGGCGCAGATTCCGACCGCTGAAGCCGCTTCGGCCGAACGGGCGCACGCCTTGGCCGGCTGTTACCGGATCACAGTCGGCGACTCTTCCAGTGAACTCCTCGTTCGCCTGGCCGACGTGCCGGTCCTTCGGTATTTCGAACCCGATCAAGCAGCAAGTGAATCGATGGAATGCCGGCGCCATCTTTGCAGAGACTCACCTAACCCGAAGCATACTAATCATCACAGGCCTTCCGGAGAGATACCGCAATGGCAAAGCCAAGGATTTTCGTCAGCTCCACATACTATGACCTGAAGCATATTCGAGCGTCATTGGACCTTTTTATAGATCAGCTTGGGTACGAGTCTGTGCTTTCGGAAAAGGGCTCTATTGCTTATGCGCATGATCAACCGCTAGATGAATCATGTTATCGAGAAGCCAAGAATTCGGACATATTCGTACTGATCGTGGGGGGTAGATACGGCTCTGAGATTTCCGGTAGCTCCGACAAACAACCAAGTGATTTCTTTGCTAGATACGAAAGTATTACGAAGAAAGAGTATGAAACTGCCTCGCAGAAAGAAATACCTATATATATCCTGATAGAAAAAGGAGTTTATGGGGAATACCAGACTTTTACGAGAAATAAGGGCAACAATTCGATAAATTATGCGTACGTTGAGAATATCAACGTGTTTTTGTTTATTGAAAATATACTTTCAAAGCAAAAAAATAACCCGGTTCAAACGTTTGAGAAGTTCGACGACATAAAGGGTTGGCTGAGAGAGCAATGGGCTGGGGTCTTTAAAGAGTTACTCGCCGGCAAAGCGGACAGGCAGCAATTGTCTGATCTTTCATCGCAGGTATCTGCGCTGAAAGACGTGAGCGGCACGCTCAAGCTGTACATTGAGGCGATGATGAAGGGTGCTGGCGATGAGGAAAAGACAAGGCTAATAGAGAGCGAAGAGGTGCGGCTGGAAACAATGGAAAAACTGCGGGCGAATGCCTTTGCTAGGTATCTCGGTAGAAACTTTTCGATTCCTATAGAAGATGTTCTAGATGTATTAGTCCGCTCTTCGGACGTTGAGGATATGGGAAGGCGAGTGCAGGAGCTTTCGACTCGGGAAGATGTTGCGGATACGTTGTCATCATTGCTTGATAGAGTTGCCGGCGCGCGAATAGATTTGAATGACGCTAGAGAGATCGTTGGTAGGGCTGGTTTCTTCGAAATAACAGATGAAGATCGCTCCAAGCGGGCAGCGATGCTTGCTAGAAGGAAGGAAATGGATACCGAAACTGCTGCCAAGGACAAGCAGGTGTCGGCGTCACCTAAAGGGTTGCGTCGTGCTTCAGCGCCAATCAAGAAGAAAAAAGATAATAAAAAAAAATAAGTATCAGGCGTGTAAAAAAAGATGACGGAGTAAATACTCGTTTGAAATGCTGAAGAAAAATAGGCATGCCGGGTGCATTTTCGCGCGCGTGCTGCGAGCCTGTGTTCGACAGCGAACGATGTCGATCACTTCGATGTCCTTTTCTCGTGGCGGCTTCCATAACGGGGTCAGAATGGACCACCCCTGATTTTTCGGACACCACAAAGCGAGGACAATCCTCGCACGGAGGTGTTCGATGGAAAAGCGACAGCGGTTCACGGCCGAGTTCAAGCGTGAGGCGATTCGCCTGCTGAAGGTGTCCGGCAAGCCGGCGGCGGTGGTCGCCCGCGAGCTGGGCATTCCACGCAACCGGCTGTACAAGTGGGCGAATGACGCCGAGCGCAAGGGCGACCAGGCCTTTCGTGGCACCGGTCGCCCGAAGGCGAGCCAGGACGAGCTGGCGGTCCTTCAGCGCGAGAACGCGCGGCTGAAGGAAGAGAACGAGATCTTAAAAAAAGCGGCGGCGTACTTCGCGCGGGAACTGCCGTGAAGTACGCATGGATCGCCCAGCAACGCGAGCATGGTGTCCGGACGCTGTGCGCGGCCATGGGCGTGTCGCACAGCGGCTACTACGCCTGGCGCGGTCGTACGCCGAGCCGGCGGACGATCGAGAACGAGGGTTTGCTTCGCTGCATCGAGCGGGTGCATCGGGAATCGCGTGAGGCCTATGGCACCGAGCGCACGTGGAAGCGTCTGCGCGACCTCGGCGAACCCTGCGGTCGGCACCGCGTGGCGCGTCTGCGGCGCGATCATGCGATACAGACGAAACGCCGGCAGCGCTACCTGCGTACGCGGGCTCCGTACCAACGCATGCCGGTTGCACCGCGCCTTGTCCAATGGCCGTTCGTGAGTCCCGGTGTGGACCGTCTCTGGATGGCCGACATCACGCACGTGGCGACGAGACAGGGCTGGCTCTATCTCGCCGCCGTGCTCGACGTCTACACACGACGCATCGTTGGGTGGTCGATGAGCGATCGGATCGATCAAGCGTTGGCCAGCGAGGCCTTGCGGATGGCCGTGGCTCGTCGTACGCCGGCGCGGGGCTCGATCCATCACAGCGACCAAGGCTCGCAATACACCAGTCACGCCTATCGAAAGCAGCTAGAAGCCGCCGGCCTCGTCGCGAGCATGAGCCGCAAAGGCATGCCCTATGACAACGCGCCCATGGAGAGCTTCTTCGCGTCGCTCAAGCATGAGCTCACCCACCACGCGCTGTTCGCCGATCGTGATGCCGCACGATCGGCCGTGTTCGACTACATCGAAGCGTTCTACAACCGCGAGCGGCTGCACAGCGCCTTGGGCTATCGCTCGCCGGAAGACTTTGCCGAGGCGCAGGTGTCTAATTAGACTGTCCGAGGAATCGGGGGTAGTCCAGAATACCTTTTCGTTGGCTCCCCACAGGACGAATCATGAAAGCCCTACCGATCATCGCCGCGACCATGCTGGCCTTCACGAGCCCAGTCGTTTTCGCCGCGCAACCTCCGGCGCAATCAACCTTCGACGCGTTGAAATCGCTGTAGGGAAATTGGCGCAGTACCAGTGGCAAGACGACCGCCAACTACAAGGTGATCGCAAACGGAAGTTCGCTGGTCGAAACGTGGACGATGAGCCCGACGCGGCAGTCGATGACCGTCTACACCATGGATGGTGACCGGATCATCGCGACCCACTACTGTCCGCAGGGCAACGCGCCTCGCCTCGAATTGGCGAGGACCGGCGCGGATGGAACGCACTATTTCGAGTTCCTCGATGGTGCGAATGTGCACGTTGTCGGTGGATCGCACGAGCATGCGTTCTGGGTCCGCCTGGATCCCCAGAGCACGTTGGTCCGGAACGAAACCTATATCGCGAACGACTCGACGTACGACTCCAAGAAGGATCTCGGGAGCACGGAATCGTTTGTCAGGGTGAAGTAGGTCGATCGCTGGAAAGACGTCGCGATTACACCTCGAACCCGTCGTCAAAGACGATGTCCGCATCGCTCACATCCAGCACCAACACCCAATCCTGTTCGCCGCTCCCGTTCGCACCCGGCGGCGCGAAATCCTGCACGCCACTGTTGGCGAAGGTGCCGATGGCGATGTAGGTGCCGGTGCTCGGGTCGAACCAGCGCGCGCGTGCGCTGCTCGACAGACAAAGGGGGTCAGAGTGCATTTTGGTGCCGAGATCAGCTTGAAAACGCGCTGACCCTGTTTCGTAACCTTGGACTACCAGACGGAGAAGTCCGGCGGTTGGATTCCGTGTGACATGGCCATGTCATTCAGTTCATTAACCAATCGCACATAGTCCTCGTGGTTTCGAATCAGCGCGGCTCGAGAAGCGAGCTCAAGTCGAGTTTCTTGCGGAATGTAGGGAGCTACGACGATTTGCAGCTGTTCTATTAGACGAGCGGCTCTGACGATATAAATCGTCTGAGCAGTCTGAGCGATGATTGTCAGTAAAAAGAAGACTGCAATTGCGAAGCCTACGCTTTCGCGAAATTTTGAACGTCTTGCGGCAACGCTATTTTCCGGCTCCCCTTCAGCATCCTTCGTCTGCCGTGGTCGGAACAATGCGCGTGAAAAAAAGCCGACAAGGAAGCTGATCGGCATGAGGGCAACGGTAGCCAAAACGATTAGTAGTTGAGTTCCTGCGCGCTCATACGTGCCTTTGGCGACTTCTATATAGATGCCATCGCGAAGCGATTGCACGCCAAGTGTCGATATGCTGACGAATAGGTTGAGTAGGCTCGTGAGGTACGGCTTTGAGAGTTCGAAGAGACCGGCGCCCATCACTGCTAAAAGCAACAGACCCATAACCGTTGTAGTGAAAAATCGCCTGCTCCGTTCAACGAAAGCACCAGCCATGTTTTTCCCTCCGCGATTCATCACGTACCATGGAACACTGGCGGGACGATGCCGTCAAGATAGCTGGCAAGGCAACAAAGGGGACGCAGGATTGTCTGACGTTAGCTTTAACCGGCTACTCCGGCACGGCCGTCATTGGATAGCTGGAATCCGACGCGGCTCACGACTCGAACCCGTCGTCAAAGACGATGTCCGAATCGCTCATATCCAGCACCAACACCCAATCCTGTTCCCCGCTGCCATTCGCACCCGGCGGCGTGAAATCCTGCACGCCACTGTTGGCGAAGGTGCCGATGGCGGTATAGGTGCCGGTGCTGGGGTCGAACCAGCGGGCGCGTGCGCTGCCTGACAGGGCGCTCATCGTCACGCCGAAGCTTCCGGTGTGTGCATCGGGTACGTAGGCCAGCAGCAGGTGTCCGTCTTGTGTGGCGGCGGAGACGATCCAGTCCATGCCGCCGTCGGCGCTGCCGCCGCTGGACCATGAGCCGTAGGTGCCGGGATTCGTCGCGATCAGCGTTTGCATGCCGTCGAGCGCGGAGGGGACGAGTTGATGCCAGGGCAGGGCATCGAGGAAGGCGCCCATGATGGCAAAGTCGCGCACACCCGGTTCGTCGTACAGCGCCTCGATGCCGCCGCTCGCGGCGTACGTCCATTGCACCGAGCCGTCGGGAATCACGGCACCCGTACCGGTGGGGCCGGTGCTGCCGCTGGTGCCGGGGACGATGGCGCGATACCAGCGGCCGGATTTCGAGACGTAGCTGTTGAGATCGAAATTCGTACCCGC
>Ga0068853_100003931_pt1 | contig 11410 bp, 8 predicted proteins | sample KBSCornC32_FD_65655 | JGI IMG/M metagenome (GOLD analysis project Ga0068853, IMG submission 65655) | Corn rhizosphere microbial communities from Kellogg Biological Station, Michigan, USA - KBS Corn C3-2 | ecosystem: Host-associated > Plants > Roots > Rhizosphere > Soil ... | reverse complement strand
CGTCGGAGTCACGCGACCTTCTCCGTGAGCGGTTTCTCCCCGAGGCCCGAGGTCCGAGGCCTCCGGCGACGTTCCCCAGCCTGCTAGTCTTGCGCCCGGCGGCTCCCCCATATGGAACACGAACCCGTCTCCATCGGTGTGATCCTGGCCAGCGTGCGCGCGCAACGGCGTGGCGAGGCCTTCGCGCGCTGGGCCCTCGACAAGGTGGCCGGGTCCGGCCCGGGCCGCCCCGGCGTGACCGTCGAGCTCCTCGACCTGCGCGACTGGCCCATCCCTCCGTTCGACCACCTGGCCTCCGCGGTGGTTGCGGAGAAGAGCTACGCGCCCGCCAGCGTCGCGGCCCGGTGGGCCCAGAAGATCGCGGCGCTCGACGGCTTCGTGATCGTCACGCCCGAGTACAACCAGGGCTACCCGGGGCAGCTCAAGAACGCGCTCGATCAGATCTACGCGCCGTGGAACTACAAGCCGGTGGCCTTCGTGGCGTACGGCGGCGGCGCCTCGGGCACGCGCGCGACGCAGCAGCTCCGGCAGGTCGTCATCGAGCTGCGCATGATCCCCGTGCGCGACGACGTGGGCATCCGGCTGGCCGGTCTCACCACCGACGAGCGCGGCTGGCCCACCGAAGACTTCTACGCCAAGCGCGGCGACGCGATGGCGAACGAGCTGGTCTGGTGGACCCGCGCCGCCAAGGACGTCCGCGCTCGCCGATCGCGTTGACGGGTGACCGTGGCCCCGCGAGGTCGCCCTCAGTCCTTGTACGCGCCGTAGGGCAGGCCGAACTTGTTGGGATGGCGGATGGGCGGCGCGGGCTCGAGGTCGAATGACACGTGCGTTCCACCGGCGGGCACCGTGACCTCGAGCCGCACCGGACGGAGCGCCGGACCCCACGCCACCAGCTTGCGGCGGCCGGCCGGCACCTTGTCCAGACGGAAGGTGCCGTCATCGCCCACGCGCGCGTAGACGCGGTTGGGGACCACCAAGATCTGCGCCTGCATCTGCGCGTGGATGTTGCAGAAGATCTCGACCACCCCGGGCGCGTTCAGCGTCACGCCGGGGGACTTCTCGTCGGCGCGGTAGGTCCCGAGATCGAAGGGGACGGGGCTGGGCGAAAAGACGTTGTGGAAGAATGTGTCGCGGTTGGGGAACGTGGCGCGCGTCCCCGCGAGCGCGACGGCGAACGACGGCTCGAAGGTCTTGTGGGTCTGCACGATCTCCAGCTCCGCCTTGCGGCCCGCGTTCGACCGGTAGCCTTCGAGATAGACGTAGACGTCGCGGATCGGCCCAGGCGTCCGCACGCGGCCCGTCACCGTCGCGAGCACGACGGGCGGCGCCGGGGGCGGCGGGGCCGTCGAGGTCGGCTCCGTGAGCGCGCCGGACGCCGGCTGTCCGCCCGGGCTCGCCCCGGAGACGCCTACCGCCAGGCGATCGCCCGGGCTGGCGCCCGCGGGCCCGCTCGTCGCTTCGGAGGATGCGCCGCCAGCCCGGCCTGGGTTTCGGTCGAGCAGGCGCCGGACGACCTCGAAGTGCTCGCGCTCGCTTCGCTGCACGTCGCCCAGCGTGGCGCGCAGCTCGCGCAGCTCGCGGTCGACCCGCGCCAGCTCCGCCGCGGTGTCACCCGCGCTGGCCCGTGCCGGCGCCTTCGGCTCGACCGCCCCCGCGGTCGCGCTGGCGAAGAGGACGGCGAGGGCGACCGAAGCGCTCGCGCCTCTCGTACACGTCGGCGCGACCGCGCCCCGCCGATCCCGACCCTCCCACCGCCGCGCGCGTCGATACAGGTTCGCCATGACTGGTCTCCTCAAAACACCCAGAGGAAGGAGCTGGTGAAGATATCGTTGTCGATGGAAGGGACGCCTCCGTACTCGCCGTTGTGCAGGTACTCCGCCTTCAGGATCGCGTGCGCGCTGAACACGACGCGCACGCCGCCCGTCGCGCGCCACGACTTCGTGATGTACAGCCGGTCGGCGCCCTCGGGCGCGTCGGGGTTTCCCAGCCACACGCGCGCGTCGCGGAGCTCGCCCCGTCCGAGCAGCCCGAGCCACGGCGTCACCATCAGGTCCACCTCGACGTAAGCGCCGTGGCGCAGGTTCAGCCCGTAGGGGCGGTGCCGCTCGTCGTACATCCGGTCGGTCTCGCCCTTGCCTCGTCCCGTCAGCCACTGCGCCTTCACGTCCAGGCGGCCGACGTGCGCCAGCAGGTCGAGCCCCGCGAACCACAGCGGGTGGCGGCTGTCGAGCGCGCGATCCTGCGCGCCGTACGACCCGGAGGCGCCGACCTCCAGCTCGACGTCGTCGCTGCGGAAGCGCCCCGACACCCGGCCGCTGGCGGTCTTGCCCTGGTTGCTGTCGATCTCGTCGGAGAAGTGAAACGGCTCGACCACCGACGAGCCGTTGGTGACGGCGGCCGCGATGACCAGCTGCCGCGCGTCCCCGATCTTGTGAATGACCTTCAATCCGACGGGCGTCCCCGTCGTGTAGCGTGCGATGAGCGACGGTGTGATGCCGAAGCGCTGGGCGGCCTTTCGCTCGCGATACTCGATCCCGACCACCGACTCCATCTTCCCGACGTAGATCGACGTCTTCTGCGCGTCGGTCGGCAGCCACTCGACCTGCGCGAGGTCGACCTCCAGGCTGTCGCCGCGCGAGAAGTCGAAGCCGGAGCGCGGCACCAGGTTCGCGCTGAACGTCCCGATGGCGCTGTCGCCGAGGCCCGCCGTGCCGGTGACGTTCACCTCGTTGACGAGGAAGCTGGCCGCGCCGTTCGAGGCGATGCTGTCCGTCCGCACGACGCCGGGAGCGTTGCCCAGGTCGGCCGGCTCCCCGCGCGAGTTCACGGCGGTGCTGTAGATGTCGCCGAGGAACACCCAGGCATAGCGGTAAGCGTCGGCGGGGAAGGCGTGCTCGGGGCCTTCGTCCTGGATCCATCCCACGCCGGTGCCGGTGGGAATGAAGAAGCCGATGTCGACGGCGCCGCTCCAGCGGAGCGTGAAGCGGGCGGCAGCGGGCGAGGGCGCGACGGGCGTCGGTGCGCCCGGAAGCTCGACCGCTCCCGCGGCACCGGCCCCGGCGCTCGCGTCGCCGGGGCGCGCCCCGGGCCCCAGGCGCGTCGGCTCGGGATCGGGAGCGCCGAGATCATCGGGATCGAGCTCGAGGTTGACCGCGGGCGGCTCCGCGGCGGACGGGGGCGCCTCTGCCGGTGACGCCAGAGCTCGGTCGGCGCCCGCAGCGCCGGCCGCCGCTTCGCCCGAGAAGGATCCGGCCAGCGCGCCTCCGGCAGCCAGCAGCAACATCACCGCGGACCGCCTCATGGCAGCGGCACCAGGGGCAGGGCGGGGGCCTGCGCGATCGCCGCCGGCCACGGCGCGCTCGTCAGGGTGAGGAGGAACGCCTCGAGATCCGCCTTCTCGTCGGCGGTCAGCGCCAGCGGCTTGATCAGCGTCGCCAGCGGCCCGGGGGCCTGCTCGTCACCGCCGCGATCGTAGTGCTCGATGACCTCGGCCAGGGTCGCGTAGCGCCCGTTGTGCATGTAGGGCGCCGTCAGGGCGACGTTACGCAGGCTCGGCGTCTTCCAGCGCCACTTCAAGCTGGCGGGCAGCGGCGAGGGCAGCCCGCTCGCCGCGTCGGACGGCGGCGCGCCCAGATCACGCAGGCGCTCGGCCAGGAAGTCCTTCACCGTCGCATCGGCGGGATCGTCGCTGGCGGCGGAGTCGCGTCGCAGCGGGAACGAGCGCAGCAGCTCCAAGCCCGTGAGGGCGCCCCACGGCAAGCACGTGGCGGCCGCGCGTCCCGGCGTCGCGCAGTCGCAGACCGGATCGCCGGCCGGACAGTCCGCGGTCGTCAGCTCCAGCGGCCCCGTCGTCGCCACCGCGACGTTGTTGAAGAACCGGTTCGAGAAGAGCGGCGTGTTGTGGCAGTTGAAGCACGACGCCTTCCCGACGAACAGCCGCGCGCCCCGCTTGGCGGCGGCGTTGATGACGGCGGAATCGCGCCCCTCCGCCATGAACCGATCGAACGGCGCGTTCGCGCTGGCGAGCGCCTGCTCGAACGCGCCCAGCGCCTTGCCGAACCGCACGAAGACCGTGTTCACGGCGGCCTGATCCTCGGGCGTCATGCAGTTGAAGGGCGTCCGGTCGGGGCTGACGCAGCAGCCGGGGGCGTCGTCGCCGGGAGCGAGGCAGGTCTCGCCGGCCGCCCGCGCGCGCGGCGAACCCGCCGGCGGGAAGCGAGGCCAGCAGCCCGCGACGCCCGGGTAGGCCACGCAGCCCGCATTGCAGGCGCCCGCGACCGGCGGCGCGCACTGGCCAGCGCTCGGTCCCTGGCGGATGGTCTGCAGATCGGTGGCTCCGGCCACGCTGGGGTCGACGCCGAACACCGGCTCGCCGAACAGGGCGGTGTACGTGTCGCGGTAATAGCGCCAGAGGGTCCAGGCCACCTCGAGGCGGCTGGCGTTCTGGACGATGCCAGCCTCGGTCACCACCAGCGCTTGCGCCCACAACGAATCGAAGCGTCCGTTCCAGTGCAAAAGCGGGAAGAACCCGACGTTGGCGAGCGCGGGGGCGTTGGCGGCGATCGAGCCGGCGCCGATCGAGATGGGCGCGGCGAGCGGATCGCTGGCCGCGCGTCCGAGATCGTGGCAGCTCGCGCAGGCGAGGTCGACCGGCTGTCCGATCGGTACGCGCGCCTGGGCCGGCCGCACCCGCCCCAGCCAGTCGGCGCCGGTCGACGTGCCCGAAAAGCGGGCGTCGAAGAAGAGCTGCTTGCCGAGCGCGGCGCCCGGCAACAACGTCCCGTCGGGACCCAGCGGGTACCCGTCGGGCGGCACCAGCGCGTTCGACGGATCGGCGGGCGGACGGCCGATGCCGCGCAAGATATCCGGATCGGCCTCGTTCCAGGAGGTGAGGCTCTGCAGGCGGCGCCACTCCTCGGGTGAGAACTCGGTCGAATCGAAGAGCCCGCACCCGTTCGAACCCACCAGCGCCGCCGCGGCAGCCGCCCACACCAGGGCGCCCGTGATCGCGTCGCGGCCCCTGCCGCCGCGGATTCTCTTCACGACGACCACCCCGTCACGCCCCACAGCCACAACGTGCGCGACCAGGGCACGGCCGCGGCGAGGCGCGCGTGGCGGCGGTCGACCAGCACGCGCGAGGCCTCTTGCCCCGGCAGGAGCCCGATCTCCGGGATGGTGTTGTCGGGGACCGACACGCCGAGGAGCTGCTGCCCGTTCGAGAGCACGAGCACGGTGTTGGCGCGCGCGGCAAGATCGGCCACCAGCGCGCGATCGACGGCGCGGGTGAGGACAATCCGTCCTCCCGGCACCCCGTCCACCGCCGCCACGGCCGCCAGCGCCGAGCCCACCGTCGTGTCGGAGACCAGAGCGGCGCGCGGGCCGCGGTCAGCGGGAACCCCGCCGGTGGCGGCGATGATGGCGGGGATGGCGGCAGAGATCGCCGCCTTGCTGGCGGGGCGCGAGGCGCCCGCGGGCGGCGTCGGTAGGCGCCAGGCGACGCGGACGTCCCGTTCGACCTGCACGGCGCAGCCGAAGGCGCGGAAGTCGGCCCACCAGAGCTCGTTCGCCAGCAGGTCCTGGAAGGTCTCCTCATCGACCCGCCCCGTGATGGCGTTGGCGAGCTGAGGCACCTTGCCCGCGCGGGCCGCCATGTCGCTGAAGCGGGCGGTCTCTTCCTCGATGACCCGCCGGACCGTTCGATCGAGCTGCGCGCCGACGGCGACGGCGTCGCCCTCGGCCGGTTGCCAGATGGGCTGCGCGCGCCGAGACCAGACGGCCCCCCCTGCCAGCGCGGCCATCCCGGCCACGGCCGCGACCCAGAGCGCCCGCCGGCGGGGTGGGGCGGCATGCGCCTTCGAAATGTCCGCGGCGGGGGCCGGTCCTGATGCCGGCGTCGTGCCGGGGCCGACCGGGCCCGAGCCTCCGGCGGCGGCGGCGAGGACCTTGTTGCGGGGCGGGCCGAAGACCGCCTCCCGGATCGCGTCGGCGAAGTCGACGACGCGCGGGAACCGGTCGTCGCGCGTCTTGGCCATGGCGCGCCGGATGGCGGCGTCGACTGGATCGCCGGCGATATCGGCCACCGACGGCGGATCCTCGTTCAGCACCTGGTAGATGATGGCCGCGACGTTCTCGGAGTCGAAGACGCGCTTGCCGGTGAGCAGCTCGTGCGTGATGACCCCGAGCGCGAACTGATCGGTCCTGCCGTCGAGATCGTCGCTGGCGCCGCGCGCCTGCTCGGGGGACATGTAGTGGGGCGTCCCGACCAGCATCGCTTCCTGCGTGAGGGTCGACGCCGCCAGCACCTTGGAGATGCCGAAGTCCAGCACCTTGACGAAGGGCTCCTGGCGGCCGGGAATCGCGACCAGATGAATGTTCTCGGGCTTGAGGTCGCGGTGGACGATTCCGCGCTCGTGGACGGCCTGCAGCGCCGAGGCGACCTGCTCGACGACGACCGCCACGTCGGGCAAGGGCATCCGGCCATTGGCCTCCAGGAACTGGCGCAGGTTCTGCCCCTCCAGCAGCTCCATCACGAAGTAGGCGGCCCCGTTCGGTACCTGGTTGAAGTCGAGGACCTGGACGATGTGCGGATGGCGGAGCGATGACGTCACCTCGGCCTCGCGCCGGAAGCGGTCGAACGCCGAGGCGTGCTGGCCCGTCAGGGTGCGCCGGAGAACCTTGATCGCGTAGCGTCCCGTCAGCCGGACGTGCCGGGCCTCATAGATGTCGCCCATCCCGCCCTCGAACAGCTTGCCGACGACGACGTAGGTGCCGTTCAGCTCCGTCCCGGCTTCGAGGGTCTCTTCCGTCGCTGGGCCAGGCGCCATCTCGTCTCCCCGATGGGGACCCTTCAGAGGGCCCCGGCCGAGCGCAGCCACGCGCCAGCACCTGGCGCCGGCTTCTCCCAGCGGCTCCGAACGGTCATGGCGAGACGATATCACGGCGTTTCGACGCCCCCGAAACATCGCGACGGCCCGGCGCCGTCGGTCGTTCCCCACCTACGCGCGGGGCCGGCGAACGGATCACGCCGGTGGTGCCACCCCCGAGCGTGCAACGCTGGCGAGAGGCCCGCGGTCGAGCGGGAACGTGAGCCTCAGGCTTGACTGTGTCTCCCGGCAGCGGCATACATGCGCCTCCTCTCGCCGGTGTAGCTCAGTGGTAGAGCAACGGTTTCGTAAACCGTAGGTCGACGGTTCAATCCCGTCCACCGGCTCAGGATTTCCCGAAGGGCTCAGGAAGTCGCGCGGTCGTTTCGTCCGCGGCTTCGGCTTCCTCATCGAGCGTTGCCACGGCGTTGCTACCGGCCACCTTCCAAGCGGTGAGCCGCCATGTCGACCTCGGCGTCGCCCGGTCGCCCGCTGGACCGACGAGTGCCCGAGGATCTCTCGCAGGCTCGCCATCGAGCCGCCCCCGAGCACGTGCTGCGCGCCAAAGGCGTGGCACCCGACCTGGTAAATCGCGAGCGTGTCGGGCAGCTCGCAAGCGCCTAGGTGGTCCCGGACGACGTTCAGGCCACGGTATTGAGCCGGCCCGTTCGGTCGGCCCCCCTTGCGCGGGTTGGCGGGCTGGAAGAGCCGGCCGACGCCCCCCGTGGTCAGCATCCACCCGCCGAGGACCTTGGCGAGCGGCTCGACACGGCAGGAACGTGGCGCGGCTTGCCGCTCTCGGCGGTCCGACGCGCCCGTGCCTGACCTGTCGCTTTACGACGATCCGCGGGGCCTCCAGGTTGACGTCGGGTCACTCGAGCGCGAGGGCTCCCCGAGACGCAGTCCGGCGAGCGCATCAGCCGCGAAAAGGCGTCGCGAAGGGCTGGTCGAGCGCCGGTGCCGGGCTCCCGCCATTGGAAGGCCGGCGCTGGCCTGCGTGGCTACCGCAGGCTCGCCCTCTTGATCGCTGCTTCGTCGCCCGTGATCGTCACGACCAGGTGATCGGCGCAGCCGCGCAACACCGCGTCCACGTCCGACGGGCGAACGACCCGCACGAACGCCGCGTAGTCGTCGACGGTCGCGATCGGCCGTCGTAGCTGCCAAGCGCCCGCGAGCCGCTGCGCTAGGTCTCCCGATTGCTCGAAGGCGAAGAGCCGACTCCGCACGAGGGCCACCTGCTGAAACAGGAGGGAGTTGGTGTGCCACGCCCCAGTCCCGACACCTGTCCAGAACGCGCGTAATGCGCCCAGCGCCGCCGGAAGCTCATCGTTGCCGACAGCCACGTCGACGCGCAGATAGGCGGTGCCACCGTCCAGCGATCGAGCGTTCACGTCGACTTCATATGACGCGCCAGCTTCCTCGCGCAGAGACGTTCTCAATTCGGAGGCGACGACGGACGCTGTGACGTCATACAGGGCATCGATCGACGCATTGCTGGGTGGCAGGAGACAGCCCAGGATGATCGCAGCCTGGCTGGCGCCGGCCCGCGCGACAATGCCCGGTGTCGTCGGCCATGCCGCAGGCGTTCTGGCAGATTGGCCGGGCACCGCGGCAGACGGTGGGCGAACCTCGAAGTCCGTTCCCGAACGCCAGCCCGAGAACGCGCGCTCCGCTGCGGCCGCGACGCGCGACGGTTCGATATCTCCGACGATGACCAGAACGCCATTGCGGGGCGCGAACGTGCGTTTCAGGAAATCGACTATGCGCGGCTTCGAAATCGCTGCCACATCGGCTGCCGATACGTGGCGTGCGAACGGGTGCTCTCCGAGAAGCAGCGACTGGAAGAGCCGATCGCTCTTCCCGGACGGCGACGCTTCGGCTTCGCGCAAGCGCGGAGCCGACTCTGCCAGAAACTGTGCCGACGGCCATTCCACCCGGTAGTCGCGAACCGCGGCCGCCATCAGTTGCAGTGCCGGCTCGACTTCGGCGGTGCTCCCGAAGCCACTCACGCCCGCCATTCCTCTCAGGAACCAGTGATTCATGTCGAAGCGGAGGTCCGACGGGAGCGAGTCGAGCGCGCTCTTGACCGCCGTTTCGGCAGCTAGCGAGGCGGCGGCGTCCTCGGTCGCCACCCGGAACGTCAGAATTGCCGTCACTGGCCCGGCCTTCTTCCGCGGCACCATCACGAGCAAGAGGCCATTGGACAGCGTCGTCGTTTCCATGCCCGTGAGGAAACGGACGCTTGCGAGTGCGTTGAGAGCGCTCTTCGTCGGAACCACCCACTCGTTGCGTGGAACGACCTTCTTCACATCGGTGGGAACAGGCTGGGACGAGTTCTCGTTGGCAGGCTGCCGCTCGACCAGCATCGTGTGCGCGCGGCGAGCTCCGAGGTATCTGTCTTCGAAAGTTCTCACCTCCTCGAGCGTCACCAATCGCTCCTCTGCGGCCCATTTGTCCCGGGTATCAACGGTGCCGCCAAAGTGCGCGGCCACGGCTCGCTCGCGCGCATTCATCCACGGCGTTTCGTCCAGGGCCGCCTCGCTGTTCATCAGCCGCGTTTGCGCCCGGCGGAGCTTTGGCGGTAGCTCATTGTTCAGGCCAGCCAACGCCGTCATGAAGTGTTTCGCGGTCGCTTGTGGATGCGAGGCCTCAGTGAGCTTCAGCCGGCAGCCGATGACGCTTCCGAGGACGCGAAAGTCCGAGTAGCAGTCGATGCCGTTCACGTCGCCATCGGCGATCGAGGTAACCTTGAGGTTGTCGCGCAACAGTGTGGTCCAGACGTCTGCGATGAAGCGCTTGCCGTCCAGAAATCCCGGCACGCGCCAGGTCACCCATAGCTCCGGCGTGAGAACGTCGGCGCGGTGACGAACGAGCGGCGTGCCTTCTGGATGCTCATCGACGGGGCCGCGCGCCGGCTCGTAGCGGCGCCGGGCGCGCGCTTCGACGATGCCGCCGCACAACGGCGCAGGCAGCCGATCGGTCACGAACGATTCGGCGTTCTGGCCCGCTAGCCTCCCGGTGACCAGGATCGTCGTCCGATCGGGCCGATAATGGGAGCTCGCCCACTGCCGAGCATCGGGCAGCGATATGGCTTCCAGGCTGGCGTGCGACCCGATCACGGGACGGCCATATGGGTGTGGCGGCGGGAAGAGCAGCTCGTCGCTCCACCGGCCGCTTTGACCGCTGACGTCGGTTTCTAACGTCTGTCTCAGCTCATTGCGTACGACATTGCGCTCGACGGCGAGAGTCGCGTCGTCAAGGCCGCCCAAGGGATCGGCGAGGCGGGACGCCTCCGCTTCGAACATGGTACCGATGCTGTCGGCAGGACCGATTTCAAAGAAGAGGACCTTGTCATGATCCGTCAGGCCGTCCTCTTCGATCCCGATCGACGAAAGAATTGCCTTGTTGCGAATCTGACGCGCGTCGGAAGCCCGGTACGAAAGATGCTCGATCAGGTGGGCCATTCCTTCAAGGCCGACAGGATCTTCTCGAGCTCCGGCGTCGACGATCATCATGACCGACGCGACATGTGACGCGGGCGTGTTTTCGAAGATCACCCGCAGGCCGCTCCGGCACATGAGGTCATGTGTCGCTCCACCCCCTGGCGTCGCCTTCGGCTGGTCCGGCCGAGGCTGCGGAAGGCAGGCGACACCGAGAAGGACCACAACCGCGCTGACAGCGGGGGCCCTCACTTGAAGCTGTAGACCTTCACGCGCTGGACGGCGAGCGCGCCCGTGGTTAGGCCGCCCTGGTGGGGCCCGTCGCCGTTGAGGCGCCGGGTAGCGGCGAATCTGCCCGCGGCGACGCGGCCCTCGTCGACGCATTCGAACTCCGCGGTCAGGCCCGGCGTCGCCGAGGCGAAGGTGACCATGATGCTGTTGCCCGCGATGATGAACTCGCCGGGCGCGATCTGGACGACCGGCCCGCCCGCGCGCGGCCACAGCGGATCCAGCCGCGCCGACAACGCCCACTCGAAGTTGTAGTCGTGCGCTACGTTCAGGATCTGATCGCCGAAGTGAAGCGACGTCGGGCTGATGCTTGTCGGACAGCGCCGCCGAGGTCTCGCCGCCACCTGCGGACGCCGGGATAGGGCGGAGATCGTCAGCAAGAGGACGGGGAAGATAGGAGCCGAAGTCCCTTGGCGTCAAACCGACGAAGGCGCGTCCGCGGCAGCTCCCACCTCGGGTCTCCGGCGGGCGGTCGGCGGGCAGCGAGGCTGAGCGCGTGAATCGGTAGTGGGAGAGTCTCGGCCTTCTCAGCGCCCGCACGAAGCGGGTCCAGCCTTCGGGGACCGGCGGTTAGATCGGGAACGAGGGGCGAGCTCCTGGGAGCATTCGGGGCCGCGCGCGCGGCTACCCGGGCGACTTCAGTCGCGACCGGCGGCTTGGGATTTCGGAGCTTTCTTGGCTGGAAGGCTGAGGGCCCTCAGTGTACACGCTGGACGTCGGTCCCGTCGACACCACTGGCCGCTCGTTGCCGGCTTGCGAGGCCGGGAACCCTGCCCGGCTCAAGCCGATCGACCCGTTCGACTCCGCCGCTCCTAG
>Ga0068853_100003928_pt1 | contig 11414 bp, 8 predicted proteins | sample KBSCornC32_FD_65655 | JGI IMG/M metagenome (GOLD analysis project Ga0068853, IMG submission 65655) | Corn rhizosphere microbial communities from Kellogg Biological Station, Michigan, USA - KBS Corn C3-2 | ecosystem: Host-associated > Plants > Roots > Rhizosphere > Soil ... | reverse complement strand
AACGCCGAAGAAAAAGCCGGTCGCGAAATAATCTCGAACTGGAACGACGTCAAAACCCCTAGAAAAACGAGGATCAATCCCTGTCACGATTGGAGGCAAAATGTCTGCGACTTCCACCGGTGGCAACTCCAACAAAAATTGTCGGGGTCGTCCATACCGCCGTGTTGCCGGGCAATCACATGCTCCATATGGAAGGCGGATGCTGGCGCGGCGAAATCGGGAAGGTGGCAATACTCACACCGCCGGCCGGCTCGCGCCCGGACAAATTGTCGAACCAACCGTCCCATTAAGAATCGGCGGAGCGTTTGAGGCGAGCGCGTGCCTTGGCCTGCAGAATCGCAATAAAGTCAATCGCCTGGACGTAGGTCTCGTACTTGCGGCGTTCGCGGTGGGTTAACTGGCCTTCGTTGCATTTGCGGGCGAGCTTGTCAATTTCCGCTCGTGATTTGGCATCGAAACGATAGTTGACGAACTTGCGGGCCACTTCAGGCGTGAGGAACTTCCCAAGTGGGTCGAGCAGACGATCGAGAACAGGTGCATCAAGGGGCATATTCAACAGTCTACCCGAAACTCCGGCAAATGGAAGCGCGTCATTCGGCGCGCAGTCCGGAACTCGAATCCAACGGAAATGCGCAGCCCTCTGTCGCTTTCTCGACAGCCGAAACGATCTCACGGCTGGGAATCAATTCAACGCGCGACCGCGGCCGTAGTGGTTGCCTGCGGGAGCGAATGGGCCAACCCGAGCACGGCCGGCGCGTTACAGGGCGTCCCGTGGCCAACTCTGATACGAGCAACGATGCCCGCAGAAGTCTCAAGGATCCGACAAATTTTCGAAAATCGCGTAAAAATGTCTGCCCGCCGTTTGGCGATGCCAATGCACGACCTAAAGTTGGTCGCCATGCGCGCACTTGTCACGGGAACATCGACGTTTTTCGCTCCGTTGCTGATCCGGGGTTTGGGGTTGCAGGGGGTCGACGTGACCGCCGCGGATAGCCGCTGGATTTCCATGGGAAAGTGGTCCCGCTATGCGGCCCGACGGCGGTGGCTGCCGGTCCTTTCGCGTGAACCGGCAGAATATATGAACGCCGTCGTGAGGGAGCTCCAGAGAGTCCGCTACGACTTCTTGCTCCCGACATTTGAGGAATCACTGCTATTTGCAGAATATCGCGCGGAACTGGAACCATTCACGCAACTGTTTTTGCCGCCGTTTGAAACGATGTGGCAGGTTCATCATAAGCCAAGCCTGTACCGACTATGTCGGGACCTGCGCATTCCAGCCCCTCCCACGGTCCTGCCGGAGAACCCGACTCGACTGTGTCAAAAAACGGCCGAATTGCGATTTCCGGTAGTCGTCAAGCTGCCGGCGGCCAATAACTGTGTGGGACGCAGTTTCTGCGAGAACCTTCCAGAACTGATCGTGCGATACTCTGAACTGCACGAGCAAGAAACGCGGCGCGGCAGCGCTGCGCCGTTTGTTCAGCAGAAAGTCATCGGGGATCCGATCTACACGCTCATGTTCTGCCATGAGGGGCGGAAGCTGGGAGAAGTCATCTATCGGCCGTTACGGACTTATCCTGAGCGCGGAGGAACGTCTGCACACCGCGAGTCAATCGAGCATCCGAGGATCGCCGCTTTGACGGAGCGCTTAGCCCTGGCGACCGGGTGGAGCGGCTTTCTCGGCCTGGATTTCATTGTCGATGGAAGTGACGAAACACCGTTTCTGATCGATGCCAATCCCCGCGCCAACCCTGGCGTTCAATTGGGTTTCCTGGCCGGCGTCGATTGGACGGGAATTTTGATTGATCTGGTGCAAGGGCGTCACCGCGAGCCGGTTTCTGCGCTACCGGGAATCCGAACGCGGTCCTTTCTGCTGGATACCGGCTGGTTGTTCGAAGGCTGCGCTCCGCAGAAGAACTGGATTGCGAACGCGTGGCGCCGGATTGCCAAGTACCGAAAACCCGATTGGCAGCTCACGGTCCCGAACGAGTTCCTGGTGAATGGCGAATGGGGTTGCGCACTGGCGATGTGGTGCCAGGGCCTGGCAGGTGCCGTCAAGTCGCTCGTTACCGATCGGACAATTGGCGAGACAATGCTCGATGACGTGAACTACGACGCTGTCAGCGCCCAACGGCTGCGGTTGAATAACCCGATCGAGCAACGCTTGCTGCCTGCCGCGACGAACAGCTTGTCTTGATCTCGCAAGCTTAGCCCGCAATCGTCGGTGCGTCTGCGCGAAAGCGCTTGACTCACCCTACATCGCTACATTGCCGCCCGTGTCTTTTTGACGGCTTCGACGTATTGCTGGGCCAGGCTCTTGATGCGGGCCATGTCGCCGGATTGCACTGCTTTGGGCTCGACCAGTGCGCCTCCCAAGCCGACGGCGCAGGCGCCGGCCTTCAGAAAATCGGCGATCGTGTTCAAATTCACACCGCCGGTCGGCAAGAGGCGGACCTGCGGCAAGGGGCCGTGCAGGGTTTTCAAATACGCCGGTCCGCCAATGTCGGCGGGAAAGACCTTGATCACCTGCGCTCCGGCTTCCCACGCCGTCAGAACTTCGGTCGGTGTGAACGCGCCGGGCATGACCAGCTTGTCATAGCGGTTGCCCATCTTGATGACGTCCAGATTGACAGTCGGCGAGACGAGAAATTCGGCGCCTGCCAGGAACGCCGCGCGGGCCGTTTCGGGATCGAGCACGGTCCCCGCGCCCAACAGCACCTTGTCGCCGAGAGCCTTGTGCACGGCGGCGATGATTTCCAGGGCCCGCGGCACCGTGAACGTGACCTCCAGAACGTCGACGCCTCCTTCGTAGAGCGCGCGGGCCACTTCGACCAGTTGCTCGCTGGAGGTGGAGCGAATGACGGCAACGATGCCGCTGTTCAAGACGCGGCTCAAATCTTCGTGGCGACTCATGGTTCTTTCTTGTTCCAGAATTGTTTCAATTGGCCGAAAGTGCGCAATGGCTCTTCGCCGGCCAACGCACTTTGACTCAAGGGTGGGGCCGGACGTTCGGGCTTGTCGTGCCGCTTTGGGACCGGTTGTTTGGCGGCGGGCGGCTTGGAGGCAGGCCGGTCCTTGTCAGCTCGTTTGGAAGCCGCGCCCTTCGCGTCTGCGGTTTCAGTTGCAGGCGCAACGGTGGGCGTCGCTTGACCGACCGTTGCCTGAGAAGCGCCGTCTGCCGGCTCCGTCGCCCCGGCGGAAGCAGCCGGCGTGCCCGCGTGCTTCTGATCTGGCCGACGAGTCCGCGTCGCAGCCGGCGTTCCCGGTTTGATCATTCCCAGCGAGACCCGCTTGCGCTCGACATCGACCGACAGCACCCACACCGTCACAACGTCTCCCAGCGCCACCACGTCGTGCGGGCTGCGCACGAACTGCGTCGACATCTGGCTCACGTGCACCAGTCCGCTCTCTTTGAGCCCCACGTCGATGAACGCCCCGAAATCGACGACATTCAGCACCGTCCCGCGCAGCTCCATCCCCGGCGTGAGATCGGACATTTTCAGAATGTCCTTCTTGAACACCGGCCCTGAGAGATCAGCCCGCGGATCGCGCCCCGGGCGAGCCAGTGCGTCGACGATGTCGCGCAGCGTGGGCAGTCCCGCGCCCAGTTCGGCGGCCAGCGCTTCGACGTCGAGCGCCGCCAGCCGATCGCGCAGCCGGGTCGAATCTGAAATGGCTGCAAGTGGGTTGCCTGCCTCGACCGATTCGCCGGCTGCGTTCAACCGTTCGAGCACCTGTCGCGCGACGGCGTAGCTTTCGGGATGAATCCACGTGCCGTCCAGCGGATCGACGCCGTCGCGGATCTTGAGGAAGCCAGCGGCCTGCGTGAATTTGGCCTGGCCGATGCCCGGAACCTCCAGCAGTTGCTCGCGACTGTAGAAGGGCCCATTCTGCGCTCGCCACTCGACGATCCGCTTCGCGGTGAGCTGGTTCAGCCCCGAGACATACGTGAGCAGCGCACTGCTGGCCGTGTTCAAATCGACGCCGACGTAATTGACGCACGATTCGATGACCTGATCGAGCGACTCGCGCAGCGTCTTGAGGTTCACGTCGTGCTGGTACATGCCCACGCCAATGTGCTGCGGCTCGATTTTGACCAGCTCGCTCAACGGGTCCTGCATGCGGCGGCCGATCGAAATCGTGCCGCGCTCGGTCGCGTCGAGATCGGGAAACTCTTCGCGGGCAATCGCACTGGTCGAATAAATGCTGGCGCCGGCTTCATTGACGATGACGTACTGCGCATCCGGGGCCAGTTCGGCGATCGTTTCGGCGATCAGCTCTTCCGTCTCGCGACAGGCCGTGCCATTGCCGATCACCACCAGGTTGACATTGTGCGTCTGCAACAACCCCGCAACCTTGGCTTTGGTGGCGGCCAGTTTCTCGGCCGACCCGGTGATGTATATCAGGTCGGTGGCCAGCAGGTTGCCGTTTTCGTCGAGCGCCACGATCTTGCACCCGGTGCGGAAACCGGGATCGATGGCCAGCACGCGGCGGCCTGCCAGCGGCGGTTGCAGCAACAAGTTGCGCAAGTTTCTCGCAAAGACACTCACCGCCTGGCTCTCAGCCCGTTCGCTCAGCTCGCGACGGACTTCGCGCTCGAGACTGGGGTGGATCAACCGGTCGACCGCATCGGCCAGGCACCGATTGAGGAACCCGGTAAACGGGTGAGATTCGAGTTTGAGGAGCTTCGCGATGTCGGTTTGAACTGCCGGCTGGTCCCATTCCAGCTTGACTCGCAGCGCGCCGTCTTTTTCTCCTCGATTGAAGGCCAGTACGCGATGATGCGGCAGCTTGCCCACCGGCTCGCTGTGGTTGAAGTAGTCGCGGTAAGCCTGCCCCTTTTCGGCGGCCGCATCAGTCGCCGCACTGACCAGCCGTCCCCCTTTCCAGGCCTGCTTGCGGGCGACGGCACGGACTTCGGCGTCTTCGCTGATGCGCTCGGCGAGAATGTCGGCCGCGCCTTGCAACACCTCGTCAGTTGATGGCAGCTCCTTTTCTGGGCTGATGTAAGTCAGGGCAGTGCTTTCGAGGTTCGCGACTTCAATCGTTGCGTTCCAGATCGCCTCGGAGAGCGGTTCCAGACCGCGTTCGCGAGCGGCCGCGGCGCGAGTCTGTTTCTTGGGCTTAAAGGGCAGATACAGGTCTTCCAGCCGCTTCAGCGAATCGGCCTGTTCGATCTGCCGGGCGAGTTCGGGGGTCAACTTGCCCTGAGCGTCGATCATGCGCAGGATGGTCGCCGCCCGTTCGGCCAGTTGCCGGAGCGCCGTGATGCGCGCCAGCACCGAGCGAATCTGTTCTTCATCGAGGTTGCCGGTGCGCTCTTTGCGATAGCGCGTGATGAAGGGGACCGTGTTGCCCTCGTCGGCCAGTTGCACGACGCTCTCGACCTGAGGCGCGCTGATCCCGAGCTCCGCAGCAACGGACGAGAGCTGAACCGCCAGAGGTGAATCCATACGCAATCGATCGAGAAGTGAAAGGCCCTTACCGGTCGGCTTTCATCTTAGCGATTTCGCTGCGCCGGGCAACACTGGAGGGAATGACGAATGGCTAATGACGAATGTCTAACGAAGCACGAATGACGAAATCCGAAAGTGCGGTTGCCAATAGTTCGTCATTCGGAATTCGTCATTGATTAGACATTCGTCATTCGACATTTGCTGGCTTGGATGTTACTCAGACCCTTCACCGTCCGGGCCTTGCGCTGCGCTTTAGACCCGGCCACCCGGACATGCCGTGGTTGACCAGGTGGGCCTCGTAAAGACTCGACCCACCCTACTCTTGGCGAAGCCACCCTCGTGCGCGAGCTTAGTTCGGCACGGCATCAACCACCGAATGCCGGCATCAGTATGCCGACGATCACATCGTACGCCGCGTGAGCGCCGACCGTGATTCCAAATCCGCGCGTCACGAACAACAATGCGAAATAGACGCCGGCCAGCGCTCGAAAGAGAAAACTGAACAAAGTCAATTGATCGGCGGCAGGTCCCACGTAGTGGGCGGCCGAAAAGAGAATGCTTGTCGCGAGCACCGCCAACAGCATCGCCAGCCGACGCGGCAGCAACAGTCCTCGCAGCAGCCCGTAGGAAACGGGAATCAGACACAGCCGGAAGAGCACTTCTTCGTAGACGCCTGCCCCGATATAGCTGATGACTCGTGGCATCGTCCCGGTCAGCATCCCGGGCACCGTCTCTGGCTGTGCGAGAGTGATGCCTGCATGCGCACCCTGGGCCAGTTGGCCGAGCTGCGACCGGAAGACGATGTCCTGCAACTGTCCCAGCACGACCAGGCAGGCTCCGAACAGCGCGCTTTCGGCCAGCATGCCGCACAATGTTCCTGCCGAGGGTTTCCACCGGAACCGTCCGGCCAACTGCCAGGCCGACAAAAGCCCCACGACGACCAGAGGCAACAACAGCGGATGCTTGAGGCCCACCACCTGCAATCCCCAGCGCATCCAGTAATCGGCGCCGTTGCGCGCCGTGGCGCCGTCGCCAATCGCCAGAGCGACGCCGATTTCGTAGGCCGCCAACAACGGGAGCAGGAATAAAAGACAATGCAAGGGCTGCCGGGCGAGTGCCCAGTAGTCGTCGCCTTTCTGCCTGGGTGGCGCGGTGAGATCAGCCATTTTCGAACTTCGAGTTCCCGTCGCAGAATATTGGTTCTGCATACCGTAGGGCGGAATCGGTGTGCGTTCCCTGCAATGTTTTCTCGTGATCGTGCAGTTGCAGCAGGCGATCGCCGGGCGTGCCCTCGGCGGCTGGCGGCGCTGAATCGCCATTTGCCGCACTGGTTGCTGCACTGGCGACTTCGACCGGAACTTCCAGCGGCTGCCATTGCTCGGCGGCTGCGCTCTCGTGAACACTGTGGGCCAGGCGACTGGAGAATTCCAAAGGCCATTTTCCCCATCCGGCCTCTGCCAGAAGCGCCTCGGCTGCGCGGGTCGCCGCGCCATTCCCAGTTTCTGAAGAATCCTCGGCCGTCGACTTCTCGCCAGACAAGTTCGACTGTGACGGCATCTGACACAGCTCGGCAAAGCGGCCGGCCGCGGCGAGAATCGCGGCATCCGCCAGGATGTCGCCGGCGGCCAAAGCACGCGGGAAGCCGCCGCCGTCAAGTTGTTCGTGATGCTGCGCGACCAGCATCGGCAATTCGATCGGTGCTCCGCGGATCGATCCGAACAACGCGGCGCTGATCGTCGGATGCTGCTGCTCCAGCCAGTCCGATCGCTGCCCGCGCACGACTCGAGCCGACTCGCCTCCGGGAACGACCGGCAGGCGGCCTGCATCCTGGAACAGCGCGGCCAGCACCAACCGCCCCAGATCCTGCGTCGATCGCTGGCCATCGCCGAGCATCCAGACGAGGACCCGCGCGGTCAGGATCCCGCCGGTGAAATTCGCGGCGTCAGCCTGGCCGGATTGTGATTCGACGATCGACGCCAGATCCAGCCCCGGCAGGGGAAGCAACATCCGCAGCCCACCGGTACGGCGGACCTCGTCGCAGACGCCATCGAACAGTGGCAACAATTTGTAGAGCTTGATCGCGTCCTGCAGCAACAGCCTCCGGCCCCATTCGGCAACCGTCAGAGCGTCGCGGGTCGTCGAGTCGCAGAGCGCGATCTGGCTGACAATGACATCCAGCAGTCGATGCGACGCCTGGACGAGGTCCTGAATCAGGAGGGCAACCCGTTTGCGAGACCAATCTGCCCCGGTGGCCGCGCGGCGTTCGATCTCTTGAATCCCGCGGATGTTTGACAGCAACTCGTTCCCCAGCCGGCGCAGGACCGGGGCGGCCGGGTGCAAAACCAGTTTGTGGCCCAGGACGTCGCGGGAACGGCGTTGCAGTTGACCCAGTTGCTGCGCGTTCGAAAAGGTCGGTCCGAATGCCGCGTGCGGCCGCGGAGGCCCGACATGCGCCTGCGATTCGTCGAGTGCACGCGTCGGGACGACGTTGTTCAAGACAGTGCCTCCCTCCATCGCTGCCATGACGCCCGCAGAGTTTCACTGACCGGCAAATCTTCGCCGACTGCGCTAAACGGACCATGTCCAGACGGTCCGGTGGCCAAATTGCCACGTCATGACACAAGGCTGATCGACGGATAGCGCCGGTCATCTTGAGCGAGAGCAAATTGCTGCGTACAAAGGACGCAGCGAGAGAAGTTGCTTCGTTTAGCGGGGAGGCGCAGCCGAGCCCTGTCGGCAATTGGATCACGCTGCTTCCGATTGCGCAAAGGGCGCAAAAAAAGCCCGGCCTCGCAGAGGCCGGGCTTCGTAAGCTTTCAATTTTGCTGCGACGCTTGGTCTTACAACGTCCAGCCTTCGCGATAGGGCCGCTTGATGATGACGTCGACTTCAGGCGCATTGGTGGCCCGCAGGTTGGCAGCATCCCACTCGATTTTCTTGCCTGGCGTATCCGGGCCTTTTCCAGCCCAGACGGCGAGGTTCCCCAGCAAAATCGTTTCGGTCAACGGACCGGAATAATCGGGGAAATTCGACACCGCGGCCGGGCCGCCCTTGATGGCGTCGATGAATTCCTGGAAGTGGCCAGGCGATTTGACGAAATCGACCTTCGGCGGCTCCGAACCGCTCAACAGGCTGAATGCTTCGCAATAGTCGCCATGACCATAGAGCGTATCCTTTTCTCCGACGATCAAAGCGCCTTTTTTGGGCAAGTCCTTGCCGCCGAACAGTTCCCTGGCAGGCTTCTCGCCTCCGTCGTACCAGGTGACGGGAATAGCCGGCCGCGACCCGGTCGCGGGGAACATGAACTTGATGATCGACCACGGCGGATAGCTGTCTTTGTTATGCCCACCATGTTCGGCCTCGATCGACGTCGGGTTCTTGAGATCGAGTGCCATGAAAGGCATATTGAACGTGTGACAGGCCATATCGCCCAGTGCGCCGGTGCCGAAGTCCCACCAGCCGCGCCAGGCAAACGGGTGATATCCCGGAGCGTATTCACGGAACGGAGCAGGCCCGATGAACAGCTCCCAATGCACATTTTCGGGAACGCTATCGGCAGGTTTCGGACGCGGGCCACCTTGTGGCCAGATGGGACGGTCGGTCCATACGTGGACTTCCTTGATCGTACCGAGATGCCCCGAACGAACGACCGCGGACGCCTGGCGCAATGTATCGTTCGACGTCCCCTGGTTACCCATTTGCGTGGCGACCTTCATTTCACGCGCGATGTGGGCCATCAAGCGGGCTTCGGACACCGAGTGCGTCAGCGGCTTCTGACAGAAGCACGCCTTGCCCAATTTCATGGCCATGACCGACGCGAACACGTGATGATGGTCGGGGGTGCTGACAGTGACCGCATCGATGTTCTTGCCCACTTCGTCGAACAGCTTGCGGTAGTCGTTGAACCGCTGGGCGGTGGGAAACTTTTTGCTCCCCGCATTCTCCAGTTTGGCGTCGTCGATGTCGCAGATCGCGACCACGTCGCCATGTTTGCCCCCGTCGGCCGAGTCGCTGTCCCCTTTGCCGCCGACGCCGATGCACGCAAATCGAACTCGCTCATTGGCGGCAGCGCTGGCCTTGGCGGCGATACCTCCGCCCGCCCATAATCCGACGCCGATGACCGCCGTTTCCTGCAAAAATGACCTGCGAGTTGATTTGCGAGACATTGTTTTCGACTCCCGAAATGCTGACAATGGGTGTGGATTGAGAGAACGACTCTGTGGAGTTATTCGAATCAGGCTGATATCAAGAGTAACAATCGATAAGTAGGTTCGCAACCGGGAGAGTACAGGCATCATGAGGCGATTGAATTCGTTGGTTTTTACCTGCATGCTGGCAAGTGTGACGGGAGTCGCCGCAGCGGAAACAATCCTGGCCCAGACGGCCCCGGCGGGGAAATCGGCGTCGAAAGCTTCCAAGCCTGCGTCAAAAACCAATCTCTCGGCACAACAAAAAGCGGCGCTCGACGAAATTCAGAAACTGGGGGGCAAGGTTACCTATGACGCCGACGGGTCGGTGGCAGGAATCGACCTGCGCGAGCAGAAAGTCAGCGATGCGCAGCTTGCTCCCCTGGCGCAATTCCCTAATCTTAAATCGCTCGTCCTGTGGGGACGGGGAATTACCAATGACAGCCTGGCCCGCGTTGGCGCCCTGACCGAGTTGACCGACTTGGAACTGGAAAACTGCTCTTCCGTCACGGATGCCGGGCTGGAACACTTAAAAACTCTGGTCAAGCTGAAATCGATCAATCTCCGCCGGTCGAGCATTTCGGATGAGGGCGTCAAAGCGCTGCAGGCATTGCCGAAACTCGAGCAACTTCACTTGCTGTACACGCGACTGTCGGATGCCGGGCTGGCCGATCTCAAGAACATGCCTCAAGTCACGCTGCTTGATCTTCGTGGTTGCGCTTCGATCACTGACGCGGGCCTCGACGGGCTGCAAGGACTGACGAACCTGAAGGTGCTCAAGCTGCGGAATTTCGGCGTCACGAACGCCGGGTTGGAAAAACTCAAGGGGCTCAAGAAGCTGCGTGTGCTGGCGATCGAGGATTCGGAAGGAATTACCGACGAAGGGATGGTGAATCTGGCCGGCATGACGGGGTTGGAAGACGTCACTCTCTTTCGCGACGGCGTGTCGGACGCCGGCCTGGAGCAGCTTGCCAAAATGACCGGGCTCAAACGCCTCAGCCTGCGCGGATGCAGCAGTGTCGCCGGGCCAGGTTTGGTCCATTTGAAGAACCTGAGCAATCTGCGCGTGCTCGTCCTCAGCGAGACGCAGGTCGACGATGCCGGGTTGGCGCATCTGGCCGGCCTGTCAAAACTCGAATCGCTCGATTTGTGGCATGCTGACAAGATTACCAACGCCGGACTGGCCCCCCTCAAGGGGCTGGCCAACCTCAAAACGCTGATCCTCGACGAAACGCAGATTGGCGATGATGGGTTAAAGTTCCTGAGTGGCCTGGCCAGGCTGGAGACACTCAAATTGAGAAGTACGAAAGTGACCGATGCCGGGCTGGGGTCTCTGCAAGGCCTCAAGGCGCTCAAATCGCTCGATCTGCGGTTTGATAACGTTACCGATGCGGGAGTGACGGCCCTTAAAAAGGGATTCAAGAATCTCGACGTCGTGAAGTGAGCGTCAGTCTTTCCGCACGGTTGCGTTATCCGTGGGACCGCCTTGCCATCCGTGGGCATAAGTCGTTTGAGGGTTTGACGATTTTAAGGCAAAAAAATCTGAGGGCAAAAAATGAGCCATCAGCAATTTGCACGCCGCTCCCTCAAGTTGCGATTTTTTTGCCACTTTATCTTTTTGCCATTCCTTTGGTTGCGGTTGAATGCCGCGCTGGTTAATCACGAGCCGGTATAACCCGTACAGCCTAAGGCAATCCGGGGCGATTGTTCGTGTCGTAACAGGCGAAGGGGAGGTAATGCCCCCCGAACCAGACGTTACGGCCTGAAAATCCTT
>Ga0068853_100003926_pt1 | contig 11414 bp, 8 predicted proteins | sample KBSCornC32_FD_65655 | JGI IMG/M metagenome (GOLD analysis project Ga0068853, IMG submission 65655) | Corn rhizosphere microbial communities from Kellogg Biological Station, Michigan, USA - KBS Corn C3-2 | ecosystem: Host-associated > Plants > Roots > Rhizosphere > Soil ... | reverse complement strand
TGCCGCACACGACCGGCACCCGCGAGTACCTGACCTGCGAGCGAGGCGCGATCGAGCTGTCCGTGGCAGGCGCGCTCTTCGCGCTGGGCGCGGGCGACGTGGTCGTCTTTCGCGGCGACCAGAAGCACGGGTACCGCAACCCGGGAACGACCACCACCGTCGCCTACAGCGTCGTCGCGTTCGCGCCGGTCGGCCCCTGAGGCGCGCCAGCGCCCGCCGGCGCGCTCGGCGTCGCGATCAGAAAGTGGGCGAAGCGGCCGGTCACCAGATAGCCGTCGGGCGGTGTCGCGGGACACGCATCTTCGAGCAACCAGGCATCGGGAGGCGCCTGAGGGGCCGGCCCCGGCGGCGGAGCGGCCTCGCCGGCGACGCGATCGACCGCGTCCCACGACACGGCGGCGGTCCAGCGAACGCCGCCCGGGCAGCGAACGACGCCGATGGCCGGCTCGCGCTCCGGCAGCGCCCGCTCCCCGAGCGGCGCCACCGCCCACGTCCCCCCGGCCACCGGGCGCGCGTGGGGCGCGGCGTGCGCCACGAAGATCGTGAAGGCCAGCTCATTCGAGAGGAGCTGCTCGCCGCGAGGCTGTTCGAGCCTCGGCTGCCACACCAGGTGCGTGACGCCCATCGTGCGCAGGCCGAGCGCGATCCGGGCCGGCGTTCGCCAGGCGGCGTAGTCGATCCCCGCCTGCGCCCCCCGCGCGTCGGTGACGACCTCGGTGCCCGTACCGAGCCGCGGCTCGGACTCGTGCACCAGGACGCGCGCCCCCGCGGGGAAAAGGGGCGCCAGCGGCTCCAGGTTGCTGGCGGTGTCGGTCCGAGCCCGCCAGTCGCCCCGGTGCCCCGTCGACATGAGATCGACGGCCCCCTGCACGGGCGCACGCCACAGCACGGCGTGGGTCGGCAGGAACGGCACGTCGGCGCCCCATACGACCTGCACGGCGACCGCCAGCCCCACACACCCGCGAGTCAGGCGATCGCGGGTCTCCCAGGCCCGTGCGATCACGGCCGCCACCACCGCGGCCATCCAGGGGACCAGCGCCTGCAGGTAGCGATCCTGGTGGTAAGTGAAGTACCAGATCCAGACGCCGCCCAGCGCGGCCGCCGCCACCGGCCACGCGCCCCGCAAGCCCGGCAAGAAGACCATCGGCAGCAAGGCCAGCGTGAAGAGCGATCCGAAAACGGGCACCGCGCCGTGAAATCGTGACCAATCGTGGGGGACGAACGAGAACGAGAACAGCACCCCCAACGAGCGGCCGAGCTCGATCGGCCACGGCCCCGAGGGTCGCCAGGTCTCCCCCGCGAAGCCGGCCAGCGCTCCCGGCTGCCAGGGCCGGTCGGCGAAGGCCCCGCGCAAGAACGGGTACAGCGGATCGCCGTACCACACGAGGTTCTTCAGCCAGTGCGGCGACCAGAGCAGGGCGCTGGCGGCGGCGCTGGCGATCACCGCGAACGCCACTCGCCGCAGCGGTGCGCGCCGCCGGACCACGGACACGATCGCCGTCACCGCGAACGCCGCGGCGGGAAACGCGAGCACGTCGACGGCCTGGTACTTCGTCGAGGCGGCGGCGGCCGCCATCACCGCGAACAACAGGCAGGCCCGCGGCTCGAAAGATCGCCATGCCCGCCGCCCGGCGATCAGCAACGCGAGCGCCCACAGCGCCAGCACGTGATCCGCCGTTCCGTTCAGGCTCGAATCGTAAAGGAAGATCCCGGGGAAGAGCAGCACGGCCACCCACGCCGCCGGTACGCGCCGGCCGCCGAGCATGGCGCGTACGAGCACGGGCAAGCCGGCGAGCGTGGCCACGAAGATGGCCAGCTCCACGTGAAGGGACTGCTCGATGCGGGCGAACAGGCCCCCGCCGCCGAGATCGGCGGCCAGAAAGGCCCAGGTGTAGAGCCAGCTCGCCAGATGCGGCCAGGCCCCCCCGAAGAAGCCCTCCGGGAAGCGGGTGATGCCGCCGGCCGCGACGTAGTGCTCGGCCAGCGCAAGGTGATACCAGCGCGCGTCGTAGCCGGCGACGGCGGCGCTCATGATGCCGGCAAAGATCAGGACGAGGCCGAAGGCGCCGAAGCCCAGCACGCCCGCGCGAAGAGGCGTCACCCGGGGGCGAGCCAGACGACGCGTGTGCCGCCGAAGGCGCCGGGCGAATGACCAGGCGAGCGGCGCCCCCGCTCCGCCGCACACGAGCGGCCACGCCCACGCCACGGCGGGCCGGTAGAGATGCAGGTGCCCCAGGGCGGCGAGGCCCCAGGCGAAGATGGCCAGCCCGAGCGCGAAGCTCATGAAGAACCGCTCGCGCAGCGGCGGCGAGATCCGGAACCCACGCACCAGCGCCAGATGCCCCACCGATGCGCACGCCGCCACGAAGAGCGTCGCGACCAAGGCGAACCGCAGGTACGGCCACAGCAACCAGCTCTGAATGGGATAGTGGTGGTGCGCCACGGCCAGGAAGACGGCGGTGCCTCCCAGGAGGCTGACCCCCGCCGCCGCGCGCCGCGCCCCGCCCCAGCGCGGTGGCCCCGCGGCCTCGTCCCTCATGTCACGAGCGGATGCAGCGCCGCGAACGCCTGGTCCGCGGTGGCGCGCACGAACAGATCCTCGCCCTGCGGCGCTTCGACCGGATATGGAATGGCCCGCCCGTCCGGCGCGACGTACGCCTCCGGATCGATGAACATCACCCGCAGCCCGCGACGGCGCGCGCGCAGCTGTACCAGGCGTCGATCGGCGTGCACGCCGATGACCAGCAGCGATCGCGCGCGCGGATCGTGCTCGATGTGCGGGTAGTACGGCCCCCAGTCATAACGACGCAGCGAGATCTCGGGCAGCCCGAGGTCGGCGCACTGGCAATCGAAGTTGTTCGTGATGATCGGCCCGACCAGGGCGCCGCGCTGCCACAGATCGTGCATCCGCCGATAAAAGGGCGTCGGCCGCGCCACCAGACACGCGCGGTAGATCTCGGTCATCTCGCGGTACTTGGCCTCGGGATCGCGGAACAGCGACAGCAGCCCGTCGTCGGCCGCGCGGAAGATGAACCCGTAGTCGGCGTGCGACACCCCGTAGATGCGGTGGAGCGTCGACAGGTGAGGGATCCCGGCCTCGATCGAGGGTCCGCACCCGAGCTCGAGCTGCGCGGGGAGATGAGGGACCAGCTCCTCGACGCCCACGTAGCGCGGCTCCTGGCGCGCCAGCTTCTCGCGCAGACCCACCCGGTAGAAGACCTCCCACGGCCGGCGCTCCCACTGCGGCGGCAGCGCGAACCCTTCGCTTCGCAGGACGACGTCCAGGCTGGCGTACCCGTCGGGCGCCGGCTTGCCGTGCGCTTCGTCCTCGGGGTGGCGGACCGCGTGGCGGATGGTGGCCTCCAGCGCGCCGCGCCGCCAGCGCTCGCCGGCGCCGCGCCCCGAGGCCGCGCCGGCGCGGGTCCATTCACCCTGGCGCAGCCCCTCGTCGATCGCGGCGCGGTACTCGTCGATGTGCTCGGCCGGCAACGTCAGGATCAGGTGCAGGTACGCGTGGCGCAGCACGAACGTGCGCCCCTCCACGCCGTACTCGTCATAGAAGTGAATCAGGCGCTTCTTCTGATCGGCCTCGGACCGCCAGCCCGACAGGCGCGCGTTCGACGGGTGCTGGTGGCGGCGCCAGATCGACTCCGTGAAGCGGCGATGCCACCCGCTCTCGTCGGAGTCGATGTGCTTTCGGTACCTCTCGAGCTGAGCATCCGTCAGGTCGGACTGGACCACGAAGGGGAAGTTCATTCTGCGCGCCTCCGAGCGACGCACCACAGGTCCGGTCCCCGGCCCTCGCCGTAGAGGCGCTGCAGGGCCGACGCCTCCAGGAACGGACGCAAGAGGTGCAGGTTACAACCGCTCTCGAGCCGCACGATCTCGAAGCCCGCGCGCCCGAGGAACGCGCGGAGCGACGCGCGCGAGAACAAGCACAGGTGATCGGCGCGCAGCGAGCGATACGACGCCCCGAACACCGCGCGCTCGACCGCCTCCATGCTGGGGATCAGCAGCGCCAGCCAGCCCCCGGGCGCCAGCGCCCGGCGCGCGGCGAGGAGCTCGTCGTCGACGGAGGCCACGTGCTCGAGCACGAACTGGTAAAGGACGGCGTCCCACGCGCCGGGCGCCACGCCGGAGCCCGGCGCCGCCGCGAGCGCCGCCGTCAGATCCCCCGCGAAGGTGGTCAGGCCGAAGCGGCGCGCCGCCTGCGCGCACGCCGCCGGGTTCAAGTCCACCCCGCCCGTCTGAAGGCCGGCCCTCCGCGCCGCCTCGCGCGTGAAGCCGAACCCACTGCCCACCTCGAGGAGCGACTGAACCCGGCCGCCCACCGCGGCGGCCACGCCCGTCAGGGCCGCGACGAGACGCGTCCCTTTGGCCAGCCGGTAGGTCTCCTCCGCACCGTAGGCGTCGTAACCGACGCCGCGGGCGTCACGCTGCTCGTAGTACGTCGGATCAGCATAGCGAGCGGCGGCCTCGCCTGGCAACGCGCCCCCGCGCAAGCAGACGCCGTGGCCGCAGGCCTCGCAGCATCCGTAGATGACCGGGCCTGGTCGGCGCGCCACCGACGCGCGCACGCCGGGCGCCCCGCAGGCCGGGCATATCGCCGGGGTCGGCGGCAGCTCGTCGCCCCCGGCGCCGATGCGCTCGCCACCGCTGGCCGGTCTGGGCAGCGGCGCCGCGTGCGGTGAGTGACGCGCATAGACCCGGGCCACACGCGCCAGGACGCGGTCGTCGAGCAGGCGGGCGGAGTCTCTGCGCGCCACCTCCGAGGCGCCTTCGGGGACATCCTCGCCCGCGGCGTCGACCGCCGCCTCCTGCGCGACCTCTGCCCGCACGGCCAACCACGTGTCCAGGTCGATCTGCAGAGTTCGCGCCGCCAGCGCGTCCGCCGACGCACCCTCGCGCGCCTGGGCGGGGTGAGAGAAGACGCTGGTCTCCTCCGTCACGGGGCCGCCCCGCGATGCCCGCCGTATTCGCGAAGGGCGGTCATCAGGTCGAGCGCGACCGCGGCCGCCGGCCCCACGCCCAGGCGCCCGAACGCCGACCGCCCGGTGCGCCGCGGATGGAACGGCGTGGGCAGCACGTGGATGCGATGCCCGCGACTATGGGCTGCCACCATCACGAAGCACTGCCAGTGCCGATAGCGGCCGCGAAAAGAGAGCAGGTCTTGCAGGACCTCTCGCCGGCACAGGAAGAACCCGGACTTGTTGTCGGGCGACGACATCCCGAAGGTGGCGTTCAACAAGACGTTGAGCCCCCGCGACAGCAGGAAGCGCACGTCGCGCGGCCGTTCGCCAGCGGCGCGCGCCCCCTGCACGACGTCGGCGCCGGTCCGCTGCTGCTCGCGCCAGAGCCGCGGGATCTCTTCGGGCTCGTACTGGAGATCGGCGTCCAGCACGCAGACCCAGGCGCCCCGCGCGCGTGCGAGCCCGGTGCGCCAGGCCGACGGGATCCCCTCGCGCCGCGCGTGACGTCCGACGCGGATCCACGGGTGCTGCGCCTGCAAGAGGCTCATCGTCACCCAGGTCTGGTCGCGCGATCCGTCGTCGACGAGCACCAGCTCACCCTCCACTCCGGGCGGAAGACCTTGGTCGAGCACGCGGCTCACCCTCGCCACCAACTCGGCCAGGCCCGACGCCTCGTCGAGGCACGGGACGATCACGGACAGGACCGGCGACGTGACCGGCATGAGGCGACCATCAGGGTATCACGCGCCTCCCCTCGGCCGAGCCGGCTCGAATTCACCTTTCCGGGCTACAGCTCCGCAGAGGGCGAGCCGATGATGAGGCCGCTCCGGCCGACCCGCCTGGGACCATCGGTCTTCCCGTCTTTCCATTTCCTTGAAACAACTAGTAAATTCGGGACCCGTCCACAGGCTGGCCGATACAAGAAATCTGCCGCCTCGACACACTCCCGAAACAGGCCGCGTTGTATTAAAAGGTGCCGCCACCCAGGAGGTGGCTGCTCGAGACGGTCCGTAGCGGGCGACCTTGGTGGTGGGCGGCGGCGACGACAACAGAACCTAATTTGAACCAGATCGGAGAGAGTGTTCACGATGAGCGGTAATCGAGGAGCGGGGATCGGGGTGTTGGTGGACGACGGTGGTGGCAGCGTCGAGCTGGGCGCGATTCCAGAGGCGCCCGCGATCGCCGAGACGATCTATGTGGGCCGGGCCTCGTTCCACATGGAGGTGGAGCACGAGCCCGGAGCAGCGGCGGGGGCCGCGCTCGTCGTGCCGGCGACCGCGCCGAACGTCGACTCGGACGCATGGTTCCGTGAGACGCCAGCTCCGGATCCCGAGCGCACTGCCATCATCGATTTCTCGAGCCGCCTGCGCGCGGCGTCCGGTCCGGACGGTGTTTCCGGCGCACACGGCAGCGCCGGCTCGGGCGGCTTCGGCTCGCGCAAGCTGATCTCGTCGCGCTGGTCGCTCGGCCTTCCCCTGATCTTCGGGGCGTTCTTCTGCGGGCTGCTCCTGTCGCCCCTGGCCGCCTCTTCCATCTCGGGCGCGAAGGTCACGAACGCTCCCGCCGCCTCCGTGACCACGCCCAGCCCGACTTCCCTCGCGCGGCCCGTCGCACCGACCGCGCCGCCGGCGGCGCCGGCCGTCCCGGTGGTCGCGCCCATCACTCCGATCGCCCCGAGCGATCCCGCTCGCTCTCCTCGCGCGAACCTGGTGGCCGGCCACGCGACCGGATCGGCGTTCGCTCCCGCCTGGGGGCGCGCCATGAAGAAGGTCAGCCTTCGCAAGGCCGCCCCGGCCCGCCGGTCGGCGCACCTCGCGACCATGGTCGCGGCCGCCGACTCGGGCTTCGATTCCCCGCAGGAGTCGGCCCGGGCCTCGCGAAGCGCGAAGCACGCCTGGGTCGACCCGTGGGCCGACAACTGAGCCGGTCCTAGGCCTCCGTGCGCTGGGCGCCTGACCCGACGGCGACGCCGCCCAGGGAGGCCTGCGGCGGCACGTCCGAGATCGCGCGGGACAGCACCACGAAGCCCGGCGGCGGGACGACCGCCGTGTAGGCCCGGCGGCGCTGGAACACGCGCAGCGCCCGGACGACGCCGGCGCCGAAGTTGCCCTGCCACAGCGACAGCCAGCCGACGTAGGCGAAGCCGCACAGGAACAGGCACAGGAACGGCAACGAGACGTAGTGCCCGTTCCGGAACGCGAACACGACGGCGACCACGAAGTAGCCCGCCAGCCCGAGCTCGATGAACGGCGTGATCGAGCGGGCCGCGCGGTACTTCTTGCTCGACCAGGACTCGAGCTTGCCGCGAATGCCGTGCTTGGGCGTCCGCACGAACTCCGTCTCTCGGCCGAGCAGCGCCTCCAGGACGGCGCGGGTCTGGTTCACGCACAGGCCGATCCCGAGCGACATCACCAGCGGCAGGCGCCGCAGCACCGACCACTGGATGCGCCGGCGGCCCGTCGTCATGAGCTCGATCTCGCGCTCGGACTGCAAGTAGAACGACGCGATGCTGAGCGTGGTGCCGAAGAACAAGGGCAGATCGATGATCAACACCTCGCGGATGCCGTGCTGGGTGCGAAAGGCCAGGTTCGGCAGCAGCAGCAGCGACAGCACCAGCAGCAGGGGGTACGCGAGGTTGTTCGTCAGGTGGAAGAACGCCTCGGTCTTCTGCGCCAGCGTCGCGCCCTTCGAGCGCAGGATGGTCGGCAGCAGCTTGCGCCCGACCTGGATCGAGCCCTTGGCCCACCGGAACTGCTGCGCCTTGAAGGCCGACATCTCGACCGGCAGCTCGGCGGGCGCCGCGATCTCGGGCAGGTAGACGAACTTCCAGCCGCGAAGCTGGGCGCGATACGACAGGTCCATGTCCTCGGTCAAGGTGTCGTGCTGCCAGCCGCCCGCGTCCGCGATGGCCGACCGCCGCCAGATCCCGGCGGTGCCGTTGAAGTTGAAGAACCGCCCGGACCGGTTGCGGCCCGCATGCTCCATGATGAAGTGACCGTCGAGCATCAGGGCCTGCACCTCCGTCAGCGCCGAGAAGTCGCGGTTCACGTGATCCCAGCGGCACTGCACCACGGCCACCTTCGGGTCGACGAAGTGGTTCACGGTGCGCTCCAGGACGTCCGGCTGGGGCAGGAAGTCCGCGTCGAAGATCAGCACCAGCTCGCCCTTGGCGGTGCGCAGGCCGTTGTCGAGGGCACCCGCCTTGAAGCCCGAACGATCGGTGCGGTGAACGTACTCGACGTCCAGGTCGGGGTGGCGGGTCACCAGCTCCGCGAGCTTGCGCCGGCAGATGTCGCGCGTCTCGTCGGTGGAGTCGTCGAGGACCTGGATCTGGAAGCGATCCCGCGGATAGCGAATCTGCGCGACGGCGTCGAGCAGCCGCTCGACCACGTACATCTCGTTGAAGAGCGGAAGCTGCACCGTCACAGCCGGAAGGTCCGCGAAGACCCCCGGGGCGCGCGGCTTGTTCTCGCGGTGGCGGTAGTAGAGGTAGACGAGGAACGAGCGGTGAAAGCCGTAGAAGGCGAGCACCAGCAAGACGGCCAGGTAAGTCCCGACCAACAATGACGAAAGCTCCATGCCAAGCAGCCTAAGCCGCCAATTGTCATTGAATTGTCATTCCTTGTGATTCTTTGTAGGTGCGGCTCCTCCTGAACCTGCCCGCGGCGGCGGCGTCGCACTTCACGACGGCCGTCGTGAGCTGCGCCCCGCGCGCGAGCGGGACTCCGTCCCGTTCCGAGCGTCCCGGCCCTCAGAAGGCGGGGATGGTGGCGCCCGTGGCGGCGCCGAGATCGGGCGAGCTCAGCGTGAGGATCAGGGCGGCCAGCGCTTCGGGCTGGACCCAGCCAGACCGATCGGCGCCGGGCATGGCGGCGCGGTTGGCCGGCGTGTCGATGGTGCCCGGCGCGACCGCGTTGACCGCGATCCCTTCGGCGCGCAGCTCTTCGCCGAGCGCGGCCGTCAGGGAAACGACGCCCGCCTTCGCGACGCCGTAGGCGATCTTCCCGGCCTCGGGCCGCAACGCCGTGCGGGCGGCGACGTTCACGATGCGGCCGCCCGCGCCATCGCCGCGCGCGCGCATGCGCCGCACGGCTTCGCGACAGCACAGGAACGTGGTCACCAGATTCAGCTCGAGCTGGCCGCGCAGATCGGCGAGCTTGGTGTCGGCGATGGGCGACATCGCGAAGCCGCCGGCCAGATGCACCGAGGCCCACGGCGGCGCGCCCAGCCCCCCATAGAAGGCCTCCACGGCCGCTTCCTCGGTCAGGTTCACGCCACCGGTGTACGTCACGCCGGGCTCGCCGGACTCCGGTGGCCTCCCGTGAACGGGGACGTGCACGATGGCCCCGGCGCGCGCGAACGCGGCCACCACCGCCCCGCCGAGCGCGCCGGCGCCCCCGGTGACGACGACCAGCCGGCCCTGCAGGATCGATCCCGAAGCTCCGCTCACGATGCGGAATCGTACTCGATGCCTTGCTCGATGACACGGGCACGCGCGCGCCAACGCGATCGCCCGCCGGCGCACGCCCTCGACCGCTCCCGCCCGGGCGGAGGCTTTACACTCATGCCCATGCTGCGCGAGATTCCCCTGTTCCAGGTCGATGCGTTCACGACCCGCGCCTTCGCCGGAAATCCGGCGGCGGTGTGCCCGTTGCCCGCGTGGCTCCCCGATCCCGTGATGCAGGCGATCGCGGGCGAGAACAACCTCTCGGAGACGGCGTTCTTCGTTCCCGAAGGGGACGGATTCCGGTTGCGATGGTTCACGCCCACCCACGAGGTCGATCTGTGCGGGCACGCCACGCTTGCCAGCGCCCTCGTCGTCTTCGACGTGCTCGAGCCTGCGCGCGAGCGGATCGCCTTCACCACGCGCAGCGGCCTTCTCACCGTCGAGCGCGCCGGCGAGCACCTGAAGATGGATCTCCCTTCGTTTCCCCCGTCGCCGCTGGCCGCTCCGCCCGACGCGCTGGCCGCCGCGCTCGGCGCCGTCCCCGTGGCGACACTGGGGGCGCGCTCGCTGGTCGCGGTGTTCGATGACGCGCAGACTGTGCGGCAGCTGCACCCCGACCTCGGCGCCATCGCCGCGCTCGACTGGTCGAGCGTCATCGTCACCGCTCCCGGTGACGGCGTCGACGGCCAGGCCGACTTCGTCTCGCGCTTCTTCGCGCCACGGCTCGGTGTCCCCGAGGATCCCGTCACGGGATCGGCCCACTGCATGCTGGCGCCATACTGGGGACAACGCCTGGGCAAGTCCGTGCTCCGCGCGCGCCAGGTCAGCGCGCGCGGCGGCGAGATGACCTGCGAGCTGCGGGGCGAGCGCGTCGGCTTGGTGGGCGACGCGGTCCTCGTCATTCGCGGGACGATCTTGCTGCCCCCGCGGGCGTGAGGGCTCCGAGCTCCTCGCGTTTCTCGCTCTCGCCCGACGTCGCGGCCGCACCGAGATCTGCGCACACGCGCCTGCACGCGCGCATCCGCATCCGTCGGTATCTGGTTCCCGTGGTCGGACCGATTTGCGAGAGCGAGTCCATCATCGGTGACGTCGGCGCTCGGATCGCTCGCGACTCGATCCGCGCGAAAAAACCTTGGCCCGCTTGTGCTCCAGCGCGGCTCCTGGACACGAACGGCCGCGCGCGTCCCCATCCGGTGAAAGCTGGAGGCGCCCCGGCCGCGCAACACCGGAGGACAAGGAATGCAAAGACGATCGAAGCACCACACGTTCTTGGCCCTGACCGTGGCGGTCACGGGTGCGCTCGCCGGTTGCGGCGAACAGCCAGACAGCGCAGCGCAGGCCGGAGAACGGATCGCGGACACGGACAGCGCGGCGCTGAGCTCGGGGACGGGCCTTCACGCGGAGTACTTCAACAATGACAACTTGAGCGGGCCGGCGGCGCTGAGCCGCGACGACGGGAGCGTGAGCTTCGATTGGGGCGACGGCTCGCCGGCGCCAGGCGTCGTCGCGTCCGACAGCTTCTCCGTGCGATGGACCGGCCAGGTGGAGCCACGCTACACGCAGACGTACACGTTCTACACGGTCACCGACGACGGCGTGCGGTTGTGGGTGGACGGACAGCTCGTCATCGACAACTGGATCGATCACGCACGAACGGAGGATCACGGCGCGATCGCGCTGACCGCCGGCCGCAAGGTCGACATCCGCATGGAGTTCTTCGAGAACAACGGCAACGCCGTGGCGACCCTCTCGTGGTCGAGCAGCAGCCAGGCCAAGCAGCTCATCCCGCAGCGGCGGCTCTATCCTTCGCCGGCGGCGAACGGAGGCAGCTCATCGGGTACCGGCGGCGCGACAGCCACCGGCGGCGCGACAGCCACCGGCGGCGCGACGGCCACCGGCGGCGCGATGGCCACCGGCGGCGCGACGGCCACCGGCGGCGCGACAGCCACCGGCGGCGCGACAGCCACCGGCGGTTCGTCCGGCGCGGGCTCCGCGAC
>Ga0068853_100003925_pt1 | contig 11415 bp, 7 predicted proteins | sample KBSCornC32_FD_65655 | JGI IMG/M metagenome (GOLD analysis project Ga0068853, IMG submission 65655) | Corn rhizosphere microbial communities from Kellogg Biological Station, Michigan, USA - KBS Corn C3-2 | ecosystem: Host-associated > Plants > Roots > Rhizosphere > Soil ... | reverse complement strand
CATCGCAATGCCGTGCTCGGCCGCGTCAATACCCCCGAGGAGCAAGCGTGGCTCGATACCGGCGGCGGATTCGGCTGAGACGCCGCTGCGTCATCGAGGATTGGCGGGCTGCAACGGGCTCGTTTCCAGGTTCACGCTTTCGATCGCCCACAGCGGATCATGCCCTTCGCCGCTGAACACGAAGCAGAGGTCGTGCGTTCCGGCCTGCGGCGAGAGGGGCGCATCGAGCTGCGTCACAGCCGACTGCGTGCGCGCGACGGTCAATGGGATGCGTGCGAGCAACGCGCCGTCGCACCCGTCACGGCGAATCAGCAATTCGCCCGCCACGGTTTGCGGTTTCGGCCGCGGCACGATGCTGGCGACGTCCTTCCACAGTTGGAAGTTGTACGGCACCTGCCCCACGGCGATGCGGATGCTCGAGATGCCGTCGAGGGGTGCCTGCGCCCAGGTCCAGCATGGATCGAACAGGTCGACATTGAAGAACGCGCGCGGACCCGCCGCAGGCGCGTCGTCCTCGAGGCGCAGCACGAGCTTGCCGCTGCATTGGCCGAGCTCGTTGCTCGCATGCCGGCGCGTCGCGCCCGGCGAACGCAGCGCGATATCGCCAACGCGGCGGTCGTCGAGGAAGATCGCCGCGCGCAGCGCGATCCGTCCGGATAGCGACAAGGGTTCGCGATACGGTGTCGAACTCGCGCTCGGCTCGCTGCCGTTCGTCGTGTAGCGGATCGGCAACCCCGCCTGGTCCACCAGTGCGACGCCCTGCGGCGTCTGCGCGAAACGGACTTCGAACGCACTGCCTGCCGCGGCGACGCCGCGCGCCCGATAGCGCCCCATCTGCGGCACGAGGCGCGCGACGAAACCGTTCCAGTCGCGCGTCGACGCTGGCGACCACAAGGTTTCGGCAAGCGCGGCAAGGCGCGGGAACGCCGCATGTTCGACCATCGCCGGCGTGCGCATGTGTTCGGTCCACAGGTTCGCCTGTGCACCGAGCACGTGCTTCGCCGCGGCGGCATCGACACCTGCGGTCGCGTCGAAGGCGTAGATGTCGGCAAGCGTGCGCAGGTCGGGGCGCCCGGACGGCTCGTCCGCCGCGTCGGCCTGCAGGTGGTCGAAGTAGAGATCGGGCGATGGCGCCATCACCACGTCATGGCCTTTCGCGGCCGCCTCGATGCCGCCCTTTGTCCCGCGCCATGACATCACCGTCGCCGCAGGTGGCAAGTCGCCTTCGAGGATCTCGTCCCAGCCGACCAGGCGGCGCCCTTTCGACGCGAGATGCCGTTGCATGCGCGCGATGAACCAGCCCTGCAGGTGGGCTTCGTCGGCGATGCCGAGTTCGCGCATGCGCGCCTGCACGCGCGGCGACGCCTTCCACTGGTCCTTGACCGCTTCATCGCCGCCAACGTGGATGGTTGGCGACGGGAACAGGTCGACGACTTCGTCGAGCACGTCCTGCATGAAGGCGAGCGTCGATTCGTCGACGTTGAGGATGTAGCTGTGCACGCCCCAGTCAGGCGATACCACGGGTGTGTCGCCGGCGGACCCGAGTTCGGGGTAGGCGGCGATCGCGGCCTGCATGTGCCCGGGCATGTCGATCTCGGGCACGATCGTCACGTAGCGCGCGGCGGCGTAGCGCACGATGTCGCGGATCTCGTCCTGCGTGTAGAAGCCGCCATCGCGTACCGGCTGGCCGTTCGCGTCGGTGCCCGCCGCGCCGGCCGGGCGACGCCATGCCCCGACCCCGGCCAGGCGTGGATGCCGCTTGATCTCGATGCGCCAGCCCTGGTCATCCGTGAGATGCCAGTGCATCACGTTGAGTTTCACCAGCGCGAGTTCGTCGATGAAGCGCTTGATGAACTCCGGCGACTGGAAGTGGCGCGCCGAGTCGAGCATCGCACCGCGCCAGGCGAAGCGCGGCTGGTCGATGATGCGCACGGCGGCGACATCGATTGCCTTCACGGACGTCATCTGCGGCGTCAGCAATTGCCACAGGGTCGTGCTGCCGCGGAACAATCCTTCGGGCGCGCGCGCCGCGACTTCGATGCCCTTGCTGCTGACCACGAGGCGATAGCCTTCGTCGTGCGGAATCGTCTGGTCCGTCGCGTCCAGCGCGAACACGATGGCTGCCGGGGTATCGTCGACCGGCGGCGCCAGCCGCAGGCCGCGGCTCTGCTCGAGCCGGTCCGCGAATGCGCGGGCGATGTCGACGGCGCGCGCATCGGCCGATCGCACGCGCAGCAGTGCCTGGTCGTGCAGGACGAATCGGCCCTGGCTCGAATCGACCTGCGCCGGCAGCGGAATCAACGGCAATGGCGGTGGCGCGGGCAGCCGCGCGTCGGGACGGGCGAGGCAACCGCTGCAGAGCACGGCGACGGTGAGCACGAGCGTGGTCAGGCGCATGCGGCGGCTCCGCTGAAAAAAGGAGGGCCACCGTCCGGGTGGCCCAAGTTGGAGAGGAGGAGTCATTTCGCGGAACCGGGCTTCGTCGTGCCCGGCCCGCGGTTGTCGCCGGAGGGTCAGTAGTTCACATGCAGGTTGAGATAGTACTGCCGCCCACTTTCGTACATCGAGCGCGGCTGGTCCTGGTTCAACGCGTAGTACTTCAGCTTCGGGTTGTTGAGGTTCAACGCATCGAACGAAACGCTCCAGTGCTGGTCGAACTTGTAGCCGAGCGAAGCGGCGAGGTTGCCGACGTCGTCCTGGAAGAAGGCCGTCGAACGATCGAGGCCGCTGAAGAACGACGAGCGATAGGTGTACGAGACGCGCGCGTTGAAATGTTCGTCCTCGTAGTAGGCGCTGGCGTTGTAGGTGTTCTTCGAAGTGCCCACCAGCGGCCCACCACCCTTCTCGCTGCCATCGGCGTAGGTGTAGTTCAACGCGAAGCCGAAGTTGTCGAACAACGGCTGCTCGTACGCGAGTTCGACGCCGCTCACCGAACCGCTGCTGTTGACCGGCACGGTCAGCACGTACGGCGCATCGAACCCGTCCGGATAGACGTTGCTGTAGGTGCGGAACGTGCGCGTGACATGGCCGAGGCCGACGTAGTTGGTCAGGTCCATGTAGAACAGGCTCGCCGACAACACCGAGCGCGGCGCGAAATACCATTCGAGCGATGCGTCGAAGTTGTTCGAACGGATCGGTTTCAGGTCCGGGTTGCTGCCGCTGCCCGACCCGGTGCCGCCCGGCGCCGCCGGCGGCGTCAGCGAGATCGCTCCGGCGAGCGCGGAATAGTCCGCGCGCGTCATCGTCTTCGACGCTGCCAGGCGCAGCAGCAGGTCGTCGCGCAGGTCGAACTTGAGGTTGCCGCTCGGCAGCACGTCGGTGTAGCTGTTGTCGAACGCGGTCGGCAGGTACGGGCCGAATGCCGACACCGTGATCGCACCCGGCGTGGTCGCGTCGGTCGCGACATTCGCGATGACGTGCTCGTCGGTGCGCACGAGGCGCAAGCCCGCATTGCCGCTCCAGCCGTCGCCAGCGAAGTCGGCTTGCACGAATGCGGCACCGTTCTTTTCGGACAGGAAGTAGTCGGACGCCCAGTCGTCACGCACGCCGGGCACGCGCGTCGCGAAGCGGTTGTTGAATGCGGCGAGCTGTTCGGGCGTGTAGAACCACACGTTGTTCGGGAAACCGCTGCCGAGGCCGCTGCCGAAGTCCGACGGATAGTTGCGGTAGCCGACCGGGAAGTTCGCCGGATTGAACGGCGAGATCGTCGGATCCGTGCAGTTGTATTGAGCGCCCCAGTTGAACGGCGCGCCGCCCGGGGTGCCGTCGGCGCATTTCGGGCCCTGTCCGATCACGCCGCTCGATTCACGGTCGTGCTTGGACCAGCGCGCACCGAACTTGAGGTCGGAGAACGCACCGTGGGCGATCTCGTACATGCCGTCGATCTGCGCCCAGCGTTCCTTGTCGCGCACGTCGATGTTCTGGTCGCCGAAGATCCAGCCGAGCGGCGTATCGCCCGGTGCGCCGGTGTTCGTCGGCCCGAGCCCCCACGAGGCCGCGGTGTCGACACCGTGCAGCGCGTAGGAAGCGCCCGCGCCGGTGCCGGTGTTCCACTCGGCCACGTCCTGCGTCGGCGTGCGGCCGTTGCCGCGAGTGACACCGAGCTTGGTGTTGAAGCTGAGCGCGTCGGTCGCGCGCCAATGCATGTCGAAATCGACGAAGTTCGAGTTCGAGCTCGCATCCGGGCGCGAGATCTGGTCGTACACGCCGTAGACGGTGCCGGGCACGCCGGTGAACGTCGCCGACTGCAGGGTGCCGTTGCGCACGACGTAGCCCGGATCGGGCCCCTGGCCTGCACCGAGGTTGATGAAGTGGGTCAGCCACATCATGTAGTTGCGGTTGTAGTTCGCCGCATCCATCTTCGACGAAAAGCCGTTGAGGTCGAGCGTGAGGTTGTCGGACGGTTTCCACTCGATGTCGACGAGACCGCCCTGGCGCTTGCGCTCCTGCTCGAACAGCGCGGAGCCGATCAGTTTCGGATACCACACGTTGGCGAGATCCGGGTGCGCCTGCGCGACCGCGCTGTCCGGCGCGATCTGCTCGTAGCCGAGCAGCTCCTGGCCGTCGCGACGCAGGTGGCGCTTCTCGGAGAACGCCTGCAGCATCACGCCGAAGGTCTTGTCCGCATTCACCCAGTTGAGCAGGCCGCTGAACTGCGGATCGGTCGTGTCCGGCTGGTCGGCGTACACGCCGCCGACGTTCGCCGAGACGGTGAGTGGCTGGCTGAACTCGAGCGGCTTGCGCGTCTGGATGTCGACCGAACCGGCGACGCCGCCCTCGAGGTCGCTCGCTTCCGAACTCTTGTGCACGACGATCTTGCCGACCAGCTCCGATGGCAGCAGGGTGTAGGTGACACTGCGTCCGACCGTGCCGGTCTGGTTCAGCACGAACCAGTCGCCGGACGAGACCATGTGGCCGTTGATGAGGGTCTGGGTCAGGCTCGGATTGGTGCCGCGCATGCTGACGCGGTCGTTCTCATCGAAGCCGCCTTCGTTGGCGCTGGCCGAGCTGGTCGTCACGCCGGGTACGCGCATGAGCGAGTCAGCGACGTTCTTGTCGGGCATCTTGCCGATTTCCTCGGCGGTGATGACTTCGACGTGGACGTCCGCGGCGCGCTTGTCGTCGAGCGACTGCTTGAGGCTGTCGCGGATGCCATGCACGATGATCGTGTCCATCTCCTGCGGATTGCCCTGCGGCGCGCCGTCCTCGGCGGCGGCTGCGGGCGCAGCGGCGTCGGCCGCGGAAGTCTCGGCCGCGCCGGCGACGCCGGCGAGCGCGATCGCGGCGATGATGCTCGCCGACAGCATCGTTCTCTTGGTGTTCACTGTGTTCCCCTCCTCCAGTCGTGGCCTGCGGATGCGTTCGCTGCGCGCCGCGCGCCGGTTGCGAATCCTTGATGGCTAACGCGCGCTCCGTGCGCGCGCTTCCGCGCTTGCCGCGCGGTGGTTTTCCGGTTCCCGTTCGAAATACCAGCTGGCGGCACCGATGATGCCGAGCTGCGCATGGTCCACCAGTCGTATCGACGTGCGCGTGAGCGCCTCGCGCATCGCACCCTTGTCGAGGAAGCGCTCGACGAAGCGGCTGCGCACGAGCAGGTCCTTCATCTGCGGCAGCACGCCGCCGGCCAGGTAGATCCCGCCCTGGGTGCCGTACAGCAGGGCGAGATCGCCGAGCACGCTGCCGAACCAGCCGCAGAACACCTCGACCGTCTCGATCGCGAGCGCGTCGCTGCGCTCGCGCGCGGCCGCGCTGATCTGCGCTGCCGACATCTCGCGCGCGGGTGCGCCGCGCAGGCGACGCATGGCCATGTCGAGATTGACGAGCCCGGTGCCCGACAGCACGTGTTCGATCAGCACGCGCGGGCTTCGCTTGCGCAGCTCGCCGAGCACCTCGAACTCGATGTCGGTGGTCGCGGCGAGCGTGGACTGGCCGACTTCGGTCGCGAGGATGATCGGGTGCGACGCACCGGGGATGTGCACGGCGCCGCCAAGCCCGGTGCCGGGACCGACCACGAGCACCGGTCCCTGCTGCCGCGCGGAAGGTCCGCCGAGCAGCAGCGATTCGGCGTCGTCGATGTGGCCGACCGCATGCGCGACCGCCTTGAAGTCGTTGACGACCGCGAGCTCGCGCAGGCCGAGCTGGTCGCGCAAACCCGAGATCGACACCGACCACGGCAGGTTGACGTTGATGACCGCATCGTCGACCACGTAGCCGGCGATCGCGAGCGCGACCGAGGCCGCCGGCACCGGCGCGTACTGCCCGCGGAAGGTCTCGATGATCGCGCCCAGGCTCGGATAGTCGGCGCAGGCGTATTTGCAGTAGTCGCCGATCGAGAACGCCGCGCCGCGGTCATCGGAGACCGGCACGATCGAGGCGACGCGTGCATGCGTCCCGCCGACGTCGGCGGCAATCAGCGGTTCGCCACGCGACGGCGAGGCGATGCGGTAGCGGCTGCTGTTCACCCGATTCCTCTGCTGGCCTGGATCGCTCCGGCGAGGCCCCGCGAGTGGCGGGCCGGCTCGGACGGGCGGAGTGTCGACACGATTGACAACGTTGTCAACTTGCACTGCAAAATGATTTCAAATCGATGAAAGCGTAGGATCTCGCCTGATGCGATGTGCGCAGATAGTCGCGTAATAATCTGAAATAGAACGAAATACTGTCCGACTAGACCTGTCGGACCCGTTGCTGACAACGTTACTACTCGATCGGTCCATACACGCGAAAGCGACCGTCCCACGCCGCAGGAGACCCCATGTCCGCCACCGTCATGCCCGCCGCGTCGCAGCGCACGCCGATGCTGATCATCGGCCTGCTGTTCTTCATCTTCGGTTTCGTGACCTGGATGAACGGCCCGCTGATCCAGTTCGTCGAACTCGCGTTCGAACTCGACACGGTCAACGCCTTCCTCGTGCTGATGGCGTTCTACCTCTCGTACTTCTTCCTCGCCCTGCCCGCCGCCGCGATCCTGCGCGCAACCGGGATGAAGCGCGGCATGGCGATCGGCCTGTTCGTGATGGCGCTCGGTGCGCTCGCATTCGGTCAGTTCGCGGTGCAGCGCTGGTATCCGGGCGCGCTCGCCGGCTTGTTCGTGATCGGCGCCGGTCTCGCCCTGCTGCAGACCGCGGCGAATCCGTACATCAGCATCCTCGGCCCGATCGAGAGCGCGGCGCAGCGCATCGCGTTCATGGGCATCTGCAACAAGGTCGCCGGCATCCTCGCGCCGTTCGCGCTGGGTTTTCTCGTCATGCACGGCCTCGGCGACCTCAAGGCGCAGGTGCAGGCCGCCGACCCGGCCACGCGCAGCGCCCTGCTCGACGCATTCGCGGCGCGTGTGCACGCGCCCTACCTCGGCATGGCGCTCGTGCTAGCCGTACTCGGCGTGTGGATCCTGCGTTCGCCGCTGCCGGAAGTACGCGCATCCGATGCGAACACGACGCACGATGCCGCTGGCGCACGACGCAGCATCTTCGCGTTCCCGCACCTGTGGCTCGGCGTGCTGTGCCTGTTCGTCTACGTCGGCGTCGAGGTCATGGCCGGCGATGCGATCGGCACCTACGGCCGCGGCTTCGGACTGCCGCCCGATGAAACCAAGGTGTTCACCTCGATCACCCTGTTCGCGATGCTGCTCGGTTACGTCGCCGGCCTGCTGGCGATCCCGCGTTTCGTCTCGCAACAGCGCTACCTGGCCGGATCGGCCGTGCTCGGTGTCATGTTTTCGCTGTGTGCGTACACGACGACGGGCTACGTCTCGGTCGGCTTCGTCGCCGCGCTCGGCTTCGCCAACGCGATGATGTGGCCGGCGATCTTCCCGCTCGCGATCAACCGCCTCGGGCGCCTCATCGAGATCGGCTCGGCATTGCTGATCATGGGCATCGCCGGCGGTGCGCTCATCCCGCAGGCGTTCGCGATCCTGCGCCAGCACCACGACTTCCAGCTCGCATTCGTCGCCCTGATGCTGCCGTGCTACCTCTACATCCTGTTCTACGCCGTGAAGGGCCACCGCATCGGCCTCGGAACGACGCGCGCATGAACCGGCATTCCGCCCGCGCGGCATGTCCACTACGATGGCGCCTCGCGTCCGGAGGCAGGCCACGGTGAGTCGTCCCACGATCAAGGATGTCGCGCGCCATGCGAACGTCTCGCTGAAGACGGTTTCGCGCGTGATCAACAGCGAGGCCTCGGTACGCGAGGACACGCGCGAACGCGTGCAGCGCGCGATCGACGAACTCAACTACGCCCCCGACCAGGCCGCGCGCAACCTGCGCGGCGCGACGCCGCACGCACTCGGCCTCGTCTACGACAACCCGAACCCGTATTACGTGATCGCGGTGCAGGCCGGCGTGCTCGCCGCCTGTCGCGACCAGGGTTTCGGCCTGCAGATCCATCCGTGCGACTCGAACGCGCCCGACCTTGCCGACGAACTGCGCGACCTCGTGCGCCATGCGCGCCTCGCCGGCCTCGTGCTCGCGCCGCCGATGTCCGAGCGCATGGACCTCATCCGCTATCTCGCCGACAACGGCATCCGCGTCGTGCGCATCATCTCGGCCGCCGAGGATCCGAACGACGGCTATCCCTGCGTCTACGTCGACGATCGCGACGCGGCCTACGACATCACCGAGCACCTGATCCAGCTCGGCCATCAGCGCATCGGGTTCCTGTGGGGCGGCGCCGAGCACCGTTCCAGCCCCGAACGCTTCAAGGGCTACGAGAGCGCGCTCAAGGACTACGACATTCCGCTCGACAAGAAGCTGGTGATTCCCGGCGACTACTCGTTCGACGACGGTTTCCGCGGCGCGCGGCGCCTGTTCGCGTTGCGCGACCGGCCGAGCGCGATCTTCGGCTCCAACGACGAGATCGCCGCCGGCGTGCTCGCCGCGGCGAAGGCGAACGGCATCGACGTGCCGTACGAACTGTCGATCGCCGGCTTCGAGGACAGCCCGTTCTCGCGCCAGTCGTGGCCCGCGCTCACCACCGCGAAGCAGGCGACCGAAGACATCGCGCGCCACGCGGCGCTGCGCCTGATCTCCGAACTGAGGCCGTCCGGCAGCGGCGTGGTCCACCTCAATCGCGGCTTCAGTCCGCAGCTGGTGATCCGCGACTCCACCGCGCGCGTGCACAAGGGCGCGACGTGATCGCGCTCGAGGGAACACCGATGCAGACCGCCATGCCGACGTCGCCGGAAGCGACCCACATGTATCGCGAGGTGCGCGAGTCCGCCAGCGCGATCGCGCGCCAGCTCGACGCGAACCGCGAAATCATCGCCGCGCTGGCGACGGCGTTGCGCCGCGAGCCGCCACGCTTCGTCGCGACCGGTGCGCGCGGCAGCTCCGACAACGCGGCGACGTTCGCGAAGTACCTGTTCGAGACGCGCCTCGGCGTGACGACGACATCATCCGCACCGTCGGTGCAGTCGATCTACGCGGCGCCCCAGCAGCTCGACGGCAGCGTGTTCCTCGCGATCTCCCAATCCGGTCGCAGCCCCGACCTGGTCGATCAGGCCGCCGCGGCGAAGCGCGCAGGCGCGCGCGTCGTCGCGATGGTCAACGTGGTCGAGTCGCCGCTCGCGCACGCCGCCGATTTCGTCGTGCCGCTTCATGCCGGACCCGAGCTCAGCGTCGCCGCGACCAAGAGTTACCTGTGCTCGTTGTCGGCGTTGCTGCATCTCGGCGCGGAATGGCAGGGTGATGCGCGCCTGCGCGCTGCGCTCGACGCGATCCCGCGCGCACTCGAAGCGGACGCCGAAGACTGGGCAGGCCTGGTGGACGGACTCGTCGATGCGCGCAGCCTGTTCGTCGTCGGTCGCGGCTTCGGCCTCGCCGCCGCGCAGGAGGTCGCGCTGAAGTTCAAGGAGACCTGCGGCCTGCATGCCGAGGCATTCAGCGCGGCCGAAGTGCAGCACGGCCCGATGACCCTCGTCGACGCCGGCTTCCCGGTGCTGTTCCTGACCCAGGACGACGATACGCGCGAAAGCACGCTCGCGGTCGCCGAACGGTTCCGAGCGCGCGGTGCGCGTGTCTGGGTGGCCGGCGAACGCGACGGACTGCGGGTCGAACACAGCGCCGACCCCGCCTGCACGCCCTTGCTCGTGGTACACCGCTGCTATCGCGCGATCAACGCGCTCGCGCTGCGTCGCGGGCGCAATCCGGATGCGCCGCCGCACTTGCGCAAGGTGACCGAGACGCGCTGATGGCGATCGCCCTGGTCAACGCGCGCGTGCTGTTCGGCGAGGAATTGCGCGACGGGCTCGCCGTACTGATCGAAGGCGGACGCATCGCCGCCGTGCTCGATGGCGACGATCCGCGCATCGGCGGTGCATCGACGACCGACCTCGGCGGCAATCTGCTGCTTCCGGGCTTCATCGACTGCCAGGTCAACGGCGGCGGCGGCGTGCTGTTCAACGATGCGCCGACGGTCGGGACGATCCGCCGCATCGGCGCCGCGCATCGTCGCTTCGGCACCACCGGCTTCCTGCCGACCCTGATCAGCGACGACTCCGAGCGCATGCGCGCGGCGATCGCCGCGGTCGACGAAGCGATCGCGACCGGTGTGCCGGGCGTGCTCGGCATCCACCTCGAGGGACCGTACATCGCGCCGGCGCGGCGTGGCGCGCACGATGCGGCGAAATTCCGCGCGCTCGACGACGACGAACTTGAACTGGTCTGCTCGCTGCGCAACGGCGTGACCGTGCTCACGCTCGCTCCGGAACAGGTTTCGTCGCAACAAGTACGTGCGCTCGTCGCGCGCGGCGTGATCGTCTGCGCCGGGCATACCGCCGCCACCTACGCGCAGGCGCGCAGCGCGCTCGACGCTGGCGCGCGCGGCTTCACCCATCTCTACAACGCGATGTCGCCGCTGCAGGGCCGCGAACCCGGCGTGGTCGGCGCCGCGCTGGAAGACGCGGCAAGCTGGTGCGGCATCATCGTCGACGGCCATCACGTGCATCCCGCCGCGCTGCGCATCGCGCTCGCGGCCAAACCGCGCGGCAAGCTGATGCTGGTCACCGATGCGATGCCGCCGGTCGGTGCGGATTCCGACACCTACACGCTCGCCGGCGCGATCGTCACCTGCCGTGATGGCCGCTGCGAGACCGCCGACGGCGTGCTCGCCGGTTCAGCGCTCGACATGGCACGCGCGGTGCGCAACACGGTCGACGCGCTCGGCGTTCCGCTCGCCGAGGCCGCACGCATGGCGGCGACCTATCCGGCCGATTTCCTTGGCATCGCCGACCAGCGCGGTCGCATCGCCGCGGGCCTGCGCGCGGAACTGGTCGAGCTCACCCCGGCACTCGAGGTCGTACGCACCTGGCCAGACTGAGCAGCCGCCTGTACGGCACGATTCATGCTTCGTCCATGGTGCGTCCACCCGTCAGGAAGCCTCAATGAAGTCGACCCTCGCCGCCGCGCTGTTCGTCGC
>Ga0068853_100003924_pt1 | contig 11415 bp, 5 predicted proteins | sample KBSCornC32_FD_65655 | JGI IMG/M metagenome (GOLD analysis project Ga0068853, IMG submission 65655) | Corn rhizosphere microbial communities from Kellogg Biological Station, Michigan, USA - KBS Corn C3-2 | ecosystem: Host-associated > Plants > Roots > Rhizosphere > Soil ... | reverse complement strand
CAGCCAGAGTCCCACCCACATAAAAAAAGAGCAGTAACAAGCATTTTGTTAAATGTTTCATATAGCAACCAATTATTAAAGAATAAGCAATTAGTTCTTCTTCTGGTCATACCCCTGTGCCGAGAGGTAATTGTTGATCCGGCCTTTATACTTCCCGAACCAGGCATGCTTCTCCTTCGAACTGCCTCCATCCATCGCATGCTCCCTCGCCTCCGTCAGACAATTCATTATATACGCCTTCTGCACATCCGTCAGCGCCGGATACTTCTCACAATATGCCTTATACGTCACTTCCAGCACTCCATACGTCATTCCATCCTTTACCTGGTCGATCTGCTGCGGGGTCAGCACCGTCGCCAGCTTCGCCAGATACACGCCGTGCTGCTTCGTCACGTTGGTATCCTTCTTTTCGGACATATCATTGAGTGTCCGGTATTGATCGGCCACCATCGTACGAACTGTATAAAATTTTGCGGAATCGGGTAAGTCCAGTTTGGCTACGATCTTACCGGCACGCTCCGTGACAACACGGATATAGGCGGTGTCCTCGTTTCCCGCAGCCTGGGCTTTTCCCAAAAATAAGAGTAAGATCAACGTCAGGGGATATGCAAGCAAGCTTCTCTTCATATGTCTTAACCGTTTTGCCGTTTAGAGCGAACCCAAAAAAATCTGGAAACTTTCGAACTAAAGGTACAGGTGGCCCCAACCGTAAACAATGTAAGGTTTAACTATAATGATGGAACATTTTACTATTTTTCGTACCTTTTAGGTAATCAAAACGAATTTTATGAACAGGCTAACCATTGCTTTGCTATCCGCCGCAGTCATTTGCAGCACCCGCCCCGCCATGGCACAATCCGAAGCCGAAATGAAAGCCATGATGGCATATTCCATCCCCGGCGAGATTCATCAGATGATGGCCAGATCCACCGGCACCTGGAAGACAGACATCACCATGTGGATGCAGCCCGGCGCCCCTCCCGTAACCTCGACAGGAGAAACGACAAACGAAATGATCCTCGGCGGCCGCTACCTGCAGTCAAAGAACAAAGGCACCTTCATGGACGCCCCCTTCGAAGGCATCGGCATGATGGGCTATGACAACGCCAAAAAGATGTTCGTCAACTCCTGGATCGACAACATGGGCACCGGCATGATGTACCTCACCGGCACATGGGACCCCAACACAAAGAGCATCAACCTCACCGGCACCATGGTAGACCCGATGGCAGGCGGCGACGTCAAAGTTCGTGAAGTTTATAAAATGGTGGATGATAATACCCAGACCATGGAGATGTATTCCATCGCAAACGGTAAGGAATTTAAAAATATGGAGATAAAATTCACCCGGAAATAACTAATTCTATCGTAGCCGGCTTAAGCCCTTTCCCCGCAACATGGACAAGGATTTTGCCGGCTTTCTTCCCCTTCACCACGATTAAACACAATCCATTATAAGCCCGATGCCTGCCGGCCCCCCCAGCCGCGCCATCGCGGCTCATATCACCCCTGAAGGATTCCAGATCCGCCTGATACCCATTGTCCATCCCTACCACCCCACCCGGCCCATCCACGCTGACAACCAACTCATTCCCCGCATCCGGCACCACTGTCCCCGCAGCATCCGCCACCCTTGCCGTAATAAAAGCCAACTCCTTCCCAATCACCTTCTTCTCCACACTCAACTCCACCCGGGAAGCCTTCCCCGCCGTCCGCACTTCCCTTTGCAAAATCGTTTTACCACCTCGCCGCGAAACGGCCCTTAACACCCCCGGCTCCCACGCCACCCGCCAGCTCACATGCAACGCATCCCCCTCCTTCCTTCGAACCCCGAGACTCCGCCCGTTCAAAAACAACTCCACCTCATCCGCCTGACTATAATAAGCCCACACATCCACTACCTGCCCCGGACCCCAGTTCCAGTGCGGCAACAAATGCAACACCGGCCTCTCCGTCCACTCGGACTGATACATATAATAAGCATCCTTCGGAAAACCCGCCAGATCGATGATCCCATAATACGAACTCCGCGCAGGCCACGGATAAGGCACCGGCTCACCGATAAAATCCCAGCCGCTCCAAACAAACAACCCCGACACCCACGGACACCGTTTCACCACCTTCCAGGTCTGCTCGTGCGTCGACCCCCAGTACGCAAAGACATTGTCGTAGGCCGAAACCGTATAGTCCGCATTCGCCCCCACCAGCGGCTGCTTAGCCCCGGAAGGCCACTTGCGCAGACTATCCGCCGGCCCGTCATAATGCCCCCTCGTCGCCAAAGTCGAACCCGTCTCGGAAGCGATAAAAGCCTTCCCCGGATATTTTACCGGCACAGAATCATATTTGTCCTGATTATAGTTGAGCCCGATCAGATCGAGCGCCCCGCTCCGGTAAATAAAATTCTTAGCTGTGTCCGTCTCCGTCAAAGCCGAAGTGACCGGCCGCGTCGTGTCCAGGTCCCGCACCGCCGCAGCCAGCCTGCGCGCAATGGTGATCCCACTGCTGTCGAACTGCTCGCGGATCTCATTCCCGATACTCCACAGGATCACCGAAGGATGATTCCGGTCCCTTCGCACCTGATCCTGGATATCCCGCACACCCCACTCCGGAAAATCCAGCGAATAGTCATACTTGTTCTTCTTCTTCCTCCACATATCGAACGCCTCGTCCATCACCAGAAATCCCATCTCATCACACAGATCGAGCCACTCCGGCGCCGGCGGATTATGCGCCGTCCTTATCGCATTACACCCCATCTCCTTCAGCATCTTCAGCTGCCGCCGCATCGCAGACTCATTCACCGCCGCCCCCAGCAACCCGAGATCGTGATGCATACACACGCCAAGTATCTTCGTATGCCGCCCATTCAGAAAAAAACCCTTCATAACATCGAACCGAAAACTCCTAATCCCAACCGCCGTCTCCTCCCCATCCACCCGCAACCGGTACAGATATGGATGCTCCGGCGACCACAAATTCGGCGCCGAAACCCGCACCTCGCCAACTCCCTCCGTCACCTTCTTCCCCGCCGCATCATACAACTCCAGCTTCCTGTCCCCAACACCCGAGACACGCACCACCGCTTCAGCCGATGAAAGCACCTCCGTCGTAACAACCATCGTCCACGGATCGACACCTCCATCCCTCTCCACCCACACATGCCGGTAGATCCCCGACCCCGAATACCACCTCGAGTTCGGTTGCTTACTGTTATCCACCCGCACCGCCACCACATTCTCTCCGCCCGTCATCCACTTCCCTATCTCATACCTGAACGAAATATACCCATACGGCCTCTTCCCTAAATAATGCCCGTTGATCCAAACGGCACTGTTCCTGTACACCCCGTCAAACAATATCCAACCATAATTTCCCCTAAACTTCTTCCGGTACCACCCAACCCCCGCCGGCAATCCACCCTCCTGCTGACCCGTCGAATTAGCCGGATCAAAACGCCCCTCGATACTCCAGTCATGCGGAAGATCCAACACCCTCCAGCGCGAATCATCATAATCCGGCCGGGAAGCCAAAGAATCATCCCCCAAAAAGAACCTCCACCCCGCATCGAAATTCTCCCGATGCGACTGCGCCCTCATCACCACCGGCGCCGCCAGCAAAACAACTATCAAAAATTTCTTCATATCCACTATTTATAGCTCAGCCCACTCTTCCCCATATCCCTCGACGTCGCCACCGCGATCCCCCTGTTCCCCTTCTTATCCACCCCACAGTAAAAATGATACACCACCCCCTTATACTTCACGACAAAAGACTTATGCGCAAATACCTCGTCATACGCCTCCGACGACTGTATCAGATCGGGCCCCGTCCAGTCCGTCCAGTGCACCAGATCATAGGAGCAGGCGTATCGGTTGAACGCTCCCCCCTTCCCCTGCCAGAACGCCCCGAAATAGAACATCACATATAGGTCCCCCATCTTCTGAATATACGGATCACCCGTAATACCCGTCAGATGATCCAGCACAGGATCACGACCATAGCGCTGCCAGTGTACCATATCGTCAGAAACTGCCATACCTATCCGCTCCGCACCCCGCCGCTTGTCAAGGCTGTCCCCGTTCGCATTATAATACTCGACGAACCGGTGCCCCGCCAGCCGCCGCCTGTCCTCCAACACCCAACTCTTATACATCGTATGGTTGTCCCACCACGAGACCGTCGGATCCCTGGGACTTAAGATCGACGTTCCCAGCCGCTGCCACTCATGCGCCACAACGGGATCGCCCTTCGTAAAAGCCATCCCCTCCGACAAAACCCCGGCTTCATACCCCTTCGTATTCCCTCCAAAATAAGACATCCAGTATTTTCCATCATACTGCTCCAATCGATACTTCCCTCCCCAGTCATAATCCTCCAGCGCAGCATACCCCGCCTTCTGGTTCCCATCCCACGCCGCACTATCCCCAAACGACATGATCCGGCCCTGCGTCGTCCACTTCAAAAGATCAGGACTCTTAGCCAGCCACGTCTCATACCCCCTCCCGTCAAAAATAATATAGATCATATACCACGAGTCCCCCTTCCTGAACACCGACGGACAATCCATCTTCTTCGAATGCTCCGGCGGCACCACCACCAATCCATATTTATAAGGCGTCTTCACCTGCTCATAGACCTCCTTCATCTTCGCCTCCGAAACAGCATTCCCCCGCACACTCCGGAAATTATAACTCCCCGACCCGACCTCGAAAACAGCCACCCCCGAGTCCCGGCGGACCAGCCGAACATCAGCCCTGCCCGAAACACTCCTCCACCCTTCCGTGATAACCGCATCCATAGCCGCCGGCAGACAGACCGTCGCAGAAGCATTCCCCGGCACCACCACACTCAGATCAAATACTCCACCCACCCGTTTCCAGTGCGAAGAGACCAACCCATATGGACTATGATAGTCCGCCTGCGCCCACTGTACATCCCCCACCGGCTCCGGCCGGATCACAGCACGCCGGAATGCCACACTGCTATCCGACATCCGAAGCCCCGCCAGTCCGGAATAGAACCACTCCAGAATATGCCCCAGCATCAAATGATTATTCGATACCGAAGGATACGCCTGCCAGGACTCCGTCAACGCCGTCGCCCCCTTCGCCAGCTGATACCCATAACCCGGGACATCACTGCGACTGTTCATATTGAAAATAAGATCGGACCTTCCTTCTTTTTCCAGCACCTGCACCAAATAACGGAAACCAATATCTCCCGCCGTCAGCGCACTATTCCGTTTCCGGAGATCGCCAACAATACCCGCCATCACCGAATCGCGGAAATTTTCAGGTACCAGACCCATATACAGTGCCATCGCACTACCCGCCTGACTACCCCCACCCAGCAACCACGGCAGGAACTTCCCGTTAAATGCACCCCTCACCAGTCCACCCTGCCTCGCAAACTCACCGGCCTCAGCCTCCTTCCCCAACAACTTCGCCACCCGCGAGACGATCATAAGATCGTAGTAATAGATCGCCGTAGCCGTCACACCTTTCGGCGTCATCTGCGACACCCCCGGCCGCCCGGGACCGATATCATACCAATCCCCCAGCCCCTGCGAAAGAAGATGGTCCTTCGCCTGGCCGTCTAAATAAGCGAGATACTTTGTCATCATCGGATACGCAGCAGCCAGCGTCTCCGCATCCCCATACCACTGATAAAGATACCAGGGCACCAGGATACAGCTGCTCCCCCACTCCGGCGAATCCCTGAACGGCGCCCCAAATACGGTAAACTCCGGGGCTATCTCCGGAACCAACCCTCCCCCCGTCTGCGCATCCATCATATCATATACGATCTTCCGGTAAAGAGCCGCAATATCATAACCATACCGCATCGAACTCCCCATTAGATGCGCCTCCTCCAGCCAGCCCAGCTTCTCCCGGTGCGGACAGTCGGTAAACACACTCGCCATATTGCTCCTTATCGCCCAGTCGATCAGCGTATCGGTCCTGTTGAATAAATTGTTCGAACACCTGAACTTTCCCGCAGCCTCCATCGAATTGCGCGTATGCAACCCGGTTATCTGCACAACCTCCGCATTCCCATCCACCTGCAAATACCTGAAACCATAATAGGTAAACCTCGGCTCCCAAACCTCTTCCCCATCCCCCTTCAGTGTATATTCCCAGTAATAAGGTTTTCCCGTCGCCTTCTGGTTGACCGAATCGCCGCTCAGCAGTTCCGCCGGCGTGATCCGAACCACACTCCCCCTCGGTCCTCTCACCTTTATCCGAACGATCCCCGACGCATTCTGACCGAGATCATATACATTCGAACCGATCTTCCTCCGAACACCCAGCTCCTCCATCACCCTTAACGGTTCCGCCTCCTGCGCCTCCAGTACCGGCGGCCCCTTCACCACAACAGCGCCGCGCCATCCCTGGCCCCCCTCCAGCCGGGCATCATAGTCTTCTCCACCATAAATACTCGAATAGGTCACGGGCCCCGCCGCAGCCTTCCACGACGCATCGCTCACAACATCTTCCGTCCTGCCATCCTGATATTCCAAAATAATACGGGCAATCATCTTCGGATATCCATATGCCGTCAGCAGCTTGTGATAGCGCTCCCCCGGAACATAGTAAAACCCATTTCCCAGCATCACCCCGACCGCATTCTTCCCCTGCTTCAACTCATTCGTTATATCAAACCCGACATACAAAGCTTTCTTGTCATATGCGACCCAACCGGGATCAAGAAAATGATCACCCACCTTCCGGCCGTCCAGCTGCAGCTCAAAATGCCCGAGTCCGCTGACAAATGCAGTAGCCCTCCGCAACGGGCCGCGGACTTCGAACTCCTTCCTGAACAACGGCAGCACATCCCTCCCCGGTCCCGTCTTCCGTTTCGAACCCGGCAGCATCACCAGGCTGTCCGCCATCTCCTCATATCCAATCCACTTCGCCCCCTTCCAGTCCTTCAACTCCATCGTAAAATATCCGATCCTGCTCCACTTCGAACTATCCTTCCGCGCCGAATCCCATACCATCACCCGCCAGCAATAACCCTTCCCTCCTTCCAACCCCTTCCCACCCAATAAAACCCCAATAGATACATCCGAAGCCACCTTCTTCGAATCCCAAACCACACCGGACCCCGACACAATCCCCACACTATCGGTAGCGACGACGACGCGATACGCAGACTGCACAACACCTCTCTTCGACGACAACAGCTCCCAACTCAGCCAGGGCCTCCCCGCACGGTGCTCACACCGCAGATTCTGCAACTTTATCTCCTGCGCTCCTGCAGCCACAGACACCAACAAAAAAGCCAGAAATACCAGTCTGCCCATAAATAGATCTTATTTACTGTACCTGCAATTCATCAACTTTACATTCCTTACAAACAAACTTCACCGTATATTTTCCCGCGTTGATCATCGTACCCGTAGAAGTCGTCAGATAATTCCATTTACCCGCCGCCGTCGCCATTAATCGCACCTTCTCTTGTTTGATCAGCGTTCCATCTTCCATCCTAACTTCGATCTGGGCTGTAACAGCTTCAGACACCCTATACTTCACCGTCAGCGAATACATATCTCCCACTCCTACCGAAATAGTCCATACCGTATCAACGGCCCTATACTTCGTAACCGGCTTCGCGTCATAAGCCGGCTCGATAGCCACCACCGGCTCCACAAACACGGGTACCGCCGCCACTACCTCAGCCCCGGCCGGAAACCGCCGCCGACCCCGCATCCCCGTCGTATCAAAAACATCGGCAGCCGCCCGCACCCTGAACCGAACGCTATCCCCCCGTCGCCCCCTCACCCACTCGGCTCCATAAAGATTCGGCGGCAGCCAACTGAACCTCACCCCCTCCCCGTCATATATCGAATCCCCCGTATCCAGCCAATATCGCACGCCCGGGGGCCCTCCCTCGGGCGACACTAGAGTCGCCACACCTTCTATCAACCCTTTCGCAGGTGGCGCCGCAACAGCATTCTTATCCTTCGTTGCTATCGCAATCGCCGCTATCACCGCCTGCCCCGCCTTCGCACGCGGAAAATTTATCTTCAATACCCCGCCTTTCACATGCACATCCACCACTTTCTTCAGCGCCCCGCAGTAACCCGCCTCCTTCCAGATATCCAGGTCCTTCAACACTACGCGCCCATTCACCGCAACGTCAAACATCCGCCACCCCGCACAATCCAAACCGCCACCCCTCCCAAGCCAGGGCTCCGCAAAATAGAGCTCCACCCGGTAATCTCCATCCTGTACCGGGAAGCTATAACCGAGTTTATCCAGTCCATATCGGAAGTTCTGCAACAACGGCCAGTCCGCCGTCCCACGAACCGGATCGCAACCAGCCTCCCGCTGACTCGCAAACTCCGCCGGCATCCCGGCATAAGCATCGGTCCACGACCACGAACCCCACCCCTTCCCATCATAGTGCCGGTCCGCCATCCAGCGCGACCCGCGACTATCCACATAATCTCCGCCGCCGCAATTCACCCGGTACAAATAATTATACCCTGCAGCCGGAGCCACCAGCTCCGAGCCGCCCACCAGCTCACCAAAATGCGGTGCCCGGGGCAGATGATGCAATACCACGACATCCTTCGCCACTACCTTCCCCCCGATATACCCCACCGCATACAAAACATTATACTTTATATCCACCCCATCCCACTGAAAATGCGTCCCTGCACCACCCCTACGCCGGCATCCCAGAAAACCCCCTTGCACATCATTGAATAACTCCACCGAATCACAATTCGAATACACCCCGATCCCATCCTTCTTACCCGGCTCAGTCCACCGGTCCGGCCAGGTATGCGAAACAATATAGACCATCGGGCCCTTACCGAAATTACTCCGATACAGATAATAAAGATCGGTCGGCTCCTCCCACGAGGTCATCAATCCCTTATAGTTCACCGGCCCGATACGATCCATCTCCCTCAACCCCTCCCCCGACTGCACCCGCCCCGGATTGTCATGGGAAGACCAAAGCCACATAAAATGCCCGGCCACAGAATCCGCAACACTGTCGGCCAGGCGTATCTTCATTTCCATCAGATGATCGAGCCTGTCCTCACTATTCGGTACATCCCCATGCAAACCGATCGTCCGCCATCCCCCATATTCCCCCACCAGCACCTGTCTCAGGAGATCGGCCCCATAGGTCGCCGGATTCCCGCCATAGGTCCCCGTCCAGTTCTGCGGCACATCCCAGTCGGTCCCGGTCCCCCCGTTGCAGGTCGTCACCTTCCGCTGGTCGACACTCGTAGGATCGAGCTCCCGGATCAACTGCACGCATTCCCGCGCAAAATCCTCCGGCAGCTTACTCTCATTCTGCAAACCCCATAAAATAATGGATGGACTATTCCTCCGCTCCCTGATCCACTCGACAAGACACTGCTTGAAATTGCGACGAAACTCCGGCGAATCATACCAGATATGCGCCGACAACTGCGGCCACCAGAGTATCCCAAGACTATCCCAATAATGCTGATAACGCAAATTATGCGGCTGATGCGCGTCCCGGAAGGCATTAAAGCCCGCCGCCCTTATCTGCCCGACCCGCGCCTTTATCTCCTCATCCGAAAAAGCATGAGAGCCGCCAAGCCGATGCTCATACTCGGCAATACCATTGATAAAAACCGGCTTCCCGTTCACGAGCAGCCTGCTCCCACTCCACTTCACCACCCGCACCCCCAACGGCGTTTGCACCCGATCTACCACCTTTCCTCCAACCACCACCTCCGTCACCAGCGTATACAAATAAGGATCGTCCAACGACCAACGCATAAGCCCCCTCCCCTCCATCGCCTGCTTTACAACCCCATCCCCGCCAAACCCCGTTTCCACCCGCCTCACTTCCCTGCCTCCGCGGTCCACCACCCGGTTCACAACCACACCGCGACGCCCCGAAACCTCCGTCTCCACATATACCCGCATCGCAGTGTCATTCCACACATGCACCCCAAAAGGCACAACCCTCGTCCCATTCGTCACCACCAGATGCACCGGCCTGAATATCCCCATCGGCTGCGAACCCTCCGAAAACCCGCGGTCGTCCGAACACCCGCCGCAAACCCACGGCAGGTCCTTTATAAATGCCGGATGATCGGCCCTCACCGAAATTACATTCTTACCAGTATGTATAACCGACGTAATTTCTATCGTAAACGTCGTCCTTCCCCCCGCATGCCTCCCAACCAAAATACCATTCACCCACACCGTAGCATACGACCCCACCCCCTCAAAAAAAAGAAAATATCGCTTCCCCGTTTCCACCGCATCCATTGCCAGCCCCCGGCGATACCACGCAACCCCATGCAGATTCCCGTGCCTAAGCCGCCTGTATCCCCCATAGTCATCCCAGTTATGCGGCACATCCACCACCTTCCACTCCGCCGAATCCAACGACGTCCTCCACCCGTCATCAAGCAAAACATCCCCCCTCACCGGCTGCCCGGCAGCCGCAAACCCCCATAAGAACGCCACCAGCATTCCCCACTTCATATCGATTTCAATTGACCATCAAACGCATATTTCTTCCCTTTCAAAGTCTCCAGCCTCACCACCCTGTCCCCATATTTGAAAACTCCAGCTCCACCCGCCCTGGACAACACATCCACCCGCTGCAACACACCCTTCGACCAGCGCATATCCAGCACAAAACCGCCCCTCGCACAGATACCCTTCACCTCGCCATTCGCCAGCAACGTAGGCAGAGCCGGCAACAACTCGACCACACTGTCCTGACTCTGCAACAATAGTTCGCTGATACCCGCCGCGCCGCCAAAATTGCCGTCGATCTGAAAAGGGGGATGCGCGTCGAACATATTCGGATATACTCCACCCTTCTCACCACCCTGCGTTCCCGACGCATCCGACAACAGCTTATCCACCAGCCGCAACGCATGATCCCCTTCCCTGAACCTCGCCCAGCAGTTCACCTTCCAGGCCAGCGACCAGCCCGTACCATCATCTCCCCTGTAGATCAATGACTGCCTCGCCGCCTTCATCATCACCGGGTCCTTCCACGTAATATCGGTCCCCGGATACACCCCCCACAAATGAGAGATATGCCGGTGCGTATCCGCCGTATCATCCTTATCTTCCACCCACTCCTGCAGTTGCCCAAACCTCCCCACCTTATCAGGCGCGATCTGCGCATACTTCTCCCTCAACTCCTGCGAAAACTCAGGATATAAGCCCAATACTCTCGTCGCACTGATACAATTCTTATAAAGATCACGAATGATCTGGTGATCCATCGTCGGTCCCGCCACCAGCCCCCCATGCTCGGGAGAGTTCGACGGCGTACTGATGAGCCGGCCGGAACGCGGATCTTTCTCCATAAAATCGACAAAAAAAGAAGCCGCACCCTTCATCACCGGATAGTACGCCTTCAAAAAATCCAGGTCCTTCGTATAGCAATAGTGGT
>Ga0068853_100003922_pt1 | contig 11417 bp, 11 predicted proteins | sample KBSCornC32_FD_65655 | JGI IMG/M metagenome (GOLD analysis project Ga0068853, IMG submission 65655) | Corn rhizosphere microbial communities from Kellogg Biological Station, Michigan, USA - KBS Corn C3-2 | ecosystem: Host-associated > Plants > Roots > Rhizosphere > Soil ... | reverse complement strand
GCGTTGGGCCGTGCCTCGGTGGGAGCATGGCAGCGGAGACCGGCTGAAGCAGGCCGCGATGGAGCTATTCGAAGAGCAGGGCTTCCAGGACACCACCGCCGTCGAGATCGCGAGGCGGGCCCGCGTCACCACTCGGACCTTCTTCCGCTACTTTGCAGACAAGCAGGCGATAGTGTTCGCCGACGCCGAGCAGCTCCGCGCGGCGCTCGTCCAGAGAATCCTCGATGCCACTGAGGTCGCGGAGCCACTACAGACGGTGACGCGGGTCCTGGCGGGGTTCGACTGGGAGAGCCTGGGATCGCGGGAAGCTCAACGCCGACGAGACGCGATGATCGCATCGAACCCGGATCTGCTCGAGCGCGATCTGATCAAGCAGCAGCAGATGGCCGACGGGTTCAGTGGCGCGCTGCAGCAACGCGGGGTCGAGTCAGGCGTCGCAGACCTCGCGGCGCACATAGGAATCCACGTATTTCGCGTCTCCTACCGGCAGTGGCTGGCCGTCGAGGCCGAAAACGCCGATCTGGCAACGATGGTCGACGCGGCGATGTCGACGCTCGCCGGCATCGTTCCCACCAATCCTTCGACCGCGTCGATCTAGGTTCGCCTCAGATCACGTCGTCTGGCCGCAGGATGTCGGCCGGGGTGGCGGTCCTGACGAATGCACGTGCCGCGGCGGCGAGTTCGTCGTCAAGAGTAACCAGCGCGTCGGCCTGCAAGTGCGTCAGAGCGATGTACTCGGCCTGGTAGGTGTCCGGCCTGTTCAGCTTGGCGGCTATGCGCCACGCGTGGTCCTGGAGTGCTCGGTCGCCGAGGAGCCGGATCCGCAGCCCGCGGATGTCGTCGAGAACTTTGCGGCCGGTCCGTTCATCGATCTCGCCGCGGTGCACCGATTCGTATACCAGGGCGAGGGCCTGCGAGCGCAGCAGCGTGGGAGCCGCCAGGCCGTGCTCCGGCGGAATCGTGCCTCCGGTGATGGCGAGGTCGATGGCCACCCGTGCATCGATGACGAATGTGGTCATCCCGGTACCTTCGCATGGCCGCATTACTCGTTGTAGAGGGTGGCGACGCTTTCGCGGAGTTTCTTGGGTAGTGGCGGTGCTTCGTAGGTGTCGGTGACGACCTCGATGTAGGCGGCGCGCTCTCCGGTGGACCTGCGCAGCCGCGCCGAGGTTTGCGCGACCGAGACCGCACTGGGTATGGCCGCGCGAGCCGAGGCCCTCGTCAGCGAGGGAGCGGCTGCCGAAGCGGCCTATCTCGCTGCCATCGACCACCTGCGACGAAGCCCCTTCGCGGTATACCTGCCGCGGGTTCATCTGGTCTTCGGGGAGTGGTTGCGGCGGGAGAAACGACGGGCCGACGCACGCAAGCACCTGAGGATTGCCCACGACATGTTCGTCCAGATGGGCCTCGTCGGGTTCGCCCAGCGTGCGCTTCGCGAGTTACGGACGACCGGTGAACCCGTTTTGGCACGTGAGCAAAAGAAGGCAAGCGTGTTGACCGCTCAGGAAGCGCAGATCGCGACCCTGGTCAGCGAGGGCTACACCAACGTCGAGATCGGTACGCAGCTGTTCATCAGTCCTCGAACCGTGGAGTGGCACCTCAACCACATCTTCGGAAAGCTCGCCGTCACGTCGAGACGTCAACTGCGCAACATGCAGTTCGACAGCACCTGAACCTTCGACCCACAGGTGGCCAGGCGGCAGCTCTACTTCGCCCGCACGGTGTCCGGTAGACCCCAGCCGGCTCCCGTGCCGTCGACGTGACGCACCCGGTCTTCCCACGGCAACCGGTACTCGCCGGCCACGAGGTCCTGCATGAATGTGTACGGGCAGTCCTGCGCACCGCCCGCGACGGCGGTGTAACCACGATGACCGAGCTGGTAGATGTTGTTCTCCACTCCCCACGTGAGTCGTGCCTCGTCGGCCCGCGAGGGGATCACCTCCGCGGTCACGATCCGATCGGGCGTTCCGTCCCCGGACACGAGGATCGTCCCGTCGACATCACAGACCATCGCCTCGCCTTGTGACCAGAGGTTGTTCTGGTCGGGTCCGGCGAGTGCGACCGACGCAGTGTAGGCAAGGTTGTGAAAGGCGTTGGTCTGGTTGGTGATCCGCCACGAGTGCTGGATCGGATAGGTGTAGCCGGCCGTCCGCAGGATCACGTTGGCACCCTTGTACGCCGCTTCGCGGGCCATCTCGGGCAGCATCCCGTCATGGCAGATGATCAGCGCGAGCCGAGAACCTGAAGGACCGTCGCATACCGGAACGCCGAGATCGCCCGGTGCCCACGGTTCTGCCGGCGCCCACGGATGCATCTTCCGGTAGTAGAGCCGTTCCTGCCCCTGGTCGTCGACGATGATGCCGGAGTTCCAGGGTGCACCGTCGGGATTGCGCTCCATGATGGAAAAGCACCCCCAGACACCGGCATCGCGGCAGGTGTCGCCCAGCAGCGACATCTCCGGTCCGTGCCGTTCGCAGAGCAGCGAGTCGTCGAGCCAGGTGTCGGGGTCGAGTCCGTTGATGCTGTACTCCGGCATCACCACGAGATCGAGTGAGGGCATGCCCTTCTTGGCGCCGGAGACGACGGCGGCCAGGCGCTCAGCGGTCGACTTCAGGTCGCCTGGCTCCCGGATGGTAGGGACCCGCGCCTGGACGAGACCCAAGACGAGTGCGCCCGGCGTCGGATTCAGACCGTCGAGTCCGGTCATGCGGCAACCTCCTGTGCCGCTGTTGGCTCGGTGTGGTCGACCGTGTTCTGGCGGCCGGAGACCATGTCGATCACGAAGTAGGCCGCTGCGGCACAGACCATCCCGGCCACCGCCTCGCTCAACTGAGGTGCCCAGTGATGCACGGCGTAGGCACAGGCGACGCCGATCATCCAGGCGGCGAAGGGCTGCGCTCGGAACGTCACCAGCTGACGGGCGGCGGCGCGACGGGTAAGGAGTTGATCGACGACCAAAACGGCGCCGATCGACGGGACGAAGATGCCGAGCAGGTTCAGCCAGGTGGCGAAGTAGCTCCACACACCGGCCAGCGCGACCGCCAAACCAAGGGCACCCAGCACCAGGGTCAGGACCCGCATCCTCGAGCCGACGAGCTGACTCCACCCGACCGCGCCGTTGTACAGGCAGTGCGCGCAGACAGATCCGAGGTTGACGAACACGAAGATCACCGCGAGGACGGCCAAGATCGGACCGTGGTGGACGAGGATCGGCAGGAAGTCACCGCCGTCGGTGGCGGGATTGAGTGCGCCGCCCGCGGCGACGATCAGCGCGCCGGTGAACATGGCGATGAAATTGGCGACCGGGAATGCACTGAAGGCAGCGACGACGGCCTCCTTGCCGCCCTTCGACCAGCGGGTGAAGTCGGCGGTCATGGTGCCGGAGTCGACGAAACCCGCGACGACTATGGTGACCGCGGCGCCGAAGGACAGGACGGTAGCGTCGTTCGCCCCGCCCGCATACGAGGTGATCGCGCCCCACCCGTTGTCGTGGGTGACGAGGAGGACGGCGGTGATGCCGAGTGCCACGAACAGCGGTGCGGCGATCATGCCGATCACCGTCAGTGCGCGAATGCCGATGAACGTCACCGCGATGTACAGCACTCCGGCGATCAGCACGATCAGCGTCTCGTTCCACCCCAGGGACGTGTTGAGAGTCGCTCCGGTGAGGCCGGTCTGGAAGGCGAACCAGCCGATGACCACCGTCGCGAGGAAGCCGGTGACTATTTTCGACCCGTAGCGTCCGAAGGTCTCCGCGGCACTCAGCGCGAAGTTCTTACCGGTCTTCCCGGCGAGGAAGGACAGCGCGCCGACATAGCCGAACAGCACCGCGTTGCCAACGGCGATGGCCAGGACGCCCTTCCAGAAGCCGAGGCCGTAGACGATGGTTCCACCGAAGATGGCGCAGGTGAGCACCATCGGGAACCCGAACCACACGGCCGAGATCGACAACGTCGACCGCCGGTGCGACTGGGGCACCGGCCGGTCCTCGAACTCCGATTCCAGGTGTAGCGGATTGTCCTCTCGGGTCACGGTTTGCTCTGCAGCACTTGCTGGCTCGGTGTGCGAGGTGGTCATGAGGCACTCTCTGAGTTGGTCGTCGCCGCCGTGGCGGCCAGGATGGGTTCTCGCGTCGTCATTGACGCTGGCGTGGTCGTTCCGGGGGACCGGAACGTGTAGCCCGCGTCGGTGAGGGCGTTACGTAATGCGGCGAGAAGCGCCGGGGCACCAGGGGTGTCGCCGTGGAGGCACACCGTCCGGACATCGGACCCGTCGAGGGTGGCCAGTTGAGACAGGGTGCGCGAGATCACCTGGTCCGGCCCGCCGATGAGTTCGGTGGTGCGGTCGTACATCTGGACGGCCCCGCGGCGGTACGGGCGGTCGGCGAAGACCTCGATCACCGGCGACAGACCGGCCTTGATCGCCGCGACGTGCAGCTCCGAATCGGGCAGCACGTAGATGAACAGCGCAGGGTCGACTGCGGTCATTGCCGCGCACACGGCCTCGGCGAGACCGCGGTCACGGTTGGCCATCATGTACAGCGATCCGTGGAGCTTCAGATGCTGCATCACACAGCCGCGTGCGCGGACGAAGCTGCCCAGGGCGCCCACCTGATACAGGCAGAGGTCGTACGCCTCCTGTGGCGTGGTCGGGATCTCGCGCCTGCCGAACCCGAGCCGGTCCGGCAGCCCCACGTGTGCGCCAACGGCCACGCGGTGCGCAAGGGCGAGGTCGACGCTGCGGCGCATGACCGCCGGATCACCGCCGTGGGCACCACAGGCGATGTTGGCGGAGGTGATCATCGGCATCATCTCGGCGTCGGCGCCGTAGCTGTAAACGCCGAAACTCTCACCGAGGTCGGCGTTGAGATCGATGACGGTCACGTCGTCACACGCCCGCGCAAGAGGTCGGCGCGCGGCTGATGGCGAGGCGATTCAGCCAGTTCCCAGGCGCGGGCAAACCGCAGGAGCGCACGTTCGGACAGCGGCCGACCCACGACCTCGAGCCCGACGGGCAACTCGGTGTCGGTGAAGCCGACCGGAATGCTGATCGCGGGCAGCGACGTCTGGGAGGCGATGACGGTGTTGGTCGGAAAGTCCAGTGCCGTCCAGCGTTTTGCGGCGAGCTCCGCGCGGGTCGGTGCCGGCACCTGAACTGTCGGGTAGACGAGGAAGTCGACCTCGGCGTCGGCCATCATCGCGATCAGAGTGCGCCGCCATTCCTCCTGGCGCATCCGCTTTCTGAAGTAATCGGGATGCTCTTCGGGATGTCCTGGGCCGTCGGCGATGTCTGCAAGCAGGTCGGTGAGAGGGTGGAAGTCTCCGGCGTCGACGATGTCGCGGATCGACGTCGGCCCGTTGTGCATGCGCGACGCGAGGAAGGTCTCGAGGTCGGTCTTGGACGCGATGGTGTACAGCGATGTGTCGGCGACCCAGGACGCGAGGTCACCCAGGACGATGTCGTCGACGACCCCGGTCCCGTGTTGCCGCAGGCTGTCGAGGGCGGAACGCACCACCCGGTTGGTCACTTCCTGGTCGTCGCCGACCCCGAAGGCGTCGGACAACACGCCGACACGGAAACCGGACAACGTGTCGGAGTCGACACCGTCGATGGCCTCGCCGTAGTTGCCCACGTCCGAGGTGGTCGTCGCGAGTGCCGTGTAAGGGTCGGCGGGGTCGTAGCCGACGATGACGTCGAGGATGGACGCGAGGTCGGATACGTTGCGCGCCATCGGGCCTGGTGTGTCCTGGAAGTGCAACAGCGGCGAGAAGCCGGTCCGCGGGATGAGCCCGGTGGTGACGCGCAGACCGAAGAGGTTGGTGAACGATGCGGGCAGGCGGATCGATCCGCCGGTGTCCTCGCCGATACCGACCAGACAGAGGTTTGCGGTCACCGCCGCCGCGGTACCTGCACTGGAGCCGCCGGTCTCGCGATCGAGGTCGTAGGGATTCTTGGTGTGTTCGGTGCGCGAGGAGAAGGAGAACCATCCGGCGGCGAAGTCACACATGGCGGTCTTGCCGAGGATCACCGCTCCGGCCTTGCGTAGCCGGTCGACGACCGTGGCGTCGGACTCCGGTATGTAATCGGCGAATGCAGTGGAGCCGAATGACGTTGGGATGTCCTTGGTCTCACCCTGATCCTTGACCAGGATCGGCACGCCGTGCAGCGGGCCGACCAGGGTACCGGTGCATGCATATCTGTCGTCGATGCACCGGGCGTCGTCGAGGGCTGCGGGGTTGAGGGTGACTACGGAGTTGATCTGTGGCCCATCGGGATTCTCGACCGCGTCGAGCGCTGCGATGCGATCGAGGTACCAGGCGGTGAGCTTGGCGCTAGTGGTCTCGCCGGTCTCGATCAGTCGATGGAATGAGTTGATCGAGAGCTCTTCGTAGTTCACGTTCTTCTCCCTGCTATGGTCGACGCCGTCGCCAAGGGCGCCGATGATTGCTTCTGCGGTGTATTCGAGGTGTTGGTTCGTGGCGTCGAGAAGACCGTCGAGGTCACGCGCGACCATCAGCTGGTACATGCGCTCGTGCTGACGCTCAGCTTCGGTGAAGTCGTGCATCGCCGTTGCGTAGATCGCCATGTACGGCTGGATGCGGTCCCAGATGTTGTGGATCAGTTCGAGCAGGTACCGGCTGTTGCCGCACCCGTAGAACGTCTGATGGAACTCGCGATTGAGTTCTCGCCAGGCGATTGCTCCGATCCCGGGAACCGTCATCCGGTCCAGGACGGACCGCAGCGCAGCAATCGTCTCGGCGTCGAGTGCCGGTAGCGCCCACTCGGTCGCGAGCGACTCGAGCCGTAGCCTGATGGTGAACAGCTCACGAATGGCGCTCGGCGACAACATCGTGATGGTCACTGCGCGTCGGTCGAAATCGACGAGTCCCTCGAAACCCAGGCGCTTCAACGCTTCTCGAGTGGGCATCGTCGAGACCCCGACCGACTCGGCTAGCGACCGAATCGACACTCGCGTACCCGGTGTGATCCGGCCTTCGAGGATGTTGCGGCGGATCTGTTGATAGACGCTTTCGGCCAGGGTCGGCGCCACCGCTAGGTCATTGCCGTGTGATACCAGGTGCCTCTCGTCGCTCGTTGTGATCACACGACGAATCGTGAGCCGTGTTGATGACCGAAGTGTTGTGGTTGCGTTTCGGAATTGTGACGTCGTTCCCGCCGTGTGATCGGAAAGCCGAGGTAGGCCCATCCGCACCGGTGGGCTGGTCGCGATGATCAGTCCGGCGGTGTGGCAGACGTCTCGGTCGGAGCCACAGTCGCCGGCTTCTTCGGGAGGAATGCCGCGGGAATGAATGTCAACGCAGCGACCACGGTAGCCACCACGAAAACCACTGTGTACGCATGGGATAGGTCCTGCTGCAGGCAATGTAGTGATCCGCAGTCGACCTTCCGGGCCTACTTAGTCGCGTCCCGCTTCAATAATCTTGTCGGCCAGTCCGCTTGGATTGGTGAAGATGACCTCGTGGCTGCCCGGCATTTGCACCAGCCGGCATAGCCCGAGCCGGGAGGACAATCTGGGATGCCAACCCCATTCACCTGGTGGGAGCGCGATGTCCCCGGTGCCATTGAGGTAGCTCCGTGGCGTGGCCAATGTGTAGAACGTCTTCAGATCGATCGTCTCGATCATCTGTTGGTACGACACGGACGACAACTGCTCATACGATGCCAGGGCAACGTCCAGATCGGCATCGTTCATGAACGCCTCGCGCCAAATCGAGAACGGCAGCATCACGGTGTTGTCCGGCGAGGCTTCCGCAAGCTGTTCGAACAACGCGCGATAGTGCGGCGGCGCCGCGTCAAGTAGGCACTCCCCGTCGTTGAGCACGAAGCCGTTCCAGAAGACGAGGCGCCGAACACGTTCGGGAATGACCTCAACCACTTTGCTGATGATGGTGCCGCCGGTGCTATGTCCGAGTAGCACGATGTCGGTGAGATCGCGGCTGACGATGAAGTCCACGATCGACTGGGTCGATTGGGCGTGGCTGACCTCTTTGAAGACGCTCTTGCCGTGTCCGGCAATTGTTGGTCCAAAGGCCTCGTGGCCGTGGTGTTGCAGGCGGTTGATCACCTGGTTCCAGACGGATCCGTCGTGAAATGAGCCATGGACCAAGACGAAGGTTGACATGGACCGTTGTTCCTCCTTGCTAGGCGCCGTGCCGGAGCCTGCCGTCACGTGAAGCTTCGTGAGATGCGGGTCGCCACGAGATCGGCGACGGTAGGGTTCGGCGATCGCGTTGCGTTCGAATCGGTGATCAACGCCGGGGCGATATTGGGCCGGTCAGAACGTCGCAGTCCCATGCTCGGAGATCGCGGCCCCACCGTGAAGTCCTAACTTAGAACTTGAGCGGTGCGCGCGATGCTGGACAATGGCAACATAGCCACCTATCGCCAGTACTGCCCCGTCGCAATGGCGTCGGAAATCCTCGCCGAGAGGTGGAATCCATTGATCGTGCGCAACATGATGTTTGGCGCCGACACCTTCTCAGCGATCGCCAACGGGGTGCCGTCGATGTCTCGGTCGATGCTGATCAAGCGCCTCGACGAACTGCAACGTGCGGGAGTCATCGAAGCCCAACCCAAGTCCGCTGGCCGTGGGTACAACTACCGGCTTACCGACGCTGGCGCCGACCTCGCCGGGGTGATTAGGGCCCTCGGGACGTGGGGCGAACGGTGGGTCGACGTCACCTCAGAACAATCCGATCCCGCCTACGCGCTGTGGACCTGGTGCCAGGTACAGCTCGACCGATCCAACCTGCCAGACGGCCGAACGGTGATCGCCTTCACCTTTCCCGAGGAGCGCCGCAGCAATCAACGGTTCTGGATATTGATGGAGCACGGCGATGCCGAGATGTGCCACTCCGATCCTGGCGGGCAGGCTGACCTCACCGTTGAGGCCAGCTCGGGGGCGTTCGTCGACTGGCACCGAGGCGTCCGAACGTGGGGCGATGTGCTTCGCACCGGCGAAGTCACAGTCGGTGGTCCGCAGCGGCTGCGCCGGGCATTTCCGACCTGGAACCTGCACGAACCCAGCCACGACAAGGTGATCTAACGCCTGGTCTGCGGTGCTGGGCGCAACTCGCTGAGAGTTCTCTCAGCGTCGTTGGACGACACTGGATTCTGTCAACAGACCGCGAGTTGACTGTGAGGGTCAATTCAGATGCCAGGAGCAAACATGAAGCATCTCGTTGTTCTAGGGATTGGTGCGATCGGAGCCATGGGGTTGTCGACGGCGCTACTGGGTGCTGGGGTGGCCGCCGCCGCTGACTACGACGGCCAGACGTACGGCGACGCTGCCGCAGCGATCGAAGAGTCCGGCGGGACACCCATCATCGCGACGCGGGTTGGCGGCCAATTGCCGCAGGACGAATGCATCGTCACCACAGTTCAGGACCACTCGTACGTCAGAGACCCGCTTGACGACGTCTACGTGCAACAGGTCACCGACGAAGTGCGGCTCAATTTGAACTGCGCGGGCGGTTACGCGACGGTGAGCAGTCCCGGTGCCTCGGTGGCAAGCCCGGCCGGCCGGGAAGCCAAGACCGCCGCCGACGAGGCGGCTGCCGCCGAGGAACAAGAGCTGGCCGAGGTCAGCACGCCCGACGAGTAGCCGTTCGTGGTGCATCAGAGCCTCGTCATCGCCAGCCCAGGTCGTTGGAGATGGCGGCCGTCGTCGCCAACAGCGTCGGAACGAGGCCCTTGAGAGCGGCGACGTCAGCCTTCTCCCGGAATGCGGTGATCGAGATCGCGCCGGCCACTTCACCGGTGGGTCCCCAGACCGGGGCGGCCACGCAATTGGAGAACGTCTCGTATTCGCCTTCGTCGGTGGCCCAGCCTCGTTGCCGGACCTCATCGAGGCGGTCCATCATTGCTTGGGAAGTGGTGATGGTGTTGTCGGTGTAGCGCTGCCAAGAGGCGTTGGCCAGGATCGCGTCGCGGCGGGCGGGTGGTAGCGCTGCGAGGATCGCCTTGCTTACCCCCGCGGTGTTGACCACCACGTCACCCCCGATCCGGGTGTTGAGCGTGATCGAATTTGGCGGTTCGATCTTGTCGACGTAGACGAGTCGGTCCCCGTCGGGGACGGCGAATTGGATCGTGTGCCCGACCCGTTCACTCAGCGCGACGATGTGGGGATGGACGACGCTACGGAGGTCGAACTGCGCGAGAGCGGATTGGGCAAGGCCAGCCAGCCGGAAGCCGACGCCTAGCCGTCCGGAGTCGTCCTTGCGCAGGAAGCCGGCGGTCGACAGCGATTGAACGATGCGTAGTGCGGTTGTGCGGTGCACACCGAGTGCCTCGGCGAGTTCGCCAACGGTCCGGGCTCGCTGACTACACAACTCGACGACTTCAATGGCGCGGTCGACGCTCTGTGGCACAGTACTCACCTCCCGAGATGAGCTCTATCGTGTCATCTCCGCAGCGGGTTCCACGTTGTCATCCGAAGTACTGACCGCCGTTGATGTCCAGCACCGTGCCGGTGATGAAGCTCGACTGATCGGAGGCAAGCCAGAGCGCGAGCCCGGAAACGTCGCCGGGTGTGCCCGCCCGCTGAAGCGGAATGGTGCTGATCGTCGCCGCCTTTGACGCAGGGCTGGTGAACGTGTCGTGGAAGGGTGTGGCCTCGATGAAGCCCGGCGCCAGCGCATTGACCGTGATACCCGATGGTGCGAGTTCCTTTGACAGGCCTCTGGTGAACCCGAACACGGCAGCTTTCGACGCCGCGTAGGCGGTGGCACCCGGGTGGCCGCCGTTGCGGCCGGCAAGTGATGCGACGTTGATTATTCGTCCGCCCGCGGCAAGGAAGGGCAACGCGTGGTGCGTAACCAGGAACATGCTGTCCAGGTTGACTGCAATCACCTTGCGCCACAGCGTGAAATCCATCTCCGCGATGGTGGACCGTTGTACCAGTCCACCGGCGTTGTTGACGAGAATGTCCAGCGACCCGAATTCCCCGGCCAACCGTTGCATCGTGGACGCTACTTGGTCGTCCGCGGTCGCATCCAGCGGAAGCAGGACGGCCTCGCCTGCGGCGCTCAGTTCGGCCGTCAGCTCGTCGTCGGGTTCGTGTGTCCGGTAGGTGACTGCCACCCGTGCGCCTGCCCGGGCCAGTTCGACTGCGATGGCCCGCCCGATACCGGTGGCTCCACCCGTGATCAAGGCGGTCTTACCCGCCAGTTGCGTGGACGTGATCAGATTCCTTTCCGTGCCATTGCATTACGGCGTCCATCAACCGCCGCTGAGGGGGTGGGTACCCCAGACCCTTCCGGTCGTCGGCGCGCGTAGAGATAGGTTGCCAGTGCGGTGACCAGAAGGCAGCACGCGAGGAACACCAGACCGGCGCGGTTGGTCCCGGTTGCCTCGTTGATGAGGCCTACGGCGTAGGGCGCGACAAAGCCGCCGAC
>Ga0068853_100003920_pt1 | contig 11419 bp, 6 predicted proteins | sample KBSCornC32_FD_65655 | JGI IMG/M metagenome (GOLD analysis project Ga0068853, IMG submission 65655) | Corn rhizosphere microbial communities from Kellogg Biological Station, Michigan, USA - KBS Corn C3-2 | ecosystem: Host-associated > Plants > Roots > Rhizosphere > Soil ... | reverse complement strand
CCTCCACGAAGTGCTGCTCGGCGTGATGCGCCATCGTGTTGCGCGCGGGCACGCGAACCAGACGAGCGACGTGACCGTATCGCGAGTCGGCACTCGAGTCATCCGGTTGGAGATCGACCACCGCGAGAAAGTCGTACGGCCGCACGGCGGCCTTCGCCGTGTCCATGGTGCTGGACCAGACATAGAGATACCGGCTCGGCGCACGCGCGGATGCGCGCGACTGTGCACCATTCGTGAGCTTTGCTTGTGCCGACAACGGCAGCGCGATGGTGACGAAGACAGCTGCCAGCAGATGGTGACGCACGTGGTCCTCCGCATGGAAGGGAAGCGATGATCGCGTTTGATCTGGCCTCAGTGTGAGCCGCGCAGGCGCGCCTCGAGCTCTCCTCGCCAATCGTGTACGACGATCGTCTGCGTGTTGCGAAGCGGGTTCACCACGAGAAAGCGACCGTCGGGTGCGACGTCCCAGTCCGCGTGAATGTCTCCAAGCGCATAATCTCCCTCGAAGAGCTTCTGCCTCTTCGCGACCTGTATATCCTCCGCGCCGAGCGAGAGCGTCGCGGCGATGAAGTCGCGGCCTGACCGGTAGAAGATGCGCGAGCCATCGCGACTCCAGAGTGGCTCGTCTCCACCTCCCGTCGACACCTGAAACACGCCGCCGAGCGCGGGAAAGGAGCGCACGTACACTTCCCGGCGCCCCGAGACCTCCGAGACGTAGGCCACCCATTTCCCGCTCGGCGACACACGGGGCATGAGGTCGTCGGTGCTGCTGGTGGCGAGGGGCGTTGGATGGGGGTCGCCGGACAGATGGCGGAACCACAGATCGCGGCCGTTCTTCCGATCATTCAGGCGGTACACGAGGTAGGCACCATCCGGCGACATGACTCCCTCCGGCGTGGGAGCGGGCCCGGTGAACAGCGACTCGGCCGGCTCGCCCGCATCCGCGCGCTGCCACCAGAGCTGCTCGGTGCCGTTCCGATCGGTTCGAAAGAGCAGGCGCTTGCCATCCGGCGTCCATTCGGCTCTGTCTCCACCGCCAGTCGTGAATCGCTGCAGCGTGTTCGACGCCATCTCGTAGATCCAGATGTCCATCACGCTTCCGTCGAGCACCGACAGAGCCAGACGGCGGCCATCGGGTGAAAAACGAGGGAAGGAAGAGACCAGCTTCCGGTCCATCGGAAGCGGCGTGATGGCGCCACCGGCCGAGACGAGATCCAGCTCGCGCTCGGACGCTCCCGTTTCGTACACCAGCGTGCCGCGCGCCGACAGCGCGGCCATCGGGTCTCCCCATCGCCCGGTGTTCACACTGTCGATCACGAGTACCGCGCTCCCGCCGAGACGTCGCCGTCGCAAATCGAACGGCACCGCCATGATCGCGTGCGACACGGTCGCGTAGAGCAGTGCGCCGTCGGCCACGCCGAGCGCGGACACGCCCGGCAACTCGAGCACCGTCTTGCGTCCGTCGTCGAGCGAGATCGCGCCGATCTTCCAGTTCGAGGCGCGCACGGAGAGAGCGCTTGTGTAGAGGATCGTCGTGCCGTCGCCGACCGCCCGTGGCCAGTACATCTCGTGTTCGCCATGCGCCGAATCCGGGCGAGACAGGATCGTCGGCACGCCGCCAGTGGCCGAGACGGTGAAGAGCTCGCCATTGCGCGCAAACACGATGCGATCGCGCGCCCAGGCGATTCCATCCACGGTCGCGTCCGCGTCGATATCGGCGATCGGGACGACTGCCCCTCCATCGACCGAGACCTTCGCGAGCTGCGCGCCCGCGACGAATGCGATCCACTTGCCGTCGGGAGAAAACGCCGGAAACAGCGCGCGATCGGGCCCCGCGATCACGTGCGGCACCAGCTCACCGAGTGGTCGAACGAACAGGCGATGGGCACTCCCGCCGATGTAGGCGATGGTGCGCCCGTCCGGGGAGACGGCGTACGGTCCGCCATAGATCACCGCGGGGCCTGCGGTGTCGGACGTCTGCATCACGAAACGCACCGGAAGCGGCGCCACTTCATCGCGGCGCAGATACCACGCGGCCGCCGCGGCGCCGAGCGCCATCGCGACGACGCCGCACGCGCACGCGAGCGCCACCATCCGCCCGCGACGATGCGCCACTGCACCGGCCCCTCGTGCACCGCGCATTCCCCTGGCTGCGGCGCGCGTCGTGCTCCCGCCTCCCATGAGCGCCTCGGCGAATTCGCGCGGCGTGGCGAAGCGATCCGCGGGAAGCTTCGCGAGCGCCGTCTCCACCGCCTCATCCACGTGCAGCGGCACGCTCCTGCGATGCGTGCTCGGTCGCGGCGGCTCGGCGGTGAGCACCTGTGCGACGATTGCCTGCGCGTTGGGCCCGGTGAACGGCGGCTGGCCCACGAGCATCTCGTACGTCACCGCGCCGAGCGAGTAGATGTCGGTACGCGCGTCCACGCTGCGCTCACCCATCGCCTGCTCGGGACTCATGTACTGCGGAGTGCCGAGCGAGAGCCCGGTCTGCGTCATCCGGCTGCCGCCTGCCTGCTGCACCGCGAGCGCGATGCCGAAATCGGCCACGAGGGCGTGTCCGTTCTGGAGCAGGATGTTCTCTGGCTTGATGTCGCGGTGCACGACGCTTCGGCCGTGGGCATACTGCAGCGCGTCGGCGACTTCGCTCGCAATCTGCACGGCGTCGGCGAGCGGCAGCTGACGCTCGCGCTCGAGCCGCGCGCGAAGTGTTTCGCCGTCGACCAGCGGCATCACATAGTAGAGCAGCCCGCCAGCGCTCCCACTGTCGAACAGCGGCAGGATGTGGGGGTGCTGCAGGCTCGCCGTGAGCTCGATCTCCTTCAGGAAGCGTTCGGGCCCGAGGATCGCGCTCAACTCCGGATGCAGCACCTTGATCGCGACGGGTCTGTGGTGGCGCACATCTTCGGCGAGATACACTGTGGCCATGCCGCCGGCGCCGAGCTCGCGCTCGAGGCGGTATCGCCCGTCGAGCGCATCGGCGAACGACGAGATCCGATCGTCGGGAGCGAAGGCCGGTGGATCGGGGGGTGCCGTCACTGCGCGATCATGTGGGGGCAGGTGAGGGAGGCGTCAGGCGAATATGCGCCTCACGCCGCGCATTGTCACGCGGACCCGTCAATCGTGCGTTGCGCTACCCACAGTTCGCCAGGACAGCGCCAGGCACCCGTGCACCCCACAGCGCCCGGCTTCGAGCCCGAGGGTGCGAGCCCCTCGAGCTCGAAGCGATGAGCTCATCGGGATGTGCTGCTCGAGCTCCCCGTTCCCGATTGCCCGCTGGTCTGATGCTCTGAGCTCTGCTGGCCAGCGCTCTGGCGACTGCCGCTCTGCTGCCCGGAGCTCTGCTGGCCGGAGCTCTGGCCCGCGTGCTGCGAGCTCCCGGAACCGGCACCCGACTGAATCTGCACCCTTCTCCCACGCTGGCGCTGCTGCTGCGGCAGCGGCACCGTCACCTCGAGCACACCGTGCTCGTAGTGCGCACGCACCTGGTCCTCGTCCACACCTTCCGGGAGTGCGATGCTGCGCGCGAACGCGCCGTAACTGCGTTCGCTGCGATAGAATCCTTCCTGCCGATCCTCATTGTTGTTTCGGCGCTCCCCCGAGATCGTGAGCACGCCGTCGTCGACGTCGATCTGCACGTCGTCGGGCGAGATCCCGGGAAGATCCGCTCGCACGACCATCTCGTTTCCACGCTGGAACACTTCCATCGGTGGCGTCCAGTACGATTGCCCACGACCCTGCTGCTGCAATCCTCTGCCGCCGCTCGTGCTCATCGCATTGCGCCCGCCCTGACTCGAGCCACCGAACGTGTCGAACAGCCGATCCATTTCCGAGCTCATCGCCTGCGCGAATGCGAACGGATCGGACATGAACGCGCTCGCCATGAGTCCCGGATTGGTCATGAACGCCGGGAGCATCGATGGCTGTCCTCGTCCGGAGATCGCGGAGGCCGCGCCGGACTGACCGCCGCGCTGCATTCCCGTGCCCGTGGACGAAGGCTCGCGGCTCACCTGCCGCTGGCGTTCCTGATCCGATCCCTGTTGCGCGCTCTGTCCGCCACTGCTCGAAGATGCGCCCTGCGCGTTTTCCGTACTCGTGCTGCCCGATGCACCGCGTCCGGATGAGCGGCTGCTTCGCGTCTGCTGTGTCTGCCCTTCTGTGGGTGGAGTGTCCGCTTTCTGCTGCTCTGCCATCGTGCCCTCCTTGCGTCTGTGTCTGATTCCTCTTCCTGTTCGAGATCACTCGCGCTTCACATCGCGCGCGCCGAACGCATTTCTACGCCGCAATCGGAGTGCCGGTACGCATGCGCCTGGGATCGTCGTGCTCGCGAGCATCTCTTCACGCGCGCCGCGGGTGCATCGCGTCGTGCGTCAGCGATCGTCGATCGACGAGCTCGCCGTCAGGGGCGCGCGCACATCGGGAACCAGCTCTTCCGCGAGTCTGCGAAACATCGCGGCTGTGTCCTCACGCTGCGCTGCGGGCCAGTCTTCGATCAGCTCGTGGATGTGATCGCGCCGCGCGCGCACGAGTCTGGTCAGCGCCTCGCATCCCGCTGTCGTGAGCGTGCGCGCGCGCGCGTCGCCATCACCCTCGACGAATCGCGCTCGGCGCAGCTCCGCTTCGGCTTCCCGCATGCGCTCCGCGTCCACCCGATGATGCGCTCCGAGCACGACGGGATTCACGTGCGGGTCGCGCTCGATCTCGACGAGCAGCCACGCAGCCGCCGCGCTCAACGTGAGCCCGGCTCGCGCGACGATGCCGTCGATGAACCGTCGCTGCACGTCGCGGTCCGCGAGCACGGAGAGCCCGCGCAGGAATTCCGTTGCCGAATCCGCGCTCTGCGGCCGCGCGAAGGCGCCCGCCGAGTCTGCGCCCTTCGCGCTCGCGACCGCCGCGACGGTCCTGCGCAGCGGCTGCTCCGGCATGAGCCACACGAGCAGGAATCCCACGGCGGAGATGCCCATCGCGACGAGGAACACGGTGTCGAGCGAGCGCGTGAACGCGAGCTGGTATGCCGCTCGCGCGTCGGGCGACAGCGCGGCCATCGCCTGCGCCGACATGCCGGTGGTCTTTATCGCCGCGCCGGCGCCGCCGGCGGAAAGCGCCGCGAGATTCCGGGCGAGCCCACTCGCGAACACGGCGCCGAGCACCGCGGTGCCGAGCGAGCCGCCGATGAGCCGGAAGAGCGTCGCGCCCGACGTCGCGACGCCAAGATCCTGATAGCTCACCGCATTCTGCACCGCGATCACGAGCACCTGCATCACCATGCCGAGTCCGAGGCCGAGTACCAGCATGATCAGCGATGCGGTCACGGTGCTGGTGGACGCGGTCATTCGCGCCAGCAGAAACAATCCGAGCGACATGACCGCGGTGCCCACGATGGGAAAGATCTTGTAGCGACCCGTCTTGCTGATCAGCTGCCCCGACACGATGGAGGTGACGAGCATGCCGCCCATCATCGGCAGCATCTGCAGCCCCGATGCGGTGGGCGACGCCTGCTTGACGATCTGCAGGAAGAGCGGGAGATACACCACTGATCCGAACAGCGCGAAGCCCACGATGAAGCCCACGGCGGACGACACTGCGACCGTTCGAATGGTGAACAGGCGCAGTGGCAGCACCGGCTCCGCAGCCCTGCGCTCGACGATCAGGAAGAGCACGAGCGCGACGATCGTCGTCGCCATGAGCGCGAGCATCGTCGGCGACGTCCACGAGTAGGTCGTGCCGCCGAGGTCACTCAGCAGCGTGAGCGATGCCAGCACCACGGCGAGCAGCGCGGAGCCTGTATAGTCGATAGCGCGTTTCGTCCGGATGCTCTGCGCGGGAAGCGTCGCCGCGAGCACGACGAGCGCGATCACGCCGATCGGCACGTTCACGTAGAAGATCCATCGCCACGACAGATGCGTCGTGAAGTATCCGCCCAGGAGCGGGCCCGCGATGCTGGCGCCGCCGAACACCGCGCCGAAGATCCCCTGGTATTTCCCGCGGTCGCGCGGTGACACGAGGTCGCCGACGACGGCCTGTGTCACCACGGTCAAGCCGCCGGCGCCGAGTCCCTGCACCGCACGGAAGCCGATCAGCTGCATCATGTTCCGGCTGATGCCGCAGAGCGCGGAGCCGATGAGGAAGATGATCACGGCGCTCTGCAGCACGCCCTTGCGGCCGTAGAGATCGCCGAGCTTCCCGTACACCGGCGTCACCACCGTCTGCGCGAGGAGATAGGCGGTGACCACCCACGCGAGACGCTCGAGTCCGCCAAGATCGCCGACGATGGTCGGGAGCGCCGTCGAGACGATGGTGGAGTCGAGCGCGGCGAGCAGCATGACGAGCACGAGCCCGCTGAACGCGGCGCGAACCTGGGCCGCGGCAGGGAACGCGGTCGGAACGGACGCGCTCTCGATCGGAGGAGCGGATGCGTCTGTCATGTCGAGTGCAGGAACGCTAATTCGGTGCCGTGCACCTTCAAACCATTCGCTCCCCTTGCGCGTCTAAGGGTACAGCTTTAGGCTCTCCCTAGACCGGCATAGGAAGACCGATCGGCTCCCGTTCCACTTCATTCTCTCTCTGCGCGTTCGAGGCCTCATGTTCAGCAACGACTCCGGACTTCTCCAGGGCACGCTCGAGCTCCTCGTCCTCAAGACGCTCTCCTGGGGACCGATGCACGGCTACGGCATCGCCAAGTGGATCGAGAGCGCCACCAACGACGTGCTCCGCATCGAGGAAGGCTCGCTCTACCCCGCCCTCTATCGCATGTCGCGCCGCGGCTGGATCAAGGGCGCGTGGGGCGTCAGCGAAAACAACCGCCGCGCCAAGTACTACCATCTCACCGCCGAGGGGAAGCGCCAGTTCCAGGAGCAGACCTCGGGATGGCAGCGCTTCGCCGCGGCAGTCACGCAGGCGGTCGGCACCGTCACCGCACCCAACTGGGCGAGCTGATCATGCGAAAGCTCCCTTTCGAGACCGCGCCGCAGGCCGAGGTAGGTGATGAGCTGCAGTTCCATCTCGAGCAGCGCATTCGCGACTACATCGCCAAGGGCATGGATCCGGCCACCGCGCGCGCCACCGCGCTCGAGCGTTTCGGCGATGTGGGCGGCGTGCAGCGCGAGTGCACGGAGCTGCTCGTGGACGATCGCCGCGCCGAGCGGCGGCGGGACTGGATCGGCGATCTGAAACAGGATCTGCGCTTCGGGGTTCGCGCGGCGATGCAGGCCAAGCTGTTCACGCTCCTGGCGGTGATCACGCTCGCGTTCGGGATCGGCGCCAACGCCGCGGTGTTCGGCGTCGTGAAGTCCGTGCTGCTCGACGCGCTTCCGTATCGCGAGCCGAACCGCCTCGTGCGCGTGTCCGGACGCTTCCGGGATGGCAGCTCGGGGCTGGGCGGCCTCAGCGTCGGCGCGGCGAAGGACCTCGCCGATCGCCAGCGCTCGTTCTCGAGCATCGCGATCTTTCAGGGCGCCACTGCGCAGCGCGTGTTCAAGGGCGATGGCGCAGCGCGCATGGTCACCCTCGCGTGGGTGCAGCCCAGATTCTTCTCGACGCTGGGCGTCGTGCCCGCGATCGGCCGGGATTTCCGCGACGACGATGCGCTGTCCGATACCTCGTGGAGCGCGATGCTCACGCACACTGCGTGGGAGCAGATGTTCGGCGGCGATCCCGCCATCGTCGGCAAGACGTTTCAGGTGAACGGCATCACGCGCACGGTGGCCGGCGTGCTTCCGGCCAACTTCGTGTCTCCCATGGGCGAGGTCGACGTCTTTCTGGCCATGTCGCTGCCGTCGCTCATGCGCGATCCGATCACGGTGCGCGGCTCGCACAACATGGGGTTCGTGGCTCGCCTCAAACCGGGTGTCACGATCGAGACCGCGAAGGAGGACGTCACGGGCATCTCCAACGATCTCTCGAGAGAGTATCCGCGGGATGACGGTCCCTTCGCGCTGCAGGCGCGGCCGCTGCGCGACTCGATGGTGGGCGACACGCGCACGCCTCTGCTCGTGCTGATGGCGAGCGCCGGGCTCGTGCTCCTCATCACGTGCGCGAATCTGGCCGGCGCGCTGCTCTCGCGCACCATCTCCCGCCGCAAGGAGTTCGCGGTGCGCGTCGCGCTCGGCGCCGGTCGCGAGCGGCTCGTGCGGCAGCTGCTCACGGAAAGCGTGCTGCTGTCGCTCGTGGGCGGAGCGGCCGGCGTGCTGCTCGCGCTCCTGGCCTTGACCCTGATGCGCAGACTGGCGCTCAACGCGCTGCCGAGCTACGTCCATCTCGCACTCGATCCGGGCACGCTCGTGTTCACGATGCTGCTCGCCCTCTGCACGGGAATCGCATTCGGCGTCGTGCCCGCACTGTCGGTCGGCCGCACGAACATGCAGAGCGTCCTTCGCGACGAGACACGCGGCTCCAGCGAGAGTCGTCGCTCCCGCAGACTGCGCGGCGTGCTCGTGGCGGGACAGATCGCATTGTGTCTCAGCCTGCTCACCGGTGCGGGCCTTCTCACGCGAAGCCTCTACACCATGATGACCACGCCGCTGGGCTTCAATCCGGACGGGGTGCTCGCCGTGGACGTGCAGCCGCCGGTCAAGGCGATGTCCGACGCCGATCCGATGTCACGCTACTACTCGCAGCTCGAGGACCGCCTGCATGCGATTCCCGGCATCACGGCGATCGCGAGCGTGAGCGAGCTGCCCAGTGCGCGCATGAACGACAATGGACTGAGCATCGAGGGTGAGCCGCCGCCGCCGAACAACCAGCAGCCGTTCGTCACGTACGCGAGCGTCTCCGACGACTACTTTCGCCTCCTCGGCATCCCGCTGCGCAGCGGACGCACATTCGGCCCCGAGGATCGTCCCAATGCGCCCACCTCCGTCGTGATCAGCGAGACCATGGCGCGCAAGTTCTGGCCGAAGGGCGACGCGCTCGGCGCCCGCATCCGGCTCGGACCGGATGCCGCGTCGCCATGGAAGGTCATCGTCGGCATCGTGGGCGATGTGCGCAACGATCCCCTGAGCTCGCAGCCGCAATCGGTCACCTATGTCTCGCGCCGCCAGGAGCCCACCGGGAACCTGACGTTCCTCGTTCGCGCGCAGGGCGATCCGATGGCGTACGCGAAGCGGATCCAGGCCGCGGCATCGGCATTCGATCCGGATCTGGCGACGCACAACATCACGACGCTCACCGCCTATCTCGCGGACGGTCTCGCAGGGCGGCGGCTTCCCGTGGTGCTGATGACGGGCTTCGGCGTGCTCGCGCTCCTGCTCGCGTCGGTGGGCGTGTACGCGATGTTCGCGGCGATGGCGACGGCACGCGAGCGCGAGTTCGGCGTGCGCGTCGCGCTGGGCTCCACGCGCCAGGGCATCGCGGGGCTCGTGCTGCGGCAGGGCGCGATGTGGATGGCGATCGGGCTCGCGGTCGGTCTCGTGGGCGTTCTCTTCGTCGGGACCATGCTGCGCAATCTGCTGTTCGGCGTGAAGCCCTTCGATCCGCTGACGCTGGTGGTCACCGCGCTCATGATCGTGGCGTGCGCATCGATCGCGCTGCTGGCGCCCGTGCGGCGCGCGACGCAGGTGGATCCGATCAGCGTGATGCGCTAGGACGCCGGCTGCGACTCCGCCGCTCGCGGCAGCGTCAGCGAGAAGGTGCTGCCGACGTCCACCGTGCTCTCCACGGTGACGTCTCCGCTCATGGCGCGCGCGAGATCCCTGCTGATCGAGAGTCCGAGCCCCGTGCCCTCGTGCTGGCTGGTGCGCGTGCGCCCGAGCTGAACGAACGGCTCGAAGATCGCCGCGAGCTTGTCGGCGGGCACTCCGACGCCGTTGTCCTCCACGGCGAAGCGCACGTGTGCGCCGTCGGGGACACAGCTCACGTGTACGCGCCCGCCCGCGGGGGTGAACTTGATCGAGTTGGACATGAGGTTGAGCACGATCTGCTCCGCCTTCTGTCGGTCCGCCAGCACCATCAGCCGCGGGGATGCCGGCGCGGTCGATAGCGTGATGTTCTTCGACTCCGCCTGTGGGCCGACGAGCGTCATCACTCCGTCGATGATGCTCTGCGCCGAGACCGGCGCGAGATCGTACGCCACCTGCCCCGCCTCGATTCTGCTGAAGTTGAGCAGATCGGTGATGATTCCCAGCAGGTGCTGCTGGCTCGCGCGAATGCGATTGAGATAGTCCTGCTGCTGCTCGGTGATCGGGCCACCGATGCCCATGGCGATGAGCTCCGCATAGCCGCCGATGGCGTTGAGCGGGGTGCGGAGCTCGTGCGACATGGCCGCGAGGAACTCGCTCTTGGTGCGATTGGCTACCTCGGCCTCCGTCGCGCGCCGAGCCTCGGAGAGCGCCTGCTCCTGCGCGGCGCGGCGTTCCGTCAGGTCGCGCGTGACCTTCGCGAAGCCGATGAGCTCTCCCTTCTGATTGCGCACCGCCGTGATGACGACGTTCGCCCACAAGCGGGTGCCATCGTTCCGCAGGCGCCATCCCTCATCCTCGAAGCGGCCCTCCCTGCTCGCGACCAGCAGCTCGTACGCAGGCTTCCCGTTCTCGATCTCCTCCCTCGGATAGAAGATCGAGAAGTGCTTTCCGAGGATCTCCGATTCCTTGTACCCCTTGATGCGCTCCGCGCCGTCGTTCCAGCTGATGACGTGGCCGCCGGGGTCCAGCATGAAGATCGCGTAGTCCCTCACGCCCTGGACGAGCAGGCGGAAGCGCTCCTCACTGGCCCGGAGCGTCTCATCGGCCGCGCGGCGATCGGTGAGATCGCGCGTGACCTTGGCGAATCCGACGTGCGTGCCCTCATCGTCGAAGAGCGCGGTGATGATGACGTTGGCCCACATCCGCGATCCGTCCTTCTTGATGCGCCACCCCTCGTCCTCGAACCGCCCGACGCGAATGGCCTCCTTCAGCTCGTAGGCGGGCTTTCCGCTGGCGATGTCGTAGTCGGGATAGAAGGTGGAGAAGTGCCGCCCGATGATCTCGTTCGCGGACCAGCCCTTCAATCGTTGCGCGCCCTCGTTCCAGCTGAGCACGTGGCCGGTCGTGTCGAGCGCGAAGATCGCGTAGTCGCGCACACGGTCGACCAGGAGCCTATAGAGATCGGAGCTCTCCATGAGTGCGCCTGCGCTCACCACGGCCGCGCTCGGTGGAGCGGCGGCAGACGAGGGTCGAGTGAGCGGGCGCACGGGGCTGGACGAGTCCGGTAAGTTCACGTGGTCGATTGATTCAATGCGCTGCTCATCTCCGAAATGACGATGGAGAATACGGCAACGCAATGGCGGACAGAAGTGGAGCGAGGAAGCAGCATGCCATGTGCCCGCAAGCAGGGTCCCGAAGAAAAGACAGCGCATGACTACGTTTTACCCATGCATCCCTCTTCCCGACCATGAGAATCGTAGCCGGAACGCTCGCCGGCCGCGATCTCGTGTCCCCCCAGGATCGGC
>Ga0068853_100003917_pt1 | contig 11422 bp, 8 predicted proteins | sample KBSCornC32_FD_65655 | JGI IMG/M metagenome (GOLD analysis project Ga0068853, IMG submission 65655) | Corn rhizosphere microbial communities from Kellogg Biological Station, Michigan, USA - KBS Corn C3-2 | ecosystem: Host-associated > Plants > Roots > Rhizosphere > Soil ... | reverse complement strand
GCGAAATACGTGAGGAACTCGAGCGCGGTCAGCCCATCGTACACGCCGAAGTCCTGGGGCAGATATCCGAGCGTACGCCGAAGCACGTCCGGCTCCCGCGCGATGTCGACGTCGCCGAAGCGGATGCACCCCGCGGTGGGCCTCGTGATCGTGGCGATCATCTGCATCAGCGTCGTCTTGCCGGCGCCATTCGGCCCGAGCAGCGCGAGCACCCCGGTGCCGAGCGAGAGCGAGAGATCGTTGACGGCGACGATGCCGTTGCGAAAGCGCTTGGTCACGCCCTCGAGCGTGAGGGCGACCGCGGGAGGGGCAGCGATGGGCGGAGCGACCAGGGATTCCGGAGTCATGCCAGCCCTACTCGCATCGCGCCGGTTCGGTTTCAACCGTCGCGATCAGGGAGAATCGAAGATGGCCTCGTCGCGATACTTGGCCTGATCCAGCCCCTTGATCGAATCACGCCCCACGATCTGGTGGAACGTCGCCCCCGAGAGCTCGGCCAGCGACAGATCGCAGCCGGTCAGATTCGCTCCCGTGAGGGTGGCGCGCGTGAGCTTCGCCTTGCGGAGGTTGGCGTCGGTGAGATCCGCGCCGCTGAGATCCGCGCCAGTGAGGTCGGAGCGCATCACACCCATGGGTTGATTGCGCGGATCCGCGCCGAGGTCCGCATGGTCGAGCTTCGCGTGAACGAAGATCGCACCGGTGGCGAGCCCGATGATTCGAACGCGCGTGAGGTCCGCATCCGTGAAGTTCGCGCCCGGCATGATCACCGCGTACATGCTCGCGCCGCGCAGCGTCGCATGCGTGAAATCCGTGTTCCGCATCGTGCTCACGTCGAGCGTGGCGTTCGAGAGATCCGCACGCTGCGCGATCGCGCTGTCGAACTTCACGGCGAACATTTTGGCGTTCAGCAGCTTCGTGCCAACGAGCCTCGCGCGCGCGAGACTCGCGCGCTTGAAGTCCAGCCCGGAGAGATCGAGTCCGGACAGATCCTCTCCCGCGAAGCTCGCCGGATGATCGACGGACGCCGAGTCCAGTCGCGCGACCACCTGCGCTCGCGTGAGCGGAGGGTGCTGCGCGGGAGCGTGCAGCATCGCCAGCGCACAGATCGCCGCCATCGCCGCGCCGCATGCCATCATCGCCGGTTGCCTCGCTGCGCGAGCGGCGCGCCGGGACGCGACAGTGCGCGATGCGCCGCCGCACTGTCGGGCTGGCCCGAGCGGTCGAACACATCCGCCAGGGTCGCTTCCGTTCGCCGGTACGTGTAAAAGCTGGGATGCGGCATTGACCGCAATGTATCCAGCAACGCGGTGAGCCGGGCGACGGCGGCCGCAGGCTGCCGCTGATCCTGAAGGAGGAGTGCCTCCACACGCCCCAGAGTGGACCAGCGTGCATCGGTGGCCGGCAAGACCCCGGTCCAGAGTGTGCGCGCCCTATCCGCGAGAGCGGCTGCCGCCGCATCGTCCCGTCTCCGCGCCGCCAGCTCCGCTCGATTCGCCGTGACCGTACCGCGCCCGATGCGCTGGAACTGCACCGGCTGGGTCCCCGCCAGCATCGCGTAGGCCTGTCGCAGCAGCGAATCGGCCCTCGCGCCCTGTCCCATCATCGCCTGCGCGGCGGCGAGATAGGTCTCCGCGGACGCGATCGTCTCCGAATCCGGCTCTGCCGCCGATTGGAGCTCTGTGAGCTCCTGGCGGAGCACCACGGAGGCCTCCTCGTTGCGGCCCTGCCTGCGAAGCGCCTCCGCGAGCAGGATCGGCGCGGGCGTCCCGGGCAGCGCGTTGGGACGCTGCTCCTGCTCCGTCACCAGCTCGCGAAAGATGCCCTCGGCTTCGGTGTACTTCTCTTCACCCATCAATGCAGCGCCGAGGGTTGCCGCGGCTTCCTGATCCAGCACGCCCGGCGACAGCCGTTCGCGAATGCTCTGCGCCTCGTATCCGGCCGATTCCGCGCCCGCGTACTCCTGCACTCGCCCGAGCAGCCGCCCGAGCGACTCGAGGCGAGTCGCCAGATCCGCGGAGTCGCGCCCATACTCGCGCTGGCTCGCAACAGCCTCTCGAAGCAGTCGCTCCGCATGCGGCAGATCGCCATTGTTGAGATAGATCTGGCCGAGCGCGGACTGCATGGTCGCGCGTACGTTCGGCTGCTTCGCATACTGACGCGTAATCGCGGGCTCGGCCTTGTCCAGCACGTCCGCCACCAGGAGCGGACGGCCGAGCGTATCGGTGAGCTGTCCGAGCAGCGACCAAAGTGTGTGCGTGACGGCGCTCGCCTGGTCGCGCTGCGCGGCGGTGCGCTCGGACTCCCGCTGCAGCGACCGGGTGTGCCGCTCGGTGATAACCGCCACGGTCGCGAGCGACGCCGCGATGATCGCGGCGAGGCCCACGGCTGCGCGCTGCCGGCGAAGAAATTTCATCGTGCGGTACATGCCGCCGTCCGTACGCGCGAGCACGGGCAGCTCCTCGAGATACCGTCGCACATCGTCGCCCAGCCGGTCGACGGACGCATACCGTCGGCCCGGCTCCCGACGCAGCGCCATGAGCACGATGGTGTCGAGATCGCCGCGAAGCGCGCGGCCGTCCTCCAGGACCGCCGAGGGAGCCCTGGGCTCGCTCTCGCGCACCAGCCGCGCCCACTCGGCGGGATTGCTGCGTGCGAGATTCAGCGGACGCTTGCCCGTGAGCAGCTCGTAGAGCACCACGCCGAGCGCGTACACATCGGCCGACGTGGTGACGGGCTCTCCAAGCACCTGCTCCGGGCTCGCGTACTCGGGAGTGAAGGGCTGGAATCCCGTGCGCGTGATGGGCGCGTCGCCGGCGGCGGACGGTGCGAGCAGCTTCGCGATACCGAAGTCGAGCAGCTTGATGGCACCGGTGGACGTGACGAGAATGTTCGACGGCTTGAGGTCGCGATGCACGATCAGATTGCGATGCGCGTACGCCACCGCATCCGCGATCTGCAGGAAGAGTCGGAGCTTGTCGTGGATGGAAAGCGCGCGTGCCGCGACGTAGCGGTCGAGCGGCACCCCATCCACGTACTCCATCGCGAACCACGGATGCCCTTCGCTCGTGACTCCGCCCTCGAGCAAACGCGCCACGCCCGGATGCTCGAGCGTCGCCAGGATCTGTCGCTCCTCGGTGAAGCGGCGGAGGAGCACGCGATCCTGATCGAGGCCGTTGCGCATCACCTTGAGTGCGACGCACCGCGCGGACTCCGCGTCCTCGCGCCTGGCGAGATAGACGGCGCCCATGCCGCCGCGGCCGAGCACGCGCTCGACGACGTAGGGCCCGATGCACGACGGCGCTATCAGCTCGCGCTCGGCGAGAATCGGCTGTGCCCACGCGACCGCGCCGATCTCGGCATCGGGCGGTGTCGTCGTGTTTCCCGCGGACTCGAGCAGCCGCTGAACCGCGGATCTCAGGCGCGCGTCGCCGCCGCATGCGGTCTCGAGAAACGCGGGCCACGACTCCGGCGGAAGCTCGAGAGCGGTGTCGAGAATCGGCTCGATGCGCTCCCAGAGCTCCGCCACGACCGCGCGTGTCACACGTGCTCCGAATCCATGGCCATGGCCAGCCACATGCGGGCCTTCGTCCAGTCGCGACGAACCGTGCGCGGCGTGAGCTGGAGCGCGAGCGCGGTCTCCTCCTGGCTCATGCCGCCGAAGAACCGGCAGTCCACCACGCGCGCGAGCCGCGGATTCGAGACTGCGAGCGCGGTCAGTGCTTCGTCGAGCGCAACGAGCTGCTCGGCGCGTCCCTCGGCGGCCACCTCGAGGTCATCGAGCTCGACTCGCATCTGCACGCCGCCCCGCTTCTGCGCCGTGCGCTGGCGCGCGTAGTCGATCAGCACGCGCCGCATGGCCATTGCGGCGATCGAGAGGAACTCCGCGCGGCCGCTGATGTCGAGATGCGACGGTGCTGCAAGTCGCAGGTATGCCTCGTGCACCAGTGCCGTGGTGTTGAGCGTGTGACCCACGCCCTCGTGTCTGAGCTGGCGGCGGGCGATGCGGCGCAGCTCCTCGTACACGAGCGGAAGGATGCGCTCGACGTCCGTGCCCTCTGCCCGCGACGGCGGCGTGACCGGCGTGCTCTCTCCTTCATTTCCAATACTGATTTCGTCCGAAGCGATACGCGAGCGCACTGAGTCCCTGCGTGGGGCGGAAGACTGCCGAATATAGGCGCAACTTCATACGAAAGCGACCGTCGTTGGCGGTCGCTTTCGTGAGGCGCGTTGTGCTCGGTTTCCGACAGGCAATTTTTATTGCAGCCCCTGCGCTCAGCTCGCTGCGCCCTCCGACTTCAGCGACGCGATGTCGATCACGAAGCGGTACTTCACGTCGTTTCTGAGCATGCGGGCATACGCTTCATTGATCTTCTGGATCGGGATCATCTCGATGTCCGACACGATCCCATGCTCGGCGCAAAAATCCAGCATCTCCTGCGTTTCCGCAATTCCGCCAATGCCCGAGCCCGCAAGAGACGCGCGGCGGCCCAGCAGCGAGAACACCGGAACGGACAATGGCTCATCCGGGGCTCCCACCATGCACAACACCCCGTCGCGCTTGAGCAGATTCAGGTAGCCCGCGACGTCGTGAGGCGCCGAGATGGTATCGAGGATGAAGTCGAAGGTGCCCGCGTGCTGCGCCATCTGCGCATCGTCCGTCGAGATCACGACCTCGTCCGCGCCGAGCTTCTTCGCGTCGGCGACCTTGCTCCGGGACGTCGTGAACTGCACGACGTGCGCTCCGAACGCGTGGCCGAACTTGAGCCCCATGTGTCCGAGCCCGCCCAGTCCCATCACGCCGAGCTTCGTGCCCTTTCCCACCTTCCAGTGGCGGAGCGGGGAGTACGTGGTGATTCCGGCGCACAGCAGCGGAGCGGTTGCCGCGAGATCCAGCTTGTCGGAGATGTGGAGGACGTAGTTCTCATCGACCACGATCGAGGTCGAGTAGCCCCCGTAGGTCACCTCTCCATCCTTGTCGCGGCCATTGTACGTGTAGGTCGCGTGAGGATTGTTGCAGTACTGCTCCTCGCCATCCCTGCAGTTCTCGCACACGCGACAGGAATCGACCATGCAGCCGACGCCCGCGAGATCCCCCGCCTTGAATTTCGTGACATGGGTGCCGACGCTCGCCACGCGGCCGACGATCTCGTGGCCCGGCACCATGGGGAAGATCGAGCCACCCCATTCGTCGCGCGCCTGATGGATGTCCGAGTGGCAGACGCCGCAATAGAGGATGTCGATCACGACATCGTTGGGGCGCGGCGCGCGACGCTCGATCTGGTACGGCTCGATCGGAGTCGTCGCCGAGAGTGCGGCGTACGCGGCGGTACGCGTACGGTCGGAGCCCTTCCTCTGCGTGCCGGAATATTCAGCGGTATGTGTCATGTACGGTGTCCAGGGTCAATGCGAATTGCGCGTTGTCGACCAAGCCGCTCGAGCGCGGCTTCGTTCCCGTTCCTGTGTAACGATCGCGTGAGTCACCGCTATCGAGGGGCCTTCGCCGCGCGCCGGAGCGCCGAGGCGAAGGTCTCCGCGTCGGTCCAGTTTCCGTCGTAGCGCTCACCGTTGACGAAGAAGGTGGGCGTTCCGTTCACGCCGCTCCGCACGCCGCCGCGGAAATCGGCCCGAACGCGCTCGGCACTGGGCCCGCCCTCGTCGGCGTCGGCGAGCTCACTTGCGGACACACCGAACGCCTCGGCGTAGGCCGCCAGATCCTCGTCGTCCAGAGCGTCCTGGTTCTCGTACAGCGTGTCGTGCATCTGCCAGAACGCGTCCTCGCCTCGCGTTCCGACCACTTCGGCGGCGATGGCCGCGTGGAGCGCGTGCGGATGCGCCTGGCTCAACGGAAAATTCCGGAAGACGAAACGAAGCTGCTTTCCCAGCGCCTCCTGGAGCTGCTTGACGACCGGATACGCTTGCCCGCAGTACGAGCATTCGTAGTCGCCGTACTCCACGAGCGTGACCTTGGCGCTCGCAGGGCCCAGCGCGTGATCGCGATCACTCACGGGCGGCGTCAGCGTGCTGGATGCATCGATGGCCGTCATGAGGCGCTCCCCGCGGTTGCCGAGCCGCGCTCCTCCGGCGTGAGCGCCTCGAGCGCCTTGAGAATTCCGGCGGCGCCCGGGTTGACGCCATCGGGCGAGAGGTGGTTCCAGCGGATGATGCCGTTGGCGTCGATCACGAACAGGGCGCGCGCGGATTCCCCCTGCTCGTCGTGGTAGGCGCCGTACTTCTTCGAGACCTCTCCCTTCGGCTCGAAGTCGGCAAGCAGTGGGAAATGAAGATGGCGGTCCTTCTCGAAGGCGAGGTGACACCACACTCCATCCACCGAGATGCCGAGCACCTGCGCATTCGACTCGGCGAACTCGCCGAGCATCTCGTTGTAGAGCGCCACCTGATCGCCGCACACGGGGCTCCAGTCTGCGGGATAGAACACGAGCACCACGGGTCGTCCACGGAAGTCCGAGAGAGAGACCTTCTGATCGGGCGTCGAGTTCAAGGTGAAGTCGGGAGCTTCCGTGCCGACGGGCAGCAGCTCGCGAGGTGTCGCGGGGTTCGTCTTCGTGGGATTCGTCGAGGCCATGCGTGTACTCCAGCTGTGTGGTGAAGGCGCCGTTCAGGCGCCGTTGAGAATCTCGTCGATCGCCTCGATGTCTCCGGGAGTGAGCTTCCAGCTCGCCGCCGCGGCGTTGGCCTTCACCTGATCGGGGCGCGTTGCTCCCGCTATCACCGATGCGACTACCGAATAGCGGAGCAGCCAGGAGAATGCCAACTCGAGCAGCGTGTGATGTCTGGATTCTGCAAAGGCGATGAGTCGCTCTATGATTGCCAGGTTGTCTTCCGTGAACTTCGAGGCCAGCCATCCACCTTCCGCGATTCGTGTGCCCGCGGGTGCGCTCTTCCCCAGGCGGTATTTCCCCGTCAGCAGTCCGCTTTCGAGCGGAAAGTAGGGAAGGTACGCGAGCCCGAGTCGCTCGCACTCCGGAATCGCCTCCGTCTCATCGTCGCGCACGAGCATGTTGTAGTGATTCTGCACGCTCACGAACCGCGCGAGATGCCGGCGACGGCTCGCCTCATCGGCTTCTCGAAGCTGGGCCGCCGAGAAGTTCGAGCATCCGATCTCGCGCACCTTGCCGGCCTTGACGAGCTCGTCGAGTGCGCCCAGGGTGTCGGCGATCGGCACCGTCGGATCCGGTGCATGTAGCTGGTAGAGATCGATGTAGTCGGTGCGGAGCCGGCGAAGACTGTCGTTGCACGCCTGGTGCACGTATTCGGGACGCGCTCCGGTGCGCGTGGCATCCACCGGCTTTCCGAATTTCGTAGCGACGATCACACTCGCTCGCCTGCCGTCGAGCGCGCGGCCCAGGAACTCCTCGCTCTTCGTCTTGCCGTAGGTGTCCGCGGTGTCGAAAAAATTGATTCCGGACGCGATGGACGCATCGATGACGTCGCGAGTGGCACGCTCATCGATCTTCCATCCGAAGTTGTTGCATCCCAATCCGATGACTGAAACTTTCAAGGTGCCGATCCGTCGTGTTTCCACGGTGCAGGCGCTCCGAAATGAATGTCGATTTCTTCACAGCCCGTTCGTCGCATCAGTGACACGGAACTAAATCTTGTCGGCGCGCGCTCGTTCCCGTATGAGCTCCCTTGAAGCACGCGCAGCCGCGATCGTTAACCTCGAGAATCCCGTTCGTTACCAATGACATCCGTCCCTGCTCATCTCTCTCGCGCGGTGCTCATCGCCTGCGTGATGCTCGCAGCATGCAAGAAAGCGCCGCCTCCCTCGTATCCGCCGCCGGCCGTCACCGTGCTGAAGGTGCAGCCCGAGAAAGTGGAGGCCAAGCTCGACTATGTCGGCCAGGCGGAGGCGTCGAAATCCGTCGAGGTGCGATCCCAGGTCACCGGCGTGATCGTCGCGAGGCCGTACACCGAGGGAACCGACGTCGCGCAGGGCACGGTGCTCTATCGCATCGATCCCACGATCTATGAGGCCGCTCTCCGCAGCGCGCAGGGCACGCTCGCCAACGCGCAGGCGCGTCTCGCCAACGCGGAGCGCAATCTCGATCGTGTGAAACCGCTGCTCGCCGAGCATGCGGTGGCGCAGGTGGATGTCGACAACGCGGAGACGGAGCTGCAGCAGGCGAAGGCTGGTGTGGATCAGGCCCGCGGCGCGGTGGATGAGGCGAAGAAGAACTACGACGACACCTTCGTTCGCGCGCAGATCAGCGGGCGCGCGGGACGCGCGCTGCTGGTGCTCGGCGCGCGCGTGACGGGCCCCAGCGATCTGCTCACCACGGTCGAACAGATCGATCCCATCTACGTCAGCTTCAATCCGTCCGATCGCGATGTGCTCGCGTGGCGCCGCAACGAGGCCACGCGCAAGATGATCGCGGCTGGGAAGCTCAAGGTCGCCATCACGCTGGCCGACAAGAGCGTCTTCCCGCACCAGGGTGTGGTGAGCTTCGTCGATGAGGCGCTCCAGTACAACACGGGCACGCTGCTCCTTCGGGCCACGGTGCCGAATCCCGAGCACATCCTGCTTCCGGGGCAGTTCGTGCGCGTGAAGCCGCTCGGCATCACACGCGACAGCGCGCTGCTCGTTCCGCAGCGCGCCGTGCAGCAGGGGCTCTCCGGCACGTTCGTCTATCTGCTCGGGCCCAACAACACGGCGATGGCGCGTGACGTGTCCGCCAGCTCGTGGGATGGCAACCGCTGGCTCATCGACGAGGGGCTCAAGCCCGGCGATCAGGTGATCGTGGATGGCGCGCTCAAGGTGGGGCCCGGTCGCCCCGTGCAGCCCACGCCCTACGACCCCGCGACCGATTCCACGCTCAGGCAGTCCGGCGACACGACGGCAAAGGTGAAGGTGGGACAATGAAGTCCGGTACGAATCCTCTGGATGAGCCACGCCCGAAAAAGGAGGTGGAAGCGGAGGCCGAGCAGATCGGCAACCTGTTCATCCGCCGCCCCATTTTCGCGGCGGTGATCTCGATCGTGATCGTGCTGCTCGGACTGTTCGCGCTGAGCAAGCTTCCGATCGCGCGCTATCCGAACGTCACACCGCCCGTGGTCCAGGTGAACGCCAACTATCCGGGCGCCACGGCGCTGGACGTCGCGACCACCGTCGCCGCGCCGATCGAGCAGCAGCTCGCTGGCATTCCGGGGCTGCTCTACTACAAGTCGACGAGCTCGGGCGATGGCTCGATGAGCCTGCAGGTGTCGTTCGACATCAAGCGCGATCAGGACCTCGCGGCCGTCGACGTGCAGAACCAGGTCGCGCTCGCCTCGCCGCAGCTTCCCGAGGAAGTGCGGCGCAACGGCGTGGTCGTGCAGAAAGCGCAGCCCGACATTCTCCTCGTCGGCGTGCTCACGTCCACGGATCCACGCTACAACGGCGAGTTCCTGAGCAACTACTCGAAGATCTACCTCGAGGACGAGATCAAACGCATCCCCGGCGTGGGCAACGCGACCACGTTCGGCAATCTGAACTTCGCGATGAACATCGAGCTCGATCCCGACAAGATGGCGCAGCTCGGGGTCACGGTGTCGGACATCACCGCGGCGGTGAACGAGCAGAACAGCACGAACCCCGCCGGGTCGGTCGGCCGCGAGCCAGCGCCCGCGGGTACGCAGCTCACGCTCCCCGTCACCACGCTCGGACGCCTCTCCACGCCGAAGGAGTTCGAGGACATCATCATCCGCGCTCGCCCCGACGGCTCGGTGCTGCGCATCTCCGACGTCGGCCGGGTGCGCCTCGGCGCGCGCGACTACGGGCTCGTCGGCATGTACAATGGCAAGCCGGTCGCGCCGATCATCGTGTATCTGAGGCCGGGCGCGAACGCGCTCGCCGTGCGCAACGCCTACGTCAAGCGCATGGCGGAGCTCGAGAAGACGTTCCCGCCCGGCGTTCATCACGAAGTCGGCTTCGACACCACGCCCTTCGTCACGACCTCCATTCACGAGGTGGTGAACACGCTCCTGATCGCGATGGCGCTCGTCACGCTCGTGGTCTTCATCTTCCTGCAGAACTGGCGGTCGACGGTCATCCCGCTGCTCGCCGTGCCGGTCTCGATCATCGGCACGTTCTTCGGGCTGTGGGTGCTCGGCTTCACGATCAATCTGCTCACGCTCTTCGGCCTCACGCTCGCGATCGGAATCGTGGTCGATGACGCGATCGTGGTGATCGAGAACGTCGAGCGCATTATGGAGCAGGAGAAGGTCACGCCTCGCGTTGCAGCCGACCGGGCAATGCGGCAGGTGACCGGCGCGCTGATCGCGATCGTCGCCGTCTTGTGCGCGGTGTTCATCCCGGTCGCGCTCGTGGGCGGGATCACGGGAGAGATGTACAAGCAGTTCGCAGTCACGATCGTGCTGTCGGTGGTGTTGTCCGGCATCGTCGCGCTCACGCTCACTCCCGCGCTCTGCTCGGTGCTGCTGAAGCCCGGCGGACACGCGCCGGCGAGTGGACCGTTCGCCTGGTTCAATCGCAGGTTCGAGGGCTCGCGCAACCGCTACCTCGGCGCGCTCGGGCGGATGCTCGGCAGCCCGAGGGCGGTGTTCGCGTCGTTCGCGGTCGTCGTCGCGCTGGTGATCGTGCTGGTCCGCGTCGTTCCGGGCGGCTTCCTGCCGACGGAGGACAAGGGCTTCTTCGCCATCGCGATCGAGCTTCCCGCGGGCGCCTCGCGCCAGCGTACGGATGCCGTGGTCGCACAGGTGCAGAAGTACCTGATGGAGCAGCCGGGCGTCGCGCGCACGGTCGCGCTGACGGGACTCAGCCTCCTGCAGGGCGGGGCGGCGCAGACCAGCTCCGCCACCGTGTTCGCGGGACTCAAGCCGTGGGATGAGCGCAAGACGCCGGACACGCAGCTCGACGCCATCGTCGGCAAGGCGAACGGCGCGTTCTCGCAGATCAAGGACGCGATCATCTTCGGGTTCAATTTCCCGGAGATTCCCGGGCTCGGCGTCACCGCGGGTCTCGAGATGGACCTGCAGGACCGCAGCGTGAACGACGTCACCAAATTCGCGGGGCTCGCCCAGCAGTTCGTTGCGGACGCCAACAAGCTGCCGGAGGCGCAGGGACTGACGACGAACATCAACGTCAACTTCCCGCAGCTGTTCGTGCACGTCGATCGCGAGAAGGTGAAGGCGCTCGGCATCTCGCTCACGGATCTCTTCCAGACGCAGCAGGCGATGCTGTCGACGCTGTATATCAACGACTTCAACATCTACGGCAAGACGTTCCGCGTGCAGGCGCAGGCGCAGCCGCAATTCCGCGAACGCCCGGAAGATGTGGGACGCCTGTACGTCCGCAGCCCGGCCGGGCAGATGATTCCCGTGTCTTCGCTGGTGACCACGGAGTTCAAGGCCGCGCCGAACATCGTCACACGCTTCAACGGCTTCACGGCCGCGGTGGTGAATG
>Ga0068853_100003910_pt1 | contig 11425 bp, 8 predicted proteins | sample KBSCornC32_FD_65655 | JGI IMG/M metagenome (GOLD analysis project Ga0068853, IMG submission 65655) | Corn rhizosphere microbial communities from Kellogg Biological Station, Michigan, USA - KBS Corn C3-2 | ecosystem: Host-associated > Plants > Roots > Rhizosphere > Soil ... | reverse complement strand
GAACGCTCGTCTCGGAACGCCCGCTTCCCCGGACCTGTAAGCCCCCGCAACTGCTCCCGGGGAACTACAGTTTCCAGCATCAGCCCGGGTTTTGCGACATTGAGTGTGGCGTCAAATTACCGCACTCCCAATTGCGGGTTCCGCTTGCGCGCACCGTGCGCGCATTTCACAAACAGAGACTCTACTCGGCCGAAATTCGGCTGTCGGAGTCTTCGGCACGTGGCGGGGGGGCCGGGTCGCGAACGTAGGCGACGAATTCCATTCCCTGATAGAGGAACGGCGCGGCAGCCGTCTTGAGGTTCGTGTCCGGGGCGGTGCCCCGCACGCGGCCGCGCGGAGACCAAGCCATGAACACGGCGACGCCGGGCTCAGCCGGCGCCGTCCGTCCGGCGTCCAATGCGGGCGGGCGCATCGCGCTTTCCCAGGAACCGGCGAAGTCGAGCGACGCCTGCGGCCACAGGCTGGCCAGCGCGTAGATGATCTGGGCGGGCGGCTGCAATGAGGTCGCGCGTCCCGGCGGCGCCAGAGCGACAAACGTGCAGCGGTCGACACGAGCCAGCCGCGACAGCCCCGCGCGCAGGTCGTCTAGCTCGCGATCGCCCGAATTCGTGCGGCGGACGGCAATCGCTCCCCACAGGCAATTCAGCAGGATCGTCGTCACCAGGAGACCACAGAGCACGATCCGCCGCCGCTTCTCACTTGCCCCGGTGTGACCGCGCCCGGCCAAAGCCGCCAATGCCGTTGCCAGCGCGATCAATGTCAGCGGCAAAACAATGCCCAGGCCCCATTTCACGAAGTCCCAATCTCGCATACTCGAAAACACCGCTGCCAGGTCTGGCGGTGGACCATTGTCGAGCCATTGGCGGACCCACAGAGCCGAATCCACCAGCACCACAACGCCGATCGACAATGACATTGCGAACCCGACGCGTCGTTCGGCGATATCGATCAGCCCCAGAGCGGCGGCGATGACGAGGGGAACGGTGAGCAGCGTCTCCCAGACCGCGATGATCGGGGCACCGTGTGAGAGGGGCCCGCCGACCAACAACCAGGCGAACAGGGCGATGGCGATCCACACTAGCAGGATACCGCGGTGCCGTTTACCGGGATCTTCTTCCCCGACCCACAATTCGCGAGCAATCGCCGCCATTCCCAGGAGTGCCAGAGCAAATATCGGAACGGACAGCCGATTCATTTCCCAGAATGCAGCAGGGAACCCGCCCGCGAAGAACGATGGCGCCGTGGAGCGCTGATCAGGCGGCGCGGCTGCCACGCCCGGGCCCGCCAGCCATTCGCTCCAGAATTCGACGCCGTGCCGAGACGCGGGCAGGAGGGCCGTCCAGCCTCCAAAGGCAAATGCGGTTGCGGCCAGAGCCAGAGTGCTCCGCAGCGCGGTCCGGCGACTGAACAGGCTACGGTCCCAGACGAGCCGGCCTCGGTCGCGTCGCCAGACTTCGCATTTCCAGGCCAGCGCATAAACCACGGCGATCAGAATCACGGCCAGAGCCACAGGTCCCCCGGCTACCAGGCATGTCCCCAGCGCAATGCCCGCCAGTAACAAGTAGTACGACACGAACGCCGATGATTTCTGCCAGTGCACGATCAGGCCAGCCAACGCCAGGACCGCAAAGAGATTGGCCGCCGATTGTGGGACCGGTTCTTGAGCGCCTTGCAGAATTTGCGGGTTGAACGCCAGCAGAACGACCGTCATCAGCCCCAGTTGTTCGCCACCCAGCCTCCTGGCCAAAACGTAACTGGCCACGAGCAGGGCAGCAGTGCAGAAGTAGGCCGCGGCAACGAGGCCGGCCGCGTTGCCGATCCCAAACACCTTCATGGCCAGCGCCGTCAGCCAGGCCATGAGCGGCGGTTGAAATCGAAACGACTGGTCGATTCGCGGATAGGCGCCAATTCGCGGCGCTGGACCCGTTCGTGTTGCGGCACCGGTATGCAGAGACGGCTCCGCGGGCTCTTCGTCCGACGCGGTGGGATCGAACAGTTCCATGGGTTCGGTAATCGACAGGCACCTGAGGCCTGCCAGCCCCAGCCAGGCCCCCGATTCGGTCAGCGTGCGATTGGTGACGGCATACAGCGCCGGGAGAAACGCCAGGACGACGACGAAGGGAATCATCGCCTCCGCGTGGTCGAGCAAGGGGAACAGGGGCCGCGCCGGCTCCGCCGCGAGTTGCTCCAACTCACGGTCACCGCGCTCCACCGACGTGCCGGTCATGCTCATGTTCGGCTAATTTACGCGAGAACAACGGCCGAACGCCAGCGCCGCGGCCAATATGCAGTGAGGCGCGATCAATTCAATTGATACAAAGCGCAAACTCGCGCTAACCGACTTAAACGTCAAGGCCGCTGTTTTCATCAGAATTGCCACATTCGGCACGACCGCACGAAGCAGAAGAATCGGCATAACTGAATCTGCCAGAGCCGGTTATGGCGGTTCTGCCGAAGGGACTCATTGTGCCGGTTGTGCTGATGGCACGCAAGATGCCAATTGTCGCGATGGTGACGGGTTTACCTGATTCACCGAATATGACGGAGCGAAGGACAAGAGAGAAGTGAGAGAGTGCGTGGCGACCTGAGAGACCGCCACAGCGAAGTCGGCGGCGACCTGCCACAGGTCGCCGTCCAGGGCACTGCGACCTGAGAGACCGCAGTGCCAGTTTTTCCACACGGAAAACCTGAGTTTCGAGAGGGGTGCTGCCTGCCAGGTCATTCCTGAAGGGCAGCATCCCTCCCGTTTCCAGGTGCTTCAAACACCAACTGCACCGCACGCACAAGGAACACGCCATGTTGAACCTGGCCCGTAAATTCTGGAACGACGAACAGGGAGTCTTGATTTCGGCCGAGCTCGTGCTCGTGATGACCATCGGGGTCATCGGCATGACGGTCGGCTTGAGCGAGGTGCAGCACGCGGTCGTCGCCGAGCTGAACGACGTGGGGGACGCGATCGGGTCACTCAACCAGAGCTTCGGCTTCAGCGGTTTTCACGGGCTGAAGACTGCCGGCTGGGGCGGCGGGTGGGGTTTCGGTGGCGGGTTCGGCGGATTCGGCGGTGGATTTGGCGGCGGGTTCGTGAAAGCCTGGACGCCTGGTTCGGCCTTCGTCGACGTGGTCGACACGTGCGACAACAACCAGTGCATGATCGCCTGCGATTTCCCGACCCCCGAAGCCGTGCCGCTGGCTCTCGGCACAGGCTGGTGGTGGTAATCCCGTTGCCGTCACGATCAGACCGTTGAGCAAAGCGTGTTTAATCGCGCTAAATCCTCTAAGCGCTCTGCTCGGCGCAATCGGCCTGTCGGCCACAATTGCGAAATTCGGTTGAATCGTCACAACCAGTACGCACAGTCATGGTTGTGACGTTTTTGTTGCGCACAACCGTGGTGCTGATTGCGCCGTGCGCGGCAATGGTACGGCATGTGCCAATTGTGCCATTGTCAACGACAATAACGATGCGAACGGTCTTACCGTAAATGACATCACAAGAAGCATGAGCAAGGCGTCCCGGGAAAATCAGAAAGCAGAGGGCTGTGGGCCGCAGATGGGTGTGGCCAAATGGGTGATTCGTGCACGCGAATTGGCCGCACAGCGTTTTCCCGCGCGGGGAGCCGGCCCAGAACCGGCTTCCCGTGCTGACGCCTGGCATGTGTTCTGACAAACGCCGCCCGCCCGAGTGCGACTGGAGCACGAGGGTGGCACCGGCAGGTGCGTGGTTACGTGCGCGTGTGTGGTTTTCTTCGCTCTCTCAAATCTCTCTCTCAAAGGACGTTTCATCATGTTGCGCAAATTCTGGAATGACGAATCGGGGTTTATCGTGTCTGCCGAGCTCGTACTGGTCGCCACGATCACTGTGATCGGCATGATCGTGGGCCTGTGCGAAGTCGAATGGTCGGTCGTCGGCGAATTGAACGACGTCGGAGATGCCATTGGCTCGATCAATCAAGGCTTCCAATTCGCCGGTTTCACGTCGTTCAAGACCCAATCCACGTCGGGAAACACGATTAAAGCGCAGATCTTAGGATCATTCTTCATCGACACCGTTGAAGAATGCGACAACAACCAGTGTACGCTGGGCTGCGACGCACCGGTTCCTGAAACTCCCAAGGTGCTGTAGTCGAGCGGACGGCAGTTTCGCAGCGGAGGGTTATCTAAGGGTTAATCTGCACGACTTCCGGAACGGGGCGGCCCCGTTCCGGAATTTCAACTTGTCATTACAATCATCAGGACCGGCTGAACCGAATCCGCATTACCGTGTGAAGGACTCGCCCCGTTGCGGACCCATTGTCTCAACCGGGTCACAGCCAGGCGTCGACGGTCCGTCGCGTTAAATCAGACGAACACCTGTTGTCAAGCGGTGTCAACAGAGCTTGACATTGCCGCCGGGCAGCTCCCCAAGAGTTGCCGGGCCGCCGGAGTGCGCACCGAGTGTTGCGCGCGACCGTAACCTGCTGCGCAGCCGCTTCTTCCGCCTGCGCCCCGCGTTTGCGTCTCGTTGCACTGCGCGCGTTCCCGGTACGACAAACCTGCGCCGGCACGGTCTGTGCTTTCTGCAAGGTCCACGCGTCGGCCGACGCTCTGGCTTGCGAAGCCGGTATTGAATGCGTGTTGGAAGCTCATGTTCAACAGACGATCAGCAAATCGGCAGAAAACGGGCTCGCCATCCCGCCTGCCGCGTTGCAGAAGCGACCGCGTAGGGGACTGACCGGTGTTTCGTGCAAAAACACCGGTGGGCCGGCTGCGTGCGGATCCGTGGTGCGTGTAGAAATCGGTACCCATCTCTCACACTCTCTCTGTTTAAGGACCATCGAAAATGCTGCGTAAATTCTGGAATGATGAATCTGGGTTCATCGTTTCGGCCGAGCTGGTGTTGATCGCCACGATCTGCGTGATCGGACTGATCGCCGGCCTGGTCGAAGTTGAGTGGGCCGTCGTCGGAGAATTGAATGACGTTTCGGACGCGATCGGGTCGCTCAATCAGAGCTTCCAGTTCGCCGGGTTCACGTCATTCAAGAACCAGGCGGCTTCGGGGAACACGGTCAAGGGCCAGTTCAGCGGGTCGAGCTTTGTCGACACCACGGAGGAATGCGACAACAACCAGTGCACACTGGGTTGCGATTCGCCCACCCCCGAAGTTCCGAAGTCGTAATGCGTGAAGTCTGGTTTTCGAAATCGCTGTCGAAAACGTGTTGAACGCTGCGTTCAACGGGATTGTGGCGATGCAGCAGGATCGGGACCTGTGCCCGGCCTGCTGCACCGCAGCAGCGACCACTTGCAGTATCGGCCCGCGCTTCGTGCAAAAGACGCCGGCCGCCTGCCTGTGCGGGAAACGTGCGTGAAGAATTGGTACCCATCTCTCACACTCTCTGCTTAAGGAAACACTATGTTGCGGAAATTCTGGAATGACGAATCTGGGTTTATCGTGTCGGCCGAGCTGGTGCTCATCGCCACGATCTGCGTGATCGGCCTGATTGCCGGTCTGGTCGAAGTTCAGTGGGCAGTCGTCGGCGAATTGAACGACGTTTCGGACGCCATCGGATCGCTCAATCAGAGCTTCCAGTTCGCTGGCTTCACCTCGTTCAAGAACCAGGCGGCTTCGGGTAACACCATCAAGGGTCAATTCCGCGGGTCGAGCTTCGTCGACACCACGGACGAATGCGACAATAACCAGTGCACACTGGGTTGCGATTCGCCCACCCCCGAAGTTCCGAAGTCGTAATGCGTCAAGTGCGGCGGACAACGCCGCTGTCGTCAAGAGGGTTGGAGTTTTGCGGAATCCGGAGGGGGAACCTTCCCCCTCCGGAGTCCGATTCTTGAGTCGGTCGCAGCGGATTCGCTCGACCAGAGAGTGGGCAGTGTGGGGCAGTTGAGTCAGGGGCAGTTAAGTACGGGGCATTCTTTCTTCTCTCTGCGTTTCCAGCGGGCTCATGGGCAGTTGAGCAGCTCGACTTGATCGCAGGACCTTCGCCGAACCGGGCAGGATCACCACGTTCGTTCAACGTGGCGGCAAAGGACTCTCGAGTAATTCGCCGTTTGAAACAGACGCAGAGGCAGGCGTCCTGTTGTTCTCGCGGCAACCCGTCCAGCGACGGGGGCAGACGGATTTACGTCGTTTCCTGTGGGGCAGGCTTCTTTCACCAAAGAAAAGGAACACCGAACATGTTGTGCAATTTCTGGAATGATGAAAACGGCTTTATCGTCTCGTCTGAAATGGTGCTGATCGCCACGATCTGCGTTATCGGCCTCATTGCCGGCCTGGTCGAAATTCAATGGGCCGTCGTCGGGGAATTGAATGACGTCTCCGACGCCATCGGATCGCTCAACCAGAGCTTCCAGTTCGCCGGCTTCACCTCGTGCAAGACTCAGAGCAATAACGGCAACTTCATCAAGTCACAGGTTGCCGGGTCGATGTTCGTCGACACCATCGACGAGTGCGACAACAACCAGTGCACGCTGGGTTGCGACAATCCGACGCCTGAAATGCCCAAGTATTAGTGACCAGACGATCGTCGTCGTGCCGGCGAACGAGACCGGTCTTCGCCGACAACGTTCGATGACCGACTCCGGAGGGATCAAATCCCTCCGGAGTTCTCGTAATTTTCGATCCGGTTCTCTTCTGCAGCGTGATACCAGATACAAATGATTGCCAATGCCGCCGGCACCTCAGTTTCGCTTGACGACGACTCGCACCGGCACATGTCCGACGCCGATCTGGAAGTCAGCGTCGTCATGCCCTGCTTGAATGAGCACGAAACAGTGGGAACCTGCGTCCGCAAAGCCGTGCGGGCGCTGGCTCAGGCCGGCATTCGCGGTGAAGTGCTCGTTGCCGACAACGGCAGCGACGACGGCTCGATCGAGATTGCTCAGTCCGAAGGGGCGCGGGTGGTGCCCGTTCCGTTCAAGGGGTATGGCAATGCGCTGATGGGTGGCATTTCCGCCGCCCGCGGCCGCTACATCGTCATGGGCGATGCCGACGACAGCTACGATTTCCTGGAGTTGCCGAAATTCGTCGCCGAGCTGCGGCAGGGGCACGACATCGTCCAGGGATGCCGCCTGCCCTGGGGTGGAGGCACGATTCAGCCGGGCGCCATGCCGTGGTCGCACCGCTACGTCGGGAACCCACTGTTCTCGCGGATGGCCCGCGTGATGTTCGGGGCCCCGATTCACGACGTGTACTGCGGCATGCGCGGGTTCACGAGGGCCCTGTTCGACCGGTTGGAATTACGGTGCACGGGAATGGAATTCGCCACCGAAATGATCGTCAAAGCCAGCCTGTTCGGCGAGCGGATTCGCGAAGTGCCGATCACGCTCTGGCCCGACGGCCGCCGCACGCGCCGCCCGCACTTGCGCACGTTTCGCGACGGCTGGCGAACCTTGCGGTTCTTTCTCATATTCTGTCCGCGTTGGCTGTTCTGGTATCCCGGCTGGTTACTGATGGCCCTGGGAATTCTGGGATATGGCATTGCCCTGCCGGGGCTCACGCTGCGAGGCGTGTCATTTGGCGCCCACACCCTGATGGTGGCCAGCATGGCCGTGCAATTGGGGTTTCAGGCGGTCGCGTTCGCCGTCCTCACGACCACGTATGCCATCAATCAGCGGTTTCGCCCTCCCAGCCGCCGCATCGATCGCTTTTTCAAGTTGTTTACTCTGGAGCGCGGCGGGGTCGCCGGGTTGGCGTTGATCGCCGCAGGTTCCGCGACAGTGGCGGCGGCCGTGGCCCTCTGGTTCCAGGCTGATTTCGGCCGGCTCGACTATGCCACAACCATGCGGCTCGTCATTCCTGGAACGACCGCCGTCCTGCTGGGGGCCAGCGTCATCTTCAATAGTTTCCTGTGCAGCATGTTGGGATTGGACCGCAGGTAACCACGTAAATGCCTTCCGAACTTCTGCAGAATCTGCTGACGTTTCGCTGGCCGCCTCGGCTGGCGATCGCCATTTGCGCCGTGCTGGGGATGCTCTTGCCGGCGGCATTCGGTATCGTTGCCGGCATTCCTGTGCCGAAGGTTCACGACGAATTCAGCTATCTTCTGGCGGCCGATACGTTTGCCCATGGACGGCTGACGAACCCGACTCCCGATTGCCCCGAATTCTTCGAGGCCCAGCACGTTCTGGTGGCTCCAACTTACATGTCGAAGTATCCACCGGGTCAGGGGCTGATTCTCGCCGCCGGGCAGGTCTTGTGCGGGCACCCGATCTGGGGTGTGTGGTTCGGTTGCGGTCTGTTTGCGGCCAGCCTGTGCTGGATGTTGCAGGCCTGGACGTCGCCGCGCTGGGCGAACGTCGTGGTATTGTTTGCCATTCTCAGCTTCGGAGTTTCGTCGTATTGGGCGCAGTCTTACTGGGGAGGCATGCTGGCAGCCAGCGGCGGCGCCTTGTTATTCGGGGGATTGCGGCGCACGTTGCGCCGGGCCGGCATTTTTTCCAGCATGCTCATGGCGCTGGGAGTCGTGATCCTGGCCGCGACTCGCCCGTTCGAGGGCGTTCTGGCCTGTCTGCCCGCCGGACTGCTTTTGTGCCGCTGGCTTGTTGTCGATGCGGCGACAAGCCTGACGCACAAGCTGGTTCGCTGGCTGTTTCCGTTCGCGGCGGTGCTGTTGGCCGGCGTCTGGGCCAATGCGACGTATAACCAGGCAGTCACGGGCGATGCACTGCGATTGCCGTATTCAGTGCATCTTCGTCAGTACTTCCACCAAGGCGTGTTCATCTTCAGCAGGCCCTACACGCCGGAACGCCAGCCGCACCCGTGGCTGGCCCGCTACTACGATGAAATGCGTTTCGAGCCTGTGCGGGGCGTCGCGACGTTGGCATTCAAACTGGTTCGTTATGGAACCGACCGGCTGCAAGGCACGCTGTCGAGCCTGTTGACAGATATGACGTTTCATGGTGAAGGAGGCCGGCACAGCCTCATCTGGATTGGGATCCTGCTGCTGATCGGCATGCAGAACCGCTGGGGCTGGTTTTGTGCCGGGACACTGGTTTTCGTGGTCTTCGGACAATGCTTCGTCGAATACTGGTACGCTCATTACGCCGCTCCGGTCGTGCCCCTGGTTTTCGCCGTGCTGGCCGAGGCCATCCGCCGCGTCAGCCTGGCTCGCCCCAAAGGATGGCGGATCGCGCTAGTGACACCGGTCGCGCTGGCCATTCTCACTGGTTGCTTCGCGTTGGCAAATTACGGCGGAGCTGCGGTTGTCGGGCTGGTCCGCCTGGCACAGCACCAAAGCCCCGGAATGGCGAGCGTGCAATCTCAGACGAATTGGGCCGCCTGGCGTCAGGATGTGATCGCACATCTGACTGAGCACGGAGGGGGCCATCTGGTATTTGTGCGTTATGACAAATCCTACTCCCTGTTCGGAAACTGGGTCTATAACGACGCCGATCTCAACACGGCCCGAGTGATCTTCGCTTATGACTTCGACGACGAGAAAAACCGCGCGCTCATCGCCAGACATCATTCTCGCTCCGTCTGGTTGTGCAAGCTCACGCGGGGCAAGTACGAGCTCGTTCCGTACGAGCCTGGGAAAGAGCGATGAATCCTCTTTCCACTGAAGATCGGGCATCGTCGACGGCGGCCGCGTGCCTGGTCATTGCGCTCGCCGGAGTCGCGGCATACTCCAACTCGCTGAATGTGCCGTTCCTGTTCGACGACCTGCCGTCGATTGTGAACAACCCGACAATCCGCTCGTTGTCGAACATCGGACAGGTGCTCTCACCACCCGGTGGAGGTGAGACGGTCGGGGGCCGCCCGATCCTCAACCTGTCGTTCGCCCTGAATTACGCCGTGTCGGGAGAACGCCTCTGGAGCTGGCACGCCCTGAACATAGCCATTCACGTCCTGGCAGGGTTATGCCTGTTCGGGATCGCCCGACAGACGTTCGTTTTGTGTGGGGTGAGCGAGCAATACGGTGAACAACCGCGGTACGTCATCCTGCCGGCGCTGGCGATCGCCCTATTGTGGACCGTGCACCCGCTCACGACGGAGTCAGTGACGTACATCGTGCAACGGGCCGAATCGCTGGTCGGCCTGTGGCTGTTGTTGACGCTGTACTGTTCGATTCGTGCCGCCCATAACAGAGAATCCGGCAGACGCATATCCGTATGGCATATCGCGGCGGTGGTGGCTTGCCTGCTTGGTATGGCGACGAAGGAAGTCATGGTTGTCGCGCCGGTCCTGGTCGTGATCTGCGACTGGGCGCTTCGTCGAAATACGCTCGCAGGCACGCTGTGGACGCGCCGCTGGTTCTACGCCAGCCTGGCATCGACCTGGATCTTGCTGGGGGCGCTGCAATTCGGGTCGACGTCGCGCGGAGGGAGTGCAGGGTTCGGGCAGGGAGTCGGGAGCTGGGACTACCTGCGAACTCAATTCGGATTTATCGCGCTCTATCTGAAATTATGTTTCTGGCCAAGTCCCCTGGTGCTCGACTACGGCGATCAGGTTGCGCGTCCGTCGGCGCCCTTCCTGCCACAAGCCGCCCTCGTCGTGTCGCTGGCTGTGGCGACACTGGCTGCCCTGTGCTCGCGTCGCTATCGCCCGCTTGGTTTCCTGGGTGCCTGCTTTTTCTGTATCCTGGCCCCCAGCTCGAGCGTCGTGCCGGTAATCACGCAAACCGGGGCCGAGCATCGCATGTACCTGCCCCTGGCGGCGATCGTGGCACTGGTCGTGGTTGCTGCCGGCTGGCTCTGGGACCGCGTCTCTGCCAACTGGCGACCGCTGTGGCAGATCATTCCGCCGTCGGCCGCAGTGTTCGTCGCCGCGCTGGCGCTCGCGTCGCTCTCCGTCTCGCGCAATAAAGATTATGCTACCGTTGCATCGATCTGGAGCGACACTTCGAGAAAGTGTCCGGAAAACTGGCGGGCCCACTACAGCCTGGGCTGTTACCATTACTTCGCCGGCGAACTGGAGCAGGCCCTCGAATCGTTTGACCGGTCGATCGCCCTGAACTCAAACGAATTCTCGCCGCTGCAATATCACGGCTTCACTTGTCTGAAGTTGAATCGATTCAAAGACGCCCAGGCCGATTTTTTGCGCTGCCTGGCGCTCAATGCGCGGGACGCGGCCACCCACTACAACCTGGCGCTGGCGCGGGCCGGCGCCGACGAGCTCGAGCCGGCGCTGGAATCTGCCACCGACGCCGTGCGGTTGTCACCTGCGAATGCGCGATTTCGGCGGACACGCGGTTCGCTGCTTGCTCGACTGGGGCGTCACGCCGAGGCGCTGCAGGAATACTCGGAAGTCGTATATCTTGATCCGCAGTCGATCCCCGCCTATCGGTCGCGGGCAGTTGCCTACATCAACCTCAAACGCTACGACCGCGCCCGCGCCGACCTCGCCGAAATGCAGCGCCTGGGCGCGAAGCCGGATCCTGAGTTGCTCAAAAGACTTCGCGTCGAACAGCCCGAGCCGTAATTGCACGTAATCGTTATG
>Ga0068853_100003905_pt1 | contig 11429 bp, 7 predicted proteins | sample KBSCornC32_FD_65655 | JGI IMG/M metagenome (GOLD analysis project Ga0068853, IMG submission 65655) | Corn rhizosphere microbial communities from Kellogg Biological Station, Michigan, USA - KBS Corn C3-2 | ecosystem: Host-associated > Plants > Roots > Rhizosphere > Soil ... | reverse complement strand
GCCCCCGGTCAGGCGTTCGGCCTGATCCAGCATCTTCACCGTGTCGCGTACCCAGCCGATGCGGCTTACCAGCGATACATCCTTGGCGTGTCCGGCGCGCAGGGCCACCTCCGCGGTGAGGTACAAGGCCTTGTGCGTGTCGTCCAGTTGGCCTCCGAAGCGTTGCAGCAAGCCGTTGAAGTACTCGATGCCTTCGGCGCGGCGACCGGCGCTGGCGAATTGGCCCATGAGTAGAAACAGCAATTGCGGATCGGATGGCGGCCGCCACTGATTGACCTGCTTCAAATAGGCGAGCTCCGGGCGTTGGGCGTCCGTCGCGGTGGCGGCGTACGCAGCGCCAGCCAGGGCAAACATCGCGATGGCGGCACAGCAACATAAGATGAGCAGCAGACGGTGCGGACCGTTCATCATGACCTACGTACTAAGTTGTCCAAAGCAAGTGACTATATGTACGATAGTCACTTGCTTTGAGAAAGTCAATGAGGTACGCTCATCCCATGGCCAAGGGCTACGAAATCAACGACTGTCCGGTGGCGCGCACGCTGGATCTGATCGGTGAGCGCTGGACCATCCTATTGCTGCGGGATCTGCTGCTGCAGGGGCCTCGGCGCTTCCAGGACTTCCAGGACTCGCTGCCGGGCGTGGCGCCCAATACGCTTTCGGCGCGCCTCAAATCACTCGAGGAGAACGGCCTCGTGCAACGGCAGCTTTACACCGACCGGCCGCCGCGCGTCGAGTATGTTCTGACCGAGAAGGGCAAGAGCCTTGGGCCGGTGGTGAAGGCCATGCGCGAGTGGGGTACCAAGTACACGTAGGCCGAGGAGACCGTTGTCGATCATGCGGGGGTGAGCTTACAGAAAAGCCTGTTCCGCAGTGCCCGCATTACGTGAAGCTGCCTCCGCGTGCGTTATGCCCGCCGTCCACCGTGATGACTATTCCGCTCATATAGGACGCGCGGTCGGATGCGGCGAAGACGACTATATTCGCGACTTCCTCGACCGTCGCTGGACGGCCAAGCGGCAAGCCCTTCGCGAACTCGCGCCACCGCTCTGCATCGCCGAGCCGGTCGGCGGCTCGCGCGCGCATGAGCGTCACGAGCCGCTCGGTTTCCACTGCACCAGGACTCACCGCGAGCACACGGATGCCGTGCTCGAGGCTGTAGCTGCCGAGCGTGCGCGTGAATGCGTTCAGCCCCGCGTTGCCGGTCGAGCCGGCGATATAGCCTGAATCGAGCCGGTCGGCTGCCAGCCCGGTCACATTGACGATCACGCCATGCCCGCGCTTCTGCATGGCTGCGTAGTACGCGCGCGACATGTTGATATAGCCGAAGACCTTCAAATCCCACGCCGTGCGCCAGCGCGCCTCGTCGACCGTCTGCAGGTCGCCGCCTGGGATGGCGCCGGCGTTGTTGATCAAAATATCCGGCGTGCCGGTCGCCGTCATCAGCGTCGCGATGCTCTCGCTGCGCGAGAGGTCCAGCGCGTGCAGGGTCGCTGCGACGTGGAAGTCGGCTCGGATGCTGGCAGCCGCCATTTCGAGCAGCACCGGATCGCGTGCCACGAGGTGCACCGAGCAGCCTTCCGCTGCGAGTCCGCGCGCCACCGCGAGGCCGATTCCCTTCGATGCGCCAGTCACTACTGCTGTGCGATTCTCGAGTCCGAGTTGCATCTGATTCTCCGTGTTCGCTAGCTGACGTTGTGCGGCCTGATGTTGCGCGCGGCGGCCACGCTCATGGTTTGACATGCGCTTGCTTGAGCGCCGCCACATATCCCCGGTTCCACGTCGGGGTGATCCAGACTTCGTTCAGGCACACGTGGGCCGGCAAGGTCGCCACATATAAGATCAGGTCGGCGACATCCTCAGACTGGAGCATCCGGGCACGATCCTGCGCGCTCACTGGGACCGGTCGCTGATCCAGGATCGGAGTGGCGACTTCGCCGGGGCAGACCACAGTGGAGCGGATGCCGTTGACGCACTCTTCGCAATTGATGCTGTGGCTCATCGCCACCACGCCATGCTTGGCTGCGGAATAGGCTGCACCGGACAGCAGGCCGATCGAGCGACCCGCCATTGACGCGGTATGGATCAGCACGCCGTCCTTTTGAGCGCGCATGATCGGCAGCGCCGCAACCACGCAATAGAACGCGCTGGACAGATTGCCGTCCAGCACCTGATCGGCACCGGAGGCATCGAGCTCCGCCCAGCTGCGCCGGGAGATGTTGACGCCGGCATTGTTGACCAGAATGTCCAATCGCCCGAAGCGGCTGCGGATCTCCTCGGCAACGTGCGCGGCAGCCGCGGCGTCGGTGAGGTCGCCGGGCTTTACCAGCACGATCCCTCCGTCCGCCTCGATGGTCGCGGCAGTTTCGCGCAGCGGCGACTCGCGCCGCCCGCTCAATACCAGCTTTGCTCCTTCACGCGCGAGCGCAATCGCCGCCGCTCGCCCAATGCCCGAGCCCGCGCCGGTAACCCATGCAATCTTGTCTTTGAGCTGGTCCATTCGAACAATCCGAAGAGTGAGCAGGGAAATGAATCTTAGACTAAGCGCCCAGATCGCATCGAACGCCCGCCGACGTCGCCTCCTGAGCGGCCGCAGACTAGCCGACACCCAGCCTTGAGCCTTCCCCGCCATACGTGGTACGGTCGGCTTTCGTGGCCGAGATACAGACATTCGCGAGACATGGCGAACAAGAGCAGCGCAGCCGCACCCGGTCCAACCACGAGACGTCAGCGCGGCGCGGCGTCGAGGTCCATTCGGCCGGGCGATAAGCCAAGTCGGATCGCCGACTCCGCTTCGAGTGGTCCGCTGCGCAAGCTTCTGGCAGCGGGCAGTGCGGCGCGCAAAAACGCAGTTGACGATGAGGACCGGCGCGGCGCACTGAATGACCTTCGCACCGCAGGTTCGAGGGCACCGGTCGAGCTAGTTCAACGCCTGGTCGACACCGGGTTGCGCCTGTTTGCGCTTCGCGACAGCGACGCCTTGTGCGCGTCCGTGATCGAGGCCGCAGCCCAGTTCATCGGCGCCCAGCGCGTGCTGCTGGTGCTGAGTGATGCCGATGGTCTGTGCGTCGTCGGATCGTTGGTGCCGAAGGGCGAAGATGCCCGCACGCTGCTGCATGCCGTCACTCCCTGGTTCTCGCGGGCACAACGGACGCGCGCCGCAAGCCTGCGCCACGGGCCCGAAGGCGCGGATCCGGTCGACCAGCGCTCATGCCTCATAGCGCCGCTGATCGCGCAGCACGAGCTGTTGGGTTACCTCTACGCCGATGTCGAAGGCGTCGTGGGCCGCTTCCGCGAAGCCGATCGCGACCTGCTGGTGATGGTGGCGTCACAAGCGGCCGCGGCACTGGCCAATATCCGCTTTGGGGAGGGGTTGCAGCGCAACGCGGCCGAGCGCACGGCCGAGCTAACCGAAGCGCTGGAATATCAGACCGCGATCGGCCAGGTTTTGCACGTGATCGGCGAATCGGCTACGGATGTGGCGCCCGTGCTCGAAGTGATCCTCGACTGCGCGACGCGTTTGTTCCAACCTCAGACGGCCGCTATATACCGCTACGACGGTCGCCTGATCCACGTGGGCGCCAATCGCAACTGGACGCCTGAAGCCACCGAAAAAGCGCGCATCCTGTACCCGATGCCGGCCGACGAGGGCTCCGTCACTGGACGGGCGATCCTGGCACGAAAAATTATTGCGATCGACAATGTCTTGGACGACCCGCAGTTCCGCCTGGCGCAGTTCGCCCAGGCTGGCGGCTGGCGGCGCCTGATCAGCGCGCCGATGCTGAAGGACGGCGTGCCGGTGGGCACCATCAACGTGGGGTGGGCTGATCCAGGCCAAACGCCGCAGCGCCAGATCAACCTGCTCAAGACCTTCGCCGACCAGGCTGTGATCGCGATCGAGAACGTGCGCCTGTTCAACGAGACCCAGGAAGCGTTGGAGCAGCAGACTGCTACCGCCGAGGTGTTGGAGGTGATCAGCGCTTCTGTCGCCGACACGCGGCCGGTCTTCGACAAGATCCTGCAGAGCTGTGAGAAGCTGTTCGACAGCTCCGAGCAAGGCATCGTACTCGTTGCGCCGGAGGGACATGTCACGCTGGCCGCCCACCACGGCCCGGCACTGTCGATCCTGCGGGAGATCTATGACGGCGGGAAGGTTTCCGCCAAGGCTTACGTGAAAGGCATCCTCCTCGACCAACCTCTGCACTTCGTGGACACGCTGGATCCTGACGTTCACTGGACGGTGCGTTCCGTCGCGCAGCGGTTGCAGATCGGCCCTTATTCGCAGGTTCTGGCCCCGATGATATGGGAAGGGCAAGCCGTGGGGTTTCTCTATGCCATCCGACAGCCCGCCACGGGGTTCTCGAATAAGGAAATCGCGCTGCTGGAGACCTTCGCCGACCAAGCCGTGATCGCGATCCAGAACGCGCGGCTGTTCAATGAGACCAAGGAGGCCCTGGAGCGGCAGACCGCCACTGCGGAGGTGCTGCAAGTCATCAGCAGCTCGGTATCGGATTCCCAGCCTGTATTCGAGCGTATCCTCGAGGCAACGACCCGGCTCTTCAATTGCCTGGAAACGGCAATCTTCCTCGCTCCGGGCGATGGCCAGTTGCATTTTGCCGCTGGGAACGGCACCGCCGTGACCAAACTTGCCGCGTTATACCCGCGGCCGCTGGAGGAGACCTCCGGAATGCTCGTGATCAACGAGCGCCGGCAAATGTATTTCCCGGACGTGGTCAGCGGCGCCGACGTGCCGCCGAGCCTGCGCCAGGCGGCTGAAGTGCAGGGCAATTTCTCGGTCGTGCTGACCCCGATGTTATGGAACAACGAGGGCATCGGGTTGATCGCAGTCAGACGCGAACCGAACGCTACCTTCAACGACAAGGAACTTAACCTGCTCCGGACCTTCGCGGACCAGGCTGTAATCGCGATCCAGAATGCGCGCCTGTTCAACGAAACCAGGGAGGCGCTGGAGCAGCAGACTGCCACTGCCGAGGTGCTGCAGGTGATCAGCGGCTCGGTGGCCGACGCCGGACCGGTGTTCGACAAGATCCTGGACAGCTGCCGTCACCTGTTCGCCATCGAGCAGCTGGGCATCTTCCTGCTCGGCGACGACGATCTGGTGCATGTGGGTGCGTATCGCGGGTCGGCACTCGACGCAGTTGTGCGCACCTTCCCCAAGCCGCTTGATCAGACCGTCACATCACGGGTCATTCGCACGCGACATCCCATTCACGTGCCCGACGTGGCTGCCATGTCCGATGCGCCGGCTTCGTTGCGCGACGTGGCCGACCTTATCGGCAACTTCTCGGTCGCCGTCGTCCCGATGCTGTGGGAGGACCGCGGAATCGGCACGATCGCGGTGCTGCGCCAGCCGCCTAAGCCGTTCTCCGACAAAGAGATCGCGCTGCTCAAGACCTTCGCAGACCAGGCGGTGATCGCGATCCAGAACGCAAGGCTGTTCAAGCAGACACAGGAAGCCCGCGCTGCGGCCGAGGCCGCCAACGAGGCCAAGAGCGCCTTCCTCGCGACGATGAGCCACGAGATCCGCACGCCGATGAACGCCGTGATCGGGATGAGCGGCTTGCTGCTCGACACACCGCTCAACGACGAGCAGCGCGACTATGCGGCCACGATCCGCGACAGCGGCGACACGCTGCTCACCATCATCAACGACATCCTCGACTTCTCCAAGATCGAGGCCGGGCGCATGGACATCGAGGCCCAGCCCTTCGACCTGCGCGAGTGCGTGGAATCCGCGCTCGACCTCGTGAGCGCCCGCGCGACCGAGAAGCATCTCGACACCGCCTACCTGTTCGAGGGCGACGTGCCGGCCGGCCTCCGCGGCGACGTGACGCGGCTGCGGCAGATTCTCCTCAATCTGCTGGCCAACGCGGTGAAGTTCACGGACCGAGGTGAGGTGGTACTCACGGTGGCCGCATCGCCCGTGGCGGCCGGCGAGGTGGAGCTGACCTTTGCCGTGCGCGACACCGGCATGGGCCTGTCGGCCGAAACCATGGGCCGGCTGTTCCAGTCCTTCTCACAGGCCGATTCGTCCACCACGCGCAGGTACGGCGGAACGGGCCTGGGGCTGGCGATCAGCAAGCAGCTCACCGAGTTGATGGGTGGACGGATGTGGGCTGCCAGCGACGGGATCGGCACGGGGGCGACGTTCCACTTCACGATCCGTGCGCCGGTGGCCGAGTTCCTCTCGAAGAGTCGGCGCGACTTCATCGGCAGCCAGCCCGAGCTGCAGGGACGTCGCGCACTGGTGGTGGACGACAACGCCACCAACCGGCGGGTGCTGATGCTGCAGATGGGCAAATGGGGGATGGTGCCGCGCGACACCGGGTCGCCGGCCGAGGCCCTGCGCTGGATCGAGGCCGGCGAGCGCTTCGATCTCGCCATCCTGGACATGCACATGCCGGAGATGGACGGCGTGCAGCTCGCGCAACGCATTCGCACCCGCCGGCCGGATCTGCCGCTGGTGCTGTTCAGCTCGCTCGGCCGGCGCGAGGCCGGCGACGCCGCGAGCCTGTTCAGCGCGCACCTGGGCAAGCCTCTGCACCAGTCACAGCTGTTCGACACGCTGGTGGGCTTGCACACGCACGCCGCTGCCCCCAGGGCGGTCGAGGCGGCCAGGCCCAGGGCCGACCCCGCAATGGCGGCGCGCCATCCGTTGCGCATCCTGCTGGCGGAAGACAATGTCGTGAACCAGAAGCTTGCCCTGCGTTTCCTGACCCAGATGGGCTACCGTGCCGACCTGGCCGCCAACGGTGTCGAGGCCGTGGAGTCGGTGATCCGGCAGGCCTACGACGTCATCTTGATGGACGTCCAGATGCCCGAGATGGACGGCCTGGAAGCCTCGCGCCGCATCAACGCGCAACTGCCCGCGATCAAGCGCCCGCGCATCGTCGCGATGACGGCCAACGCGATGGAGGGCGATCGCGAGCTGTGCTTTGCCGCCGGCATGGACGACTACATCACCAAACCGATTCGAGTGGAACAGCTGGTCGAAGCCTTGATGCGTGTGCCGGCACGCCTGGAATAATTAGCAACGGCTCAGGAGTGAGCGGGACATGGACGACTCGGTGATCGACAAGGCTGTCTATGCGGAGCTGCAAGAGACAGCAGGTGCGGAGTTCGTCGCCGAACTGGTGGACACGTTCTTCGAAGAAGCGTCCGGGCTGCTCGCCGAGCTGCGCAGTGCGCGTGCCGAAGACCATGCGGATCGCTTTCGGCGTGCGGCGCATTCGCTCAAGACCAACAGCAACACGTTCGGTGCAATGAGGTTGGGTGCGCTCGCCAGGGAGCTGGAGCTCAAAGGCCTGGATCCCGATCGCGCGCGTGATACGGTCGCAATCGCAGCCCTCGAGGTCGAATACACCCGGGTCGCTGGCGCACTGAAGGACCTGTGCAATGGGTGAGGCCGGCGCGCGTCTGCTGATCGTCGACGACAACAAGGTCAACCGACTGCTGCTGTCGCGCAACCTGCAGATGCAGGGCCACAGTGCCGCACTGGCCGAGAACGGCCGAGTCGCTCTTGAGATGCTGCGGCGAGAAACGTTCGACCTGCTGCTGCTCGATATCGAGATGCCCGAGATGGACGGCTTTGCGGTGCTCGAGCGGTTGAAGGCCGATCCGCAGTTGCGCGACCTGCCTGTGATCGTGACCTCGTCGGTCGAAGGGCTGGACAACATCGTGCGCTGTATCGGCTTGGGCGCCGAGGACTATCTGCCCAAGCCGGTGAACGCGGTGCTGTTGAAGGCGCGTATCGACGCGAGCCTGGAGAAAAAGCGGCTGCGCGACCAGCAGAAGGAACTGGTGCGGCGCTTTGCCACCTCCGAGGTGGCGCAGGACCTGCAGCAATCGGGTTTTGCGCTAGGCGGCAAGCGCGTGCACGCTTCGGTCATGTTCTCCGACATCCGCGGCTTCACGGCGCTCGTGGAAAGCCAGTCACCGGAAGAGACGATCGAGTTGCTCAACACTTACTACACGCTGATGTTCGACGCCATCAACGGCCACGGCGGAGTGGTCAACCAGATGATCGGCGACGGGCTGATGGCACTATTCGGCGCGCCGCTCCCGCTCAAGGATTGCGCCGGCAGTGCGGTGGCTGCGGCGGTGGAGATGATCGAGCTGATCGAGCAATTCAATGTGGAGCGCAGCCGGGCGCAGAAGTCATCGATTCGCATCGGCATCGGCATTGCCACCGGCGACGTCGTGGCCGGCTACACCGGCACGCAGCAGCGCGCCACCTACACCTGCATCGGCGATACGGTCAACCTGGCGGCTCGACTCGAGGAGCACACTAAGATTGCGGGGCGCGGCATCCTGATCGACGAAGACACACAGCGCGCGTTGAGAGATCGCAGGCGCACGGAGGCCTTGGGCGCCGTGCCGTTCAAGGGCAAGAGCGCCGCCATCGAGGTGTTTGGTCTAGCGGCCGGGCAACCCGCCGGATAACGCCACGCGCCAAGGTGAAAGACCGTCAATTGCGACTGTCTGTTTCGGCGGATCGCCGGCTATGCGCAGCGCTATTTGCATCGAACCGAAGTAGCGCCTTGACGATGCGCGCTCCGGTGAACACGCCCGGCGCTTGGCATGTACCTTGCACCTTAGCGGCCAGGAGGTCGGTACCCATGCTTGGCTGGATCAAAGGAAGCTCGTCGAGTCACGCGCTCGATCGAAAAGACGCGAAAGCAGTCCTCACAGAAGAGCTCGCACGATTGAATCCCGTCGCGGCTCTGGATGAGCTGGCGGGTTATCTCAATGACATAAAGACGACCGAGAGCCTTCGGCCGAAGAGAATTCTCGAAATCGTAGATCTGATCGATCGAACCGCCACGCCGATTCAACGCAAGCTCGGCTACGAATATCTTGCCGGCAGGGAAGATCTCACGAAGTTTCGCGAAAATCGTGTTTGGAGCGCTACGTTCGCTTACTACAAAGAGCTTGCCGACGCCTATCGCTTCTGCTTGGCCGAGTACCAGATGGGCGCCGGCGGGGCGTCCGCATTGAAAGGCATGCTCCCCGATATCGCGTGCCGTGCGATTCGCGCGTGCGCGGCTCAAATGAAATGGCTTCTGTTCCGGCACGGTCCCATCGAGCAGCGACTGTGGCAGGAGATCGGGAGCATCTATCGTCTGGCGGAGACGCTCGGCTTTGCGCGGGCCGAGAGCAAGATCACCGCACAGCTCAAATCGACTGTCGAAAGGGAGTTACTGCGGGCCGCGATGCTTGCGGTGTCATCGCCCGATGCTCTGCTGACTGTTCAGATCGAGATCGCTGACAGAGTCATAGACAGACTATCGGCCAGCTTCCGGCTTGCGGCTCGCCCGTCGTCGGCAACCTTCTACGTACTCGACCTTTCCGGCAGCCGTGCGCCGGGTCGGCTTTCGGCAATTCCGGCAACTGAATCCGAGACATGTTGTTTCGGGCCGGGTGACGCATTCGGCAAGGTGGAAGGCGGAGTGCGGTTGATGGATCAGCGCAAGGCGCTACCCCAGGATCTCGACATCGGCGAGGGCTTCGAGAGCGAGGCGATTCATGCCACCTTGATTCACTTGCTCCGCTACTGGTCTCCCGCTCCGACCGAACGCCGCGATGCGCGCCGCCGGCACACGGAGCCGATCACGGTGGTGCATGACTTTGACGAAGTTCTCGCGGCAGTCGCCGGCCTGTTCGTCGAGTCTCCTTACATCAGCAACGAGGAAGAGTGGCTCATCGAGAACGAAAGCGAAGGCGGATTCGGTGCGTTCGTCGAGCACAGGCAAGGTGCTTGGCTCAAGGTAGGTAAGCTCATCGCGATCCGCCGCGATGAAGGTACTGCCTGGGGCGCCGGTGTTGTCCGGCGCATCTCCATGGATGAGAAGCGCAACCGGTACGTCGGCATCGAAATGCTTGCACATGGAGGCACTGCGGTCACCATCATGGCCGACGCGCTCAGCGCGAAAGGAAGTGCTGTTTCGGCGCGCGGCGAGGTCTGCGTCCTGCTGCCTTCGTCGGTGGTCAATTCCGGGGAAGCGGTCTTGCTCATGCGCGCAGGTCTGTTCTCTCCTGCCGAGCGTCTCCTCATGTCGGTGTACGATCGCAAATACTCGCTGCGTCCCTTGAGGATCGTTCAGCAGAGCGCCGAGTTCGATCTCGGCTGCTATCGGATCACGGAACAACCTCGCAGGTCCAACATCTCGCAGGCATGCGAGGCGAGCGAGTCGTCTTCGTAGCAGCGTAACGAGAAGGGCAGGCTCTGAGCCTGCCCTTCTGTTGTCTGCAGACTTCCGATCAGCGCGCGATACTGACCTCCACACGGCGCGCTTCGGCCTCCGTGCCCGTTCCCGTAATCACTTCGGGCTTCTTCATGTTGATGCGCTCCTCGGCGACGCCGGCGCTCTTCAGCGCTTCCCGAACTGCCTTCGCGCGCTCCTTCGCGAGCTCTTCGTTCTTCGCGGTGTCGCCGGTGGCGTCGGTGTAGCCCGAGATGTCGATCCTCGCGGACGAATCGGCCTTGGCCTTCTCGACGACGGCAACGAGCAGCTCCGCGGTCCCTGCAGGCAGCTCCTGCTTGCCGACCTCGAAATAGACCTTCACCGGCACGGCCACCGCGACTGCAACGGTTTCAGTGACGTTCGCGGTCGCACTCGCTGTCTGCGGTCCGGCGGGCAGCAACGGCACCAGCAGCAGCGCCACGATGTTGATGATCTTGATCAGCGGATTGACCGCGGGGCCCGCGGTGTCCTTATACGGATCGCCGACCGTGTCGCCGGTCACCGCGGCTTTGTGAGCATCGGAGCCCTTGCCGCCGTAGTGACCGTCTTCGATGTACTTCTTGGCGTTGTCCCATGCGCCGCCGCCGGTCGTCATCGAGATCGCCACGAACAGGCCGGTCACGATCGTGCCAATCAGCAGTCCGCCGAGCGCGCGAGTGCCGGCGCCGGGGCCCATCGCGAAGTTGATGATGATGACGAGAACGATCGGCACCAGGATCGGCAGCAGCGAAGGAATGATCATTTCCTTGATCGCCGCCTTGGTCAGCATGTCGACCGCGCGCGAATAATCGGGCTTCGCAGTGCCTTCCATGATGCCCTTGATCTCGCGGAACTGACGGCGGACCTCGTTGACGACAGCGCCGGCGGCGCGACCTACGGCTTCCATCGCCATCGCCCCGAACAGATACGGCACCAGGCCGCCGATGAACAGGCCGATGATGACAGCCGGATCGGACAAGCTGAAGTCGACCAGCTTGCCCGCCGCTTTCAGGTTGTGCGTGTAGTCCGCGAAGAGCACCAACGCCGCGAGGCCAGCGGAACCGATTGCGTAGCCCTTGGTCACGGCCTTCGTGGTATTGCCGACGGCATCCAGCGGATCGGTGATGTCGCGGATCTGGTGCGGGAGCTCGGCCATTTCGGCGATGCCGCCGGCGTTGTCGGTTA
>Ga0068853_100003903_pt1 | contig 11431 bp, 13 predicted proteins | sample KBSCornC32_FD_65655 | JGI IMG/M metagenome (GOLD analysis project Ga0068853, IMG submission 65655) | Corn rhizosphere microbial communities from Kellogg Biological Station, Michigan, USA - KBS Corn C3-2 | ecosystem: Host-associated > Plants > Roots > Rhizosphere > Soil ... | reverse complement strand
CGCGGCCGGGGACGTGCTGGCTGGAGTCCACGGTGCTGACCGACCCCAAGCAGCTGCTGGACCTGGACTTCCGTGCCGCCGGCGCCGGACAGCACGTGGGCTTGGGCAGCCGGGTCGAGGAGTCGGTGCTGCTGGTGTGCACCAACGGCCGCCGGGACGTGTGCTGCGCGGTGCAGGGCCGGCCGCTGGCCGGGGCGCTGGCGGCGGCCAATCCGGGTCGGGTCTGGGAGACCACGCACACCGGCGGCCACCGTTTCGCGCCGACGGCCGTGCTGCTGCCGACCGGCTATCTCTACGGCCGGGTATCGCCGGCCGACGGGCAGCGGCTGCTCGATTCCCACGGCGTTGTCCTGAGCGGCAACCGGGGACGTTCGTGCTGGTCACGGCCGGGCCAGGTGGCCGAGTTGGCGGTGCGGGAGCTACTCGGGGAACCGAACCCGGAGGCGTTGTCGGTATCCGCCGACGGCGTTGTGGTCACTCATTCGGATGGCCGGGAATGGGCCGTCACCGTGACGGAACACCCGCTGCCGCCGGCCCGGCCGACCAGTTGTGGCAAGGCGCCTTCGGTGCCGACCGCCTTTGTCGCCGACACCGTCATTCGCACCCGCTGATCAGCCGGCGCGCAACCATTCCGTTCCGCCGTCGTCACCGGAAATCCATCCGGCGGCGGTCATCGCCTCCATCGCCAGTCGGCGCGCCTGGTCGATCGGCAGTCCGTTCGTCACCACGATTTCATGCATAATCTGACGGGCAATGCCCATCAGGGCCGCCGCGGCCAGCAGTCGCTCCGCGGTCTCGGCGTCAGTCATCCGCTGGGCGGCCGGTGTCATAATCACGTCGCCGCCCAGCACGTAGACCACGTCCACCAGCACGGACGTGCTCACCTGCCGGTCATGCACAAACGCCAGGATGACACAGAAATGCGGGAAAACAATTCGTCCGGCCGGGTGAAACGCGTTTAGGAGCATTCCTGCTCGGCGTCGTCCACGGGCCGGGAACCGGCCGCCGCGAACACCCCGAGTCCGAGCGAATAGGGGTCGTCCAACCCGATCCGGCGCAGCGCGTCCGGCGGCAATGCCAGCAGTGACAACGAGATTCCCAACAGATAGGCGTCCAGCACGCCGACATCCCGCGTCGAGCTGTCCAGGCCGGCGACCTGGTGCAGCGCCACCGCCGACTCCGCATTGGCGATCGCCATTTCCCCCAGCGCCTGCCGCACCCCGGGCCGGCGCACCGCCTCCAGGTACAGCTCGGCCATCGCCAGCAGCTGCGTCGGATCCCCGTTGACGGCGCGGTTGAGCAGCGCCGGGTACAGCTCCCCCAGCTGGCTGGGCGACACCTGCGGCGGCGTCGTGCTGTGCAGGCGCTCCACCGCCGCCCGGTGCTCCTCGGCCATCCGGCCGGCCGCCGCCTCCAGCAGCGACTCCCGGGTCGGGAAGTAGTTCTTGGTCGTGCCCTGCGGCACGCCGGCCTCGCGGTCCACCGCGCGGTGGGTCAGCCCACGGCCGCCCTCCCGCGCGAGGATCGCGATCGCCGCGTCTCCCAGCAGCGCCCGCCTCGGCCCCGGACGTCGATCACCCACATGATCACCCTAGCTGTGGTACCACGCCTGTGGTGCTCGCGACGCGCCGCAGGCCAGCAGCGATGTCGATCACGGTTTGACGATCAATGCCCGCTCTCCAGACGAGCGATGACGCCGTCCTCGGCGTGCCAGGTCCGGCCGGTCTCCTCCTCGGGCAGGCGAGCCAGCAGGAAGCCGGCGCTCTGCTCCGGGGTCAACAGGTCCCCGCGCTGCTGCACGTCGGCGAAGTACTCGTTGACCGTGGCGTCCATCGCGGTGCCGCCGCCCTCACGCACCCAGGTCATCATCGAGGTGGCCACGGTGCCGGGGCGGTAGATGTTGGCCGTGACGCCGGTGCCGGCGAGCTCGGCGGCCAGATTGATGGTGTGGCCCTCCACGGCGTACTTGGTCGTGGTGTACGCGTTGCCGCCGTTGAGGAACGCCGGCACCTGGGCGGCGCCGCTGGACAGGTTGACGATCCGGCCCCAGCCCCGCTCCAGCATGCCCGGCAGCAGGTGGATGGTCAGCGCGGCCACGGCCGTCACGTTGATCGCGACAGCGGTGGCGAACTCGGCCGGATCGAGCGTGGCCGTCGGCCCGGCCGGCCACGGCACGGCGGCGTTGTTGATCAGAATGTCGACCGACCCGGCCGCCGCGGCGACCTCGGCCACCTGGGACAGCTCACCCAGGTCGGCGGCCACGACCGTGGCCTTGGTGGACACGAGGGCGGCGGTGCCCGCCAGCTCGTCACGGGACCGGGCGACCAGCACCAGATCCGCGCCCTCGGCGGCCAGGCCCACCGCCAACGCCCGCCCGATCCCCCGACCCGCGCCGGTCACCAGCGCGGTCCTCCCGGCAAATGCAGAACCCATCCGTCGATCATGGACCTACGTCGCTCGACGTATCCCGGTTTTCCGCTTCTGGGCCCATGCCGACGCCCTTTCGGGCGCGGAGCATGGCGGACATGACCACTCAGATGAGGGCCTCCGACGAGGACCGGGAACGGGTCGTCGCGCGGCTCAACGAGGCCGTCGGCCTGGGCCTGCTGACCCTGCCCGAGGCCGAGGAGCGCATCGCGACCGCCTACGCCGCCCGCTACCTGGACGACCTGCCGCCGCTGACCGCCGACCTGCCCGACCCGACTCCCCCGAAACCCGAACACTCAGCCCGCCGGCCGGGCTTCGACCCCCGTCTGCTGGTCGTCGTCGCCGCGCTGGCGGCGCTGATCGTCGTCACGCACGGCTGGCTGTTCCCGCTGATCCCGCTGGTCATCCTGGCGATGAAGTTCGGGCCGAGGCGGCACTGGCACCCTGCTCGAAGGTAGGAAACAGCCCTGGAGTCCCGCCGGCACCGCCGACCGCATCGCTTCGGCGAACGCCCGTACGGCCGGGTGGTCCTCGGCGCCGCCGCGGTGGGCGATGCGGGTGTGTCGGGCCAGCGGCAGGCGGGTCAGCGTCACGTCGTCGGGCCGGTCGACCAGCCCGAGCTCCGGCACGAGCGCCACACCCTGGCCGGCGGCGACGAGGGCGAGGACGGTGGCGAAGTCGTCGATCTGGTGCCGGGCCTGCGGGGTGAAGCCGGCGGCCTCGCAGGCGTGCACGGTCATCCGATGGCACAAGGTGCCGTCGACCGCGAGGATCCACGGCTGGTCGCGGCAGTCGGCGATGGCCGTCAGCTGGGGATCGGAGGTGGCCAGGAACATCGCCTCCCGGCACAGCGGTATCACGGCGATACCGGCCTCGGCCGGCACGGGGGCGAAGTCGTACGAATGCACCAAGGCCACGTCCAGGTCTCCGGCCCGCAGGGCGTCGGCGACCTGGGCCGGGTCGAGCTCCACGACCATCGGCTCCAACCCTGGATGATGTCGGGCCAGCGAGGCCAATGCCGCCGGCACCATGACCCGGCCGGCGCTGGGGAATGTGCCGATCCGCAGCGACCCCGACAAGCCCTGGCGGGCGCCGTCCAGCTCGGCGGCGGCTCGTTCCAGCTGGGCCAGGACGGCCTCGGCGTGCCGGACGAGGGTGCGGCCGGCCGGCGTGAGCACGACCCCGCGGCCGCTGCGGGTCAGCAGCGGCACGCCTGCCTCCCGCTCCAGGGCGCTGAGCTGCTGCGACACGGCCGAGGGCGTGAAGGAGACCGCTTCGGCGACCGCGGCGATGGTGCCGCGATGGGCCAGTTCCCGCAGCAGCCGCAGCCGGCGCACGTCAAGCATCAGCCCAGCTTACGGATAGCCGTACAAATACGAACTGGACCTGCACGATCATCGCCCGCAGGCTGGGCCCATGGAAGGCATCCTCGTTCCCCTGATCACGCCGTTCGCCGCCGACGGCACGATCGCCGTGGACGCGCTCGCGGCGCTCGCCGACGACGTCCTCACCCAGGGCGCGGCCGGCATCGTCGCGCTGGGCACCACCGCCGAGGCGTTCGCGCTGGACGCCGACGAGAAGCGCACGGTGCTCGACATCTGCGCGCAGGCCTGCGCCGACCACGGCGCCTCGCTGGTGATCGGGGCCGGCACCAACGACACCCGCGGCAGCGCCGAGGCCCTGGCCACGCGGCACCGGGCCGATGCGGCGCTCGTGCCGGTGCCGTACTACGTGCGTCCCGGCGAAGCCGGTGTGATCGCGCACTTCACGCGGCTGGCCGCCGACAGCGCGGTGCCGCTGCTCGTCTACCACGTGCCGCATCGCACGGCCCAGCCGCTGAGCGCCGCCACGCTGCTGACGTTGAGCCGTATCCCGAACATCGTCGGGGCCAAGGTCGCCAGCGGCCTGACCGAGGACGCCGTCGCGCTGCTGGGCGACTGCCCGTACGACTTCGCCGTGTTCGCCGGGGACGACGTCTACCTGTCGCCGATGCTGGCCCTCGGCGCGCGCGGCGGCATCACTGCCACCGCGCACCTGGCCACCGCCGAGTTCGCGCGGCTGGTGTCGGCCTGGCACAAGGGCGACGTGGCCACCGCCCGTCCCCTCGGGCACACGCTGGCCCGACTGGCCATGGCGCTGTTCGTCGAGCCCAATCCGACCGTGCTCAAGGGCGTGCTGCACGCCCAGGGCCGCATCCCTACGCCGGACGTTCGGCTCCCGCTGCTGCCCGCCGCCCCGTCATCCGTGAACGCCGCGTTGGCACTGCTGTAGCGCCGAGCACCGCCCAGCGACCGGAGCGCAGCCGGGTCAGGTTGTTGGCCAGCCGGAACAGCAGGAACACCGTGAGCGCCGACCAGACGCCGACCAGTCCCCAGCTCAGTGCCAGCGACGCCCACACCACGGGCAGGAACCCGAGCACGGCGGCGCAGGCGTTGGCCGTGCGCAGGAACTTCGCGTCGCCCGCGCCGAGCAGGACGCCGTCGAGCACGAACACGACGCCGCCGATGGGCTGCACGGCGACGAAGAACCACCACGCCTTGGGCATCTCGGCCAGCACCGTCGAATCAGCGGTGAAGGCGTGGGGCAACACCCCGGACAGCGCCGCGAACACCAGCGACAGCGCGGCACCGAACACCAGGCCGCAGCGCGTGACCTGCCACGCCACGCGCTGCGCCCGCTCACGGTCACCGGCACCGAGGGCCGCGCCGACCAGCGCCTGCGCCGCCACGGCCAAGGCGTCGAGCACGTAGGCCAGGAACATCCACAGCTGGAACACGATCTGGTGCGCGCCGACCGCCGCCGCGGAGGTGTGCGCGGCCACCGCGGTCGCGGAGATCCACGACGCCTGGAAGGCCAGACCCAGCAGCGCGAGGTCACGGCCGTAGACCAGCTGTGCGCGCAGCTGCGACGGCACCGGCTTGAGCGAGACGCCCTCGGCGCGCAGCGCCCGTACGAACAGGGCGGCGGAGATCAGCTGCGCGACGACGTTGGCGATGGCCGAGCCGTTCAGACCCCAGCCGAGCCCGTGCACCAGCACCGGGCACAGCACCGCGGAGATGCCGTTGCCGGCCAGTACGAACCACAGCGGCCGGCGCATGTCCTGCACGCCGCGCATCCAGCCGTTGCCGGCCATCGTGATCAGCACCAGCGGTGCCCCGAACAGCGCGATCCGTAGCCACCCGACCGCCGCTGCGGCCGCCGGCCCCGAGCCCGCGAGCAGCCCGGCGATCGGCCCGGCCAGCGCCTGACCAACCGCCAGCAGCACCAGGCCGGCCAGCACCGCGACCCACGTCGCCTGCACGCCCTCGGCCACCGCATCGGCCCGTCGACCCGCCCCGTGCAGACGGGCGGCACGGGCCGTGGTGCCGAAACTCAGGAACGCCAGCTGCTGCCCGACCTGCGACAACACGATCGCCCCTACGGACAGACCGGCCAGCTGTGTCGCCCCGAGATGCCCGACCACCGCCGTGTCGACCAGTAGATACAGCGGTTCGGCCGCCAGTACTCCCAGCGCCGGCACCGCCAGCCGTAGCAACTCCCGCACGCCGCCCCCTGTAATGAGCCATAGCCGTTTTGACCCCTGACCGCCGAGGCTACGGTAAGGTCCGTTCGTGGACAACGCTGCTTACCTGGACGTCGCGCTCCGGCTGGCCAACGCCGACCTTCACGAGGTCGAGGGCCTGCGCGAGGCCCTGTACGAGGAGCCGTGGTGGGCCGAGCGCGTCCATGAGGCCGATCTGCGGGCCCTTCGCCCCGTCGCCGACGGCCTTCGCCGAGTCTTCACCGCCGCCGTCGCCGCCGACCGCTTCGAGGTGCAGCGCGAGACCAACGCCCTGCTGTCCGCCCATCCACTACGTCCGCAGCTGTCCTCCGGTCATGGCGAGACGGAGAACTGGCACGTCCACGTCGCCGATCCCGGCCAGCCGCCCGCCACCGAAGTCGCCGCCGCCGCCTCGTGGGGCGTCGCCCATGGCATCGTCCACTATGGACTGGAACGCTGGGGCCGCTGCGCCGCCGAGGACTGCGGCAAGTTCTTCCTCGACACCTCCACCAACCGCGCCAAGCGCTTCTGCTCCCAGCGCTGCGCCAACCGCGTCCACGTGGCCGCCTTCCGCTCCCGCAAACGGGACTGACCTCGTCCGGCGATAGCTTGTGGTGCCCCGACGCCGGTGGGCTGATCGGGATGTGGAGGGGGCGGGCTGATGCTGCACGACGGGGAAGACGAGCTGCTCGTCGAGGGATTGGGCGCCCTCGGAGGTTCCGCGGGTGGTCGATTTGGTGCCCGACTCGTCGCGAAGATCCTGCCGAAGAACGTGGGCGAGGCCGACCTGGTGCTCCCGATGGAACCGGACGCCGCGTTGTCGCACGTGCTCGCCGTGCTGTCGAAGTACGCCAGGATCGATCCGCCGCCGGCCGGCGATGGCCAGGTGCTGGTGCGCGTCATGGCCGGTGGCGGGCATGCGAACTTGAACCCGGTGGTGGTCACCGTGGCGCTGAGCGCGGCCGCGCCGGCTGGTACGGCCGTGCACATTCGCGCGGCCGCCAAAGAGGGGTTGATCAAGCAGCGCGCGGGCACGAAGCTCGCCGACGATATTCGTGTGCGACTGGCTGGTTGACCCCAGGCGCCTCCGGCTAAAGCCCGCGCTTGGTCAGTTCGTCCAACAGCTGGCGGTCAGCCACATGCCGCCCCTTCACGCCGTCGAGGTAGGAGTTGAAGGCGTCCTGACGGCCGGTGCGCGTGAACAGGGTGCGCAGCTGAGCCAGAAGCTCGACGACGAGGGCCTCGTTGTGGGCGTGGGTGTTGTCGTCGAGGGCCTGCTCGACCAAGCCCCGGTAGACGGCGATGGCGTCGCCGGGGTGGTCGGCGGAGCGCACGCGGGCCAGCTCGGCCCAGACCTCGTCGGTGCAGCCATGGGCGACGGCGGTCTGCCAGGCGGCCTCGGGCTGGTCGTCATGGATGAGCACGCGCACCAGCACGGAGTTGACGGCGACGTCGGAGGCACCATCGGACAGCCGGCGCACTACGGCGTCACGCTGCTCGGACCAGCTGCCGGCGTGCTCGGCGACGGTCCGCAGCCGTAGGTAGGTGTCCATCGCCGGCTGGTTGCTGAAGATGCGCATTCGCATCGACACGGCCCGGTCGAACCAACCCATGCGCACGCACTCGTCCACGGCGACGTCGACCAGCCGCGAGGCGGGCCCACGCCACCCGCAGGCCGACAGCCCGCGACCGACCCACTCCAGCACCTGCTCGGAGCGGCCGGCCTCCTGCAGCAGCGTCGCGATGCGCAGGTAGTGCCAACCGGACGACAGGTCCTTGGCCAGCGCCGCCACATGCAGGTCCACGTCGCCCACATGTTCGGCGAGGTCCTCGGTCACGTGCAGCACAGCCCAGCGGTGTCGATCGAACGCGGGGCGCTGCTCGAACTCCACCACGGGCAGCGCCGAGCACAGTGCCTCGGCGGCGTCGCGGTATGCCGATAAACCGGCCGACCCGAGCGCGCCGGCGTAGTCGGTCAGCCGGACCTGCGGCCCCTCGGGATGCTCGACCTGCAACGCCAACAGCCATCGAGCCAGTCGCAGCGGATCACCTTGGTGCAGCCGACAGGCGGTGGCGTGCGCGGAGAGTGCACGCTCGGCCAGCCCGCGCAACACCGGCGCCCGCTCCGGCAACCGGGCCAGTGCGGTGGCCAAGGCCTCCACGACGTACTCGCTGAGCTCCACGGCGTCGATCGTCTTGGCCGCGCGGACCAGGCCCTCCAGCGCCGACACGACCTCGGCCAACGCCTGCCCCGGATCGTCACCGCCCGTGAGCGCGGCCTCCACGGCGACGCGGGCCCGCACCGCGTCCCCGATCCCCTCCGCCCCCGGACCACCGGGTTGGCCGCTGATCACCGCACAATCAAACCCCACTTCACACGGCAGGTGAACGCAGTCGAACCGTTCGGAGCAGTCCGGTCACCGCGCGGACGCGAAACAGCGCGGGGCGTGACCGACGGTGCCCGCCGCCGCGTCAAGGTCCATCGAATTGGCCGGCACGCATCGATAGCACATGTGCGCCGATCGTGACGCGTATTTCGAGGCCGGAAGAACCGTCAATTGTTGCCGTCCGGTCACGATGGTGAAGCGCGTGCAACCAATTCGGCCCCATCACTCGACCGGAGCAGTGCGGCAGCATATCGGTAACTCTAGGGTTGGTCCATGCATATTCGCGTGGATTACGACGAGGGGCTGCACGCAGTCTACGAACGAGGACGCGTGCTGCCGCCCGAGACCGTCGCCACGTGGATGGCCGCCCTCGAGCGCAACGCGCCCGCGCGCCGCCCGCTCACCGTCCTCGACCTCGGTTCCGGCACCGGCCGGTTCAGCGACGCCATCGCCCGCACCTTCGGCGGACCGGTCTACGGCGTCGAGCCGTCCGCACGCATGCGCGAGGTCGCCGCGGTCGCGCACCCGCACGAGCGCGTGTCCTACCTGGACGGCCGGGCCGAGGCGATCCCGCTGCCCGACAACAGCTGTGATTTGTCCGTAATGTTCCTTGTGTTGCACCACATCGAGCACCGCATGCTGGGCGTGAAGGAGCTGGCGCGGGTGCTGCGCCCCGGCGCCCGGCTGTGCGTGCACAGCGGCTTCTCCGGCCAGATGCACGACCACGTCTGGTACCGCTACTTCGACCGCGCCCGCGAGGTCGACGACCTGGTCTTCCCGCGGCTGGACGAGGTCATCGCCCAGTTCGCCGACGCCGGCATCGGCTATGTCGGCCTGGACCAGGTCGACCAGCAGGTCGCGGCCAGTCTGCCGGCCTATTTCGAGCGATTTCGACACCGTTCCTTTTCCACCTTGCAACATATGACGGAAGAGGAGATCGCCGAGGGCATGTCGGCGATGGAGCGGGCCGCCAAGGCGGCCGAAGGCGAGCCCGCGGTGCCGGTAATCCAAACGGCGGACCTCCTCGTCCTTGAGCGTCTCGACGCGTAGTCGAGCACCCACCGTCGGTGTGTCGTAAATCTCGGAAACGCATTGCGCACGGCCGGACGGGCGAGCCCGTCCACTAATCCCGGAAATGCGGAAGCCCCCGAACCCGACCGGGTCCGGGGGCTTCGCCGCACACTCAGGAGCGCGGGCCGTCCGACAACTCGGTGTAACCGGTGTGGGGCGCCGGCTCCTCGGAGGTGATCTGCGCGGCCGCCCGCTCGGCGGCCCGCACCGCCTGCGTCGCCTCGGTCGGCGCCGGCGGGTTGAACCAGTCGGCCACCGAGTCGTCCATCTCCTCGACGGCCGGCGTCGAGACGTCCGGGGCCGGCGGCTCGTAGCGGAACACGCCGTCCTCGCCGGGCGCGCCCAGCATCCGCGCGAAGCCCTCCAGGGCCTTGCCGTAGTCGGAAGGGATCAGCCACACCTTGTTGGCGTCGCCCTGCGCCATCTGCGGCAACGTCTGCAGGTACTGGTAGGCCAGCACCTCCGGGGTCGGCTTGCCCGCCTTGATCGCCGCGAACACCTTCTCGATCGCCTTGGCCTGACCCTGCGCCTGCAGGTAGCGGGCGGCCCGCTCGCCCTCGGCCCGCAGGATCCGGGACTGCCGGTCGGCCTCGGCGGCCAGGATCGCCGCCGTCTTGGCGCCCTCGGCGGCCAGGATCTGGCCCTGCTTCTGCCCCTCGGCCGTCTTGATCGCCGACTCCCGCTGGCCCTCCGCGGTCAGGATCATCGCGCGCTTCTCCCGGTCGGCGCGCATCTGCTTCTCCATCGAGTCCTGGATGGAAGGCGGCGGGTCGATCGCCTTGAGCTCGACGCGGGCGACCCGGATACCCCAGCGGCCGGTCGCCTCGTCCAGCACCCCGCGCAGCTGGTTGTTGATCGAGTCACGGGAGGTCAGCGTCTGCTCGAGGCTCATGCCGCCGACCACGTTGCGCAGCGTGGTGGTGGTCAACTGCTCGACGCCGACGATGTAGTTGGAGATCTCGTAGACCGCCGCCCGCGGGTCGGTCACCTGGAAGTACACGACGGTGTCGATGGAGACCGTCAGGTTGTCCTCGGTGATCACCGGCTGCGGCGGGAAGGACACCACCTGCTCCCGCAGGTCGATCCGGGCCCGCACCCGGTCGAGGAACGGCATCAGCAGCTTCGGCCCCGGCGTGGCCGTTGCCCGGTACCGGCCGAGCCGCTCGATCACCGCCGCCTGCGCCTGCGGGATGATCAGCACGGACTTCACCGCGATCGTCAACACCACCAGGATGATGACGATCACGACGATGATCGTGGTCACTGTCGCTGCCTCCATCAGTTCTCCGCCCACACGATTGCCGTCGCTCCCGAGATGTCCATGACGATCACCTGTTGGCCCGGCTCCAACCGCTGCGTCGGCTCGAACGCCCGAGCCGACCACACCTCGCCCTTGATCCGCACCCGGCCGCCGTGCTCGTCCACCGTGGCGAGCACCTCGGCCTGCACGCCCTTGAGCGCCTGAATATTGGTCGTCAGGTGCTCATGACCCGACATCAGCCGGCTGCGCAGGATCGGCCGCACCGCGAAGATGCCGACCACCGCCGTCACGGCGAACACGATCGCGTCGACCAGCAGGCTGCCGCCGATCACATCGGCCAGCGCGGCCGCCAGCCCCGCCGCACCGAGCATCACGAGGACGAAGTCCCCGGACACCACCTCGGCGAGCACCAGCGCGACACCGAACAGGAGCCACAACAGAGCGGCCATGCCTCCATCGTGGCAGAACCGGACCGCCACCATCGGGCGACCACTCCGCACGTGACACGGGCGTGACCTACACCGGTTCCGTGACGAAGTCGATCAGCCGCTCGACCGCGCCCAGCAGCGGCGTCTCCAGGTCACGGAAGCCACGCACACCGGCCAGCACCCGCCGCCAGCCCTCGGTCGGCTCGCCCCAGCCGAGCGCCTCGCAGATGCCTTCCTTCCACGGCACGCCGCGCGGAATCGTCGGCCATGCCCTGATGCCGACCGAGGCGGGCTTCACCGCCTGCCAGATGTCGAC
>Ga0068853_100003902_pt1 | contig 11432 bp, 5 predicted proteins | sample KBSCornC32_FD_65655 | JGI IMG/M metagenome (GOLD analysis project Ga0068853, IMG submission 65655) | Corn rhizosphere microbial communities from Kellogg Biological Station, Michigan, USA - KBS Corn C3-2 | ecosystem: Host-associated > Plants > Roots > Rhizosphere > Soil ... | reverse complement strand
TGGGACGCGGGTACCGCAAAGACGGCGCAGGAAATTGGTACGAAAGCAGTTGCTACCGGCAGTTGGGCGGTTGCCGCGGCAAACGGTTTTGCCGATGGGGAAGATATTCCGCTCGATCTTGTAATTGCTAACCTCGAACGCATCACGGCGACGGTCGATATACCTGTTTCACTTGATTTTGAAGGTGGATACGCGACAGAGCCTGATGGCCTCCGCCCAAACATTAGACGCGTGATCGACGCCGGCGCGATCGGCGTTAATTTCGAAGACCGTATTGTCGCAGGCGAGGGCCTTTATTCGATCGACAAACAAAGTGACCGAATCCGCGCGCTGCGTGAATCAGCGGATGAGGCAGGCGTTCCGCTTTTTATCAATGCCCGCAGCGATGTCGTTCTTCCACTCGATAAGGCAACTCACACCGAAGCGCATTTGCAGGAATTGATCGAACGGGCCAGGGCATACGCCGAAGCCGGAGCGAGCGGTTTTTTTGCGCCGGGCCTTGTAAACCCCGATTTCATCGGCCGGCTGTGCGAGGCATCAACGCTGCCGGTCAACATTCTGGTCATGCCCGACGTTCCTTCGTCAAAGGAGCTTGCCGATCTCGGCGTTGCACGGATCAGCTACGGCGGCGGGTCTTATCGAACGACGATGGAAGCGTTTAAGGAAGCTGGACAAAAGGCTCTTTCGTACGCTTCTGCCGCATCACGATCATAAATTTTCTTAATGTTTAACGACCGGCTTGAGCTGAATTACCCTGATCAGACGCGTTTCCGCGCCTGCGACTGTACGGCTGTGATAGCAACCGCATCGACAATGTCTTCGGCTTTACAGCCGCGGGAAAGATCGTTACACGGCCGATCGAGACCTTGGAGTATCGGACCTATGGCGGTGCCGCCCGTCAGACGCTCGGTCAATTTGTAAGCAATATTTCCGGCGTTGAGATCGGGGAAAATGAGCACGTTTGCTTTTCCCGCAACCTCGGAGCCCGGCGCTTTTGAATCGCCGACAGACGGAACCAGCGCCGTATCGGCCTGAAGCTCGCCGTCGATCGCCAGGTTCGGTACGCGAGCGCGGACGGTTCTTGTCGCCTCGACGACTTTGTCGATGAGTTTGTGCTTGGCACTGCCTTTTGTTGAAAATGAAAGCATCGCGACCTTCGGTTCGACCTGCAGTAACGCGCGACACGAATCCGCCGAAGCAATAGCGATCTCGGCAAGCTCGTCTACATCCGGATCGATAACAACACCACAATCTGAATAGATCATCGCGCCGTTTGCTCCAAACCTCTTATCAGGCACAACCATCAGGAAAAATGACGAGACGATCTTAAATCCCTGTCGCACACCGATGCAGCGCAAGGCTGCGGCAACCGTGTGGGCCGTCGTATTGGTCGCGCCTGCAACCGAGCCGTCAGCTTTTCCTTCGCGAACCAGCAGATTACCAAAATAAAGCGGATCTTTGACAGCTTGTTCGGCCTCCTCGAGCGTGACGCCTTTGGCGCGGCGAATCTCGTGATACAGCATCGCCATCTTGCCGAAATCCTTTGACTTTCGGTGGTCGATAATGCCGACGCCGTTAAGATTTGCACCGGACTCCTCGGCAAACGCGCGAATTTTTTCCTCGCTGCCGAGAATCGAAATCTTTGCAACGCGATCTCGCGCGCAGATAGCGGCGGCATGAATCGTCCGAATGTCTTCACCCTCAGGCAAAATTATGTGCTGTGTGTCGGCGGCGGCCCGCTCACGGATCTTTTGAAGAATCATACAAATCAGTCGGCAGCAGGCAACAGCAATACGCAGAAAAAAGATTTCTTCCGACTACAGGCCACCCACTAGTGACAACTGAATTTACCATACAACTAATCCAAGCCAAACTTGCTCTAATTCCTACGATTACTTACACTTGTGAAAACCGGGAAAATCAGCCATGAGTAAACCAAAAACCAGCCTGAAACGCCGCGAAAAGGTAGAGCTAAAGAGCAGGATGAAAAGCTTTTTGATGTTCCTGCCGAATATGGTCAAATTACTTGGTGGTTTGATAACCGATTCGCGCGTCTCTACGGCAGATAAGGCGTTGTTCATCGGTGCTATTGTTTACGTCATTAGCCCTCTTGATTTTATTCCTGATATGCTGCCGTTCATCGGCCAGGTGGATGATATCTATGTTGTTTCGCTGTGCCTGTTGCGTCTCTTGAATCACGCCGACGAGAACGTCGTCCGCGAACACTGGGCCGGCGGCGGCGATATCGTCTCGCTCGCTAACACTATTGCTTCGCTTGCGCCAAAATTCCTGCCAAAACGTGTTTCGCGTGTGCTTACCTCAAGGGTTGAACTTGCACCGACCGCAAAGATATTGAGCAACGTCGGCAAGAAACGCGAAAAGGTGGTTATCGAGCACGACGACAAGATCAAGGTCGATTCGCGTTCGACGATGACAAATTAAGAAAAAATATCCGAAATATTTAACTGTCTGCGAATTCTGGATTTAACCCGCCCTTAGCGCTTTATTAGCATAGCTCGCAAAATTTGATTGTCCCGTTAAGTGGAATGTAGCTTTGTGTATTCGTTATAATATTTCCATAGATAGCGAATCCGCAAAGCACTAATTTTTATGTTCGAACGCTACTCTGAAAGATCTCGTCGCGTCATTTTTTTTGCCCGCTACGAAGCGCTTCAATACGGCTCTCAGGTCATTTCTCCGGAGCATTTGCTGCTGGGGTTGATCCGCGAAGACAAATCCATCGGTTCAAGGTATTTTTCTCATTCGCGAAACTTTTCGTCCGATTCCGTGCGTCGCGAGATCGAGGAAAGAATTATACCGCGGGACCGCATTCCGCAGTCGGCTGATCTGCATCTTGCGCCTGAGACAAAACGCATTCTGTTTTACGCGAACGAGGAAAGCCGCCAACTGAAAAATGGCAATATCGGCCCCGAGCATCTTTTGCTTGGCATCATCCGCGAGGAAAAGTCGATAGCGGCAGAAATATTGATCAAGTTCGGACTGCGGCCGCAGGACATTCGCGAACAGGCGGCGAGGACATCGCTGTTTCCTATCAGCGCGAGCGAAGCAGCAGATCAAAAGGCGCCGAGCCTGCATGAATACACACGCGACCTGACTCTCGAAGCTGCTAAAGGAAAGCTCGACCCGCTTATCGGCCGCGAACCTGAGATCGAACGCCTGATCGAGATATTGTGTCGGCGAACAAAAAACAATCCGGTTTTGATAGGCGAATCGGGCGTTGGTAAAACGGCGATCGTCGAGGGCCTCGCACAGCGAATCGCCGACAAAAACGTACCCACGTTTCTCGAAAATAAACGCATCCTATCGCTCGATCTTTCGTCCGTCGTCGCCGGCACAAAATACCGCGGGCAGTTTGAGGAACGGCTCAAGAAAATAATGGCTGAGCTTAAGGAAAATGCCGAGTTCATTGTTTTCATTGACGAGCTGCACACGCTGGTCGGTGCCGGCTCTGCCGAGGGAACGCTTGACGCGGCAAATATCTTGAAACCGGCTCTTTCACGCGGCGATGTGCAGGTTATCGGGGCGACCACGCCGTCTGAATTTCGCAAAACTATCGAGAAGGACCGTGCCCTTGAGCGCCGTTTCCAATCCGTCAAAGTTCCGCCGCCGGCTGAAGACGAAGCATTGAAAATTATTCAGGGAATCGCCGAACGCTACGAGGCGTTTCACCAGATCAGATATACGCGCGAGGCTCTCGAAGCCGCCGTTTTCCAATCGAACCGTTATATCCCTGACCGATTTTTGCCTGACAAAGCGATCGATGTTTTGGATGAGGCCGGTGCCCGCGCAAAACTGCGTTACCAGAACGAGAACGTCGGCGAACCGTCCTGGAAGGAAACAGTCGAGAACTGGAAACGAGCCGCCGCTAACGAAGACCAGATAATCTCCTACGAGATCGAATCGCTCGACGATTCCTTCTTCGCTGTCGAAGTAACCGCGGACGATGTCGAAGAGGTCATATCGCGTTGGACGGGTGTGCCGGTTTCGTCGATCAAGATGGACGAGGCGGCAAAACTCCTGAACATCGAGAACGATCTGCATAAGCGAATCGTCTCGCAGCGTACTGCGATATCGTCGCTTGCCCGCGCAGTTCGTCGGTCACGCGCCGGCCTTAAAAATCCGAACCGGCCTGTCGGATCATTCTTGTTTCTTGGGCCGACCGGCGTCGGCAAAACCGAGGTCGCACGCAGCCTGGCAGAGTTCCTGTTCGGTTCCGAGCGTTCGCTTATTCGTTTCGATATGAGCGAATATATGGAAAAACATGCAGCCGCAAAATTTATCGGTTCGCCTCCGGGGTATGTCGGCCACGACGAAGGCGGACAACTGACCGAAAAACTGCGGCGCGCTCCATACTCGGTCGTGTTGTTTGACGAGATCGAAAAGGCGCATCCCGATCTTTTCAACATCCTGTTGCAGGTGTTTGAGGACGGCATTCTGACCGACGCACAAGGACAAACGGTCGACTGCAAACACGCGATCTTTATCATGACCTCAAATATCGGCGCTCGTGCTATACAAAAACGCGGCAATCTGGGGTTTCAGGCGGGAGTAGATTCGTCCCGCGAAAAACTCGAAGAACAGGTAAATAGCGCTGTCAAACAGACGTTTGCACCGGAATTCATCAATCGTCTGGATGAAATAATTATCTTTGACGAATTGTCGGACGCAGACCTGCTGCAGATCGTCGATCTTCAGGTTGCGCGACTCAACAAGATCGTCGAAAAACGCAATTTGCAGATCACTCTGACGGACGATGCCCGCAAATGGCTGATCGAAAAAACCTGCGGTGATCGCAGCTATGGCGCCCGGCCGCTAAAGCGTGCTCTGCAGAGATATGTTGAGGACGAATTGTCCGAAGCTTTGATCCAAGGCGATCTGAGCAATGAAAGCGTGGTTGAAGTTTACGCAGGTAGTGAAAAGCTCGAATTTCGAACTGTTGGTGCCGAAGACCTCGAGCTAACACACAAGGGATAGAACTCAGTTGATTCAATAAATAGAGCCGCGATCACCTCGCGGCTTTTTCTTTTAATGCCATGGCGTTTCGCTTTAATCCGCTAAGTTTAGTTCGTTTCATTGCGCTCTTGCGAAATCGCGCCGCATACTCTTCCGGCGTAAATTCTAAAATCTTTGCGGTTTCTATTGATGTTTCACCCTCGCGTGGTTCAAATCGCGGTTCGGTCGTCGGTTTTTCAAATCTGTTCCACGGGCAAACATCCTGGCAGATGTCACAGCCGTAAAGCCATCCGTTCAAATTTTCAGCAATATTTCCCGGGAGCACCTCGTCGCGAAGTTCGATCGTAGCATATGAGATACACGCACGTGAATCAACAACGTAAGGTTCAACGATTGCGTTTGTCGGGCATGCGTCGAGACAGGCCGTGCAGGTCCCGCAATGATCTTTTACGACATCAGTATTAAAATTAAGTTCCAGATTCAGCAGAATCTCACCTATAAAAACCCACGAGCCGAAATCGGTCGTTATCAAGTTCGAATGCTTTCCGATCCAGCCCAAACCGGCGCGTGCGGCCCATGCCTTTTCCATTACCGGCGCAGTATCAACACAAACTTTTCCTTTTGCATCGGGTATTTCAGCCTCGATCCACGCAAGCAGCGCGCGCAGTCTTTCTTTAAGAATTTCGTGATAATCGTCACCCCATGCGTAGCGCGATATTTTGCCAACCGACTCGCCGTGTTCGTGCGGTGTGAAATAATTCATCGCGACGACGATCATCGATTTGGCTTCGGGAAAGATCAAACGCGGATCGATTCGCTTTTCAGGCTCGCGCGCAAGCCAAGCCATCTCGCCATGACGGTCGTTTGCGAGCCATTCTCGCAACCGCGCGCCTTCACGTTCCAAGGGTTCAGCTCGGACGATGCCGATCTTTTGAAAGCCAAGTTCAAGGGCTTTTTCTTTAATTTTTTGTGTGAGGGTACCCACGATCTTATTATCATGGAATTACGCGGCAAACGGAAACTAAGGCGGAAACCCGCACGGTAGTAAGGGTGTTTTCAAATGCGGATTTGGGATTGCAAAAATCAAAACCAAAAAACAAAGGCGGACAACACACTCCCTACCGGTCGTGTTTCTGCCTCTGTCATTCAACTTGATACAAAAAAGGCGGCCCTGCGACCGCCTGCGTGACCGAATTCAGGATAGAGCCTAAAAATTCAACTTGAATCCGAACTGGAATTGGCGCGGATCAAACGCTGACGTCGGCTGACTGTAATATTTGTGTCCGGCGCGTTCACCGGTTGCGTTTACGACTTGATAGAACGGGTTTGCCGCTGCTTCGTTAAAGCGGTTGAACAGGTTGAAAAATTCGCCGATCAGATCGAGGCTGATGCGTTCGCCAAACCTAATTCTCCGCGTAACGCGGCCGTCAACCGAAAAATACGGATGCGTCAGGCCCATGTTGCGGCCAAGATTGCCGTTTGCCGGAAATACTCCGGTCAGACAGCCCGGATCGACACCGGTCGCACACAACGTTCCGTCGTCCAAGACCGTTGGACGCTCGTTAGTGCTTTGAAAATCGCCGTTCGCATCGCCGACCGCCAGTATATTGAAAGGCCTGCCGGACGAAACCTCGATGATCGGTGCAAACGAAAATCCGTAAAGAATTTTGTGGAACGCATTTCCCGATTTCCAGTTTTCAGGTGACGAAAAGATCCCACTGAAAACGAACCGGTGCCGCTGATCGAACAACGAATCGGACCGCTCTGCACGGAAATTGGTGTTGTCCTGCGGCTTGAGCAGCGTTTGCAGATCGGACGAATCGTCGATCGAGTGCGACCACGTGTATGTTGCATACATTTGGATGTTGTTCGAGAAACGCTTTTTCAATTCGATGTTCATCGCGTTGTATGACGAACGGCCGTCGGACAACTGTGAATTTACGTCGGCGTAGGGGTTGATCGGCCCGGGCTGTCGCAAGCTGTTCGTAGCCGTAAGTGCTGCGTCGAATTGGGCCTTGCTAAGGCCGGTCAAGGCTTTGACAAAGAAATAGTTCGGACCTAATTTGCGGAAATAGTCGGCCGCGATCGGGCTAACAATGCTCTGACCTGTCGTATTGTTAACTACAAGAAATCCCGGTATTACAACCGTGTATAATGCACTGCTCGCCGTCGGCAGGCTAAAGAATCCGGCCTCGCTCAGATTAACCGGTGCCCGTCCGGATGGGCCGCAAGGGCCTCCGCAGGCAACCGGGTTGTTCGCGGTAAAACGCTTGAAATTATCGACCAGCAAATTTGTTTGAACGATGTTTACATCCTGTGGATGCGCCAAGTGTTGGGCGTTGACCGTGATAAAGCTTGCCGAAAGAGACATATTCTTTCCGATCATTTGCTCGACCGCAAAATTGCCCTGAACCGCATAGGGATATTGGAAATCTTTAGCGACGTGCAAAGTAAACGGAAGAACTGGTCCGAAGCCGGTAAATTTGCTTGGGTCAAATCGCTGAAAACCTTGCAAATAAACAGCGGTCGGCGCAAGCCCAGGCGTTACTCCAGGAATCGCTGTTCCCTGAAATACCTGAAATGCATTAAACAAAGCCGTCGGTGACGGACCGCCCGCGGGCAACAGCGTTGACTGCTGTTGCTGCGAACCGTCGCCGATATCCGAGTTAAATGCAACCGCCAGCAGCGGATGATCATAGAACAAACCCGCGGCGCCGCGAACGATGGTTCGGCCGTTACCACGAACGTCCCATGCAAAACCTGCGCGAGGCGCCCAGTTGTTTGTGTCACGCGGAAATCCTTGCGTGACGTTCAGAGCGTCTTGAGCCGTCTGAATGTCTTGTGCAGAAAGCGATATGCCCGTCAACGGATCGGTGAACGGCGTCGGAGCAAACTGCTGCGTCAGCTCAACGTCATAGCGAACGCCGTAGTTGATCGTAAAGTTATGAAATAACTTCCAGGTATCCTGAGCAAAAAATGCTATCGGTTTATTCTTGATCGAACTTCTCGGATCGCCAAATCCCTGAATAAACACACTTGGAAATCCAAGCCCATACGTTTGAATTGCAGTAAACGACGGGCATCTCGCCGCAGCCGGTAACGCGGGTGAATCGCACGTGTTCCCGGCCGAATCCTTTACAAGCAAACCGCCTGCCTGCTGACTAAAATTGAACAGACCGGGGAAATTGAGCTCGAAACGGGCTTTGATATCGATCCAGTTAAAATCGGCGCCGAATTTCATCGTGTGGTTCCCCGCCACCCACGTCAGGTTGTCACGAATCTGGTAACGCAATTCCGAGCGATTAACGGGAGAAAAAGGGTTCGATCCGATAAACCCGGTGCCTGCGATCTGATGCGCGATGCTGGGCACCTGCGAATCGAACGTCGCGCCGCGGCGGCCAAAGTTAAAGAACGCCTCATTGACCATGTTGTGAGGCAGCACCGTTGTCAGCGATATGCCTGCGGACGTGTCCTTTAAGTCTTGAATCCCGGTTCGCGAATAATCGTTCTGCCCAAGCGTCTGGTTTTGCGATTCATCCTGGATGCCGTTTATGCGGCTCGGGTTATAACCAAATCGGAACGAAAGCTGGTTATCCCTGTTGATCTGATGGTCAAGCCTCAACGAGTTGTAGGTCGTCGACTCGGAGATCGGAAATATCCTCCGCAGTTGTGCAAGTGGGCGAAATGCTACAAATTCGCCCTGGGCGTTTGTCGTTAACGGTACGGGCGCCCCCGACAGCAGGAATCTTTGGCCTACCGTGCTTGGTAAAATGGGTGACATTGCCGGACACGCGCTGCCGTCATTTGGCGAAAAAAGCGGATTTGTCCCGTTTATCGCAGTGGTGCCGCCGCTCGATGCAAGAAACGCGTATGCACGTGCGGAGCAAAGAGCTGTTACACCTTGTACAAATGTTGTCGGGCTTTGTACAAGTTGTAGTCCTGCGGCGATCGTATTGTTTACCCACGCAGCCTGAGCCGAATTTAACCGATCAAAGGTTCGTGAAGCGGGATTGACAACAAATTGGGTTGTAGGCGAAGTTGGCAAAACTATCTGTGGAATGTTTACGCTAGACGTAAGCCCACCGATAACATCGCCGGTAAAAAATCCCGATTCCTGCCTACGTCGTTGCTCAAAGGACCAAAAGAAAAATGTCTTGTCCCGAATGATCGGCCCGCCGAGCGTCGCTCCATACTGTACGCGTGTGTAGGGCGGTTTTTTATTTGGATCGTTGTCGATAAGCGGTGCAAAGGCATTGCGCGCCTGCACGCTTTTATCGCGAATGAACCCGAAAACGTTGCCGTGAAAATTGTTCGTTCCGCGCTTTGTTACAACGTTGATAATGCCGCCCGTCGCGCGGCCAAATTCCGGTGCGTACGAGTTTGTCGTGACTTGATATTCCTGGACTGCCTCCTGCGAAACGGTCGAGCGCGCCGCGTTTATCGAGTTGTCCGTAAAGTCCGCTCCGTCAACCTGAACGAGCGTTGAGCGTCCGCGCTGGCCGCCGATATTCAGACCAGATGTCGGTGCCGGGCCGACCGGGCGGCCGTTATCGCGGCCTACGGTTGATATCGTCAAGGCAAAACCCGTTGCGCTTCGTTCATTGATAGGCAGGTTATTGATCCGCTGCTGGTCGATCGTATTTGCAACGGTTGTGCGTGTCGTTTCTATCAATTCAACCGAGTCACCCGAAACGTTCACAACCGCGTCGGCGGCTCCGATCTCCATTTTGATCTTTAGATCGGCGCTTTGGCCGACGGTGAGTTTAACCGGCGAGATGGACACTTTTTTAAACGTCGCTGCCTCGGCTATGATCTCGTAGGCCCCCGGCGGCAGGCCGATTATCTGGTATGTACCGTCCGAACCTGATGTAACGGTCCGCTCAATACCGGTAGCCGCGCTTTTTACCGTAACGGTTGCTCCCGCGACGACAGCGTCGTTCGGATCAACCACCGTTCCCGACAAGTCGGCCGTGCTGGCCTGCGCCTGGGCAAAAACGAGGCCCGCGCAAATAAAAATCGTTAAGACAATGAGCAACGCCCGGACGCCGGTGACGAAAGCCTTATAAAGGGGCAATTTCATTACTTTTTCTCCTTGTACTTTTGAATCTTCTATCTTCAGCCGATGGTGAAATTTTGAGTAGGATACTTCCGACAAAATCGAAGGGAGTCTAACCACCAGGCATTTACAAATTCGAATTTGTTATCGACAGATAAATTAAAAGAATAGATATGCTTTGAAGTTTTTAACCCAAAAACAATTTTAAGGCAAGCAAAAAAGGTGCGATTTTCATATTTTTAGCGTTTATTTGTTTTGATCTCCTCACCTTGCCGCGTCGCACGGGCAAGGTAAGCGCGGGCGGCTCTGCTAACGGACAGAACCGAAATAAGGAAAGATGCCGACCTTGGCATAAATGCAACGCGCCTAACCAGGCCGCCCACGTTCAGCCGACGCGCAAAATGTTGTTGATATTCGGCTTTATATATCGCGGCGATGGTTGCTGCGTCTTCGCCTTCGGCAATACAATTTGCAAGCAATTCTGCACTCTCAAAAGCCATCAGCATTCCGCTGCCTGTGAACGGATCGATAAACGCCGCAGCATCGCCAACCGCCAGGACATTTTTCGCCGGACTGAGATCACAAACGCCGAATCGATCAACTGCGACGGCGATCCAATCATGGACAGGCCTTGCATCAGCTAACGTTTCCGATGCACGCTTGTTTTGGAATAAGAGATTGCGAACGACCGCGTCGGCATCACTGTTATACTCACGCACTGCCGACGCACGAACCAGCATGCAAAGATTAGCCATGCCGTTCTCTATATTGCTCAGGCCGCAATAACCGTCCTGAAACGAATATATCTCGCACCGGCCTCGTTCGAGCCGGACATCGCTCAGATGAGCTTTAAACCCCACGAGCGGCGGTTTTGGATCTTTGGCCTTTGGTTTTTGGGAGTGTTTTTTCATAAGTTTTGAGAGGATCCGGGAACGGCCTGTGGCATCTATAAAAAGATCGCCCGTTACTTCATCCGTATCGCCCTTTTTCTGTCTGACTTTTAGGGCATTTTCTTCAAGACCGACGACGCTTGCTTCTTCTATAACTTCGACACCGACCGTGCGCGCTCTTTGCAGCAATTTAAGATCCATCTCGGCACGGCTCAGGCTTAACGCCGTTTCACCGTCTTCAAACCAGTGGCTGGGAACCGCGATACTTTTTCCCGATACCGAATAAAAATACGTCTCTGTTATACGGTCGCCGCCGACTGAAAGCATTTGGTCAAAAACGCCGAGTTCCCGAAAATGCCGCAGGCATTCCGGCGAAATAAACTCGCCGCACAGTTTTTCACGCGGAAATTTTTCGCGTTCGATCAGCGTAACGCTGAAACTTTTCTGTGCGAGTCTGATCGCGACACTCGCCCCCGCCGGGCCGCCGCCGACAATAACAATATGCCTAACCT
>Ga0068853_100003899_pt1 | contig 11435 bp, 7 predicted proteins | sample KBSCornC32_FD_65655 | JGI IMG/M metagenome (GOLD analysis project Ga0068853, IMG submission 65655) | Corn rhizosphere microbial communities from Kellogg Biological Station, Michigan, USA - KBS Corn C3-2 | ecosystem: Host-associated > Plants > Roots > Rhizosphere > Soil ... | reverse complement strand
AGCCCCTTCGGATCGCGCTGCTCGACGACGTCGAGCGGCGTGTCGACGAAGATCTCGACGAATTCGCCGTCTTCGACCATGCCGCGCGCGAGCTGGCGCTCGGAGCGGAACGGCGAGATGAACGCGGTGATGACGATGAGCCCCGCGTCGACCATGAGCCTGGCGACCTCACCGATGCGGCGGATGTTCTCGACGCGATCGGCGTCGGTGAAGCCAAGGTCCTTGCTGAGGCCGTGGCGCACGTTGTCGCCGTCGAGCAGGTAGGTGCGCGCGCCGAGCGCGTGCAGCTGGCGCTCGACGATGTTCGCGATCGTCGACTTGCCGCTGCCGGACAGGCCCGTCAGCCAGAGCACGCACGGCGCGTGGCCGCTCTGGCGGATGCGCGCCTGCTTGTCGACTTCGACCGCCTGCCAGTGGATGTTCTGCGAACGGCGCAGCGCGAAATGCAGCAGTCCGGCGCCGACGGTCTGGTTGGTGTAGCGGTCGATGACGATGAAGCTGCCCATGTCGCGATTGCTCGCGTACGGGTCGAACGCGACCGCGCGGTCGAGCGTGAGGTTGGCGACGCCGATGCCGTTGAGTTCGAGCGTCTTCGCGGCGAGATGGTCGAGGCTGTTGACGTCGACCGCGTACTTCGGCTGGCCGAACGAAGCGCCGAGCGTGCTCGCGCCGAGCTTCACGAGGTAGGGCCGGCCGGGCAGCATCGGCGCGTCGGCCATCCACACCAGGGTCGCCTCGAACTGGTCGGCGAGGCCGGCGGGGTCGTCCGCCGCGCAGATCACGTCGCCGCGGCTGATGTCGATCTCGTCGGCGAGCGTGAGCGTGACCGACTGGCCCGTGCGCGCCTCGGCGAGGTCGCCGTCGAACGTGACGATGCGCGCGACCGCCGAGGTCCTGCCGGACGGCAGCACGCGCACCGCGTCCCCGGGTCGCACGCGGCCACCGAGGATGCGGCCGGAATAGCCGCGGAAATCCAGATCCGGGCGATTCACCCATTGCACCGGCAGGCGCAGTGGTCCCGTCGGTTCGCCGTTGCCGACATCGACGGTTTCGAGGTGCTGCAGCAGGCTCGGGCCGCGATACCACGGCGTGCGCGCGCTCGGCGCGCTCAGGTTGTCGCCGCGCAGTGCCGACAGCGGGATCGCGACGACGTCGTCGATGCCCAGCTGCGCGGCGAACGCGCGGTAGTCGCGCTCGATCGCCTCGAACGCGTCGCGCGACCAGTCGACGAGGTCGAGCTTGTTGACCGCGAGCACGACCTTGCGGATGCCGACGAGCGAGACGAGGTAGCTGTGCCGGCGCGTCTGCGTGAGCAGGCCCTTGCGCGCATCGACGAGGATCACGGCCAGGTCGGCGGTCGACGCGCCGGTGATCATGTTGCGCGTGTACTGCTCGTGGCCGGGCGTGTCGGCGACGATGAACTTGCGTCGTTCGGTCGCGAAGAAGCGGTAGGCGACGTCGATCGTGATGCCCTGTTCGCGCTCGGCGCCGAGGCCGTCGAGCAGCAGCGCGAAGTCGAGTTCGTCGCCTTGGGTGCCGAACTTGCGCGAATCGCCCTCGAGCGCGGCGAGCTGGTCGTCGAACAGTGCCTTCGATTCGTGCAGCAGGCGGCCGATCAGCGTGCTCTTGCCGTCGTCGACGCTGCCGCAGGTGATGAAGCGGAGCAGGCTCTTCGACTGCTGCGCGGCGAGGTAGGTCTCGACGTCCTCGATGCGGGCTCCGGCGTTCATCAGAAATATCCCTCGGCCTTCTTCTTCTCCATCGAGGCGCCCGCGTCCTGGTCGATCAGGCGTCCCTGGCGCTCGCTCGTGCGCGCGACGAGCATCTCGCGGATGATCGCCGGCAGCGTGTCGGCGTCGGATTCGATCGCGCCGGTGAGCGGGTAGCAGCCGAGCGTGCGGAAGCGCACGCGGCGCAGCGCCGGCGTCTCGCCTTCGCGCAGGGGGAAGCGCTCGTCGTCGACCATCACGAGCGTGCCGTCGCGCGTCACCACGGGGCGCTCCGCGGCGAGGTAGAGCGGCACGATCGGGATGTCCTCGGCGAGGATGTACTGCCAGATGTCGAGCTCGGTCCAGTTCGACAGCGGGAACACGCGGATGCTCTCGCCCTTGTTCTTGCGCGCGTTGTAGAGACGCCACAGCTCGGGGCGCTGGTTCTTCGGGTCCCACTGGTGCTGCGCCGAACGGAACGAGAACACGCGCTCCTTCGCGCGCGATTTCTCCTCGTCGCGACGCGCGCCGCCGAAGGCGAGATCGAAGCCATGCTGGTCGAGCGCCTGCTTGAGCCCCTGCGTCTTCCACACGTCGGTGTGCAGCGCCGAGCCGTGGGTGAACGGGTTGATGCCGAGGCGCACCGCTTCGGGATTGCGGTGGACGATGAGGTCCTGCCCCGATTCGCGCGCCATGCGGTCGCGCAGCTCGTACATCGCGCGGAACTTCCAGGTCGTGTCGACGTGCAGCAACGGGAACGGCGGCCGTGACGGGAAGAACGCCTTGCGCGCGAGGTGCAGCATGACCGAGCTGTCCTTGCCGATCGAGTAGAGCATGACCGGCCGCTCGGCTTCGGCGACCGCCTCGCGCAGGATGTCGATACTCTCGGCTTCGAGGCGTTGCAGGTGGGTCAGCGCGGTCATCGGGCGAAGACTGGATAAAACGCGAGTTTAAGGCCTCGCGGACACCGCCCGCCATGCCGCGTGGGCATGTCCTCAGAACGTTTCCCGCGCCGGCGCCCGGTGTCGTCGCCGTGGGCGGCCGCGGCGGCCCCCGTCGGAGGCCGGGCCGCCCGCCTGCGTTCAGCGGTACCGCGCGCAGAACGCAGGCGCGTTCTTGTCGATCATCGCGCAGCCGCGCTTGATTTCGTCGACGATGAGCCCGCACGCGTTGGCGACGTTGCACGGCGGATGCGTCGCGGGGGAAACCTGCTGGCACTGCGCGACGTATTCCTCGGCCTTCGCTGCGCCGACCTCGGCCCGGCAACTCCCCGCCGCGACCGGCGCCGCATCTGCCGTCGCCTTGCGTGGCACGCAGCCTGCGTCGTCGGCGGCGCAGTCGAGCTCGCTGCGCAACTGCTGCGTGCGCTGCTGCGTGAGCCCGGCGACGCAGCTCGCGTGCACCGTTCCGGCGACACCCGCATCGTCGTGTCCTTGCGCCTTGAACGCGCATTCCTTGTCGCGGAAGGCGACCCACGCGCGCTGTGCATCGCGCAGTCGCTCGAGGTTACCGCCCTCGAGCGTCGCGGTGAGGCGGCGGTAGGTCGCATTGAGCTCGGCGTCGGCCGTCGCCGCGTCGTCGGCGGCGTACAGCGGCAGCGAGCAGAGCAGCAGTCCGGCGAACACGATCCGCGTCATGGCGTCTCCTGGTGAGGGCAACGGGGAATCGAACCGCATGCACGATACAACGCGCGACGCGCGCCGGCGCCCGCGATCGCGGAACGCGGCGCGCCGGCCTAGGGTGCGCGGCGCAGCGCGAGGACGGCGTTGAGGCCGCCGAATGCGAAGGAATTGCTGAGTGCGACGCGCACCGGGCGCTCGCGCGCGGCGTTGGCGACGTAGTCGAGGTCGCACTCGGGGTCGGGATCGAGGAAATTCATCGTCGGCGGCACGACGCCGTCGCGCAGGGCGCCGATCGTCGCCACGAGCTCGATCGCGCCGGCCGCGCCGAGCGCGTGCGCGTGCATCGACTTCGTCGACGACACCGCGAGCGCGTCGGCATGCGCGCCGAACACGCGGCGGATCGCCTTGCTCTCGGTCGGGTCGTTCGCCGGCGTGCCGGTGCCGTGCGCGTTGACGTAGCCGACCTCGTCGATGCCGATGCCGCCGTCGGCGAGCGCGCGCGCGATCGCCTTCGCCGCGCCGGCTTCCGACGGGAAGACGATGTCGCCGGCATCGGCCGACATGCCCGCGCCGGCGAATTCGGCGAGGATCGCCGCACCGCGGCGTTGCGCGCGCTCCAGCGTCTCGAGCACGAACACCGCGGCGCCTTCGCCGAGCACCATGCCGCGGCGCTGCCTGGAGAACGGCCGGCAGGTGTCGTCGGCCATCACGCGCATCGCTTCCCAGGCGCGGATCACGCCGAGCGTGATGCACGCTTCGCTGCCGCCGGCGACCGCGGCGTCGGCGACGCCGCTGCGCACCATGTGGAATGCCTGCGCGAGCGCGTGGTTCGCCGACGCGCACGCGCTCGAGGTCGCGAACGACGGGCCGGTCAGCTTGTGTTCGATGCAGATCTGGCTCGCCGGCGCGTTCGCCATCAGGCGCACGATCGTGAGCGGATGCGTGCGCGGATTGTTCTCCGCGTACAGGCGGCGCGAGGCCTCGTCGTGGGTCTGCTCGCCGCCGATGCCGGTGCCGATCACCACCGCGGTGTTCTCGCCGAGGCCGTCGGCGGCGAAGTCGATGCCCGACTGCGCGATCGCCTCGCGCGCGGCGACGAGCGCGAATTGCGACACGCGGTCGAGCAGGATCAGCTTCTTCTCTTCGAAGTGGGCGAGCGGGTCGAAGCCCTGCACTTCGGCGGCGATGCCGAAACGCAGGCCGTCGCGCGGCATGCTCGTGATCGGGCCGATCGCGACGCGGCCCTCGCGCATCGCCGACCAGGTGGCGGTTGCACCGAGGCCGAGCGGCGTGACCGCGCCCATGCCCGTGATGACGACGCGCTGCATGCGTTCCCTCGCCGGTTTGCCGTCCGCCGCGCCGCTCAGGGCACGGGCTGCGTCGCCTGTTCGGCCAGCAGCTTCTCGACGGTCTCGATCAGGCCCTTGACCGATTCGGTGTCGAACTTCGGGTCGCGGTCGGGCATCGTGATCTTGAAGTGGTCCTCGATCTCGAAAATGATCTGCACCGCGTCGAGCGACTGGATTTCGAGATCCTTCAGCGTCGCGTCCGGCGTGATGCGGGCGCGATCGATGCCCGATTCCTTCGCGATGATGTCGAACACGGTGTCCTGCACGCTGCTCATTCCACGTCTCCTCGGATTCGTCGCGCATCGACGGCGGCGACGCGGGCAGGCGGCATGATCGCCGGGCGTGCCGCGATCTTCAAGCAGCGCGGCCGCGCGCTTCGACTTGAAGGCGTCGCGCGGGCATACTGCGCCGCCCGTCGCACGCCAGCAGGAACCGATGTCCGCCACCGTCGTCATGCTCTGGCTGGCCAACATAGTGCTCGATACTTTCGGGCAACTTTCGTTCAAGGCCGCCGCCGCCGGACCGGACCTCGGCGAGGGGCTCGCGCGCTGGAAGGCGATGGCGCGACGGCCGTGGATCTGGTCGGGCATCACCTGCTACGTCGGCGAGTTCCTCGTCTGGCTCGCGTTCCTCTCGCTGGTGCCGCTGTCGGAGGGCGTGCTGCTCGGCTCGATCAACATCGTCGCGGTGATGATCGCCGGGCGCGTGCTGTTCGCCGAGAAGCTGTCGCCGATGCGCACGCTCGGCATCCTGCTCATCGCCGCGGGCGTCGCGGTCGTCGGCGTCGGGGGCTGAACGCGATGCGTCGCTTCTATCTCGTCGGCTTCCTCGTGCTGGTCTGCTTCGACACCTTCGCGCAGATCTGCTTCAAGCTCACCGCGAACCACGCACTGCCACCGGAGGCGAACCTCGCCTGGACGTTGCGCGTGTTGTCGTCGCCGTGGGTGTACTGCGCGATCGCGTGCTACGTCGGCGCGTTCGTGACCTGGATGACCCTGCTCGAACACGCGCCGATCGGTCCCGCGTTCGCCGCCTCGCACCTCGAGGTGATCAGCGTGATGGCGCTGTCGGTCGTGCTGTTCGGCGAGCACATCGGCACGCCGCAGTGGATCGGCAGCGCGCTCATCATCGCCGGCATCGTCTGCCTCGCGATCAGCGAAACCGATGGCGACGCGCCCGCACCGCACTGAGGCGCCGCCCACGGCGGGGCTACCGCCGCGTTGGGGCGACCTGTGGCCGACCGCGCCGCGGCGCGGCAGCCTCGAACGGCAGGCCGCCGCCTTCGTCGGCGTCGACGATGTGCAGGCGGAGTGCTCGGGTACGGCGGCGCTCGTCGTCGCGCTCACCGCGATGCATCGTCTCTCCGGCCGGCGCGTCGTCGTCGTGCCTGCCTACACGTGCCCGCTGGTCGCGATCGCGGTCGCGCATTGCGGCCTCGAACTGCGCCTGTGCGACCTCGCGCCGGGTTCGATCGACTTCGATGCGCAAGCGCTCGCGCGCGCCTGCGACCGCGACGTGCTCGCGGTGCTGCCGACGCATCTCGCCGGCCGCGTCGCCGACGTCGCGACGGCGGTCGCGCTCGCGCGGGCGGTCGGCGCGTTCGTGATCGAGGACGCAGCGCAGGCCTTCGGAGCGCGCCGCGAACGGCGTTCGGTCGGTCTCGACGGCGACGCCGGCTTCTTCAGCCTCGCGGTCGGCAAGGGCCTGACGACCTACGAAGGCGGCTTGCTCGTGAGCGCGGATGCGAGCCTGCGGCGCGAGCTGCGGCGCACGAGCCGGGAGATTGTGCCGTGGCGCCTGGACTGGGAACTGCGCCGCTCGCTCGAGCTGCTCGGCTACCACGCGTGCTACCGCCCGTCGCTGCTCCGCCTCGCCTACGGTGCGCCGCTGCGGCGGGCGCTGCGTCGTGGCGATCCGGTGGCCGCGGTCGGCGACGATTTCCCGATGCGCATCCCGCTGCATACGCTCGGCCGCTGGCGGCGCAACGTCGGTGCGCGTGCGTTCGCGCGCCTGCCTGCGTTCGTCGCCGATTGCACCTTGCGCGCGCGTCGGCGGCGCGAACGGCTCGCCGTGATCGCGGGCGTCGAGGTGCTCGGTGATCCCGGCGGCGCGGAGGGCACCTGGCCGTTCCTGTTGCTGCAACTGGCCGACGAGGCGACGCGCGACGCGGTCCTCGCTCGCCTCTGGGGCGAGAGCAGGGGCGTGAGCCGCCTGTTCATCCATGCGTTGCCCGACTATCCCTACCTGCGCGGCGTGGTCGCCGCGGCCGACGTGCCGAACGCGCGCCGGTTCGCCGCGACGACGCTGACGATCTCCAACAGTCCCTGGCTCGACGACGCGGATTTCGAGTCCGTATGTACCGTGATCGGCCAGGAGCTGCTGGCGGAGCGCGCGCCGACGACCTGAGCGCAGTGCGGGGCGTCATCCGGCTGTCGCATGCCGTGGGCATGCTGGTGGGGCAACCCGACCCCGCCCGGTGACCGAGCGGGATTTGCTGCGCCGCGTCAATGCGTTCGCGTTTTGATCGGTAGACTGCCCGGGCTGCAGCCACTGTGCAGCCCATCTCCCAGGGGAAAATCGTGATGTCGTTCCAATTCGAGCGCTCGCGCAAGGCGCGGGCCGATCGTCCTTTCGTTTCAATTTCCGCGAAGGCGGCCGGCGCTCTGCTGCTGCTTTCGCTCGCGGCACCGTCGTTCGCGCAGGTCTCGCTGACCACGCTCGACACGCCGTACACGCAGAATTTCGACGCGCTGCCGAACACGGGCACGACCAACGCCTGGACCAACAATGCCACGTTGGCGGGCTGGTACGCGCAGAAGACATCGGGCACCGTCGTCCTCATCGCCAGCGACGGGTCGTCGAACACGGGTGGCCTGTACAGCTTCGGTACCACGGCGGCGACCGAGCGCGCGCTGGGTTCGGTCGAATCGAGCGGCACCGGCACGATGTACTACGGCCTGCGCCTGGCGAACAACACGGGCTCGACGATCACCTCGCTCGACGTTTCCTACAACGGCGAGCAATGGCGTGACGGCAACGCGACGGCGCAGACGGTCGCGTTCTCCTACGCGACCGCGGCGAGCTTCACCGGTTCGCTGGCGGAGTTCCAGGCCGCCGGCACGAACGTGGCCGCGTTGAACTTCACCAGCCCGGTCAACACGGCCGGTGCCGTCGCCGTCAACGGAAACACGACGGGCCGCGTCAACGGCATCGCGACGACCATCACCGGGCTCAGCATTCCCGCCGGCACGGAAGTCATGCTGCGCTGGACCGATACGCGTCCCGCATCCGGTTCGGACCACGGCCTCGCCATCGATGATGTCTCGGTGACGCCGCACGCTGCCGTCTCGCAGCCGAACCTCAGCATCAACGACGTGTCGGTCACCGAAGGCGACGCCGGCACGACCACTGCGACGTTCACCGTGAGCCTGTCGCAGCCGGCCGGTGCGGGCGGCGTCACGTTCGACATCGCGACCGCCGACGGCACCGCGAGCGCGGGCAGCGACTACGTCGCGAACTCGTTGACCTCGCAGACGATCCCGGCCGGCAGCACGACCTATTCCTTCAACGTCACCGTCAACGGCGACGTGCTGCCCGAGGCCAACGAGACCTACTTCGTCAACGTGACCAACGTCACCGGCGCGGCCGTGACCGACGGCCAGGGCCTGGGCACGATCGTCGACAACGACGCGCCGCACCTGTCCATCGCCGACGTCTCGCACGCCGAAGGCAACGTGGGCACGACGAGCTACGCGTTCACCGTGTCGCTGACGCAACCGGCGGGCCCGGGTGGCGTCACGTTCGACATCGCGACCGCCGACGGCAGCGCGACCGCGCCGTCCGACTACACCGCGCAGTCGCTCACCGGCCAGACGATCCCGGCCGGCAGCACGAGCTACACGTTCACCGTGCTCGTCAACGGCGACACGACGAGCGAGCCGGACGAGGCGTTCAACGTCAACGTCAGCAACGTCGCCAACGCGACCGTCGACGACGCGCAGGCGGTCGGCACGATCGTCAACGACGACGTCAACAAGATCCACGACGTGCAGGGCAACGGCGCCGCGACGCCGATCCCGGGCGCGACCGTCACCGTCGAAGGCGTCGTCACCGCCGAATTCCTCGGCTCGGCCAAACTCAGCGGCTTCTTCCTGCAGGAAGAGGACGCCGATGCCGACGCCGACCCGAACACCTCGGAAGCGATCTTCGTGTTCTGCGGCTCGTGCACGGCGGGTTCGATCGCCGAAGGCCAGCGCGTGCGCGCGACCGGCGTGGTCAGCGAGTTCTTCAACATGACCGAGCTGACGCCGCCGTCGGCCGCGTCGGTCGTCGTCACCGACGCCGGCAACCACCTCGCCGAAGTCACGCCGGCGACGATCTCGCTGCCGGTCGTGGGCGACATCGACGCCTACTACGAGGCGCGCGAAGGCATGCTCGTCACCTTCGTCGACGCGCTCACGGTGTCCGAGTTCTTCGAACTGCCGCGCTACGGCCAGATCGAGCTGCTGCAGGGCGGCCGTTCGCGCACGTTCACCGAAGACAACGCGCCGAGCGTCGCCGGCCTCACCGCGCACCTCGACAACCTCGCGCGCCGTCGCGTCATCCTCGACGACGACAACAACGTGCAGAATTCCGTGCTCGCGCAGCCGAACGGCCAGCAGGCGATGTACTGGCCGCACCAGAACGGCGGCTTCGGCGTCGGCACGCAGGGCATCGACTACTTCCGCGGCGGCGACACGGTCTCTGGCCTCACCGGCGTGCTGCACTGGTCGTTCGCCGGCCTGACCGGCACCGACGCATGGCGCATCCGCCCGACGACGGCGCATCCGGTCGCGTTCACGCCGGTCAACACGCGCCCGGCGACGCCGCCGAACGTCGGCGGTTCGATCCGCGTGGTCGGCATGAACCTGCTCAACTACTTCACGACGATCGACACGACGTCGAGCTCGAGTTCGGGTCCGTGCGGTCCGGGCGGCACGCTCGACTGCCGCGGTGCGGACAGCGTCGCCGAGCTCAATCGCCAGCGCGAACGCGCGTCGATCGTGATCTGCACGCTCAACCCCGACATCGCATCGTTCATGGAGCTCGAGAACACCACGCCGAGCGACACGATCAACGACCTGCTCGGTGCGGTGAACACGCGCTGCGGCGGCGCGCATCCGTACGCGGCCGCGAGCACCGGCGGAACGCTCGGTACCGACGCGATCCGCGTGCAGATCGTCTACCGCACCGGCGTCGTCTCGCCGGTCGGTTCGCCGCTCGTCGACCTCGACTCGATCCACGACCGTCCGCCGACCGCGCAGACGTTCGACGTCATCGACGCGACCAATCCCGCGTTCGGCAAGCGCTTCACCGTCGTCGCGAATCACCTGAAGTCGAAGGGCAGCTGCCCCGGCAGCGGCGTCGACGCCGACCAGGGCGACGGCCAGGGCTGCTGGGCGTCCAAGCGCACGCAGCAGGCGACGCGCACGATGACGTGGCTCACCAACACCGTGATCCCGGCCGCGGGCGATCCGGACGTGCTGCTGCTCGGCGACTTCAACTCGTATGCGAGCGAGACACCGGTCACCACGCTCGAAGCCGGTGGCTATGCGGACATGGAAACCGTGCTGCACGGCACGAATGCGTACTCGTACCAGTTCGACGGCGAACTCGGCCATCTCGACTACGCGTTCGCCAACGCGAGCCTGCAGTCGCAGGTCACCGGCGCCGACGCCTGGCACATCAATGCCGACGAAGTGCCGTCGTTCGACTACAACGACGAGATCCGCGACACCGGCGAAGCGGCGCAGGAAGAGAAGCCCGACGGTTCCGCGCTGGTGCCGCCGCGCGTCGTGTTCGAGCCGGGCACGCCGTATCGCGCGTCCGACCATGATCCGGTCGTCGTCGGCCTGTTCGGCAGCACCGATCTCGCGATCACCGTGAGCGACTCGCCGGATCCGGTCACCGCGGGCAACAACCTCACCTACACCGTCACCGCGACCAACAACGGCCCGGCGGCGGCGCCGTCGGCGAGCTGGAGCGACACGCTGCCGGCAGGCACGAGCTTCGTTTCGCTGCCGGCCGTCGCAGGCTGGAGCTGCACGACGCCGGCGGTCGGCGCGACCGGCACGATCAACTGCAGCAACGCGTCGTTCGCGGTCGGCAATGCGGTCTTCACGCTGACCGTTTCGGTGTCGTCCGGCGTCGCCGGCGGTACCGTGCTCGGCAACACCGTGACGATCACCAGCAGCCTCAGTGACAGCGCGCCGGGCAACAACAGCGCGACCGCGACGACCACGGTCGCGGGTGCGCCGCAAGGCCACCTCACGATCTCGCCGACGAGTATTCCGTTCGGCAACCAGACGGTCGGCACGGCGAGTGCGGCGCAGACGGTCACGCTCGGCAACGACGGCACGGCGTCGCTGAACGTGACGGCGCTGACGCCCGCGGCCGCGCCGTTCGCGCGCGCCGGCGGTACCTGCGCGAACTCGCCGCCGATCACGATAGCGGTCGGTTCGAGCTGCACGCTGACCTACATGTTCGCGCCGACGTCCGCGGGCGCGGCCAACCAGTCGCTGACGGTGACCGCGAACGCGCCGGGTAGCGGCACGATCGCGCTGAGCGGCACGGGCGTGCCTGTCACGCACACGGTGACGCCGAGCGTCGGCACGCCGTCGGGCTCGATCAGCCCGAGCACGCCGCAGACGGTCAACGATGGTGCGACGACGGCGTTCACGCTGACGGCCGATGCGGGTTTCCACATCGACACGGTG
>Ga0068853_100003898_pt1 | contig 11435 bp, 8 predicted proteins | sample KBSCornC32_FD_65655 | JGI IMG/M metagenome (GOLD analysis project Ga0068853, IMG submission 65655) | Corn rhizosphere microbial communities from Kellogg Biological Station, Michigan, USA - KBS Corn C3-2 | ecosystem: Host-associated > Plants > Roots > Rhizosphere > Soil ... | reverse complement strand
ATCAACCTGCTGGGGCTGCGGATGAGCAGCCGGGTCCTGAATATTCTTACCTGTGTCAAGATCTTGCTGATCCTGTTGTTACTGCTCGCCGTCTTTGGCCGGCACCCTCTTCCGGATAGTCCGCCGGTGGTGGGAGGAGCGGCCGGCGTCCAGCTGCCATTCTGGAAGGCCCTGGGTTTTGCACTGGTGGCGGCTTCATTCAGCTATGGCGGCTATCAGCAGACGATCAATTTCGGCGGCGAGGTTCGCAACCCGGGGCGTACTATTCCCAGAGGTATCGCGTTTGGGATCGCGATCATTATTACGCTGTATCTGTCCATCAATGTCGTGTACGCGCAGGTCATTGGGTTCGAGCGGCTGAAGACGGCGAACTCCATTGCGGCCATACTGATGGAGCACCTGTTCGGGCCTACTGGGGATGCCATTCTGCGGGTGTTGATGTTCCTGTCGGTGATGGCCTATGTCAACGTTGCGCTGATGAGCAACCCGCGGGTGATGAGCGCGATGAGCACGGAGGGAATATTGCCCGCTGCGTTTCAGCGAAGGACGACGAAGCGTGACGTTATAGTATGGTCGCTTACGGGGTTTGCGGCGGTTATCATCATTACGCTGATATTCAGCAGTACGGTCGAAAAGATCATCAACTATTCCATTTTTCTGGATAGTATCGGCTTTGCAACGTCGGCCAGCACCGTGTTTATCATGCGGCGCCGTAAGACGGGGGAGGACAGGGATATCTATCGGATGAAATTATTTCCCGTGATGCCGCTGGTCTTTATATTGGCTTATGTTTGCGTGGCCACCAGTATTGCGATCAACGATCCCATGTCGGCCCTGTATGGGGTGCTTATATTCGCGGGTTGTTTTATACTTTATTTTGTGCTGAGAAAGGCCCGGGGGAACAAAGTTGCGGCGGGGTGAGGAAGGGTTGGATGGCCGTCAATTTGACAACTATGGATATTTCCTATATAATCAACGAATTAGGTGAGGACCGCCACCTCTATTTCAATGCGGTCGCGCCCCCAATCATCCAGACCAGTAATTTCAGGGTGGATTCGGTAGACGAGCTGAGGGATCTTTTTGCGGACGAATACAGCGGTTATCTGTATAGCCGTGGGCTCAATCCGACTGTGGACATCCTGCGAAAGAAGCTGGCCGCGCTGGACGGGGCGGAAGACTGTCTGGTTTTCAACAGCGGGGCATCGGCGATCTTTGCCTCCGTTCTCGCCAATGTCAAGTCCGGCGACCATATCGTTTCGGTAGACAGGCCATATACGTGGGCGCAGCGGATGTTCGATGTGATCCTTCCCCGGTTTGGCGTTACGACCACCTATATTGACGGGACGCGGATCGAAAATTTCGAGCGGGCGATCCTCCCCAATACGGCGCTGATCTACCTGGAATCCCCCAATTCCTGGGATTACAAGCTGCAGGACCTGCGGGCGGTGGCAGAACTGGCGCGGTCGGAGAGTATCGTCACGGTCATCGACAACAGTTATTGTACGCCCCTGTATCAGCGGCCTATTGAATATGGGATCGACATCGTCATGCAGACGGCGACAAAATACATTGGCGGTCATAGTGATACAGTTGGCGGCGTGCTCTGCGGCACCGGGGCGATGATGAAGAAGATCTTCGACAGCGAGCTGCTGAATGCCGGGATCGGCATCCAGCCTTTCAATGCCTGGCTGCTGATCCGGGGGCTGCGGACCATGCCTGCCCGAATGGAGCGGCTTACCGTCACTACCCGGAAAGTTGCCGACTATCTCAAATCAAATCCGCAGGTGGAAAGTATCCTGTTCCCTCTTGACGAAAGCTTTCCCCAGTACGAACTTGCACGTGCGCAGATGAAGGGCGCCTGCGGCCTGGTGAGTTTTTACGTACGTGCCAGGTCGAGAGATGAGATCGTCAGGTTCTGCGAGGGGCTGAAGCATATCATGATGGCCGTCAGCTGGGGTGGTCATGAGTCGCTGATACTGCCCAAATGCGCGTCATTGACAGCGGCCCAGTTTGACCAGGGCATAAAGGAGCACCGGATGCTGCGGTTATACACCGGTCTGGAAGATCCGGAATACCTTATCCAGGACCTGCAGCAGGCATTTGACGGGGTGTGGTGAGGGGGGCTGCAGCAGGTATTTGAGGGGGTATGGTGAGGGGGGCTGGCTGGGGAAGACCATTAGCGGGTATGGGAGATAGTGTGGTCTGGTAAAAATTGATTTAAATTTGTTTCCATGAGTATGAAAAAACTGCTGCTCTTATCCTTTTCTATACCCCTCCTGAACCTTACCATCCAAGCGCAGGACAAGTGGGATTTGCGTAAATGCGTCGAGTATGCGCTGGCGAACAATATTTCGATAAGGCAGGCGGATGTACAGGCCCGGCTTTCGAAGCTGACCCTCGATCAGAGCAGGCTGGCGCAGCTGCCCAATCTTTCGGTGGGAACCACGGCCGGTGTCAGCTCGGGGAATACCCAGAACCCCAACAACTATACGCTGAGCACTTCCACCTATTTCCTGAATAACTACCAGCTGCAGACCAATGTCAATGTGTTCAATTTCCTGAGTCTGCGGAAGACTATAGAAGCCAACCGCTATTCCTGGCAGGCGGCGCTGGCGAGTTCGGACAAGACGAAGAACGATCTTTCGCTGAATGTCGCCAATGCTTATCTGCAGGTGTTGCTGGCCAGAGAGCAAAGCGAAGCTGCTGCGCTGCAGCTGCATCTTTCGCAGAACCAGCTTGAGATAACCCGCAAGCAGGTGAATGCCGGGTCGCTGCCCGAACTGAATGCCGCTGAGCTGGAGGCGCAGGTGGCGCAGGACAGTTCGACCTATGTCGGCAGTCTTGGTAATATACAACAGGCGGTGCTGACGCTGAAGGCCTATATGGACCTCGATGCCGCGACTCCTTTTGAGGTATATGCGCCGCCGGTGGACGACATACCCATCGAGAAACTGGCCGACCTGCAGCCGGAGTCGGTCTATGCGCTGGCGTTGACCAACCAGCCGCTGCAGCGAATGGATGCGCTGACTATCGAGGCGAACCGTCGGATCGTCAGGGCCACGAGGGGCGCCATGTATCCGACCTTTTCTCTCAGCGGCAGTCTGGGCGCCAACTTCGTGTCCATCAACAAGGTCCCGCAGACGGGAGCGCTGCCCCACTACGATAGTTCCGCGGCCGTGCCGGGACTGAAAACCGGCGTGACGAACGAGCCGATACTACAGGACTACTACTCGATCGCTACAAAGGTCAAGCCCTATTTTTCGCAGCTGAACGGAACTTTCCAGCAATTCATCGGGCTCAATATCAATGTTCCGATCCTGAATGGCGGCCAGCTGCGTACCAATTACTACAAGTCCAGGCTCAACCTCCGCAATCAGGAGCTGCAGCGTGACCAGGACAATCTGACCCTCAAGCAGAATATCTACCAGGCCTATACGGCGGCCATCACGGCGCTGCAAAAGTTCGAGGCCAACAAGATCTCCGTGACGGCCACCCAAAAAAGCTACGACTACGCCCAGAAGAGGTATGGCGTAGGTATGCTGAATACCATCGATCTGCTGACGAACCAGAATAATTTTTTTAATGCCCGGATCAATTTGCTTTCTTCGCAGTACGACTATGTATTCAAGATGAAAGTTCTTGAATTCTACAAAGGGTTAGGGATAAAACTGACTAAAGAATAACCTATAACATGAAAAAGACACTGCTAATTATCATCATATCCGTTGTAGTCCTTGTCCTGATCCTCGTTGCGGTCAAGGGGTTCGGGAAGAAGGACGGGACAAAGGTCTCGTCGGAGAAGGTCATCAAACGGAATATCACCGAGATCGTCACGGCGAGCGGGAAGGTATATCCTGAGAAGGAAGTGAAAATCTCTCCCGATATTTCGGGGGAGGTCGTCGACCTTAAGGTGACGCAGGAGGGAGACAGTGTTCACAAGGGGCAGGAACTGGCAAGAATTTACGCCGACGTATATACGATGCAACGGGATCAGGCTGCGGCGCAGATGGGCCAGCAGGAGGCGCTGGTCTCGAATATGGCCGAACAACTGCCGGGTCTCAAGGTGTCCATGGAAACGGCTAAGAAGACCTATGACCGGCAGAAGCAGCTGCTGGACCAGAAAGTTATTTCCCTCGCCGAGTTCGAAACGGCCGAGAGTTCGTTCCGGACGGCTCAGGCCAACTATCTGGCTGCCCTGGAGACTGTGCGGGGAAACAAGGCAGGCGTAGCCAGCGCGAAGGCCAATCTGACGATTGCGGCCAAGAACCTGAGCCGCACCACTGTGGTTTCCCCTATCGACGGGGTGGTCTCGCTGCTGAGCATCAAAAAGGGCGAGAGGGTTGTCGGTAACTCCATGATGGCCGGTACAGAAATGATGCGGGTTGCGGACATGAGCAGGATCGAGACGATCGTGGACGTCGGGGAGAACGATATTCCCAAGGTGCATCTTGGGGACTCCGCGCTCATCACGGTAGACGCCTATAACAACCGTAAGTTCAGGGGAGTCGTGACGCAGATCGCCAGTAGTGTGACCACTGCGGCGGGCACTTCCACTACGACGGTCTCCACCAATGACGTTACCAACTACAAAGTACATATCCGGCTGTCTCCCGATGGCTACAAGGATCTGATAGATCCGGCACATCCCAAGAACTTTCCATTCCGTCCGGGTATGAGTGCGAGCGCGGATATCCAGACGAGGACCCACACAAATGTGCTGTCCTTGCCTATCAACGCCGTCGCCGTGCGGGAAAAGAATACGGACAATGCGGTACTGAGCAACAGCGACGATAACGCCGACAACAAGGGGGATGCGGCGCGACCTGTGATCACGGGGTCGGGTGATCTGGATGAGGTGGTCTTCCTTGTGCAGCCGGGGGATACTGTCCGAAAAGTTAAAGTTCGCACGGATATTCAGGATATCAACTACATTGAGGTCCTTGACGGCGTCAAGGAGGGGGATGAGGTGGTTACGGGGCCATATAGTGTGGTCAGCAAGACTATGAAGGGCGGCCAGCGGGTCAAGATCGTCCCGAAAGACAAATTGTTTGAGGCAAAGAAATAACTAAAATGATGCGTTTTGGTGTGATCGGCAGCGGCAGCTGGGCCACGGCTTTGGCCAAGGTCCTGACGGATAATAAAAATACGGTTAACTGGTGGGTGCGAAACGAGGCGGTGATCCGGCATATACGGGCGCGGCATCATAATCCGCAGTATCTTCCTTCTGTATATTTCGACACGAATCTTTTAGTTCTGAGCGACTCCGTTGCAGAGGTCGTTGCCGCCTCGGATTGTCTGGTGGTGGCTGTTCCTTCGGCCTATACCGCGGCTACGCTGGATGTCCTTGACCGGAAGGCGCTGGAGGGAAAACTGGTGCTGTCGGCCATAAAAGGGATATTGCCCGAGCAGAATCTGCTGCTCAATGACTATTTAGACCGGGAGTTTGCCTTTGACAAGGCGGGTTATTTTACCGTAATGGGGCCCTGTCATGCCGAGGAGGTGGCGGCGGAAAAGCTTTCATATCTGACTTTTTCGGGCCTGGATGAAACCATAGCCCGCGAGATAGCGTCTTATTTTACGACAGAATACCTGAACACGGTTACCAACCAGGACGTTTATGGGGTGCAGTTTGCGGCCATCCTGAAGAATATCTACGCGCTGGGCGCGGGCATTGCGCATGGGCTGGAGTATGGCGACAATTTTCTCAGCGTGCTCATTGCGAATTGTGCGGATGAAATGGCCGGTTTTCTGAGGAAGGTGGGTATCCGGCATATCGAGGTCGGGGTTCATTCGGATGAGGGTGCGGTTGCGCACAGGAAGAGCGCCAATTATGCGGCTTCGGTGTATCTGGGTGATCTGCTGGTGACCTGCTATTCGCTGTATAGCAGAAACAGGACCTTCGGGAATATGATCGGTAAGGGGTATTCTGTGAAGGCGGCACAGCTGGAGATGAACATGGTGGCGGAAGGGTATAACGCAAGCCGGTGTATGCATTTGATTAATAAAGAGATAGGTGCAGATATGCCGATTGCGGACGTGGTCTACCGGATATTGTGGGAAAATGTTAAAGCCGGTATCGGATTTAAACAAATTGAGCCGTATCTTGTCTAATATAGGAAGCGCCGGCCCTACGGCCGACGGTCAAAGGGAAAACCGGCGATTGGCCGGATAAACTGTAAAGACTATGCCACTCTCCTTTCAAAGTTTTGGACCCACGGCCATCATCGCAATGGTGGTCATCCTGTCGGTGGTGCAGGGGGTTAACTATTTGAGATCTTATCTGAGGTCTCACAGGCATCACTAATAAAAAAAAGTCCCGAAAATCTCCGGGACTGTATTTCTCCTGAAAATGACGAATGATCATAGCGCGGGGTGCCCCAAGTCGCAGGCGTAGGTAATTACCAGGTTGGCCCAGCTGTGACCACATATATGGCGGTTGTGTCAAGATGTTGTGGGTTCAAAAAACAGCTGGGAGGCGATACCATCGGCGAGCAGCTTGCCTTCGCGGGTCAGTTGGAAGCAATCGCCGACCCGTCGCATTGTGCCGGAGAGGATATAGGCGCCGGCGTTGTTCTTCAGCTCATTTGCGGCGGCGGCGCCAAAGCGGCGGATAATTTCGGGCAGGTTGCAGCCTTCGCTGGTTCGGAGCGAGATCATGATATATTCGTTGAGTTGCTGGACGGTTGTCAGGACTTCCAGTTCGGCGACGGCGGAACCTTCTGCTGCGATATATTTGGCGTTGTTGGCGATATTCCATTCCCGGGACCTGCCGTTGAAGGAATGGGCTGAGGGACCGAGGCCGAGGTAGGTCTTTCCCTGCCAGTAGGAGGAGTTGTGACGACTGCGTTTTCCCGGGAGGGCGAAATTGGATATCTCGTAGTGTTCGTAGCCGGCGGATGCCGTCCAGTCCATGAGTAAAAGGAACTGTCTGGCCTGGTCTTCGGGGCTGACGTCCTGCTTTTTCTGCTGGTGGATCAGCGTATCGAGGGCGGTGCGGGGCTCGACGGTGAGGGCGTAGCAGGAGAGGTGGGGTATGCCCAGTCCTATTGCGCGGTCGACATTGGCCTTCCAGTTGCTATCGGGGAGGGTAGGGCCTCCGTAGATGAGGTCGATGCTGATGTTGCCGAAGCCCTCATGCTGCGCCATTTCGATGCATCCGGCGGCCTGGGTGGCGTCGTGGGCGCGGTTCATCCAGCGGAGGTCTTCGTCAAAGAAGGACTGGATACCGATGCTTAGCCGGTTGATGCCCGCGTTTCGCCATTCCCTTAATTTTGCTGGGCTGATGTCGTCGGGATTTGCCTCGAGGGTTATCTCGGCGTCGGGTGCTACGGGGAAGAGGGTATGCAGGCGTTCGAGAATGGGGTTCAGCTCGTCTGCTTCCAGCAGTGAAGGCGTACCTCCACCGAAGTAGATGGTTTCGATGAGGTCTCCCCCGGTATAATCTTTCCGCAGCTGCATTTCCTTCAATAAAGCTGGGATAAAATCGTTCTTACGGTTCAAAGACGTGGAAAAGTGAAAATTACAGTAGTGACAGGCCTGCCTGCAGAAGGGAATATGAAGATAGATACCTGCCATTCTGCAAAATTACGGAGATGTCGCGGTACGGCGATGAGAAGATGCGGGCCTGCGCTGTTATGGATATTGCTGCTGGCTCCTGTGAGCAGTCGGGCACAGTATCCCCTTCATATCTTTTCCGTGGATAAAGACACCAGTTATCTTAAGAACAGGCTCGGGGTAGTCACTATGTTCAGGACGCGCGAGGCCTGTTCGGAATACCTTTACGAGCTGATCCCGCAGCTGCAGGGGAAGGGTTATCTGACCGCGTCCATCGACAGCATCACCATGGAGAATGCCTCGGCCTCGATCAGGCTTTATGTGGGGGGAGTCTATCGCTGGGCGAGTATCGATACCCGCCGTGCCGATCCGGCGCTGCTGGCGGCAGTCTCCTGGAATGACAAAACCTTTGCGCACCGGCTGCTGGACTATCGTCAGCTGCAGGCGCGGCAGCAGCAATTGCTCGACTATATGGAGAATAACGGGTATCCCTTTGCGAAAGTCAGCCTCGACAGCATCGTCCTGAAAGACAGTTCCGAGGTATCGGCCGTTCTGAAGATCGACAAGGGGCCGCTGTACAAGATCGACAGTATCCGGATCTATGGGACGGCCAGGATAACCAGCGAGTTTATGCAGCGGTATCTCAATATCCCGAATGGCAGCGTCTACCGGAAAGAGCGGCTGCAGGCCATTACAAAGAAGATAATGGAACTGCCCTATGTACAGGAGCAGGAGCCCTGGAATCTGACGATGCTGGCAGAGGGATCGGTGATCAACCTTTATCTCAGACCAAAAAAGAGCAGCCAGATCAATGCGCTTGTCGGCTTTCTCCCCAGCAGCGACCCGGTGTTGGGTAATAAGATACTGGTTACGGGTGAGGCGCAAGTCAACCTGAAGAATGCTTTTGGCAACGGGGAGACCATCGGTCTGAACTGGCAGCAGCTGCAGCAGAGTTCGCCCCGGCTGGACCTGTTGTTCCAGCAGCCCTATTTGTTTCAATCGCCTTTTGGTCTGAATGCTTCCTTTGACCTGTACAAGCAGGACTCCACCTATATCAACATCAATCTTTTGGTCGGGGCCCAGTATGCGCTGTCTTCAACGCAGAGCGGGTCGGTATTCCTGCAACAGTCCATTTCCAATCTGCTGCAGGTGGATACCCTGCAGATCATTGCTTCGCGTGCGTTGCCGCAGATAGCGGATGTCAGCGCGGTGAGCCTGGGGGTGACCTATGATTTCAACAATACGAATTACCGGTTTAATCCGAGGAAGGGCAACGAGTTCAGTTTCGTGGGTTCGGCGGGCACGAAGAAGGTAAAGGAGAATCCGCAGATCGCCAGGCTGAAGGACCCCAGTGATACGAGCTTTAACTATGCCTCCCTGTATGACACTGTGAAGCTAAATTCCTATGAGTTCCTGGTAAAACTGGCTGCTGCGCATTATTTCCCGCTGTCGAGGGCCTCGACGCTGAAACTGGGTGTAAATGGCGGGGTATTCAGCAGTCCCAATACTTTCCGGAACGAGCTTTTTCTTATTGGGGGTTACCGTCTGCTGCGCGGGTTTGACGAGCAGAGCATTCTTGCGTCGCAGTACGTGGTCGGGACCATCGAATACCGGTATCTGGTAGGATTGAATTCCTATCTTTTTAGTTTTTTGGATGCGGGCTGGGCGAAGAATGACGTGCCGGGGTATCATCTGGACAATAGTTTTCTGGGCACGGGGCTGGGGATGGCGTTCGAGACGAAGGCTGGGATATTCAATATATCCTATGCCCTGGGGAAAAGGAATGATACTAAATTTAATTTTCATGATGCGAAGATCCATCTTGGATATGTCAGCTTTTTTTAACGGATATATTTAATTTATTTTTGCGACAGGGGGAGCCACGGGCTCCCCGGCCGAAGGCCCATCATTAGCCGAGCACCGGGAATGGGTTATTTTTGGTCTAACCTGTTCCCGGTGCGTAACATAGTGTGGGTAAAATTTCCGCCGTTCTACTCTTTTTTTGTTTCTTCTTAATTGGTAAGCTGGAAGCCCAGACCGATTCGACCCCTCCGCCTGTGACCGTACTGAAGGTGATCGATACGGTGAAGCATGATTCGGTGCGGCATATGACGCACCGGGATTCGGTGAGAAGGGATTCGGTCAGGCGCGTGCGGCGCGCGCTGAAGGATTCGCTGGCGAGAATGGATTCGCTGGCGAGAATGGACTCGCTGGCGAGGGTTGATTCGTTAGCGCGGGTGGCTAAACCGGTGAAGCCTGCTGCGCCCAGGCCGGTGGTTGTGGTTCAGGAGGGGCCGCCCGCGATGGATTTCTGGAAGAAGGTGCTGGCGGGCAATCCGTATTTTCATTTCACCGGGACGCCGGTGGTCTTTGCTTTTCAGCTGCACCGGGCCAATTCGAAGGACAGTCTTTTTTATCTTATCGTCGGGATCCTCTTCTATTTTGCGCTGACCAGGGTGTTCTTCGAGAAATACTTCAACAATCTGATGACCCTGTTCTTCCGGGTCTCGCTGCGGCAGCAGCAGATAAGGGAGCAGGTATTGCAGACGCCGCTGCCCTCTCTGCTGCTGAATATCCTGTTCGTGATCTCCGGGGGGCTGTATGCCTGTTACCTGGTGCACTATTCGCGGATCGGGGCGGACGTCCCTTTCTGGGTGCTCTATTTGTATTGTATGTTGTTGCTGGGGGCCGTGTATCTGGTGAAGTTTATGGTCCTGAAATTTATCGGATGGGTATTTTCCGTGTCGCGGGCGACCGATATTTATATTTTTATCGTCTTTTTGGTGAATAAAATGTTGGGGATTTTTCTGCTTCCGTTCTTGATCATAATCACTTTTTCGGGCCAGACTGTGCGGGAAATATTTATAACGATCTCATTGGCAATGGTTTTTGTTTTATGGGCTTACCGGGTACTGGCGGCTTACCGGCCGGTGCGTAATGAAATAAAACTAACGCCGTTTTATTTTTTTCTGTACCTTTGCGCCTTCGAAATAGCACCCCTGCTATTGATTTACAAGGTGTTATTGACATATTTGGAAAAAGTGTATTAAATTTGCGAATCCTGAAGGGACACACATGATTAAAAACGGGGATAAAAAGAAGATTTTAATCACTCAACCCAGACCTGAAACAGATAAGTCGCCGTATTTCGAGCTTGCCAAGAAATATGACGTGGAATTGGCTTTTCATCCCTTTATCCGTCTGGAACCCATTGCTGCAAAGGATTTCCGCAAACAAAAGATAGACATCGCGCTGTTTACGGCTGTTATATTCACCAGCCGCAACGCCATCGATCATTTCTTCCGTATCTGTGAAGAGATGAAGGTCAGCGTTTCCCAGGACACCAAATATTTCTGTATCACCGAGGCGGTGGCATTATACCTGCAGAAGTTCATTCTCTACCGGAAGAGGAAAGTTTTTTATGGTGCGGACGGTCTTAACAAGAGTATGTTCGACGTCATCAACAAGCACAAGGAGAATGAGAAGTTCCTCTATCCCTGTTCGGAGAACCAGCAGGATAATGAGATCATCAACTGGCTGAAGCTGAACAACTGTGGTTTTGCAACTCCCTTCATGTACCGCACGATCAGCAATGACGTAAAGACTGTGCTGGATCAGAGCGAATACGATATCATCTGTTTTTTCACGCCCAGCGGCGTGAAGAGTCTCTTCGACAATTGCCCCAAGTTCAAGCAGAACGGCACCAAGATCGGCGCTTTTGGCAGCAATACTTCCCGTGCGGTCGAAGAGGCCGGTCTTACACTCGACATAAAGGCTCCCCTCCCCCAGGCGCCTTCGATGGTTTCTGCCCTGGAGAAGTATCTTGCGGTCACCGGAAAGAAGAAGTAGCCGGCGGCCGGCGGGTGATACGTGGTCCGTTG
>Ga0068853_100003896_pt1 | contig 11438 bp, 9 predicted proteins | sample KBSCornC32_FD_65655 | JGI IMG/M metagenome (GOLD analysis project Ga0068853, IMG submission 65655) | Corn rhizosphere microbial communities from Kellogg Biological Station, Michigan, USA - KBS Corn C3-2 | ecosystem: Host-associated > Plants > Roots > Rhizosphere > Soil ... | reverse complement strand
AGGCACGCTTCCTCGTTGAAGCAGGGAACGACGATCGACAGTTTCATGGCTGCGTTTTGTAGAGGATGCTCCCCGGTCCGCGCCAGACCGGCTTCATGTCCGCCACCGTTTGCGGATCATAGGGCGGCACGTCGATCAGCCAAACATAGTCGAAATCGTGGCGCGGCAGGTTCGCCAGGCTGTCGTCGATCATCCGATGGAGCGGGTCGACGCAGCGGTTCGGCCGGACCAGCTGCGACGGGTCCGCCGCGAAATAGCCGGCCGCGGTATATTTGAGGTCGAGCAGGTTGACGCCTTCGAGCAGCCATTGGTCGTTGGAGAATCCGTCGCGCCGCACGATCACCATGGCCCCCAGATGCCCGTTGCGCAGCATCGGCCAATATTCCTGACACGTCATTCCGACCAGGCTGATGACGCGAGCGCCTTGCGGCATCATGTTAATCGCTTCGAGCTTCGCCGACTGATCGTCCGCAGCCATCGCGAGGCTGACCGTATTGGCGACGGTGCGCGAGCCGAAGAATATGAGACCGAGCGCCGCCAGCACGTGCGCCGTCCTCCGGTCGGGCGCTCCACGGAAGCGGATCGCGAGCAGTGCAACTGCCATCAGATAAGGCACGAGCCGCATGTCGGCATAAGCCGAGCCGAACACGATCCGCGGAATGATCGCGAACGAGATCGCCAGCACGATGGCCGAGAAGGCGAGGTTGCGCGACAGCGTCAGCTTGCGGCTGAAGATCGCGTACAGGAACACCAGCACCGGCACGATCAGCGAACCGATGTCGAACCATTTCCAGCGGTCGCGGAGCGCCGAATAGATCCAGTGCCATTTGACCTTCCAGTCGAACCAGTCGACGGTCTGGCCGCCGTGCGTCTCGCTACGCCAGATCAGCATGACGAAGATCGGCAGCGCCATTACCGATGTGTGAAGCGCAGCCTCGAGCCCCGCCCGCCACCACGTCCGCCCACGGTCGTGAAGCCGCACCGCGTCGGCCGAAAAGCACATCAGGCCGAGCAATCCCCAGCCGTAGGTGTGACAGAAGAAGACGATGAGCGAGATCGGGACGAACAACCATCCGCGAAGCGTCGTCCGCTCGAGCCGGCCGAGCCGAAGCCACAAGCCGAAGGCGAGGAAGGCGAGCGCGACGGACAAGGTGAAGTTGACGAACCCGAACAGGAATGGGTAGCCGTAGATGAAGGGCAGCGCGAAATAGGCGGTCGGCGGGATTCGCCCGTGCACCTCATGCGCGACCCACATGAACCCCGCAGCCGTCGCCGGCGGGATCAGCATCACGATCAGCTTCACGGCGGGCTCGAGCCCAAGCAGCTTGCCGAACGGGACGATCAGGAGGTCAACGCCGAGGTTGCCGATCGCCGCCCAGTGATAATCGTAATAGCGCTGGAGGAAGGGCGAGTGGTCGAGCTCGACGCGATAACGGCCCATGTGGCCGAGCAGGTCGACCAGCGGCGGGATCGGCGGGTAGATCAAGGGGATCATCGTCGCCAGCATGACAACGAGCACGCACACCCTGGTTTCCCACCAGGGCCGCGCCGCGCCAGCCTCCTGAACCGCCGGAGCGGCTTCATCCCCTTTGGTCATACACCCGCAATCGCGCTTGTCCCGGCGCGTCCTAGCGGCACTCCTCCAATTGTCCATGAGCCGGGGCGCCAGATTACAAGCTATTAACCATCTTTGCCCTAGGGCTAATTCCACCATGGACACCGCTGCAGCATCGCCAGCACCGCTTGCCGGCACCCGCCTCAACTGGCGGATTACGCCGCTGCGGCTAGCCCTTGTCCTGACCGTGGCCGCACTCGCAGTGCGGCTGATCGGGATCTCCATGCGCCCGCTGTGGCTCGACGAGGCGTATAGCGCCTGGTTCTCGGCGCAGAGCTGGCACGATCTGTGGACCGTGGTCCCGACCTACGAGACCCACCCGCCCTTCTATTATTCGCTGCTTAAAGCGTGGCGCGCCTTGTTCGGCGGTAGCGCCGTCGCCCTGCGGCTGCCGTCGGCGCTGCTTGGCATGGCGGCCGTTCCCGTCGTCATGCTTGCGGCGCGCGAGCTGGAGCGGCTGCGGCCGACGGGGCGCCCATTGCTTCTGATGGGTCTTGCCGGCTTCCTCGCCGGATTCGGCCCGACGCTCGTCGAGCACGGGCAGGAGGCTCGGCCCTACGCACCGATGGCCTTCGCCTACGCGCTGGCGATGCTCGGCCTGCTTCGCCTGTTCGCCGACTTTCGCGACGGCGGTTCGGGTTCGCCCCGTAGCTGGATCATCCTCGTCGCTGGCGCGGAGCTGACTTTGTGGAGTCACGCGCTCGGCGCGATCTACGCTGCCTGCCTCGCCTTCGCCTTGCTGCCGGCCTGGCTCAAGGATGCGCCACGCAAGCGCATTGCGCGGGGCCTCCTCGCGGCAGCGGCGATCGTGCTGCTTTACCTCCCCTGCCTGTGGCTGATCGCCGGAAGGACCCGCGACTGGGGCACCGGCTGGCTGGCGTGGAAGCCGGAGATGCTGCTGACTTTGCTCAGCCTGTACGGCGTTCCGGTCGAGGTGCTGACCATCGGGTCGGCGGTCGCCGCGCTGATCCTGTTCCTCTGCGCCAAGCGCGCCATCGGCGAGGCCTTCGTTGAGCGCGGCTGGACCGCCAATCGCGCGCTCCTCGTCCTGTGGTGGGGTCCGCCGCTCGCTACGGCGCTCATCTCGGCGCTGTTCGTGCCACTGTTCCTGCCGCGCACGCTGACGGCGACCCTGGTGCCCTGCTATCTCACGATGAGCGCTGCGCTGGCGCGGACGCAGGCTCGCAAGGAGCGCGTCATTCTCGCCGCCGCGCTCGCCGTGACCCTGGTGCCGAGCACGATTGCCATGGCCCTTCGCCCGGCGACCGAGCAATGGGACCAGGTCGACTCCTATCTTCAGAAGAACGTCCGCCCGGGCGACGCCGTCTGGCTCTATCCCAACGATAGCGCCCTGCCGCTCCGCGCTGCGGGGCCGGCATCGACCTATCCGCGCCACGGCGTTCCCGCCGACTATCCTGCCCTTGCCGCTCCCGGTCCTCGCCGCGCGGGCTCGCCCGCCGTTCCGTCGATGACGAGCGAAGCGATGGAGCAACTCGTCCGTTCGCCGGAAGCCGCCGGCGTCGGCACGATTTGGGTCGTCACCTGCCAGGCCCAGTTCTTCGATCCGAAGGGCGAGCTCGCCCGGGCCTTGTCCACGGTGAGGCGGTCCGGTCGACGACAGAAATGGGGTTATCTCAGCGTGCAGCCCTTCTACCGCCGTTGATCGTTTCGCTTCCGTTCAATCGCCAGCAAGCTTGGTTGATTTAGCTGCTCCTCAATTTTGGGAGAGGAGAGCACCATGATGAAGCTGTTGATCGGCGGCGCCATTGCCGCTCTGGCGATTGCAGTCACACCGGCCGTCGCGCAAACCGCCCCGCCTCTGCCCCCCGGCGTTGCGCAGGGAACCGCGCCCGTCGCTCCGATGCCGCCCTTGCCGCCCGCTCCGCAGATGCGCGAGCGCATGCACATGAGGGTCATGTCCGATCGGGTGATGACCCGGGACGAAGTCGTTCGCCACGTCCGCGAGATGTTTGCACGGTTCGATACGAACAAGGACGGCTATGTGACGCGCGAGGAGATCGAAGCCTCGCATGCGAGGTTCGCCGGCATGGGCGCCGAAATGCACAAGAGGATGGAGGAACATGGGCCGATGATGGGCGACCGCGGTGCGATGTTCGACCGGCTCGACACCAATCATGACGGCATGATCAGCCGCCAGGAGTTCATGGCTGCGACACCTCAGATGCGCGAGCGCCGGGTCATGATCATGCACGGAAGCATGCCCGAAATGGACGGCATGGAGCGGATGCACATGCATATGGAGGGCATGGGCATGCACGGCGTGCACGGGATGGGCATGGGCGGCCACCTGTTCGAAATGGCCGACGCGAATCATGACGGGCGCGTGTCGCTTCAGGAAGCGCAATCCGCCGCGCTCCAGCATTTCAATCGCGCCGACCTCAACCATGACGGGAAGCTAACGCCCGACGAAATGCGCCAGGCGCACGAGCAAATGCGGCGCGAGCATCGGCCGAGCTAGGCTCTCCCGGCGAACGGCAGTTGCAATCGGCTGCAGACTGCCTCTACCACTTGCGTGCTCGGTAATGTCCTTCTGGAGGTTATCGGAAATGAAGTTGTACGTATCCGGCGGCGTCGTTCTCGCCGCCTTGTTCACCGCCTCGCCCGCAATTTCCCAAACCGCATCGTCCGCTTCCTTGACGTCCCCGACGGCGCATGCGCGCCACAGCTTTTTCACGTCAAACCAGAACCGGTCCGAGATCGGTGCACGCGTCGAGCAGATGTTCAAGAAGCTCGACCTCAACCATGACGGGTTCATCACCAAGGACGAGATCGCGACCACCCGAGCGCAGTTCGACGAGCGAAGTGCAAAAAGCGCACCGAAGCGCGCGGCGAAGATGTTCGACCGGCTCGACACCAATCAAGACGGGCAGGTCACTCAGGCCGAGGTCGAGGTCGCGCATACTGCCCGGCTAGCTGCAAAGGGCAGGAAACCGGCAAGCCGCCGCCCCGCGTCATCGTCGCTGTTCGCCCACGCCGATGCCAACAAAGACGGCGTCGTCACGCGCGCCGAATTCGAGGCCGCGGCCGCTGCCGGAAAGATCAAGGTCCGGCACGGCAGCATGCGTGGAAGCGCGCTGGTACGAATGTTCGATCTTGCCGACATGGACAAGGACGGGCGCGTGTCGCTGAAGGAAGCGGAAGCGGCGGCACTTCAGCAGTTCGACGCCGCCGACCTAAATCATGATGGCGTGCTCACGCCCGACGAGCGTCGCCAGGCAAGCAAGGCCCAACGCGCGAAGAACCGCGCCGCCTGAGCCCTAGGCCGGCTCCAGGCTCTGCTTGCGGCCGGCGCTGCGCGGCTTTTTCTCCGCCGGCGCCGGCTCGCTCGCGATCTTGCGGTAGCGCGCTTCGGCCTCCGCGATGTAGTCGCGCGTGATTGGAAGCGCCGTACGCTCACGCACATACTGCACCTGGTAATTGCAGGCCGCGCCGTTCTCGAACATCACGATTCCGCCGGCCAGGTAGAATTCCCACATGCGGAAGAAGCGCTCGTCATACATCGCGATGATTCTTTCGCGCGCCGCGGTGGCGCGCTTCAGCCAATGCTCGAGCGTGTAGGCATAGTGGAGCCGCAGGTTCTCGATGTCACTGGCGATCAGCCGAACCTTCTGGCTCGAAGTCACCATCTCGCTCAGCGCGGGCAGGTGATAGCCCGGGAAGATCCATTTGTCGGTGAACGGGTCGGGCGCGGTCGACGGTTCCCCGAGCTTGCCGATCGTGTGCAGCAGCATCACCCCGTCGGTCTTGAGAAGCTCGCGGCACTTGGCGAAGAACTCGTCATAGCGGCGCGCGCCGACATGTTCGAACATGCCGACCGACACGATGCGGTCGAACTTCTCGTCCAGCAGCCGATAGTCCTTAAGCTCGAACCTGACGTGATCGGAAACGCCCGCGGCCTCCGCGCGCGCCCGAGCGATCTTGAGCTGATGTTCGGATAAGGTGACACCGAGCACGTCGACGCCGGCGACCTTGTGCAGGAACAAAGCCATGCCGCCCCAGCCGCAGCCGATGTCGAGCACGCGCATGCCCGGCTCGAGCGCGAGCTTGGCCGCGATATGCGCCTTCTTGTCGAGCTGCGCTTGCTCGAGCGTCTCATGCGCGGGATCGGTCCAATAGGCGCAGCTGTACTGCTTGTCCTCGTCGAGAAAGAGTTCGTACAGCTCGTCGCTGAGATCGTAGTGATGCGCGACATTCTTGCGCGCGCGCTTCAGATTGTTGGGAAGCAGCAGGCGTTTGAGCGTCCGCGTCGCCTTGCCCTTCGACAACGCCCTGCGACCTTCGCCCCAATCCTCCCAGCGGTTAGCCCCGACGATCAGCCGCAGAAGGTCGAGGACCGTCCCGTCCTCGATGATGATCCGCCCGTCCATATAGGCCTCGCCGAAGCCGAGCCTCGGGTTGCGGATAATGTCGAATGCGACCTTGCGGTCGGTGAAGCGAACGGTGAGGTGCTTGTCCCCGCCCGGGCCGTACGTCTCCGGTTTCTTGCCGGGCAGCTTTAGCGTGATGCTGCCTTTGGCCAGCAATTTATCGACGAGCCTGCCGATCAGCGACATGTCCTTACTCCTTACGCGGCGACCCTCGCGTTCCTCCGCTTTCGCTCTGCTGCAGTCTTGAGCTGGCCGCAAGCCGCGTCGATGTCGCGGCCTCGAGGCGTGCGCACCGGCGCCGAGATTCCGGCTTCGAAGACGATGTTGCTGAACTTGGCGATGCGCTCGTCATCGGAGCATTCGTACGGCGCTCCAGGCCATGGATTGAAGGGGATCAGGTTCACCTTCGCCGGAAGCCGGTACTTGCGGATGAGCCGCACCAGCTCGCGCGCATGCTCGTCGCTGTCGTTCTTGTCCTTGAGCATCACATATTCGAACGTAATCCGCCGGGCATTGTTCGCGCCCGGGTAAGCCGCGCACGCCTCGAGCAGCTGCTCGATCCCGTACTTGCGGTTCAAGGGCACGATCTCGTCGCGGATTTCCTTGGTTACCGCGTGGAGGCTGACGGCGAGGTTGACGCCGATCTCCGCGCCCGCGCGCGCCATCATCGGAACCACCCCGCTGGTCGAAAGCGTGATGCGCCGCCGGGACAGGCCGAGCCCGTCGCCGTCCATCACGATCTTCAGCGCGTCGCGGACATTGTCGAAATTGTAGAGCGGCTCGCCCATGCCCATCATCACGATATTGGTGAGCATCCGCCCTTCCGGTTGCGAGGGCCATTCGCCGAGCGCGTCGCGGGCGAGCATCACCTGGCCGACGATCTCCGCCGGGTCGAGATTGCGCACCAGCATCATCGTCCCGGTGTGGCAGAAGCGGCAGTTGAGCGTGCAGCCGATCTGGCTCGATACGCACAAAGTCCCGCGGTCCGCGTCGGGGATGAACACCATCTCGAAATCGTGGCCGTCGTGCGTCTTCAGCAGCCACTTGCGCGTGCCGTCGGACGAGACCTGCGCCTCGACCACTTCGGGCCGCGAGATCACGAAGCGCTCGGCGAACCAGCCGCGCTGCGCCTTGGCGACGTCGCTCATCTGCGCAAAGTCCGTGACCCCGCGGTTGTAGATCCAGTGCCACAGCTGCTTGGAGCGGAGCTTCGCCTGCTTCGGCTCCAGCCCCGCCGCCTCGAGCTCGGCGCGGATCTGCTCCTTGCTCAGGCCCACAAGCTCGACCCGTCCGTCGGCACGCTTCGCGGCCGCGCGCGGCACCGGCACGGCATCTTGGCGGCCCGGAATGGGCATGAGGGTCGTATCGGCGCTCATTGGAAGGCTCTTATCTAGGGATTATCAACGGATTTTGCCAGCGCTGCGAAGCGCGCAGCGCGCCGCCGCCGCGTCGATCGCGGTAGGTGCTCCGTCGAGCAGATAGGGGTCGGAGAAGCGCACGCCCAAGCCGTCGCGGCTCTCGACCTGCATCCAGCCGCCATTCCGAACGGCCGCGATGATTGCCTGTGATTGCATCGGCCCCCGGCTCCACGCCCAGCCATCGCGGGTCACCAGCAGGAACGGCTGGTCGCCGACCTTCAGCATCACCGTCGCATCACCGCGCGGCATCCGGCTCAAGCGCGCGTGGAACTCGCCCCAGCGGTTGTGGTCCGGCGTGAAGCTGAAGCCGGCGACCGGCTGGACCTTGTCCCTGGGCAGCACCTTCTGCGACCGCGACAAGGCCTCGCAAACCGAGCCGCGGTCGATCGCCGCCCACGCGCCGCCGGCAAAAACGACGTCTCCGCGTGCCGATACCGGCGCCGTTGTGAGCAGAAGCAACAGGAGGGCCGCGAGCTTCATTGCGGTGACGCTAATCCGCCGCCGCGCGGAGCGCCACTGCCGCGAGAAACATCCGAAACGACAACTTAACCAACCAATCTTGTTGTTTAACTATAGTTATGCAATTCGTGGATCGCTCGGTTCGTTGATTCTTCGCGTTGGGAGGCGCCTGTGATCCGAGCAATTCTACTTCAGCAGCGCCCGACGCTCTAAGCAAACCTGGCCTCCGCCATGGCTGCGGCCTCATTCCTCAGCCGCCTCGCGGCCGAGCTCGCCCTGTTCGCGGGTGCGGGCTTCCTGTTGTTCGCGGTGAACGACCTCGCCGTCGACATCATCTATTTCGCACGTCGCATCTGGCGGTCCCTGACGGTCTACAGCCGACACCAGCGCGCCTATGCGAGCTATTATGTCTTCAACAAGGATCCGGGATTCATCGCGGTGCTCGTTCCGGCGTGGGACGAGGCACCGGTCATCGCGGCGATGCTCAAGGCGACACTGGCACGTCTCGACTACGACGATTACCGGCTCTTCGTCGGCTATTACCGCAACGATCCGGCAACCGCGGCGGCGATCGCGAGCGTTCGCGATGAGCACGTCCAGGCCGTCGAAGTCGACGCCGACGGGCCGACGACCAAGGCCGACTGCCTCAACCATCTCTACGACGCGCTGATCGAATATGAGAACGGGACCGACCGCGCCGCCAAGGCGGTCGTGCTTCACGACGCCGAGGACGTCGTCCATCGCTACGAGCTGCGGGTCTTCGACGGGCTGATCGACCGAGCGGCGGTGATCCAGCTTCCGGTGCTTCCGCTGATCGATCCGAACTCCAGGTGGATCTCCGGCCATTATTGCGACGAGTTCGCCGAGGCGCACGTCAAGGAGCTCGTGGTTCGCGAAGCCGTCGGGGCGGCGATCCCGCTTGCCGGAGTCGGCTGCGCGATCGCGCGCAAGCCCTTGGCGCAGCTTGCCGCCCTGGAGGATGGCAAGCCGTTCGCGTCCGGAAGCATGACCGAGGACTATGAAGTCGGCCTCAGGATCGGAGCGCTCGGCCTCAAGACGATGTTCGTTCGGATTCCCGCAGGTCCCGGCGAGCCGGGGGTCGTCGCAAGCCGCGGCCATTTCCCGTCGACGCTCGGCGCCGCGGTCCGGCAGAAAGCGCGCTGGCTCGGCGGGATCGCGCTGTCGGGCTGGGATCGCCTCGGGTGGAGCGGCGGTATCGGCGAGCGCTGGATGCGAATGCGGGACCGCCGCGGCCCGCTGGCCGCGCTGCTGTTACTCGCGGCCTATGCGGCGGCGCTGCTTTGGTCGCAGATATGGCTGGCGCAAGCGCTCGGTGCGCCGATCCAGGCGCAAGTCAACCCGGCCATCGTCACGCTGCTGACGATCAACGGGTGGCTGCTCGCCTGGCGCGTGCTGATGCGCGCGGGCTTCACTGCCTCGGCCTACGGCTGGCGCGAAGGCCTGCTCTCGATCCCCCGGCTCGTCGTCGGCAACGTCATCGCGATGCTTGCCGCCGCGCGCGCGGTCTCGCTGCACATCGCCGGCGGCGCGACGCGGTGGGACAAGACGCGCCACATTTTCCCGGCGGAGCTGCCGCAGTGAGGCCGTCTCTGCGCTTCCTCGCCGTTGCGATCGTCGGCTGGGCAGGCTTCCGGGCCGCCACTCTCGGTGTTCTGCCCGGCGCCGAGCTGTTCCAGATCGAGCGCAGCGAGGCGAAAACGCCGCCGATCGTGCCGACCGAGTTTCCGCCGATCGAGCCGGTGGAACCGGCGACGGCAACCGCTGCCCCCCAGGTTCCCAGCCAATATCCGATCGCAGGGTATGCACAGCCGCCCGTTCGACCGGTCATGGTGCCCGTCTATTACGCGGCGCAGGTCTCGGCGCCGCGGCAGGCCCCCCCGGTGTCCTCGGCAAACCTGATGCCCACGCCGCGCCCGCTGTTCTTCCCGTCACGGCCGGAGCTGGAGGAATGGCCGCTCACGCGCCTCGCCTCCGTGTCGATGCCGCAGCGCTCCTCTTCGCCGATACCTCGAGACAGCGCGCCGCCGCCGAATGCGGTGCCGCCGCTCAAAGGGAGGCTCGATCGCTGGCAGCTCACGACCTGGGCGCTGCTGCGCAGTCAGCAGACGGGCATTGCCGCCTCCCGATCGCTCGCGACCGCAGGACAGCTCGGCGCCAGCCAGGCGGGTGCTCGCCTCATCTACAATCTGACGAGGCAGATCGCCTTTTCCGCGCGCACCAGTTCCGAGGTCGGGCGCCGCGGCGGCGAGGTCGCGGCGGGCGTTCGCGTGCAACCGCTTGCCCACGTGCCGATCTGGGTGACAGCCGAGCGGCGGCAGGCGATCGGCCGCTACGGCGGCGGGCGCAGCACCTTCGCCCTGTTCGCCGAAAGCGGGATCTACGGACTGCCGCTGCCGTGGCGCTTCAGCCTCGATTCCTATTTGCAGGGAGGAATCGTCGGCGCTCGCAGCCGCGACCTGTTCGTCGACGGCGGGCTCGCCGTGACTCGCCCGGTCTTCAGCCGCTTCTCTGCAGGCTTCGGCATCTGGGGCGGCGCGCAACCGGGCCTCTATCGCGTCGATGCGGGCCCCAGAGTCACCATGCGCGTCCGGAAGAACCTCAAGGTCCACCTCGACTGGCGCCAGCGCCTCCGCGGCAACGCGCGCCCCGGCTCGGGACCGGCGGTGACCCTCTCGGGCGACTTTTAGTTTCACGCGGAGACGTTGTCGCGGACTCGTGCTTGGCCCTAGCCGCCGTTTGCGGTTAGTCGTTGCGGCCGATGGACATCTACCTCCCGATCGCCGGCCAGTCGGTCAACGCGGCGTTCATCGTCGTGCTCGGCTTCCTGGTCGGCGTGCTCTCGGGAATGTTCGGGGTGGGCGGCGGCTTCCTGACCACGCCGCTTCTGATCTTCTACGGAATCCCCCCGACGGTCGCCGTGGCCTCCGCGGCGACGCAGATCACCGGCGCCAGCGTCTCGGGCGTGATGGTTCACATGCGCCGCGGCGGGGTGGACCTGAAGATGGGCACGGTCATGATCGTCGGCGGGCTGTTCGGGTCGCTCGTCGGCGCGGCGATCTTCCGGCTGCTCCAATCGACCGGCCAGATCGATGTCGCGATCGGCATCCTTTACGTGCTGATCCTCGGGTGGATCGGCTTCGTGATGCTGAAGGACAGCCTGAAGTCGCTCGGCTACATCAGCACGCCCGAGACCGACAAGCCGCGTCCGCGCCACAACCGCTGGGTCGCCTCGCTCCCCTTCCGCTGGCGCTTCCACGGGTCCGGCCTGTACATCTCCCCGGTGGCGCCGCTGGCGCTCGGCTTCCTCGCCGGCTCGCTCACCGTCTTGCTCGGCATCGGTGGCGGCTTCATCCTCGTCCCGGCGATGATCTATTTGCTCGGAATGCCGGCGCGCGTGGTGATCGGTACCAGCCTCTACATGGTGCTGGCGGTGAGCGCGGCAACGACTATGGTGCATTCGCTGACCACTCGGGCGGTCGACATCGTGCTTGCCGGCCTGCTGCTCGTCGGCGGCGTGATCGGCGCCCAGTACGGCGC
>Ga0068853_100003894_pt1 | contig 11440 bp, 8 predicted proteins | sample KBSCornC32_FD_65655 | JGI IMG/M metagenome (GOLD analysis project Ga0068853, IMG submission 65655) | Corn rhizosphere microbial communities from Kellogg Biological Station, Michigan, USA - KBS Corn C3-2 | ecosystem: Host-associated > Plants > Roots > Rhizosphere > Soil ... | reverse complement strand
AATGCTGCGGCGCTAGTCCAGCGTGGGGGGCATCCGGCGCGGGGGGCCGCGGACGGCCCCCCACGAGCCCCCCCTCGGATCCTGGGGAGGTGGGCCGGCGCGGCGGAGCCGCGCCTCCCGTCGACAAACCCGCTCGCAGGCTCGCTCTGGCGCTTCGGCGAAAAGGGGGTGGTCCCTGGTCCCGGGAGCCGTCCCCGGACTCGGGCTGACCCGGTGCGTGCCGCGCGGATTGAAGCAGAACTGTTGCACGACATCGCCACGGATCCGTCGCAGGATCGACACCGTGCCGACACGGAATCGTTGACGGCGCGATCGCCCTCCCGGCAGGGGCGAATGGTGAGGCAAAGCGGGACAAGGTAGAAATGTTGGAACTCCAAAATATTGTGGACGGGTCCTCGCGTCCCTTCGTGTGGTGGGGCGCCCTGTGCGCGGTCAGCTTGGTGAACGCGCTCGCGTGGTCGGTCGCGGCTTCGCGGTTGCGACGGGGGTCTTCGAGCGACCCCGACCACTACGCGCTCCGTCGCTGGCAGCTCGGGCTGTCGGCTGTCTTCGTGCTGGTGTGTGCGTTCCGGTCGGTGTTCCCTCGCGCCGATGTCCAGCGGATCTGCCTCCACGACTCGTGGCTCTCCAGCGTGGCCGTCGGGCGCTCGCTGGCCACCATCGCCGAGCTCTGCTTCATCGGCCAGTGGGCGATCCTGCTGGGCGAGATGGGTCGCAGCACGGGGACGCGGATGGCCATCGTGGTGAGCCGCCTGCTGGTGCCCCTGATCGTCGTCGCCGAGGGCTGCTCCTGGTACGCGGTCCTCACGACCTCGTACATCGGGAACACGTTCGAGGAGTCGATCTGGGCGCTCTCGGCGGCGCTCGGGACGGCCGCCGGTGTGGCGATGTGGCCGCGCCTCGAGAAGCGCCACCGCCCGATGCTGGGCGCGGCGATCGTGTTCGGCCTGGCCTATGTGGCGTTCATGGCCACCGTCGACGTTCCCATGTACGTGTCGCGGTGGGTGGCCGACCAGGCGAGCGGGCGGCAATACCTGACCCTGGCCGAGGGCCTGCGTGACGTCTCGGCGCGCTGGGTGGTGACCAGCGCCTGGACCGAATGGCGCACCGAGATCCCGTGGATGACGCTGTACTTCAGCGTGGTCGTGTGGGTCAGCATCGCGCTGATGCACGCCCCGCGCTTCGCGGCGCAGGCCCAGCAGCGCCGGCGCCTCGATCAACGTCGCGCCTGAAGGGCGCACCGCTCACGGGATCGGCGCGCCGTCTATCACCCGGCCGGCCGCAGGGCCTTCGGCTCATGCGGCGTGTCGAGGCCACTCTCGATCAGCGCGGCGAGCTGCTGGTCGTCGAGGCCGGCCGCCACCTCGCTGCCCTCGAGCACGCCGGCCGCCAGCGTCCGCTTGGCGGCATGCAGCTCGAGCACCGCCTCCTCGACGGTCTCGCGCGCCACCAGACGGATGGCGGTGACCGGCTTGGCCTGCCCGATGCGGTGGGCGCGGGCCGTCGCCTGATCTTCGACGGCGGGGTTCCACCAGGGATCCATGTGAATGACGGTGTCGGCGGCCGTCAGGTTCAGGCCGAAGCCGCCGGCCTTGAGCGAGATCAGGAACACGTCGGCCTCTCCGGCCTGGAAGGCGGCGATGCGCCGCTCGCGCGCGTCGGCGGGCGTGGTCCCGTCGAGGACCAGGACGCGGTGCCCTTGCTGGACGAGGCGCGGGGCCAGCAGCTCGAGCAAGCTGCGGAACTGGCTGAACACCAGAACCTTGTGCCCGCCCTCGCGCAGCTCGCCAAGCAGCTCGAGCAGGTAGGCGGTCTTCGAGGAGCCAGCCGCGCTGTCGGGGTAGACGAGGCGCGGGTGGCAGCAGAGCTGGCGGAGCCGGGTGAGCGAGGCCAGCAGCACGAAGCGCATGTTGCTGGCGTCGCGCTCGGCGTTCGTCCTGGCCTTGGCGCGGGCGAGATCCTCGAGCGTGGCGCGCCGAAGCTCCTCGTAAAGCGCACGCTCGTCGGCGGACAGGCGGATCGAGCGGACCACCTCCGTCCGATCGGGCAGGTCACGGGCCACCTCGTTCTTTGTCCGGCGCAGGACGAACGGTCTCAGCAACGCGGCCAGCGCCTGGCGGCGCCCGTCGTCGCCGAACTTCTCGATGGGGACGGCGTAGCGCGCGCGGAACTGCTCCCAGCTACCGAGGAGCCCGGGCGAGGTGACCCGCAGGATGCTCCAGAGCTCCGAGAGCCGGTTCTCGATGGGCGTCCCCGTCAGCGCGAGCCGCCACTCGGCGCTCAGGTCGCGCAGCGCCCGCGCTCGATCGGTGGTGGCGTTCTTGACCGCCTGGGCCTCGTCCACGATCAAGGTCGCGAAGCGGTGCCGCGCCAGCGTCTCCGCCTCCAGCGTGGCGATGGCGTAGCTCGTCACCCACAGCTCGCCTGCCGCGGGGATCCGCGCGCCGGACCCGAGCGCCGCGCGGGCCGCGGGGCCGCGCAGATCGCACACCGTCAGCTCGGGCGCGAAGCGTGCCGTCTCGGCCAGCCAGTTCGGCACCACGGAGGTGGGCGCCACGACCAGCGCCGGGCCGAGCGAGGCGCGGTGGCACAGCACCGCCAGCGTCTGCACGGTCTTGCCCAGACCCATCTCGTCGGCCAGGATGGCGCCGGCTCCCCAGTGGGCCAGCCGGCACAGCCACCGCACGCCGGCGTGCTGGTACGGGCGGAGCGTCGCGGCCATGGCGGGCGCGAGCCGCGGCTCGGCGGCCTCGCTCTCCTTCATGCGCTCGCGCAGCGCGCGGAAGGACGCGCTCGCCTCGACCTGGGCCTGGCGCTCGACCAGCCCCATCAACGCGTCGGTGCCGACCGCCGCGATCTGCAGCGCGCCGCGATGCTCGAACAGGACGCCCTCTGCGCGCGCCAGCGCCGCGCGCAGCGAGTCCTCGATGCGGACGAACCCACGTCCGCCCACCTTGACGAACCGGCGGCCGTCCCGGATGGCGGCGAAGAGCTGCGCGAGAGGAACGGTCGCCTCGTCACCGGCGCCGCCGGGGATCTCGGCGCCACCGTCGACGCCGAACCAGTCGCGCTTGTCGGCCACCTGCAGCCGCAGATCGCCGCGGCCCACGCGGCCCAGCGAGACGAGCCGCGCGTCGTCGGCCCACTCCACCACCACCGCGTCGCCCAGCTCTCGCAGCGCCGCGACCACGTGCAGCGCAGGATCGCCCTCGGCCACGCGCCACGACCAGGCCTCGGTCTCCACCGCGGACGCCAGCTCGAGCCGTTCGGCCATGGCGAGGGCGGCCTGCCGCTCGGCCGAGGGATCGCGGCGCGCGCCGTGGCGCTCGCGCCCCTGACCTTCCAGCACCAGGGTCGGTCCTTCAGCGGGCGCGAAGACCGGCCCCTGCTGGACCGGGCGGACCGCGATCTTGACGTGGAGCGCGCCCGAGCCCAGCAGCTCGAGCCGTACCAGCGGCCTTCCGTCGGCGGGGGCGATCGTGCGCGTCCACTGCGACGGGAACTCGATGTCCAGGGCCTCTTGCAGGCCCTCCAGCCGGGTGGCCAGGGCGTCGTGAGCCTCGGCGGGAAAGCTCCCGGGGGCCAGCGCCAGGGCGCCGACCAACGACGACGCCTCCGGCGAGAGGCGCGCCAGCAAGATCTGCGGGGCCTGGCGATCCCCTTCGCGCAAGAGAATGAGGTGGCGACCGTCGGCGCCGGCGGCCGCGACCTCGGCGGGAGGCAGGAGGTGGCCGACCAGCTCGAGCTGGGGGGTCAGGCTCCCCTCCCGCCCTGCGCCGAAGCGGAGGCGGAGGCGACCTTGCCGGATGTCGGGCCGGCGGTCGCCCTTCGGGCCCTCGAGGACCACGGCCGGGTGATCGATGAGGGCCGTCAGGACGCCGAAGGTCTGCGCTTGCGTGGGCCCCCAGGCGGAGGACCGCACGAAGGGATCGTCATGGGCGCGAAAGACCCGCCGGTCGCTCTCCGTCAGCTCGGGGCGCTCGACGGCGCGATACCACTCCATTCGCTGGCCCTTCGAGAAGTTGCCGCGCCTCTGGCGCTTCTGCAGCAAGGGCTCCACCTCCCAGCGGCCGTCCGGAGTGTGCCGCACCCGGAACGCGACGCGGGCGTCAGGGCTGGGCGCCGTCGCGCTGCGACTGGAAGGCGCGGGGTGCGTCGGGCTGGCCGGGCGCGTGAGGCGCGCCAGGCGGCGGTCCAGGTCCCCCAGGGCGAAGCGCCAGGCCGGCATCACCAGCAGCTCGGCCAGCTCGTCCCGCTCGCTGGCGCGCCGCGGGTCGCGGACGAAGTCGACCATGGCCTCCACCGCCGAGAGGCGCAGGTCGAGGGGGACCTCGGGCGATTCGGTGCGGCGGTACTCATCGATCATGCTCCAGCGCAGCGGCGCTTCGTTCCAGGCGAGGAGCGCCAGCGTCACCAGGGTGGTCACGCGCCCCGGGTCGTGGTCGCCCACGTTCAGCGCCCGCTCGCCGTAGCGCAGGGCTGGCGTGGGGGCTGATCGTATATCCACGCCCACGCCGAAGTAGGTGCCGGGCACGCGCCCGCTCCCCAGCCGCTCCGATTGCAAGGCGGTGCGCTGGGTGCGCAGAAGATCGAGGAAGGCGACGAGCGGCGGCGCTTCGGGGTCGCGGCCGTTCGCCTTCATCCAAGCGCGGTCTCTGAGGTGATGGGCCGTCGCCGATGCCAGCCGGCGTAACATCTGGCGCGCGTCGTCGACCAGGCCGTAGGCGCCCCAGCGCTGCCGCTCGCCAGGGGCGGTGTCCACCAGGACCCGTCGATACGTGATGCGCTCGCCCGGCCGCCCGGGCCAGGTGGCGCCATACGTGCGATACGGTCCCGCCGTGCCGTCGACGAACGCATCGTCGAGCCGCTCCGCCACCCCGTGGGCTTCCGCCCAGGCGAGCACCTCGTCCGGCCCGCGCGGCGGCGGCGGGATCTCCGATGCGTCCTCTTCGTCCGTTGCGGACGGCAAAGCCAGCCGCAGCTCCCCTCTGGTGGCCGCCACCGTTCCGGGCAGCGCGTCGTCGAGGTCGTCCTCGTCGATGTCCCCAGCGCTCACCCGCGGACTATACGAGATCGGCGCCGCAGAGGTCGGAGTCCCTCATCCTAACCTTCTCCCCGCAAGCGGGGAGGAAGGGACCGGCCCCCCCTGCGCTAACAGACTTCGACGCTGACGATGCCGCGGGCGAAGTGGCTGAGCGCGTGCAGGCTGCGACGCTGCCAGGGCTGCGAGCGGCTGGAAAGGAACGCGACCAGATAGCGCTGGGCCTCCTCGGTCTTGCGCACCTTCTCCAGCCAGACGATCACGTCCTTGATGCAGGACGAATTCATGAACATCAATTCGCGCAGATCGATCTGAACCCGGCTGACGCCGAGCTTGCGGGCCTGGTCGTGCACGTCGCCGAAGAGGCGCTCGAAGTGTTTTTGGGCCGTGACGTCCGCGTTGCCCGTGAAGCGGACGATGATGTCCTTGGCGTCGTGGACCACGGATGCCGAGAACGTGGTCTCCGTCAGCTTTGCCAGCTCGGTCATGACTCGCCGCCGTCCCCGAAGGTCGCGACCGCTTCGACACACGCGTACGGCTCGTTGATCGTCAGCGCGAGGCTCATCTCGGCCTCGGCCCTGATGCGGGCCAGCCCCAGCCCCGAGCCCTCGCCCCGGAGCGCGGCCGCCACCATGTGAAGCTGGTACGCCTGCGCTGCGTCCTCCGGTTCGGTCACCCCTGCCACCGTCGCCTTGAGGTCGCCGACGTGCTCGGGCGCCGGGACGTTGGAGACCCTGATGGAGAGCTCCTTGCCGTGTCCGTTCTGGTGGATCGATACCTGGAGTCGGGACGGCGCTGCCCCTTCGACCGAGTACTTCGACGCGTTTTCGAGCAGCTCGTGAGTTGCGATCGCCATCCGGCAAACCATGTCGGGATCGTTCAGGACAGGCTGACAGAATTCTTCGAGGAAACGGCGGACCGTCGACACCTGCTCGAGCGATGGTGTGAACGACAGGTCCAGCAGCGTCGACCGCGGCTCTGGTTTGTTCGGCATCTTAGGATTCGGCCTCCCGCAACACGTACCCTCTGCCTTCCGTGCTTCGGTGGGGTCTAGAGCAAACTTGAAGGATATCTTCGCCGGGCGCGGGCTGGTCCGGGCGAGGCGCGGGGCCCCGGTGTCAGGGCAGAGAGTGGGTCGGAAGGAGAGGTGGGACCCCCAGCAAAGACCTTCAGATCCCGACCTCTTCCACCGAACGCATGAGGGGGCACGCACCTCATGAGCGATCAATCCGAAATGGACGAGGTCATCGCGGAGTTTCTGGTCGAGAGCAAGGAAGGCCTCGACCGGGTCGACGACGATCTGTTGACGCTCGAAAAAGATCCAGCGAATCGCCAGCCCTTGGCCAGCATCTTCCGTGCGGTCCACACCATCAAGGGGACGGCCGGCTTCCTGGCGTACGAGCGGCTCCAGTCGGTGGCCCACGCGGGCGAGAGCCTGCTCAGCCTGCTCCGGGACGGTGAGCGTGCCTTCGATCCCGAGGTCGCGACCGCGCTGTTCGCCACTGTGGACGCCCTCCGCGAGATGCTGGCCCAGATCGAGAACACCCGCACGGATGGCAGCAAGGATTACTCGGGGCTGATCGGCGAGCTGGAGCGCCTGTTGAAGACGTCGGCAGAACCGGCCGCCGATTCCGTCGCCGCGGCTCCCTTGTCCGGACCGCCGCCGGGCCCCCCTCCCGGCGCGGCGCCTCCCCGTGTCACCGCCTCGGCGCCGCCCGCCCCCCCGGCTCCGAGCGCCAGGGCGGCCGAGCCCGCGGCGGCTCCGCCTCGCGCCGCGCCCGCGACGCCGGTCGCCGCACGGTCCGCGCCGCCCCCCGCCCCGGAGGCCGCCTCCGACGATGGCGGTGAACGTGGGCACGACGGCGGCGCCGGACGCCCCCCCGGCCAGGCGGCCGCAGCGACGGGCGCCGGCGGCGCGCCGGCCGGCGAGACGAGCGTGCGCGTCGACGTCGCGCTCCTCGACAAGCTCATGAACTTGGTGGGGGAGCTGGTCCTCGGCCGCAACCAGATCCTCCAATTCGCTGGTCTGCGCGAGGATCCCGCGTTCCAGACCACCTCGCAGCGCCTCAACCTGATCACCAGCGAGCTGCAAGAGAACGTCATGAAGACGCGCATGCAGCCCATCGGGAACGCGCTGCACAAGTTCCCGCGGCTCGTCCGCGACCTGGCCCTCATCTGCAAGAAGCAGGTGCGCGTCGAGATCGAGGGCGAGAACACCGAGCTCGACCGCACCTTGCTCGACGCGATCCGGGACCCCTTGACCCACGCGGTCCGCAACTCGGTCGATCACGGCATCGAGATGCCCGACGTCCGGATCAGCCGCGGCAAGAGCCCGGAGGGCCTGCTGCTGATCCGCGCCCTGCACCAGGGCGGCCAGGTCACCATCGAGATCATCGACGACGGCGGTGGCATCAACGCCGAGCGCGTGCGCGACAAGGCCATCGCGCGCGGCCTCATCACGCCCGACCAGGCCGAGCGCATGGACGAGAGCGACCTCGTCAACCTCATCTTCCTCCCCGGCTTCTCCACGGCCGAGCAGGTCTCGAACATCTCGGGGCGCGGCGTGGGCATGGACGTCGTTCGCACTAACGTCGAGCGGGTCGGCGGCACCGTCGACGTGACGAGCCGCGCCGGCCAGGGTGCGACGGTGCGGATTCGCCTGCCCTTGACCCTGGCCATCATCCCCGCGCTGCTGGTGGGGCAGGGGCAAGAGAACTACGCCATCCCGCAGCTCAACCTGGTCGAGCTGGTCCGGCTGGAGGGCGACCTGGCCCGGCGCGGGATCGAGCGGGTCCAGGACGCGGCGGTCTACCGCCTGCGCGGCAACCTCCTCCCCCTCGTCTTCCTCGATCAGCTCCTGTCGGGCAACGGCTCGCGTCCGGCCGAGATCGTGGACCGCGAGGTCGTCAACATCGTGGTCCTGACCGCCGAGGAGCGACAGTTCGGCCTGGTCGTCGATCGCGTCGCCGACACCGCCGAGATCGTGGTCAAGCCGCTCGGCAAGCTGCTGAAGAACACCGCCGTCTTCGCGGGGGCCACCATCATGGGCGACGGCTCGGTCGCGCTCATCCTGGACACCGCCGGCGTGGCGAGCTGCGCCAGCCTCACGTCGAAGACGGCCAAGCGCCTCCTTCAACTGAACGGTCAGGCCGGCGCCGACGCGCGCAAGGACGCCACGGTCAGCCTGCTGCTCTGCGATCTGGCCCCGTCCCGGACCGTCGCGATTCCCCTCCAGACGGTCGTTCGCCTGGAGGAGGTCCCGCGGACGGCGCTCGAGCGGCTGGGCGACTCGACCGTCATGCAGTACCGCGGTGACATCCTGCACGTCCTGGATCTGGGCGGGCTGCTGCTGGAGGCGCCCACCTCCGACGAGCTGCCGTTCCGTCTGGTCGCCTGCCGCACGCCCGGGGGCCGCCAGTTCGGCGTGCTGGTCGCGGAGATCCGGGACGTGGTGAACCGGCCCTCGATCGCACCCCTGGCCGTGCCTCGGCCCGGTCTGCTCGGATCGGTCGTCGTCGAGAACCGTCTGGTCGAGGTCATGGACGTCGCGCGCATCGCGTCCGAGACCATCGCCTTCGCCGGCGACACGGAGGTGGCCGCATGAACCGCGTACCGACCGAGGATCAGCAGCTCTGCACCTTCTTCGTCGCCGGCCGCACCTTCGGGGCCGAGGTCTCGGCCATGCGTGAGGTCCTGACGGCTCAACCGCTGACGCGGGTGCCTCTGGCGCCGCAGCAGGTGCGCGGCCTCATCAACCTGCGCGGGCAGATCGTCACCGCCATCGATCTGCGCGAGCGCCTCGGGTTTCCGCCGTGTGACGGCCAGAAGGCCATGAACGTCATCGTCGAGGGTGACGACGGCCTGGTCAGCCTGCTGGTCGACGAGATCGGGGACGTGGTGGAGGTGTCGGCCGACGACGTCGAGCCGCCGCCCGACACCATGGGCGAGAGGGCGCGCGACCTGATCCGCTGCGTATACAAGCTGGAAGACAAGCTGCTGCTCCTGCTCGATATCGAGAAGACAATCGCGGAGGTCGAATGAGCGAGATGGCGATGCGCGCGCTGGTCGTGGACGACTCACGAGCGTTGCGCATGTTGATGAAGAAGATCCTGGTGGAGATGGGCTTCGAGATCATAGAGGCCGGTCATGGCAAGGAGGCGCTCGAACGCCTGGCCGCGGTCGGCAGCGTGACCCTGGCGCTGGTCGACTGGAACATGCCCGAGATGAACGGCCTGGACTTCGTGAAGGCCCTTCGCAGCGATGAGAAGCACGCCGACGTCAAGGTGGTGATGGTCACGACCGAGACCGAGATGCCGCGGATGATCGCGGCGCTCGAGGCCGGCGCCAACGAGTACCTGATGAAGCCGTTCACCAAGGAGTCGCTGCGCGAGAAGCTGTCGATGGTGGGGATCGACGCGTGAGCGAGTCGGCGGGGGCACGCATCCGTGTCCTGGTGGTGGACGACTCGGTGGCGGTGCGGCGCTTGCTGACCAGCATCCTGTCCTCCGACCCTGGCATACAGGTGGTGGGCAGCGCCGCCGACGGCAAGGCCGCGCTGGCGGCCATCGAGACCCTGCAGCCGGACGTGATGACCCTCGACGTCGAGATGCCGATCCTGGACGGCCTCGGCACCCTGCGCGAGCTGCGCAAGCGGTGGCGGACCCTGCCGGTCATCATGCTCAGCACCCTGACGATCCGAGGGGCCGAGGCCACCCTCGACGCCCTCACGTCGGGCGCCAACGATTACGTCCCGAAGCCGACCCAGATCAGCGACCGCGGCGCAGCCATGGAGGGCGTGCGCGCGGCGTTGATCCCCAAGGTCAAGACCTTGCACGCCAAGCGCCTCTCGCAGGAGCGGACCGTCGCGGCCGCGGTGGCGGCGTCGGCGACGCGGCTGGGGGGCGGTTCGTCGGGAGTCGGCGCGGCATCGGCCCCGGTGACTCCCATCGTACCCCTGCACCCGTCGCCCTCGGGCTCGCGACCCTCGGCCTCTCCGTCCCCGGCGCCTCGTCCGGCGATGGGGCGTGCGACGGGCGTGGACATGGTCGTCATCGGCGTGTCGACCGGGGGCCCCAGCGCCCTCGCCGTGGTCCTGCCGGCGCTGCCGGGCGACTTTCCGGCGCCCATCTTGATTGCTCAGCACATTCCGCCGGTCTTCAGCACGGTCCTCGCCGATCGGCTGAACGGAGCCTCGAAAATCCGCGTGGTCGAGGCCAAGGGCGGCGAAATTCCGTCGCCGGGCGTGGCCTACATCGCTCCCGGGCATCACCACCTGATCGTGACCGGGACCCGCGCGGCCCCCGTGCTCGCCCTCAGCGACGCGCCGCCCGAGAACTCGTGCCGCCCTTCGGTCGACGTGCTCTTCCGCTCCGTGGCCGCGCTGTACGGGCGCTCGTTGCTGGGCGTCATGCTGACGGGGATGGGGCAGGACGGCGTCGAGGGCAGCCGGGTCATCCAGCAGAGCGGCGGTCGGATCATCGTGCAAGACGAGGCCACCAGCGTCGTCTGGGGTATGCCGGGGCTCGTGTGGAAGGCGGGGCTGGCCGAGGCCATGTTTCCGGTCGAGGGCATGGCGGCCGAGATCGTGGCGCGGACCGGAGCTGGGCGGCGCATGCGAAGCGGCTTGGGGGGCTGAACGGGTGAATCCAGCCGACTTCGATTTCATCCGCCGCTTCGTGCTTCAGCACTCGGCCATCGTCCTCGACGAGACCAAGGAGTACCTGGTCACGTCGCGCCTCGAGCCGCTGGCCAAGCGCGAGGTCAGCGGCTCGATCGACGAGCTGGTCCGCCGGCTGAGGACGAAGGCCTGGGGCGATCTGCACGCCCAGGTGGTCGAGGCGATGACCACCAACGAGACGTCCTTCTTCCGCGACGGTGGCCCCTTCGAGGCCTTGCGGCGTCAGATCCTGCCCGCGATCATCAAGCGGGCCGAATCGACCCGCCAGCTCGACATCTGGTCGGCGGCCAGCTCCAGCGGGCAGGAGGCCTTCAGCATCGGGATGCTGCTCGATCACCACTTCCCCGCCCTGGCCAGCTGGCGGGTGCAGATCCTCGGCACCGATCTGGCGTCGAGCATGGTGCAGCGGGCCCGCGCCGGCGTCTTCAAGCAGCTCGAGGTCAACCGGGGGTTGCCGGCGCCCATGTTGATCAAGTACTTCGAGCGAGAGGGCATCGACTGGAAGATCAAGGACGTCATCCGGCGCCGGACCACGTTCCAGCAGATGAGCCTGACCGAGCCCTGGACGTCGGTCCCGAAGATGGACGTCGTGTTCCTCCGGAACGTGCTGATCTATTTCGACGTGAGCACCAAGCGGCAGATCCTCGAGCGCGTGAGGCGGGTTCTGCGCCCCGACGGCGCTCTGTTCCTGGGCTCGGGCGAGACCACGCTGAACCTGGACG
>Ga0068853_100003891_pt1 | contig 11446 bp, 10 predicted proteins | sample KBSCornC32_FD_65655 | JGI IMG/M metagenome (GOLD analysis project Ga0068853, IMG submission 65655) | Corn rhizosphere microbial communities from Kellogg Biological Station, Michigan, USA - KBS Corn C3-2 | ecosystem: Host-associated > Plants > Roots > Rhizosphere > Soil ... | reverse complement strand
CTTCCTCATAGCGACTCCTTGATGATTTCAGGGGGTAACGCTTAATCGGATTCAGGCTCGGCCCAGCCGCGACCATTGAATTGAGGTCGAATCCTACCGACGCATAACGAGCGCGCCAAGTATTACGAAGTCGTAATCTAGTAAATCCGAATGAAAAATCGGCGCGGTGCCTTTGAAGTTCTGTTGAAATGCAAAGTTAATGGCCAGAAATTGTCCGATCTTGAATCGAAGCCGCCCAACCTGTTCGTCGCGCGACCAGACACACCGACCGCTTGCAATCGCCGCCGCTGCCACATACTGGCGTGAACGCGATCATTGGGCAGGACGATAGAAACCAGGAATTGAATTTGTGCATTCTATTCGTATCATTCTGCCCACATCGTTTTGCGAATTCTTCTCCCCAGAGTTCCTGGTTTCGCTGGTTCAAATTATGCCGTATACTCTTTCCCGGCGTAGCGTTTGACGGACGTTTCCAAATGCGGGCTAAATGGTCAACGAGTACGAAAAGCCGGCGTCGGGCGCCCAGGTTCGATATCTTACGAATCTGGGGTACGTAGAGCCGGCGTCGCTGCTGATGCGCGAGGCTTCGATTGCGATTGCCGAAATGCTCAAGAGCGGTGATGCAGGGGCCGCACATAATGCGATTCTTGCCGAGCGCACCGCGCGGCAGCAGGCGGCTGCCGCACAACAAAAAGCGAGACGCCAGGCGGACCGCGAAGGAACGCCGACTCTCGTGGAGGCTGCCCCAGTTGAGACTACACCCGGCGAGCAGATCGTCGGCGTTCCCGAATTCGTGATGGGTGGTCTGGCGGCAGTCGCCTGCTGGATTATTTCGCGGTTCATTGCGCTGCTGGCCTGGCTGTTTTCGACGCTCGCCATTCTGCTCATCTGGCTGCCTTCGCAGGCCGGGCTGTTGGCCGCACGCTCGGCGGCGGTGAAGGTCGAAACAGGCCGGCAGAAAGTGATTCCGTGGATTGGTGCTAGCGACTGGCGCCTGATGGCCACTGGCTGTCGGATGCAGGCGATTGCCGCTACGAGGCAAGTCGACGCGCTCCTGGTTCAGGCGTCTCGCGGTGATCGCTGGTTGCTGCTCGCGTTGCGATTTGCGACGGCATCGGCGGCGGGAATCATCTGCTGGGCGCTGCTCTGGGTTTTTTAAGCCGGCCCGTTACAGGCGGGTTGCAGGGCAGCCGACCATCTTGAAATCAGGCAAAAAAATCTGGCGGCAAAAAAATAGGCGAATCCGGAAAAACCTGTCCAATTGTTTCCATGAGCCGTGGAAGCTGGTATCGTAAATCGCTGCTGGTCTGTATCCGTACGCAGGCCGATCCGATCCTTGAGCTTCGACACGATGTGTGAACTGAGTCGACTTCCGAGACTGGCCGCAAATCGCTGGCTGGAATTGATCATTCTCCAGTTTCTCGTCGTCGTGATTCTGCCGACCAATGCGGTTGGGACGCAGGATTTACCGGCGGTTGGCGCCAAACGGGTCATCGCGGCGACGGGTTCCCGTCCGGTCGTTCCAGCCAAAGGCCGGCCCGCAGCCCGCGCCGTTCGAAGTCGGTTGACGAACCTTCAACCTGTTGACGGCCGCTCGCCTGACGTGAAGTTGGTCGAGCTTGCGTGCGCGTCTGGCTCACAGCGATCGCAATGCCTGCGACTCTGAGCGTCCGATTTCACGGACTTCGCAGTTGAGTTTCAGACCATTCTGGCAAAGCAGCGCGCCCTCTCTCTGTGGCTCGCGAATATTCATTGGCCCACGCGGCGGACGGGATTTTTGGCGCATGTCGGCGACTTCCACTGAGCATCAGGCCGTCCAAAATCCGGCCGTGTCTCGCGGCTGGCAGTTCTCACTCCTGTCATTGACCGTTCTGGGTGTCGTCTATGGAGACATTGGGACGAGTCCCCTGTACTCCGTTCGCGAGTGCTTTCACGGGCAGCACGCCATCGCGGTTCTGCCTGAAAACGTCCTGGGGGTGCTGTCGCTGATTTTCTGGGCGCTGGTCATCGTCATCTCGGTCAAATATCTGGTTTTCATTTTGCGGGCCGATAATCGGGGCGAAGGGGGCATCCTGGCACTGGCCGCTCTCGTAACCCCGGTGCGAGCGGCGGCGACGCGGCGAGGAATTGTTCCCGCGCTGGGGCTGTTCGGCGCGGCCCTCTTGTATGCCGACGGAATGATCACGCCCGCGATTTCGGTGCTGAGCGCCGTCGAAGGGCTGACGATTGCAATTCCCTCGCTCTCACAGCCCGTGATCGAAGGCATCGCCATAGCCGTCCTGCTGGGATTGTTTCTTTTGCAGTCGCGGGGAACGGCAGGCGTCGGAAGGCTGTTCGGGCCGATTATTCTGGTATGGTTTGTGGCCATTGCGGCGATTGGCATTTGGTGGATCGCCAGGGAACCGGCCGTGTTTCGCGCGGTCAACCCGCTGTACGCCATCGAATCGTTCCAGCACAACGGCTGGCGCGGGTTCTTGATCCTGGGGGCGGTCTTTCTGGTCGTCACCGGCGGCGAGGCGCTGTATGCCGACATCGGTCACTTTGGGGCACAGCCGATTCGCGCGGCGTGGTTCGCCGTCGTACTTCCGGGCTTATTGCTCAATTACTTCGGGCAAGGGGCTTTTCTGCTGGCCAATCCGGCAAAGGCCGATCACCCCTTCTATCACATGGCGCCCGAATGGGCGCTGCTGCCGCTGGTCGTGCTGGCGACTGCCGCCGCGGTCATCGCATCGCAGGCGATCATTACGGGTTCGTTCTCACTGACGTTGCAGGCCATCCAGCTCGGTTATTGCCCGCGGATGACGATCGAGCACACATCGTCCGAACAAAAGGGGCAGATTTTTGTTCCGGGCGTCAACTGGCTGCTGATGCTGGCGTGCATCGGGTTGGTATTCGGATTCGGTTCATCGAGCAATCTGGCGGCGGCGTATGGAGTGGCGATTACGATCACGATGGTCATCACGACTGTGCTATTCTTCGTGCTGGTCAAAGATCGCTGGAAGTGGAGCTTGCCCCTGGCGATTGGAGTTTCGGGCGTGTTTCTGGTCATCGATGTGTCATTCTTCGGCGCCAACGCCCTCAAGCTGGCGCATGGCGGCTGGTTTCCGCTGGTTGTGGCCAGCGCGGTGTACATGTTGATGGCGACCTGGCGAAGGGGACGCCGGCTCGTCACCGAGCGGCTTCGCCGACGGCTGATTCCCCTGGAATTGTACATTGCCGAATTGTTGACGAAGCCCCCCGTGCGAGTGCCCGGCGTGGCCGTATTCATGGCCAGCAACCCCATCGGAACGCCGCTGGCGCTCAGGCACAATGTGATCCATAACAAAATCCTCCACCAGACGGTTGTCGTCGTCACCGTGGAAACGGCCGAAACTCCTCACGTACTTGATTCCGGGCGGGCGACCATCGAGGAAATCGGCGAAGGCTTCTGGCGGATCTTCGTCACCTACGGCTTCATGGATCAGCCCGACATTCCCCGCGCGCTGGCCGGCGTGCAGCATCCCGGTCTCGATTTGAGCAGCAACGTGAGCTACTTCCTGGGGCGCGAAACGATCCTGGCGGCAGACAATCCCGGCATGGCGCTGTGGCGCGAGCGGCTGTTCGTTTGGATGTCGCGGAACGCGCAGACGGCAACCCACTTTTTTCAACTGCCTCCCGAGCAGGTCATTGAGGTCGGCGTTCAAGTCGAGGTGTGATTTCTGGTCGAAGAAATTGACTTCGGCGAGAATCTTGTTATGTTCAAGTGGCTGCCCGGGGCCGCGGTTGCAGCCATGACTGGAGCTTGAACATGCATCACGAAGCGGAGCAAGTAATCTGGAAACCGGTTCTGGGTGCGCTCGGCGCTGCAAGCGTGATCCTGATGCTCGTCGGCAACCTGGTTTTTTCTCCACTGCCATCGTCGTTGCCGACCCTGAAAATGGCCGATTCGGAAGGGCCGCGCGTCGACCGCTCAAATTCTCGCCGGTCCAGCACTGTCATGGTTGTGCCGGCAGTACGGTCGCGACAGATTGACCAGGCGCCCTCACTGGATGTGCCTGCGAAATCCCCCGCGACGATTGTCGACCGGCCGACCGTCACTGCGCCGGTTGAGTCGCAGAACCGGCCGTGTGATACGGCCAGCGACGTTCTGATCGCGGAACAGCCGCAGCCGGCGGAACAGCAGGCGCAGGACACTGGCAATATGGTCGGTCGATCCGTCGAGCTTCCCATCTCGCCCGCGCAGACTGAGCCTCCCGTCCTGGTGGCCGAGCAGGCGCCCGTCGTCCAACCGGCTTCGCCATCTGAACCGATTTCGCCATCCGAACGGGCGCCAGAAGCCAGTCCATCGATTGCCAGCCAGCCCGCTCCGGTTGCGGCTGTTGATCATCCCATCCTGCCGGAGGAAAACGCCGGCTATATTTCCGTCGCAGCGTGCGGCGCTCAGCCGCAACCCACTCAAACGCTTGAAAACGCCGACTCTCGTTTACCGCAGGTTGCCGTCGAGAATTCTGCGACATGCGTCATCGAGCAGAAGTTGTCGCATTCCGAACGGAAGATGCGGCGCAGGATTGCGCATCTGGCAAAGAGGAGAAATCGTCTGTTCAACAGCGATTGCTGCGTCGTCTGTCGCTGACCTCGCAACGAGGCGATTACAGGCGCGATGAGGGCTTGGGCCATGCCTGAAGAGATTATGCTGAACTGCCAGCGGTGCGGCGAAGGCTTTGCGATTCGGCTGGGGCAGACAACGTCGTTCCATTGCCCGGCATGCGAAAGTCGCACCACGTCCGACCGCGTCCAACTCGCCATGTCGCGAGTGCGGAACAATCACGCCGGTGAGGGGGCACTCGGCCTATTGGAAGCGCTGATTCCATTCTGCAGCGTGGGTGGCCTGGTGCTGATCGCGGCTGGGGGCTACCTGGCCTTGAAAGACGACGCCAATTTGGTCGGCGGCGTCTGTTGGATCGCGCTGGGAGTCCTGAATCTGATAGCTGCACAGGCAGGAGCCGTCGTGCTGGCGATCGAACGGCGAACCAGGATGAAAAACGTTCGTGATTCGGAAATGCGGCACCGTGACCAACGGTCTCGGCGTCGTTCTCGCAGAAGTCGCCGTGCTTCTGCGGACGATGCGCCAGCCTCGATTCCAACCTGATGGCCAAAGGCTATCGCGTATGTCACGCCCGGCACGGATGATCCGCGTCAGAATGTCTTTACCGGCAGTTTCGGCTTGGGGGTTTCGCGATAGGGCTGGCCCGACTGGTACAGTTCGAGGCGCGCCATGGATTCGTCGGGCTTGTACATCCCGCTCCTGGATTTGCCCAGCATATCCACCGCCTTCTGCTGCCATTTGACCGCTTGAGTGAAATCGCCCGTTTCAGCATACGCGGCAGCCAGCGTATCGATCCAGGCTTCTGTTCCCCAGTGGCTCATCACGCAGGCTTTCGTCGCCTCGTCCAGGGCCAGTTTTCCATCGCGCAGGCTGGCATTCGGACACGTCGCACGAATTCGTGCGCGGCACGCCAGGGCACCCGCACTCTGGGGATCCAATCGCAGCGCCTCGGTGTAATCCTTGAGGGCATTGTCGTAGTCGCCCCACTTCTGCTCGAGCAGTCCGCGGTTGAAGTGCGCCAATGACGAATTCTGCGGATCGAGCCGCATGGCCACGGCGTAGTCGTTCATGGCCTTGTCGAACTCGTTCTTTTCGCCCCAGATGACGGCCCGGTAGAGATAGGGAACGGCAGAATTCGGCGCCAGGCGAATCGCTTCCGCAAAATCCTTCAGTGCGCTCTCATATTCGCCGCGCTGTTCGCGGACGGAACCGCGCGCCACGTATCCCCAGGCTTCTTTGGGGGCGTACTTGATGACCTGCGTAAAATCTCGCACGGCGTTGTCGTATTGGCCCAGGTCTTTCCTGAGGGTGCCGCGCATGTCGTACCCCCAGGCGCTCAAGGGACTCGTCCTCAAATAGTCCGTGTAATATTGCTCGGCCAGCTCCACTGGCACCAGGTCGCTCTTTTTGACCCACGCCCGGCCAATCCACAACCAGTCACCATTCACCTGACTGACGACCAGCGGCACATTGTGCAGTTCGCTACGGACCTCCTTCCCGCCGATCATGGCCTTGGCGCCGGCTTTGGGCATGTACTTCCGGCCGATCCACCGTTCCTGATCGGCCAATGTCGGAGGCGACTGTTCCTGAGCGGGCTGTTCCTGGGGAGCCTGAGGGCCAGCGGCCGGGCTCTGGCCTGCCTGTCCCTGAGAAAAAGCAGCCCGCATCGGAAACAGAAATCCGACTGCCAATCCCAGCACGACGAATGTTTTGGCGGCGATGTTTGCAGTCACTTCATCTCTCCGTAGAGGAAGTCAATTCACCGCCGGGAATGCCTGTCTCCCTTCAGGCCGGCGAGCGGCGGTATGCTAGCCGATTCGCGAAATTCTACAAATACCGATATGGCGGACGCAAACCGTTCGTTTAACCCTGAGCCATCGGCGAAGCCGGCCGGGTGGAGGTTCGTAATGTGTGATGCCTTACGGCCGCGATGATGGACCAGGCAGAGCGAATTGTCGCGACCAGGAGTCGCATATCCCGGCAGGTGAACCGTGGCCGGCCTCGCCGCAGGCTCGGGGTTAAACAACCTGCTGCTGGTCGCCTCTGAGTGGCGATTTGGCACCTGTCGTACGGGCACGGCCTTTCCACCAAAAATACATCGGTATTCCCGTGGCGACGATAATCAGTCCGGGTGCGGTGGTTCCACAGCGGTAGACGAACAACATGCCCATGATTGTCGCCGCGCCAACGATATACAACGCCGGCACAATCGGGTAACCAACAGCGCGGTACGGCCGGTGGGCATCGGGACGCGTGTGGCGAAGTCGAAAAATTCCCAGGATCGTCAGGATGTAAAACAGCAGAGCGGCCGAGATCACGTATTCCAAGAGGTCGCCGTACAGATTGCCGTATTTTCCGTCCGGCATCACGGTTCGTGGCAAAACCAGGACGGCCGCCCAGAATCCTTGCAAGGCCAGACCCCAGCCGGGAACGCGGGCCGCATTCAGCCTGGCGACGGGCGTGAAGAACAATCCGTCGCGCGCCATGGCGTAGGCCGCTCGGGCCCCCACGAGAATCAACCCGTTGTTACAACCGAACGTCGAGATCATGATCGCCACAGCCATCACGGTCGCCCCCTGGCCGGGAAACATCGCGTTAATCGCGGCTGTCGCGACGCGGCCCTCCGGCGCAGTTTGAATCGACTCAAAGGGGAGCGTCACCAGATAAGCCACGTTCGCCGCGAGGTACAGGACGATGACCAGGCCGGTCCCCAATCCCAGGGCGAGCGGCACGTTGCGGCGCGGTTGTTTGATCTCGCCGGCGATTGTGGCGACGCTGTTCCACGCATCCGCCGAGAATAACGATCCCGTCTGCGAGATGCACAAGGCGACGAACAAGCCAAATGACGTGACCGCGGTGAGACCCGAAATGCTGCTGGTGGGCCGTGCAGTCCAGAAATCGGCGAGGTTGTGTTCGACGACACCAGCGTTCCAGCCACGGGTCAATCCCAGAACGATCAGCGCGAACAGCGCCCCCACTTTGGCGACGCTGAAGACATTCTGCACGAGCTTGCCCCAATTGAGTCCGCGCATGTTCGTGGCGGTAAGCAGCGCGATCATCAAAATGGCGACGAGCTGCACCCACGACAGCGAGAGCGCATATCCATCGATGATCCGCACTGGCTCGAACAGGTAGTTGTCTTCGGCGATCGCGGGGACAAGCACACCGAGGAACTTGGCAAATGCCACCCCCACGGCCGCGATCGTCCCGGTCTGAATGACGAGCAGGAATGTCCAGCCATACAAAAAGCCCCACAAGGGGGAGAACGCCTCGCGCAGATAAACGTATTGTCCCCCGGCCTGGGGGAACATGCCGGCCAGTTCACCGTAGGACAGAGCGGCCGAAACTGTCAGCACGCCGGTGACGAGCCAGGCGACGAGCAACCAGCCGGGGCTGCCGATCTGCTGGCCCATCTCGGCCGAAACGACGAAGATGCCCGATCCGATCATCCCGCCGACAACGACCATCGTCGCATCGAACAGGCCCAGCCCGCGATGAAAATCGGTCTCTTCGCCGGCCGCCTGATGCGGTGCGATGCTGGGAATTGAGGCAGAACTCGCGGAGGAGTCGGTCGGCACACGCGTCGAATCGCTCATGTCGGTTCCTGTCGAATTCCGGAAACGGGAATCGACCGGATTGTACGGGCTGTGCCCTACGTGTGCGAGGGAACTGGCGGCGTAAAAACAATCTGAACTCTGGCGAGTTCAGCTACTGCCTAATGCCCAATGCCCAAGACACAACAAGCCGCCGGCCTGACGAGGACCGGCGGCTCGGAAGCCACTTGCGCAGCGATTACGAACCGCCCAACTGGGCACTGACGCTCGTGAACGTCGTTTTGGCGTTCGTGCCGACTGCCTGAATCGCGGTCAGGCAGACCACGATGATCAAGGCGAGCATGACGGCGTATTCAACCGCGGTCGGGCCATCTTCGGAAACCAGAAAACGCTTCACACTGTTGGCAAACTGGATCATGATACGACCTCATTGGGGAAAAATGATAAACGTGCTGCACGCCAAACCTGGATCGCGACAGAGACGAGTCAACCCCGTCGCGAAGAATTCTGGCAATTCTGGCATCAGCCCGCTGAAGACCATTCCGTGACTGCGATGGTCGTATTGACGTTCCGAAATGCCCCCGCACAGGCCTCCTGCGAGTTACAATTCTGCAACCGCTGCATCGAGGCAACGCGAAGCATTACGAACCGCCGAGTTGGCCGCTGACGTTAGTAAACGTCGACGACGCATTCGTGCCCACGGCTTGAATCGCGGTCAGGCAGACCACGATGATCAAGGCCAGCATGACGGCGTATTCCACCGCAGTCGGGCCATCTTCGGAAACGAGAAAACGCTTGACACTCTTGGCGAACTGAATCATGGCAAACCTCAAGAGGGGAAAGGGAAATTGTCGGCCCTCGTTTACATGCACGGAACCGTGCCTTGCGAGTTCATTGCAGCCAGAAGTGACTGCAAGTGAAACCTAGCGTGTTGAATCGCTTTGTCGAGAACGCGAATGTTTGTTTCACGAAATAATGGCGATCCTGAGCCAAAAGATTCAAAGCGCGCCGCTCATGTCGGAAAAATGTCGCGAACTGGCATCGCAGCGACAGCGTGGCGTGTGGGCGATTTGCCACCGTTGCCGGAATGCCACGCCCTCGCATAGGGCAAACACCTGCCAGCCTGGAAGAATCTGAACGGCTGTGTCGACTTTGCGGATTATTCCAGCAGGCTAATTCCGTTTGCGAGTGCCCGAGCCGGCCCTGGCCCGAGTGCGGGACGCCGAGGTTGACGCGGCCGCCCTTTTCCGTGGTCCCTGCGTGTCGGCGGCTGGTTTCGGGTAAGTGATTGTCTTTCCACGAACTTTGGCAAACGCTGTCAGGGAGTGCGGCGTGGTGCGGATGCGGCTGACGATTTCTTCGGCCTGAATTTTGCGAACGACCAGAGCGTCGGCGATCAGCGACCGGTGACAGCGCCAGGGCACGGCCTCCGCGCACATGATGGCGACACGTTCCTTGCTGGCCAGCGCGATCAGCCGATCGAGCGATTCGACGAATTCAGGCGTTTGCATGTAGTCCGCATAGCCGCGAAATGACGTATTGCGCCAACCCATGTTCCGCGAGTCCGGTCGCGCGTGTCGCAGGCCGCCCAGGCCGGGCAGGTGCTGGTATTTGATGCCGCTGGCCCGCAGCGCCGCCGGAAGCGTATCCTTATTGAATTGCGGATTGTGACGCGAACGGGGGACTGTGCGAACGTCGACGAGGCGATCGATTCGATGCGCTGACAGGAGCGCCGAGAAGTCCTCGATTGTTCGTGTGGAATGACCGATCGTCCGGACGACGACCGGTGGTTTCGGGCTGCGCTTTTTCATTTCAGATCACGGCCATGAGCAGGGCATTTGTTACTCGCGAAATCATAACAGAAATATGCCCACGGATGGCGACGCAATACCACGGATGAAATAGTGGAGTTGCGGGCGCACCGCACAGTTCGTCACGACCCCTGCCAGCTTGTCTGGCAGGTGAGCGAGATTCCGTGGCTAGACTCGCCATCACTGCATTCGATAAGACCCCTGCCGGCTCGCCCGGCAGGTGAATCAGATTCTGCGGCTCGCAAGCGTTTCAACCGGCCGCAATTTCGCACTGACACCGTAAGAATCTGATTCACCTGCCACACGAGGTGGCAGGGGTCTGCCTCGCGCCTCAATCTATATCTAGCCACGGAATCTCTTTCACCTGCCGGGCAAGCCGGCAGGGGTCATGCCAGCGACGCGGTGCGCTGCAGTAGAAGTGATTCAGCAGCAGCGACGTTACACAAAGAATGCAAACGTCACCACGACGAAAATCGGTATCAGCACACAACCGGCGTACGCCATGTAGCCGAAGAAGCCGGGCATGCGCACGCCATTCTCTTCGGCAATTGCCTTGACCATGAAATTCGGTCCATTGCCGATATAGGTGTTGGCCCCCATAAACACCGATCCGCAGGAAATGGCGGCCAGCAACTGCGCGGCCTCCATTTCGGCCGGCAAAGCCAGAAACTTCGCCAGGTAGCGCGGCTCGGCGGTGCTGATGCCGCGTAGGCCGCAGGCTGTGGCCGCGAATGTCATGTATGTGGGCGCATTGTCGAGAAAACTCGACAGTACCCCCGACACCCAGAAAAACTCCCAGGGACGGTCGACCCCCAGCTTGCCACCGGCGGCATTCATGATCAGGAGCGCCGGCGTCATCGTGACAAAGATCCCGGCGAACAGAATGGCCACTTCAAGGATCGGAGCAAAACCGAAACGATTGTTCTGGTGGATTGACCTGTGTGTGATTCCGAGCGAAACCAGTCCCAGCACAACCAGCAGGCCCTCTTGCAGACCGTAAGGCCAGCGCTGACCGCCGGCCCCGATTCCGTTTCCGGCCGCATAAATCACGGCGACTACGCCAGCGAGCAAGAACAGGTTTGGGATCCCGAGCACGCGTAACGGTTCATGGATCATCACTTGTTCGAGCTGCGATCCAGGACGCTGGCGTTCTTCCTTATTCAGGACGGCCTGGTCCCAGATATTAAAGATGACCAGTAACAGGCCGTTGACCAGGGCCCACGGCTTCCACAGTTGAAACGTCCATTCAAAGGGAACGCCATCGAGAAATCCCATGAACAGCGGTGGATCGCCCAGAGGAGTCAACAGGCCGCCGCAGTTCGAGACGATAAAGATAAAGAACACGACGACGTGGGCTTTGTTCGTTCGCGATTTGTTGGCGCGCAGCAGCGGGCGGATCAAGAGGACAGAGGCGCCGGTCGTTCCGACGAAGCTGGCGATCACGCCACCAAACGCCAGAAGTCCCGTGTTGACAAGGGGCGTTCCCGACAGAGATC
>Ga0068853_100003888_pt1 | contig 11450 bp, 7 predicted proteins | sample KBSCornC32_FD_65655 | JGI IMG/M metagenome (GOLD analysis project Ga0068853, IMG submission 65655) | Corn rhizosphere microbial communities from Kellogg Biological Station, Michigan, USA - KBS Corn C3-2 | ecosystem: Host-associated > Plants > Roots > Rhizosphere > Soil ... | reverse complement strand
CGCTGCGCGCGCCTTTCGAAGAGGAGACGCCGGAGATCATCGAGATGGTCGAGCTGGCCGAGCTGTGGAAGAAAGAGGTGGAAGAAGGGCGCGGCTTCGAGATGCTCGAACGAGGCGAAAAGCTCGGCGTCATCCGCTCGCTCCCCGACGGCAAGGTCGAGGTGATCAGCCCCCGCATGCTGAAGGCCGCTGCCGCCCTGGCCGAGGTCGGCATGGGCCCCGACGCCGTCCTCGCCACCGCCGAGAAGCTGCGCCGCAAAGTCAACGACATCGCCCAGCTCTTCACCGAGCTCTTCCTCCAACAGGTCTGGGAGCCCTTCGACAGCGCCGGTCGCCCGGAGGAGGACTGGCCCAAAGTCCGTCAGGCCCTCGACCGTACCCGCCCCCTTGGCGCCGACGTCCTCATGGGCGTCTTCCAGATCGCCATGGCCGAGGCGACCGACAAAGCGATGGGTCGCACCATCCGCAGCGTCGCCCGCAGCTCCCGCTAAAGGCGACGGTCCTCATCCTGGAGTCCTCCCCCCAAGAGGGCTCTGCGCGCTGGTCTGAAACAACCAGCTTTCTTCCAAAAATCTCTCCTTGACTTTATGAAAGTCCTCGTTTACGGTGGGACTCGCCGTTCCTTAGGAGCGGCGTCAGCAGCACCACAGGGACATAACCGAGCCTCGAGGAAGCCGCAAAGGGAAGCGGCGGGCAGAGGGGCTCACGGGACAAGGAGAGCTACGTGAGAAGCCACGCGAAGGGATCGGCCCTGAGATCGATCATGCGCCAGGCTGTAATCTCGGCCCTAGCCGCGATCATCGGTTCAATGGCGCTGACGGCGGCCTCGGCCTGCGCCTCTGCGACCCATCCCTTCCTAGAAACCTTCGGCAGCTCTGCTCAGCCCAGCTTCGGCAACCCCGAGGGACTTGCATTGGATCAGTCCAGCGGTGACCTGCTCGTCATCGACGCCAATGCCGGAACGGTCTCCCGCTATAACTCCGATGGCACACCGGCCGACTTTTCCGCCCTGGGCACCAACGTGATCGACGGCCAGGGCTCGGGTGACGGCGGTGCGGGAGGCCTGAGCTTCGGCGGCGCAAACGAAGTGCAGGTCGCGGTGGACCACTCCAGCACCGCCACTGACGGGGATATCTACGTCACCCAGCCGGGCAACCATCTGGTCGACACCTTCTCTTCCACCGGCGCGTACCTCGGCCACCTGACCGAATCGAGCGAAGGTCAGCTCGGTGAAGCCTGCGGTGTCGCCGTCGGCCCCGACGGCTCGGTCTACGTCGGCGACTACAACGGAAAAATCCACAAGTACGCCGCGGCGTCCAATCCGCCACTCAATACGGACAACACCGCCAACTTCGGTTACTCAAACCCCTGCAACCTGGCAGTCGGCGCTGGCCCTACCGCCGGCTTTCTCTTCGCCGTTTCCTATGGCGGAGAACTTGCCAAGCTGGACAGCTCAAGTGGAGCCGTCGAATACACGGTTGCAAGCGAAGTCCAGAACGTGTCGGTTGACCCCTCCAGCGGTCATCTCTACGCTGTGGCGGGTTCCGAATTCAGGGATTTCGACGCTTCAGGGGCAGGTAGCGCCACGCTCCTTTCGAGCTCTTCGCTCACGAGCGCCGGACAGGGGATCGCCGTGGATGGCGCCACCGGGAATATCTATGTCGCTCGCCGGAACGATCCCAACATCGAAGTCTTTGGCGCTGCGGTGACCATCCCGACAGTCACGATCGAGGCGCCGAGCACCGTCACGGGAGTCGGCGCAACACTGCAAGGGACAGTCAACCCGGAAGGTGTCACTGTCAGCGAATGTAAGTTCGAATACGGACCGGTGAGCGGCGGCGCCTACCCGAACTCGGCTCCCTGCGAAGGCTCGATTCCCACGGACTCCGCCGATCACAATGTCAGCGCCGCGATCAGCGGCCTGAAGGCCAATGGAGTCGAATACCACTTCCGTCTCGCGGCAAAGAACGCCAACGGCACCAGCACGAGCGCGAGCGAATCCTTCGAAACGAAATTCGCGGGGGAAACCGGCAACCCCACGGCAGTCACGCAGAACACCGCAACCCTGAACGGCGTCGTCAACCCGGTCGGGCAGGCAATCACCGATTGCAAGTTCGAATACGGAACCGACAGCACTTATGGCGGCAGCGTGCCCTGTAGCCCCGATGCCGCGTCGATCCCAGGAGATTTCCAGGACCATGCGGTTAGCGCCGACCTCTTGAGCCTGTCGGAAGGCACGACTTACTACTTTCGCCTGGTCACCACCAGTGCGGGCGGGGTGGTCATTGGGAAGCCCCAGGCTTTCCGTACTTCAAGTCCGCCGCTGGTCAGCGCTGAGGAGGCGCTCCCCGGGCAGAGTTTCGCCACTCTCGGTGCCTTCGTCAATCCTTCAGGCTCACCCACCACTTATCACTTTGAGTGGGGTCCTAGCACCGCCTACGGTAACCGCACTCCGGGGGAACCCGATCCCTCAATCGGCTCGGGAGCGGACCAGGTTGCGGTTAGCGCACAGCTGAGTGGACTATCCGTCAACACCACCTACCACTTCCGGGTCATCGCCGCCAATCCACTCGGGACCACCTATAGCCCCGACCAGGAATTCACCACCTACAAGGCCCTGGGTCTGCCGGATGGTCGAGCGTATGAGCAGGTATCACCGGTGGACAAGAACGGTACCGACATTTCAACCAACATGGCCGTGGGAGCCACCGATGGTAATCGCTTGGTTTTCTCCTCCAGAGGAAGCTTTGCCGGTGCACCTACCAACCAGGCCGTAATTGGAGCAAACGCCTACATGAGCGAACGGGGTCCGCAGGGGTGGAAAACTAAAAGCATTAGCCCGCGAGGCGGGGGTTTCCTTCTGGAGAACAATTACCAGGGCTTTACCCCGGACCTTTCTCTGGGAGCGGTGAGGTGGAATGAGGACGCCGTCCTCGGTTTCAACAGCCCGGAAGCCCAGCCAGGTCTGAATCTCTACCTGCACGACAATCTTTCCGGGTCCTTTCAGCTCCTAAATGGCCCCGCGGGCGACGTCAGTCCATTTGGCGGATTCGTATGGGGAACTCCTGATTTCAGCCGTATGGTGATTCAATCGCGCGCGGGCCTCACGCCAGATTCTCCATGTGACGGCCACGGTGCTGACGGCAACAACGGTGCCTGTGCCTACGAATGGCGTGACGGATCTCTGCACTTGGCGTCCGTGCTGCCGGGTGACATACCCGCCACGGGTGTCCCCGGGGGCGGGTTGGAACCCGCTCAAAACATCGATCATGCAATTTCAAATGATGGGTCGCGACTGTTCTTTACCAGTGCCGGCAAGATTTACGCGCGCGAAGACGGCACCAGTAGCTCCCTTATCGGCCCCGGGTCGTTCGAAGGCGCCGAAGCCGCGCGCGGAAACCGAGTGATCTTCAAGACCGCCGTACCGCTGGTTGACACCGACACGGACAGCACCAATGACCTCTACATATATGACTTCACGAAACCCGAGGGCCATCGGCTGACCCTTATCTCCGAAGATCGCGATCCGGCAGCACCGGATGGCGCTGTGGTGGAAGGCTCCTTCCTGGGCGACGGTGGCGTCGCCGGGGTGAGCGAAGATCTGCGCCGGGTCTATTTTGTCACCCACAACCAGATCGTCGGCGGTGCTCCAGAGGGACCGGGACCCAAGCTTTACCTGTGGGATGACACGGGGATCAATCCCACCGTCACCTTCATCGGCATGCTCGACTCCGGCGATGGGAATGATTGGAGGGGCGTATCGGTGGAACAAAGGATGAAGCCGAGCCGGCCGAGTAGCGATGGCCGCTTCATCGCATTTCTCTCTACGGCGCGATTGACTCCCTTCGATAATGAAGGGGCAGACGAGATCTACCGCTACGACGCGGAAGAGCATGCGCTGGAATGCGCGTCGTGCAGTCCTGACGCTGCGCCTGCACAGGGCTACCTGGCGTTTGACAGCAGCCATTTCGATGCCCCGATCAACCACCTGCTGACGAATACCTCAGACAACGGGAGCGTTTTCTTCGAAACGGCTCGAGGACTGGTTCCTCAGGACTCGAACGGCAAGATTGACGTATACGAGTATGAGGGGGGCCGACTTCGCCTCATTTCGAAGGGGACCGGGGACGCCGATTCGCGCTTCCTCGATGCGACACCTAGTGGCAGCAACGTCTTCTTTACGACCCGAGACAAGCTGGTCGGTTGGGACGAAGACACTAACTTCGATGCCTACGACGCCCGCGTGGGAGGCGGTCTACCCGAACCGCCAACTGGGCCACCCGTCTGCGAGGGAGACGCCTGCCAGCCGGCGCCGGTCGTCCCCAACGACCCCACGCCCGCCAGCTCCAGCTTCCAGGGGGCGGGCAACGTCAGCGGACCACGACAAGGCCGCTGCGGGACAGGCGAGACCCGCAGGGGGGGAAAGTGCCGCAAAAAGAAGAGAACGCATAAGAAGAGAAGCCACCACCGCAAACCCGCGACCCGCCATGGCTGAGTCGATGACGAGCAAGGAGATCAAGACGATGACTCGGATCAAGTTCGGCCTGGCATATGCGTTGGCGTTGCTCTGCGCGTTGCTCGGCGCCTCCAGTGCCTCGGCCGCCTTCGGTTTGTCACCGGGCTCGGTCGACGCGACGGTGCTGGACCAGAGCGGCCACTTCTCACCACAGGCCGGCGCGCACCCCTTCAGCGCGACCACTGAATTCCATCTCAATACCGTGCCTGACCCACGCCCAGGGGAGAGCTTCGGTTTGCCGATCTCCGATGAAGCGCCGCTTCGCAATGTCATTGTCGAAGCGCCTCCAGGTCTCGTCGCCGATCCTACGGCGACGCCGAAATGCACACAGGCTGACTTCTTTACAGCAGTAGAAGAAACTGGGGGATACGGCACACAGTGCTCGGATAACACCCAGATCGGAGAAGCCGAAACGGAAATCGACCTCTTCGGCAATTCATTTTCAATTCCATCCGCGATATACAACCTCCAACCTCAGGCGGGTCAACCGGCCCTGTTTGCCTTCAAAGTCGTCAACGTCCCGGTTGTGATGGTTCCCAGGTTGCGCGAAGGCGATTACGGCTTTGACATCGACGTGTTGAACATCGACCAGACGGTGCCAGTAATTGGCAATCGAATCATGTTCTGGGGAGTTCCGGCGAGTCCGGCTCACGACAGCCAACGCGGAGACTACATCCTGCTGAACCACGTCTGCCATAGCACGACGGATCCGCAGCCACCCTGTCCCAGCAGCGCTCCCGAAAAGGCATTTCTGAGTGCACCGACGGACTGCGTTCACGGCCCCTTCCTACTCAACCTCGAAGTGCAGTCCTGGCTCGGGCACCATGACTCTCAATCGGTCCTGACCCACAACGATCTCGGCGAACCGGCGGGGGTAGATCGTTGTGACCGGGTGCCCTTCGATCCTACGATTGACGCCAAGCCAAGCACCGACAACGCGTCGAGCTCGAGCGGTTTGGAGGTCGCACTCAGGATCCCGGAAACGGGAATCAAGAATGCCGATGGTCTCGCCCAGTCAAACCTGAAGAAAGCGGTGGTGACGCTGCCCGAAGGCTTTACCCTCAACCCTTCCGCTGGAGAGGGGCTCGGATTCTGCACCCAGGCCGAGTACGTTCGCGAAAAGCTGAAGACTCCGCCTGGCGACGGCTGCCCCAATTCCTCCAAGTTGGGCAGCGTTCAGATCGAAAGCCCGTTGCTGGACGCCGGGGAAACCGCCGAAGGCTCGCTCTACATCGCCCAGCCCAACGACCCACTCCAGGCAGGTGAGGAGAACCCGTTCGACTCATTGGTGGCGCTGTATTTGGTCGCCCGGGTCCCCGAACGAGGCGTGATCGTCAAGTCCGCCGGCAAGGTCGATCTCGATCCCGCCACCGGCCAGATCACCACCACCTTCGACGACCTCCCCCAGCTGCCGTTCTCGAACTTCAAGCTGCACTTCCGCGAAGGCGGGCGGGCTCCGCTGGTCACCCCGCAGGGCTGCGGGGAAAAGACCACCGTGGCGAAGCTCTACCCCTACTCGGACCCCAACGTCCCGACCGAAGTGACCAGCATCTCGCTGATCACCAACGGCGCCGACGGCGGAGCCTGCCCCAAAGGCGGCCTGCCGCCCTTCAAGCCGGGCCTGATCGCCGGCTCGATCAACAACGCCGCCGGGCGCTTCACGCCCTTCAACGTCAGGCTGACCAGAAACGATTCAGAACAGGAGATCACCCACTTCTCGATCAAGCTGCCGCCGGGAGTGGTCGGCAAGCTGGCGGGAGTGCCCTTCTGCCCTAACGCCGACATCGCCCAGGCCAAGGGCAGAGAAAGGATCGGCGGTGGTCGCGAAGAGCAACTGAGCCCAAGCTGCCCCCCAACCTCTCAGATCGGCAAAACCCTAGTCGGAGCGGGAGTCGGCTCGGTCCTCACCTACGTCCCCGGCAAGGTCTACCTGGCAGGCCCCTATCACGGCGACCCGCTCTCGATCGTGGCGATCACCTCCGGGGTGGTCGGCCCCTTTGACATCGGCACGGTCGAGGTCAGAGAGGCGCTTGAGATCAACCCCGAAACCGGCGAAGTCTTCATCGACGCTACAGGGTCAGACCCGATCCCCCACATCGTCGACGGCGTCACCACCCACATCCGCGACCTGAGGACCTACGTCGATCGGCCCAACTTCACGTTGAACCCGACCGACTGCGACCGCACCTCGACCGCCTCCACGGTCCTGGGCTCCGGGTTGAACTTCGCCTCCGAAGCAGACGACAACCCAATCACGGTCTCGACCCCCTTCCAGGCAGCAGACTGCGCCGCCCTGCCCTTCGAGCCAAAGCTCGGCCTGCGCCTGATCGGCGGCACCAAGCGCGGAGCCCACCCTGCCTTCCAGGCCCGCCTGCGCATGCACGGGATCGGCGAAGCGGCGATCGAGCGCGCTCAGGTCACCCTGCCCCACTCCGAGTTCCTCGAGAACGCCCACATCAAGACGATCTGCACCAGGGTGCAGTTCAAAGCCGGGGAGGGCAACGGCACCCAGTGCCCGCCGGGCTCTGTCTACGGCCACGCCAAGGCGATAACCCCGATCCTGGGCGAAGCCCTGGAAGGGCCGGTCTTCCTGCGCTCCTCCGAACACCAGCTGCCCGACCTCGTTGCCGCCCTGCACACACAGGGAGGCATCGACTTCGACCTGGTTGGCCGCATTGACTCGGTCAAAGGCGGCGGGATCAGAAACACCTTCGAAGCCGCCCCCGATGCGCCGGTATCGGAATTCGTCTTGACCATGCAGGGCGCCAAGAAGGGCCTCCTGGTCAACTCCACCGACGTCTGCGTCGGCAAGCACCGCGCCGAAGTCAAGTTCAACGCGCACAACGGCAAGCGCCAGGACACAAAGCCGGCCCTGCAGGCAAAGTGCGGCAAAGCCGCCAAGCAGCACAAGCGCGCTAGGTGAGGCCGACGTCAAAGAGGGCAGGAGCGCTGCTTTTGGCAGCGCTCCTGCTGGGGGGCGCGGCCCTCGCCGGCGCGGTCACCGTGCGGCAGGGCGCGATCCAGATCACCGCCCTGGCCCAGGTCAAGCCCAACAAGCTGCCCCGCCACGGCACCGCCCCGATCGCCGTCTTCATCGCAGGGCACCTGCAGAGTGCAGACGGCGGCATCCCACCCCAGCTTCAGCAGCTGAAGATCGACGTCAACCGCCACGGCCTGCTGCAATCGGAGGGCCTGCCGGTCTGTCGCCCAACCCAGCTCGAGGCTTCGACCACCGAACGGGCGCTTGCCGCCTGCGGGGACGCGCTGATCGGCTCCGGTCACTTCTGGGCGAGCATCGTCTTGCCCGACCAGGGCGCCTACCCCTCGGTCGGTCGCCTTTTGATCTTCAACGGAAGAGAAGGCAAGAGGCCCCTCCTGCTAGCCCACATCTACACCACCCACCCCTTCAACACCTCATTCGTGATCCCCTTCTCGATCCGCCACATCTCCAAGGGCCCCTACGGCACCGAGCTCAGAGCCTCCCTGCCCGAGGCGCTTGGCTCCTGGGGCTACCTGAACCGGATCAAGCTGACCCTGAAGCGCAAATACACCTACAGGGGCGAACACCTCTCCTACTTCAACGCCGGCTGCCCCGCCCCCGGGCACGCCCCGCGCACCTCCTTCGCGCTCGCCTACGCCGAATTTTCCTTTGCCGGTCGAAAATCGATGGGGGTGACCGTGAACAAGGCCTGCGCGGTCAAGGAATGAACAAGAGGAGGGGAGATCGAGATGAGAAGAGCGACCGCGGCGCTTTGCCTGGTACTGGGCCTTTGGCTTTGCCCGCAGGCCCGAGCCACCTATGACCCCTTGGGGGGCGGCACCACCAAGCTCAGCCTCGATCCCTCCTTTGCCGCCTTTCTGAAGAAGGACGGCATCAAGCTAAGCGCAAGCGCCGGGGCAAAGCGCAAGAGCGGCGCCTACCTCCTGCCTGTCTCGGGCGGCAACCTCGACCCGACCCTGGGCAAGGGCGAGATCGAGACCGATGGGACCTTGGTCTTCCAAAGCCAGCGAAAGCGCGTTCCGCTCAGGGAGATTCGCATCCAGACCAAGGCGGCGCCGCTGATCGCCAAGGTGGGCGGCTCCCAGCTGAAGGCAGCCCAGGGCGCGAGGCTCTCCTTCGAGCGGGTCGGCTTCGATTCCGAGCTGAGGGCCACCCACTTGAAGCTCACTCAAAAGCTCGTCACCCGCCTCAACAAGAAGCTCCGCCCCCGCGTCCCCTTCAAGGCGGGCCAGGAGCTCGGCACGGTCTTCTCCAAGGCAGAGCCTCGGCTGGTGACGATCGAGGACAGGGGCAAGGCGACCCTCGCCTTCGACCCCGCCTTCACGGCAAAGCTAGACCAGCGCTTCGTCTCACTCAACCCCGTCTTCCCCGCCGAACACCAAGGAGCCACCTTCAGCCTGCCGATCGCCCTCGGCGGCGCGCTCTCCCCCGAGGGCACAGAAGGCACGCTGCGCACGGCGGGGGCGATCGAAATGCTGCAGCTGGGTGGCGCCCAGCTCTTCTGGCAGGAACAGTGGCCTGAACTGGGCCTCAAGCTCGACTCAGCAGAAGCGGACCTGGAGCCCACCCCCGCCTTTCCCGGCAAGCTCGGGCGGGTGGGGATCTTCGCCCTCTCGGGCGGCTCCTTCACGACCGACCCCAAGGCCCGCACGCTCTCTCTCGGGGGCACCCAGCTCACACTCAGCCCAGAGGGAGCAAGCGAGCTGAACCGGGCCTTTGGCCAGGGAGAAGCACCGCCCTTCGGCGCGGGGGAGCTCGTGGGCAGCTTCAGCGCCACCGCCCCGGGGCAGTAGTGGGACGGCGCAGCCACCCTGCACGACCTGCTCGAGGTGAGGGCTCGGGCCCGGCGGGCTAAGGCACCGCCTCGGGATCCGCAAGGGCCGGGACGTCGTCAAGGTCTACCCGTCGGCCCCGCGCGAGCTTCATCTGAATCAGGTCATCCAGGCCCACCACCGGCACATCGAGGTCTCCTAGCTGCACATGCAGGGCGCCCTTGCAAAGGGCGGTCGCGAGCCGCTCGAGATTGGCGGGGTCGGGCGCAGGGATCAGGTCCGCGTCGTTCGTAGTTCGAACGTGCCCATGGGTTTGCACGGCAGCCTAGCCCACCGACAGCGCCAGTTCCTCGCTGGCCACCTCATGACCCTCGTAGGGCAGCACCGCGAAGTACATGAGCGACGGCAGCAGGCTCTGGATGCCATCCGTCTCGCCTCGGTTGAGGCGTGAGTAGAGCAGGGCCTCGATGCCGCCGACGATGCCGGCCGCAGCGATCGCAGAGGGGCCTTCGCCGGCGGGCGCCTTGGACCGGACCATCGAGTCGAGGCAGGAGGAGAAGTGATCGAGCAGCTCGTCGCGACGAGCGAGCGCTTCGGGGCTGGCGGCGCGGCCGTCGACGATCAGCGACATCGCTGCATTCGGGTCCTCGGCGACGAAACGGAGCAACTCCTCGAGGCCGAGGCGCAGACGCTCGCGCCATCCCTCGCCACCCTCTGCTGCCGTCTCTAGTCGATTCCGCAGGCGCGCAGCAGCGCTGTCGAAGGCCGCGAGGAAGGCCGCTTCCTTGTTCTCGAAGTGCTCGTAGAAGGTGGGGCGGGAGACGCCGGCACGATCGAGCACATCCTGGACGCTCACCTCGCGGTACCCCAGCTCGGCCGTAGCCCGCAGCATCGCCGCCAGCAGCCGCTCGCGCTGGACTGCGCTGACCAGGTCCGCGGGCAGCGAGCGGATCCCCGAGGGGAACTGACCTTTGCCCCCGGAGAGAAGCTCCGCCGCCGCGTTGACCTCGGCCTGCGACCAGCTGTCGCCAAGCGCGGCGAGCAGCATCTCTTTGCTTAGTTCCACCCTGTCTGATGCCAACTAGAAACCTGACCGTTTCTGTTAAAAACAATGCAAGTCGTAACACGGTACCATTTGAGTCGCCGACGTGCAAGGCGATCCCCTCTACCGCGGGTATTCTTGAGCGATGCCGTCGCGCCCCAAGGGGAAGCCCAAGCCGAAAGCTGCTGCCGTCCCGGTTCGTCCCGCCCTGTCCCGTGAGTTCATCGCCGGTCACAAGCGCCGTCGAATCATGGACGCGATCGCCGAGCTGACCGCCGAGCAAGGTTACGACGCGACGAAAATCGGCGACATCGTGCGCCGCGCCGGTGTCGCGCGCAAGACGCTCTACGACAACTTCGAGGGCAAGGAGGAAGTCTTCCTCGCCGCCTTCGACGCCGCGGTGGACGAGGCGTTCGCCCGGATCGAAGCCGATTGCGCAGAGGTGGAGGGCGACTGGGAGGAAAAGGTCCAGGCCGGGCTCGCCTCTTTCCTGCGCTACGTCGCCGAGAATCCGGCTCTGGCGCGGATGTGCATGATCGAGGCGCTCTCCGTCACGCAAACCGCCACCGAGCGCTACGAGGCGGCGATGCAGCGCTTCGTCGACCTCACCAAGCGGACGGTGCCCCGGGACGATCATCTGCCGGAGACGATCGAAGAAACCCTGGTCGGCGGCGTCGCCTGGATCGTCTACCAGCAGATCCGCCGCCAGGAAGCCGAGAAGGCCGAGGACCTGCTGCCCGAGCTCTCCGAATTCATGCTGGCGCCGTTCCACGGCGCCGCCGAGGCCCAGAAGCAAGCAAACGCCTAGATCCGGGCACGCTGGCAGACTTCGGCGCCGTGGAACGCCTGCCCCGCGGCCGCCATGGTCTCCCTCGCGAGTACATCGCTCAGAACCAGCGTGAGCGGCTGCTCGCCGCGCTCGCCGAGTGCCTGGAGGAAAAAGGCTACGACCGCACCACCGTTTCCGCGATCGGCAAACGCGCCGGTGTCTCGAAGAGCGACTTCTACAAACAGTTCGCGAGCAAGGACGCCTGCTTCGTCGCCGCTTATGACGACGCGGTCGAGCGGATTCGGGCTGTCGTCCTCGCCGCCTGCTCGAAGCGCGAGGACTGGGCCAAC
>Ga0068853_100003884_pt1 | contig 11455 bp, 12 predicted proteins | sample KBSCornC32_FD_65655 | JGI IMG/M metagenome (GOLD analysis project Ga0068853, IMG submission 65655) | Corn rhizosphere microbial communities from Kellogg Biological Station, Michigan, USA - KBS Corn C3-2 | ecosystem: Host-associated > Plants > Roots > Rhizosphere > Soil ... | reverse complement strand
AACTCAAGCGCCGGCAGGGCGTGCCCTACCCGCTGCAGGAGGCCATTACCGTGATCGATCCCGAAACCATGCGCGAGGTGCCGCGCGACGCCGAGACCGTCGGGGAAGTGATGTTCCGCGGCAATATCGTGATGAAGGGCTATCTCAAGAACGAAAAAGCCACCCGCGAAGCCTTTGCCGGCGGCTGGTTTCACACCGGCGACCTCGGCGTGCTCGACGAGCACGGCTATGTCATCATCAAGGATCGCTCCAAGGACATCATCATTTCAGGCGGCGAAAACATCTCCTCGGTCGAGGTCGAAGACGTGCTCTACAAGCATCCGGCGGTGCTGTTCGCAGCCGTGGTCGCAAAACCGGATTCAAAATGGGGCGAGGTGCCCTGCGCGTTCATCGAACTGAAGGACAACGCACGCACGACCGAAGCCGAGATCATCGCATTTTGCCGGGCGCAGATGCCGGGTTTCAAGACGCCGAAGGCCGTGGTGTTCGGCCCCATTCCAAAAACATCCACCGGCAAGATTCAGAAATTCATGCTGCGCAATCAGGTGAATTCGGCGAAGGCGATATCGGCCTGAGCATCGTTAACCGCGCGTTAACCAAGTCCGCCCATCTTTAACCATTCGGAAAAGAAGGGCGAGTCTAACACCATGGCTGCAATTGCGAAGCCGACACATCAACTGGTTCGCATGCGCGGCCGATCTTACGTTGCGTTTGTCTTTTGCCCAGTCGTTCCGATCGCAGGCTGGCTTGAGGAAATAGACGCAACGCTCGCCCGCTCGCCCGGCTTTTTTGTCGGCAAGCCGGTGGTGCTTGACCTGTCGGCCGTGGACCTTAGCCAAGCCGCTATCGCCCACCTCGTCACAAGCCTGGAGCAGCGGAATATCCGGATCCTTGGCATCGAGGGTGTGGACGAATCTCACCTCACTGCGGGCATGCCGCCGCTGCTCACAGGCGGACGCCACTGTGTGCTGACGCATAACGAAACGAAAAAGCCCGAGGCCAAACCGAAACCAATGTCGCTGCTGCTCGAAAGCCCGGTGCGCTCGGGTCAGTCGGTTGTCTTCACCGAAGGCGACGTGACGGTGCTGGGTTCGGTCGGTTCCGGCGCGGAAATTGTCGCGGGCGGGTCTATCCATATCTACGGGACGCTTCGCGGCCGGGCGATGGCGGGCGTCAACGGCAATTCAGCCGCTCGGATCTACTGTCAGAAAATCGAAGCCGAACTGCTGGCCATCGACGGTTATTACCAAACTGCTGAAGAAATAGACGTCACCTTGCGCAATCGGCCGGCCCAAGCGTGGCTCGAAGGCGAGACCATGAAAATCACACCGCTAAATTAATCGGCTAGGAGGTAAAGAATGGCCAAAGTGTTGGTCGTGACGTCTGGCAAGGGTGGCGTCGGTAAGACAACTTCTACCGCTGCGCTTGGTGCGGCGCTCGCGCAATTAGGCGAAAAAGTTGTCGTCATCGACTTTGACGTAGGCCTGCGCAACCTTGATCTTGTGTTGGGGGCGGAACGACGGGTTGTGTTCGACCTCATCAATGTTGTGCAGGGCGTCGCAAAACTCCCGCAGGCTCTCATCCGCGACAAGCGCCTTGAGAATTTGTGGCTGCTTCCCGCATCGCAAACCAGGGACAAGGATTCCCTGACGGACGAAGGTGTCAGGGGCGTTATTACCGAACTGCGAACCAAATTCGACTGGATTCTCTGCGATAGTCCGGCGGGCATCGAGCGCGGCGCGATGCTTGCAATGCGCTATGCGGACGAGGCAGTGATCGTCACCAACCCGGAAGTTTCGTCGGTGCGCGACTCCGACCGCATCATCGGAATGCTCGATTCAAAGACCGTGAAGGCCGAGAAGGGCGAAAGGGTAGAGAAGCATGTGCTGATCACCCGATATGACTCGGGGCGCGCGGCACGGGGAGAAATGCTCAGCATCGACGATATTCTTGAAATTCTGGCGACACCACTGCTCGGAATCATTCCTGAGAGCCAGGACGTTTTGCGCGCGTCTAACGTTGGATCTCCGGTTACTCTGAACAACGCTACCAGTGCGCCGGCCCGCGCCTACTTCGACGCAGCGCGCCGCCTGATGGGCGACACTGTCACCATGATGATACCGGTCGAACGAAAAGGCTTGATGAACCGATTGCTGGGACGGAGGGCCGCATGATGAATCTGCTGCGGCTCCTCGGTGGCCGTACTGCTTCCGCGCCTGTCGCACGGGAACGGTTGCAGATTCTCCTGGCCCACGAACGCGGTTTGCGCGGCCAGCCCGACTTGTTGGGGCTGCTGCGGGCAGAGATCCTTGCGGTGGTCTCGCGGCATGTCGTGCTTGATCCCGAAAAGGTCATCGTCAGAATGGATAGGGGCAAAAATGTATCGACGCTTGAAGTCGATATTGAAGTGCCCCACGCTTTCGAACGGTCGCTCGCGGTGGCCGCCACATGATTGCCGAGAGCAATAGCGACATCGCGTGGCACAGGGTTCAGCTCAAGAAGAACCGTGCCGCCGTGAAGGCCCTGGAAACCGCCCGGTTCAGGACTGGCAATATCGCCAGTTCGAGCGGCCAAACGCAAAAAACCATAGCCAACCTGAAGCGAAAGATCACTGAATCCGAGCGATGCATCGCTGCCCATGAGCGGCGAACCAAACGGCCTCTCGCAACGGACCTTCAAAGTCTCGCCAGCGTAAGCTGGAGCAGCTGGAACGCGCGAGGCGTTGGCCGGCGCTGACAGCAATACCGGCTCGGCCCGCGCCTCAGTCCGCCAGCGTCAGCCGCATGCCGTCATGGGCCGGGACGACGTTTTGTGGCAGGCTCTGACGCAGCACCTCGTAATCCAGATCGGAATGCATGTTGGTGATGACGGCGCGGCCGGGCTTGAAGCGGTCGATCCAGGACAGCGCGTCGTTGACGCTGAAGTGGCTGGGATGCCCGGCATAGCGTAGCCCGTCGATAATCCAGAGATCGAGATTTTGCAAGAAAGGCCAGCTCGCGGGCGGGATGTCGTTGACATCGGGCGTATAGGCGGCATCGCCGATGCGATAGCCGAGCGCGGGAATATTGCCGTGCTGCACGATGAATGCGGAAAGCGTCAGCGCACCGCCCTTCCCTTCAATCGCGAGGCTTTCGCCGGCCTGGATCAGATGACTGTCAAGGATCGGCGGATAGTCGCTCTCCGGCGGCGATACGAAGCAGTATGAAAATCGCAGCAGGATATGATCCGCGGTGGACTGGTTCAGATAGACCGGAATGCGCTTGCGCTGGTGCAACACCACCGAACGGAGATCGTCGATCCCGTGGGTCTGGTCGGCATGCTCATGCGTCAGGAAAACCGCGTCGATGTGATCGACGTCGGCGTCGATCAGCTGCTCGCGCAGATCGGGCGAGGTGTCGATCACGACCCGCGTCACGCCGTGATCCCCTGTCCGTTCGGCGAGCAACGAGCAGCGGCGGCGGCGGTTTTTCGGATTGTTGGGATCGCACGCACCCCAACCGAGCGCGGGACGCGGAACGCCGGCCGAGGATCCGCAGCCGAGAATTGTCAGGGTCAGCGTCATGCCATCTCTTTTGCAGGTGGCACTTTAGAGAACAGGCGAAAGAAATTCTCCGTGGTTTGCCGCGAAATCTCCTCCAGCGAGACGCCGCGAGTCTCCGCCAGCACCTTGGCGATTTCGACCACGTAGGACGGCTCGTTGCGCTTGCCGCGAAATTTTCCCGGCGCCAGATACGGCGCGTCGGTCTCGACCATGATGCGATCGGCCGGCAACTCGGCCGCCAGATCGCGCAAGGCCTGCGATTTCTTGAAGGTCAGAATTCCCGTGAATGAAATCGACAGTCCCAGGGAGATCGCTCTCATCGCAAGCTCCCGCCCGCCGGTATAGCAATGCAGCACGGCGCGAAACGATCCCTTGGCCATTTCGTCTTCGAGGATGCGGCCGCAATCGGCATCGGCGTCGCGGGTATGAATGACCAGCGGCAGGCCGGTGGCGCGGGCGGCGGCGATGTGCGCACGAAAGCCGCGTTCCTGGGCCTCGGGGGAGCCGCGCTGGTAGAAATAATCCAGCCCCGCCTCGCCAAGCGCCACGACCTTGGGATGACCCGTCAGTTCGATCAGTTCGCCTGCGGGAATTCCGTCTTCTTCGTCGGCGTGATGCGGATGGGTGCCGACCGAGCAATAGACGTTTGGAAACCGCTCGGCGATCGTGAGCAACCCACCGAGACGCCTGACCCGCGTCGAGATGGTCACGATGCGGCCAATGCCTGCGGCCGCAGCCCTCGCCACGATGGCGTCGAGGTCATCGGCGAAATCAGGAAAATCGAGATGACAGTGGCTGTCGACAAGCATCGTGTTCCAACAATTCAAGCCGCCGATGGTTCGACGTAACGCGGAAACACCGGTGTTGGCGCAGGGAGCGCTACGCCCGGCTTGACGCGCGTTGCGCCGCCCAACGCAGCGAAGTCGCGCGCCCCTTTGGGGATGCCGAGACTATCCAGCAATTTTGCCGAGGACTCCGGCATGACGAACTGTGCCAGAATGGCGATCTGCCTGATCACCTCGGCGGTGACGTACAACACGGTGCGTTGGCGCTGCGGGTCGGTTTTCGCCAGCGCCCACGGCGCCTCGCCCGCGAAATAGCGGTTGGCTTCGGCCACCACGGCCCAGACCGCATTGAGCGCCTGATGGATTTGCTGGGTCGCCATCGCGGTCCGTGCCAATCCGATCATGCCATCGGCCTGTGCCAGGATCGCCCTGTCATTGTCGGTGAAGGCGCCCGGCTCGGGCAACACGCCTTCATATTGCTTTGCGATCATCGACAGCGAGCGCTGCGCCAGATTGCCGAGATCGTTGGCGAGGTCGGCATTGATGCGCGCGACGATGGCTTCGTGATTATAGTTGCCGTCCTGCCCGAACGGCACCTCGCGCAGGAAGAAATAGCGCACCTGGTCGACGCCGTACTGGTCGGCCAGATTGAACGGGTCGACGACGTTGCCGACCGACTTCGACATTTTTTCGCCGCGGCTGAACAAGAAGCCGTGGGCATAGACGCGCTTTTGCAGCGGAATGCCCGCCGACATCAGGAATGCCGGCCAGTACACCGCGTGAAAACGAATAATGTCCTTGCCGATGATATGAACGTCGGCGGGCCAATAGCGCCAGTTCGGATCGCTCTCGTCGGGGAATCCGACGCCGGTGATGTAGTTGGTCAGGGCGTCGACCCAGACATACATGACATGCTGGGGATGACCGGGGACCTTGACGCCCCAGTCGAAGGTGGTTCGCGAAATCGAAAGATCTCGCAATCCGCCTTTGACGAAGCTGACGACTTCGTTCTTGCGCGAGTCGGGGCCGATGAAATCCGGCTGACTGGCGTAGAGCGCCAGCAACTTGTCCTGATAGGCGGACAATTTGAAGAAATAACTCTCCTCCTCGACCCATTCGACCGGCGTGCCCTGCGGCCCGCGCCGTACGTTGTCGTCGCCCAGGACGGTTTCGTCTTCGGCGTAATAGGCTTCGTCGCGTACCGAATACCAGCCGGCATAGCTGTCCAGATAAATGTCGCCATTGGCGGCCATCCGCTGCCAGATTTCCTGGCTGGAGCGGTGATGTTGTTCCTCCGTGGTGCGGATGAAACGATCGAACGATACGTTCAGGCGCTCGTCCATCTCCTTGAATCTAAGGGCATTGCGTGTCGCGACTTGCAGCGTCGGCAGCTTCTCAAGTTCGGCGGTCTGGGCCATCTTCTGGCCGTGCTCGTCGGTGCCGGTGAGAAAGAAGACGTCCTTGCCGTCGAGCCGCGCAAAGCGCGCCAGCGCGTCGGTCGCGATCGCCTCATAGGCGTGGCCGATATGCGGCACGCCGTTCGGGTAGGCGATCGCAGTCGTGATGTAATAGGTGTTTCCACGGCGCGAGGCCGGCGCGGGCTTTACAGCAGCAGCGGTCTTGCTGGCCGTGGCGGTTTTCGGCTTCTGCGATTTTTTCAGCAACCTCGGTGGCTCGGGGGCCGAAACCCGCTTGTTCGATTTCGTTTTCTTCGCGGCCTTCCTGACTGATTTCCTGGCAGCCTTTTTCGCCGCCAGCTTCCTTGTGGCCTTCTTCGCGGTCTTCTTCGCTTTCTTGACCACCCGCTTGCTTTTCCTGGCGCGCTTCTTCGACGCCGCCTTGGCGGATCGGGCACGCGGCGGCTTGCGGGCCTTCTTTGCCTTCTTCCCGGAAGTCTTTTTCCTAGGCGTTGCCACCACGAATTCCTTTATGGATCAAGCTGGATTTGTTGGGATTGATAAGCGGCGGAGCGTTACCGCGTTGCGTCCGCCAGTAGCCCGAAGACCGAGAAAACCAGCGGTTTTCGTTCAAGATTGTATTCTGCGGTGTCGCGCGCGGCGCGATTGATCTTTTCCCACACCTCCGCCAGCCGTGCAAGGCGGGGCAGGTTCGCGTTGGCATTGGCGTCGTCGGCACGCAGGCGTTCGCTCACCCAGCGATCGACGCTGTCGACGAACGCCGAGAGTGCCACCCGGTCGCTGCCGCCGAGCGCGTCGCCGAGGGCGTGAAGTTCGCGCGGATCGAGCCGCGGCAGCGTCGCCAGCAACGCCGCGGTCCGCTGGTGAAGTTTGAGCGCGTCACCGCCAAGCAATGTCAGCGCGCGCGCGACACTGCCCTCAGCCGCCGCTGCCGCCTCTGAAAGCGCGGGATCGTCGATCGCGATATTTGCGGCCTGAGCGGCGGCCCGAATGACGTCGGAGGTGGCGAGCGGCCGCAACAGCAACTTTCGGCAGCGCGACAGAATGGTCGGCAATACTCGCGCCGGCGCATGGCTGACGAGAAGGAACAGCGATTGCCGCGGCGGCTCTTCGAGAATTTTAAGCAGCGCGTTGGCCGCGTTGGGATTGAGTTCATCGACGGTATCGACGATGCAAACCCGCCAGCCCTCCACTGCCGCAGTCGAGCCGAAAAACGAAATGGTCTCCCGGGTCTCGTCGACGGTGATCACGCTTCGCATCACGCCCTTGTCGTTCAGCGTCCGTTCAAGTGTGAGCAGGCCGCCATGGGCGCCGGCCGCGACATGGCGGGCGACCGGGTCGGACGGATCAACCCAGAGCGTCTCGGCGCGTTGCACGTCGGGCGCCAGCGGATTGCGATGCGCCAGAACGAACCGCGCGATGCGATAGGCCAGCGTCGCCTTGCCGATGCCTGCCGCCCCTCCGATCAACCAGGCATGTGGAATACGCCCGCTGCGGTAGGCGTTCAGCAACGCCGTCTCGGCTTCGCGGTGTCCAAACAGCACGGTGGTTTCGCGGGGAGCAACGGCTGCAAATTGCGGTTCGACCTGGCGCGCGCTCATGCTGAAGTGGCCACGTTATCGATGCCGGTCGTAAAGAGACGGTCGCGCACGGCAACCCACACCTTGCCCGCAACCGCGCCGGCGTCGGCATTGGCGTCGATCAGCACGCAGCGCTGCGGTTCGGCGGCGGCGATCTGCCGGTAGGCGTCGCGCAATTCCTGATGAAATTTAAGGTCTTCCGCCTCGAACCGGTCGGGGGCGCCGGCGCCGCGGCGCTTCGCCGTGCGCTGCATGCCGACCTCCACCGGAACATCGAGAATGATGGTCAAATCGGGCTTGAGATCGCCGATCGTCACCCGCTCCATAGCATTGAGAACCGCAGGCGCGACCTTGCCCAACCTGCCTTGATAGGCGCGCGTCGAATCCGAAAACCGGTCGCACAGCACCCATATTCCCTGATTCAAGGCAGGCTTGATGACGGTGCACACATGGTCATCGCGCGCGGCTGCAAACAACAGCGTTTCCGCTTCCGGGCCCAACAGCTTGCCCATTCCGGACAGCACCAGATGCCTGATGATTTCGGCTCCCGGCGATCCGCCGGGCTCGCGCGTCACGATGGCGCGCAACTTTGCGGCATCGAGACGTTCCGCGAGCGTTTTGATATGCGTGGATTTGCCGGATCCCTCGCCACCCTCAAAGGTGATGAATCGTCCGCGCCCGGGAGTTCTTTTGAGCGCTACCTCGGCCATCGTCAGAGTTTCTCGGCGCCTGCGCGAAACATTCCGATGACGAGTTCGCTCGCTCCATCGATTGCCCGCCGCACCGTCGATCCCTGGGCGACCGGTTCCGCCGCATAGACCGGAGCCTCCATCGCCATCTTGGCGCCGCGCCATACCCTGACGAGGCCCACCGGTTGACCGGCCGCAATCGGCGCACGGACCGGCCCATTATAAACCACGCGCGCGATCAATTTATCGGTGCCGTTTTTCTGCACCATCACCTTGATCGGTTCGGGGCTCGCAAGCCTGACCGAGCGGCTCTCGCCGCCAAACACCTTGGCGTAGCCGACCAACTGCTGCGGCGCGAACAGGGTACGCGCTTCGAAATTGCGAAATCCCCATTCGAGCATTTTCTTGGCTTCGGAGGCGCGATCGTCGGGATCCTCCAGGCCATTGACGACGACGATCAGCCGCATGCCGTTTTGCACCGCGGAGCCGACCATGCCGTAACCGCCCTCCTTGGTAAAGCCGGTCTTGAGCCCGTCGGCGCCCTCCAGCGAGGTCAGCAGCGGATTGCGGTTCTGCTGCCGGATCTTGTTCCAGGTGAATTCGCGCTCGCCAAATAATTTGTAGAAATCGGGATAGGTCTGGATGATGTAGCGCGCAAGCTTGGCGAGTTCGCGAACCGTCATCTTGTTGCCGGGATCGGGCAGTCCGTTGGAATTGGCAAATGTCGATTGGGTCATGCCGAGTTCGCGGGCGCGCTTGGTCATCATATCCGCAAAGATGCGCTCGTTGCCGGCGATGCCCTCCGCGAGCACCATGCAGGCATCGTTGCCGCTCTGGATGATGGCGCCGTGCAGCAGATCGTCGACGGAAACCTTGCTGTGAATGGCCGCGAACATGGTCGAGCCGCCCGAAGGCGCGCCGCCCTTGCGCCAGGCGTTCTCGCTGACCCGATATTCATCGGTCAGTTTGACCTCACCCTGCTTGATGGCGTGGAAGACCATCTCCGCGGTCATCAGTTTCATCATGCTGGAGGGCGCCCGCAACTCATCGGCGTTTTTCTCGAACAACACACTGCCGCTTGAGGCTTCGATCAGGATCGCGGTCGGCGCATCGCCGTCAAAACCGCCCTCCTCTTTCTTGGCGCCCTGCACGCTGTTGTTGGCGGCGTAGACCATGCCGCCCCAGCCGACCGCCATGACGATGACGGCCGCAATCAGGCCGCGCCACGAGCGTCCGATCGCGGGCTTTGTTTTGCGGGACGGTGATGTTTCGACTGCCATCGGCGATGCCTTGAAGTCGCGTTCTAACAGTTGGAAGTAGCGCAAACAACACGGGTTTTACGGATCGCCGCGCAGCCGGTCCGATTGCGGCGCCGGTGAAACGACCCTATCGTGCGGTGCAGATACGCAACAAAATCTCCGAAACAAGGCGGAAACGCGATGCCATCCTCACGCACTATTTCCGCCAACGGGATCGATATCTTTCTGCTGGAACAGGGCGAAGGTCCGCTGGTGGTGCTTTGCCATGGCTGGCCGGAACTGTCCTATTCGTGGCGGCATCAGATCCCGGCGCTTGCGGCTGCGGGTTTTCATGTCGCGGCACCCGATATGCGGGGCTTCGGCCGAACCAGCGCACCCGCCGATATCAATGCCTACAGCATCTTCGACCACGTCGGCGACATGGTGGCGCTGGTTGCGGCGCTCGGAGAAAAGCGGGCCATCATAGTCGGCCATGACTGGGGCGCGCCGGTCGCCTGGCACGCGGCGCTGTTCCGTCCCGATGTTTTCTCCGCGGTTGCGGGCATGAGCGTTCCCCCGCCTTCCCGTGGCCGCGGCCGGCCGCTCGATACGTTGCGCGAAAGCGGCATCACCAATTTCTATTGGCAATATTTTCAGACGCCCGGTGTCGCGGAACGCGAGTTCGAGCGCAATGTCGACGTGACGATGCGAACTTTGCTCGGGCGCGGATTTTCCGATCCGGCGGCCTCGCTGTTCATCGAAGACGGCAAGGGATTTCTCGGCGATGTCAGCACCGCCAGGCCGTTGCCGGATTGGCTAACCGAAGCCGACCTGTCCTATTTCGCCGAGGCCTACCGGAAATCCGGCTTCCGTGGCGGGCTCAACTGGTATCGCAACATCGACCGCAACTGGGAACTTACCGCGCCATGGCAGGGCGCGCAAATCCATCAACCGTCATTGTTCATTGCGGGATCCAACGATTCCGTCATCACCGGCCTGATCGGGGCCAAGCGCGTCACCGAGATGGAGCGGGTGCTGCCGAACCTGAAACAAAAGCTCATCATCGACGGCGCCGGCCACTGGGTCCAGCAGGAACGCGCCGCTGAGGTCAATGCGGCCCTGATTGCTTTTCTGAACGAGAACGCGGATTAGCCGCCCGCGAAAGGCTTCGGCTCAATAAAGCCCGCGTCCGGCCAACAACTCGCTCGGTCCGCGCGGATCGACCGGCGCATAGGCGCTGACCGGCCGGAGGCTGGGGGCATAGCGATCGTCGTTTTCATACGACACGGCGCGTGGATTTTCGATGCTACGGCCGCCCGGGTGTATGCGCCCCGAAGCGGATATCTCCGACGTCGCGTTGATGGAGGCCAGGTCCGCCGAGGTATTGCCGAGGCTATACGGCCTCCCCTCCGGCATCGGAACCTCGCCCCGGATCGGACGGCCGGACGAGGGAATTTCCGGCACGAACGAACGGGCCGAGGCAACCCGGACCATGGACGGCGATGGCGCCGGCACGCCGGTCCGCAGGGTTGCGACTAGCTGACGGTCGTCGGAGCCTTCGAGCGGTGCCCGGGCGACATATTCGACGCGCACCCGCGCCACACCATTTCCTTTGAATTCAAGCAGTTCGGCGGCCCTGTTCGAGACATCGATGAGCCGGTTGCCGTGGTATGGCCCGCGGTCATTGACCCGGACGATCAGCGACTTGCCGTTGCTGAGATTGGTCACTCGCGCATAGCACGGCATCGGCAGGGTCGGATGGGCGGCGGTCAGCGAAGCCATGTCGAACACTTCGCCATTGGCCGTCAGCCGGCCGTGGAAATCATCGCCATACCAGGAGGCCAGGCCCTCCTCGCGGTAGTTGGTGTCTTCTTCCGGCACGTAGACCCGGCCTGCAACGGTATAGGGCTTGCCGACGCGGTAGGTGCCACCGCCCTTCGGCACGGGTTCGCCGAACGCAACAACCCGGGGGCTACTGGAAACGCCGTATTTGGGATCGACCCGGCTGGCGAACTTACCCGATGAGGCGCAGTTGGCGAGGATGAGGCATGCGGCCACGGTAGCAGCGCTGCGTGCCGCCCGGATCACCGGATCTGACCGTTGAATCCCCATCGCCCCCATTACCATTCCGCCGGCCGCGCGCCTATTCGAGACGCTTAGCCGCTAAACGCCCCGATGCAGCCCACCTCCGCACCAAGGTATGA
>Ga0068853_100003882_pt1 | contig 11455 bp, 8 predicted proteins | sample KBSCornC32_FD_65655 | JGI IMG/M metagenome (GOLD analysis project Ga0068853, IMG submission 65655) | Corn rhizosphere microbial communities from Kellogg Biological Station, Michigan, USA - KBS Corn C3-2 | ecosystem: Host-associated > Plants > Roots > Rhizosphere > Soil ... | reverse complement strand
TCAGCGCGAACTTTCGGCCGGCGTATTCCGGCGCCACCTTGAAGTGCAGCCGGTACCAGTTCTGCTGTCCGGTCAGCGAGCCTTGGCCGCCGCCGGAGGTCTGGTTGATGTAGGTGCGCGGTATGTTGGCATCGTGCGGCAGGCCGACCTGGGTCCAGGTCGCATTCGTATCACCGCTTTCGACGAATCCGGGCGTCGAATAGACCGCCGCGTTGCGCGTGTTCTGGAACCACCAGTTGCTTTGCGGCGCGTTGGAGGTGGACGACGCGTTGGCGACATACTGAGGCACGCCTGCCGCCAGATCGATGGTCATTCGCTGAGACAGCGGCAGCGAAGGTTCCACCTGCTGCGCGGGAGCTTCGCCGAAGCCCAACGCCGCCAGCGCAAGCGTCTGCAACGCAGCGATCTTCAAGAGATATCGGATGCTGCGCCGCCCGTCACCGCCGGTGCGGCGAAGGTTGCGAAGACGATCGACCCAACGACGAGCACGGCCGTGCGGCCCGCTTTGCGACTCGGACGAAGAGAAATGCACAAAGATCCTTTATGTACAAATGGATTCGGCGCGCGGCACTGTCGAGCAGCGTCAGTGCACACGTTGGAAGAAGTACGAATACGCCGCCGCGGACCGCGGCGACGAGGCAGCGTTCGACGTCCTCGGCACGGGCTTTCGCTCGTGCCCAGGACATCGGCGCGCGTCTCGTTGCTGCAGTTTAGCCGTCCAAATAGATCCTGAACGCCGTGTCCGTCACGGATTCGATGGGGCGGCGAATGGCATCGAGGCCGCTCCGAAGAAATCATGACGATGTCATGACACCCGATGCGGTCGCACGCACTTTCGCCGAAACCGCCTGGCGGGTCGTCGACGAGACGGAAGGCCTGGAACACGAAGAGCACGAAGGACAGGCAAAGGCTCTTCTTTCCGTTCTTCGCATTCTTCGCGTTCTTCGCGCTCCAATCTTTTCGCATCCCCTCGAAGCGATCGCACGCCCCCGTCGAGCGCGCCAGGCGCCGGCGCCTCGAAACACGTAGCATGCCGCCCTCGGCTTGCGCTTCGACGCCCGCGGAGACCTCCGCCATGAGTCATGTCGTTTCCGTCAATGTCGGCCTTCCCGCAGACGTGGAATGGCGAGGCAGGACCGTTCGGACGTCCGTCTGGAAGCATCCGGTGAGCGGCCGCGTCGCGGCGCGGCGCCTCAACCTCGACGGCGACGGCCAGGGTGACCTGCAGGGCCATGGCGGCGTCCATCGCGCCGTCATGGTCTATCAGGTCGCCTCCTACAAATACTGGGAACAGGTCCTGCAGCGGACGTTGGCCGAGTACGGGATGTTCGGCGAGAACCTGACCGTCGATGGCCTTGCCGACGACGAGGTGTGCGTCGGCGATCGCTATCGCATCGGCAGCGCGCTGTTCGAAGTATCGCAGCCGCGCGTGACCTGCTATCGCGTCGGCATCCGCATGGACGAACCGCGCGTGCCCGCGCTGCTCGTCTCGCATCGAAGACCCGGATTCTATTTTCGCGTCGTCGAGGAAGGAGAGATCGGTGCCGGCGACGAGATCGTCCGCGTCGAGCGCGGCCGCGAAGGCATGACCGTCGCCGAAGTCGATGGCCTGCTCTACCTGCCGGAACATCCGGCCGACCGCGTTCGCCGCGCCGCGAGCGAACCGTCGCTCAGTCCCGGATGGAAGCAGTCCTTCGACGCGCTGCTGGCGAGCGCGCAGGGACTGCCCGGCAACGCCGGGCTCGCGCCCGCGCCGGCGGCCCCGGCATGGCCGGGTTTTCGCGCGCTGAAGGTGGTCGATGTCGTCGAGGAGAGCGACGACGTGAAATCGCTGCTGCTGACCGCCGGCGAACCGCCCAGCCTCGCGCCTCCGACCGCCGGATCGTTCGTCGTGCTCCGCCTTCCCGGCGCGAGTGCGGGCGGTGCGCTCACGCGAAGCTATTCGATTTCCAACGCCGGCGAGGAAGGCAAGTATCGCGTCAGCGTGAAGCGCGGCTCCGGCGACGGAAGCCGATACATCCACGAGCGTGTGCGGGCGGGCGACGTACTCGAGGTCAGCGCGCCACGCGGCGCGTTCACCTTGCGCACCGACGATCGACCGATCGTGTTCCTGAGCGCGGGTATCGGCGTCACGCCCGTGCTCGGCATGCTTCATGAGCTGGTCGCCGATCGAGCCGCGGCCGCTCGCGACGTGTACTGGATCCATGGCGCGCGCAACGGCGCCGAACATCCGTTCGCCGCAGAGGCGCGCCGCCTGCTCGATGCGCTGCCGCGTGCCCAGGCGCTCGTCGCCTACAGCCAGCCGCGCGCCGAAGATCGGCTCGGCCGCGACTTCGACAGCGCCGAACGCATCGGCGTCTCGACGATGCAGCGGCTGGGCACGCCGGCGACGGCACACTTCTATCTGTGCGGACCGGCCGGCTTCATGTCGGCGCTCATCGCCGACTTGAAAAGCATGGGCGTGGCGAGTGCGACCATCCACACCGAGACCTTCGGCGGCGAAGCGTCGATCACGCCGGGCATCGCTGGCGGCCCCGTCAAGAGTCCGCATCCGCCGGCCGGCGAACCCGGGAACGGCCCTGCCGTTTCCTTCAGTCGAAGCGGTCTGGCGCTGCGGTGGTCCGATCGATTCCAAAACCTGCTGGAGCTTGCCGAAGCATGCGATGTTCCCGTGCGCTGGTCGTGCCGCGCCGGCGTGTGCCATACCTGCGAAACGGCACTGATCGGCGGGCAGGTTCGCTATGATCCCGAACCGATCGATGCGCCGGCCGACGGCAATGCGCTCATCTGCTGCGCGCGACCTGCCGGCGATGTCGAACTCGATCTGTGAGACGGCAGCGGACGCACGGAGTGTGATGTGACGGGCACCGGCAATCCGTTCGAAATCGCTTTCGCCCTTCCGCCCCGAGGAAGCCGCCGATCCGCCGAATCGGTCCACGCGCAGCTGCGTGCCGCGATCCTCGATGGCCGATTGGTCGCCGGTTCCAAGCTGCCGGGAGAGCGTCAGTCGGCCATCTTCTTCGGCGTATCGAGAAACACCGTGGCGCGCGCTTACACGAAACTGGCGATCGAGGGGCTGGCGCAGTCCCGGCGAGGGTCGGGAACGTACGTGGCGCCGAAGCCGAGCCGTCCGCCGCGCGAACGCGCCTCGTCACGGCACACGCCCGATCCTCGTCTCAATGCGTTGTGGAGCGGACCGGAGCTCGCTCGAACGCTGAATTTCTGGCACGACGGTCAGCGCGCGAGGTCGCCGGGCGTTTCCGCATCCTTGGATTTTCGGCCCGCGCTGGTCGATCCGCGACTCTTCCCGTTCGACATCTTTCGTCAGGTCAGCGCCAAGCAACTCCGGCGGATGGAACTGAAACCTCCTGCGTTCAAGAGCCCGCAGGGCAACCAGGGGCACTACCCGCTGAGGACTGCCGTCGCGACGCACATCGGCGTCTCGCGCGCACTCGTGTGCGAACCCGACGATGTGCTCGTTACCGCCGGCGCGCAGCAGGCTTTCGATATCCTCGCCCGCGTCCTGGTGACTCCCGGCGCGACGACGGTCGCGATCGAGGATCCCGGCTACCCGCCGATGCGCGCGGCATTTCTCGCTGCCGGCGCCAAGCTCGTGCCCGTGCCGGTCGATGCGCAAGGACTCGTCGTCGACGCCCTGCCGACCGCCGTGCAAATCGTCTGCGTTTGTCCGTCGCACCAGTTTCCGTTCGGCGTATCGATGTCCGCGCAACGGCGCGCCGCCCTGCTCGCCTTCGCGCGCGAGCGCGGAGCCGTCATCGTCGAGGACGACTACGACGGAGAATTCCGCTACGACGGCACGCCGCTGCAGGCGCTGCGATCGGCGGCGGCCGCGGACGACGTGTTCTACGTCGGCACCTTCTCCAAGTGCATGCTCCCTGCACTGCGGCTGGGGTTCGTGGTGGCGCCGCCGTGGGCCATGCCGGCGCTGACGACGGCGAAGAACTGTCTCGACTGGCATTGTCCGACGCTGACGCAGATGGCCGTCGCCCGCTACATCGCCGATGGGCATCTCGCGCGGCACGTGCGCAAGCTGCGCGACGTCTACAGGAAGCGGCGGGATCTCATCGGGGAGATCCTCAGGTGCGATTTCGCCGGGGAGCTGTCGCCGATGCAGTCGCACTACGGCATGCATGTCGCGGCGTTCTCGATGCTGCGCAAGCGCCTCGAACGCGTCACCGCGAAATTGCTCGAGTCGAACGTACATCTGCATTCGTTCGAGCGATATTTTTTCGGCGCTCCCACCTCGGAAGGCCTGGTTTTCGGCTACGGTGCCGTCGATCTCGCGGATATCGAGCAGGGCCTGAAGGCGTTGCGGCGCGCGCTCTAGCGACGAGAGACGTCCGATGCGCGGAAAGCATCCTGGGTTCGCATCGAGCGAAGTGGCCACCCCAAATTCCTTCGAGTGGCCCTTCTGGCGCTGCCGGGTTTCCCTAGAGTCTCGGCCTCGGCTTGGATGACACGGAGAACGCGATGACGCGCAAACGGTTTTTACGTGGGGCCATGGTGGCCGGCGTTTTCGCCGGCTTCTGTTCGACCGCAAGCGCCGAGTCGCCTCGGGATGGCTCCCATGATTTCGACTTCGCGCGCGGGGTTTGGCACACGCACGCCACGCAAGTGCTCGACCCGTTCGATGGCGCAACCCACACGGTGACCTTGGACGGCACGAAGACCGCGCGGCCGGTGTGGAATGGCCGCGCGTGGCTCGAGGAAATCGAGGCCGACGGCCCCGATGGGCATTGGGAAGGCGCGACGCTCTTCGTCTACAACGCGAAGGCCGGCCAATGGAGCCAGTCCTACATCGACAGCGATTCGGGAGCGATCGAGGCCCCGACGATCGGCCGCTTCAACGGAGGCCGCGGCGAGCTGTTCGGCACGACGCTCTACAAAGGGCGCACGGTTCTCGTGCGCGGCGTGTGGTCCGACATCACGGCCAACGCTCACCGCTTCGAGATTTCCTACTCCCGCGATGGCGGCAAGACATGGGCGACGGCGTTCAAAGCCTACCTGACACGGGTTGAGTGATCGCGCTACGAAGAAGGACCGGGTGCGAACGACGCAGGACCGGCGGGCCCTGCTTTTTTTCTTGTACGGCGGCGGAAGTTGACGCTCCCATACGTATAGTGGAGAGACTCCTCGAGCCCCTCGCCACCATGCCCAGAATGTGCACTGCCCTTGTTTTCGCGGCCGTCGTCATGACGCCTCCGGCCGCCGCGAAGCCCCCAGCGGTCCACGCAGCCGATGCGGGACCCGCTCCCGGGCACTATGCCTGTTCGTTTTCGGAGGATGGCACCCCTTACCCGCCCTATGAATGCCTCATCACGCGCCGAGCAGGATCGTTGTGGCTGGAGAAGAAGACCGGCTCGCAGCGACTCAAGGGCAACGTGGAAGTCACCGGCACCGGCTTCCGCTTCAAAGGGACGTTCTTTTGTCCACTGGGAGACTGCACGCAACCGGTCTCGGCGGATTTCACGCGCGACGAAACGGGAGTCTTTCGAGGGACCTTGCGGCTGCCGCCCGGCGCTCGAGGGCCGACCACCGAAATGTCGCTCGTCCGGAAGTGACTGGAAGCTTGCGCGCCGTTGCCTTGCTCGATGCCATCGGCCACCCGAACGATCTTCGCGGCGGGTCGTTCGCGGCCATCGATGCGGTGGAAGCGACCGGCCAGTCGATCCACCGCCTCGCTTTCAGGCGTTTCTCGAGCTGAGGGCTGCGCGAAGGAGACGACGACGATGGCAGCAACGCCTGCGGCCGCGAAAAAAAGCGGTCGCAGCTGTTGCCCAGCCCCCTTGGAAACGTCCGCGTCTGCGCTAGGTGGCGCCCTTCAGTCGACCACGAAGCTCTGCAGCGTCACCGGCAGCGTCGCCACCTGGCCCGTGCCGGTGACCGATCCATCCACCGTGTCCGTCGCCGTGATCGACGTATTCGAATGCGCGGCCTGCAACGTCGCGGAGAACGTGCCCTGCCCGTTCGTCAGCGTGCTGTCGGCCGGCAGCGTCGCGCCGGCGTCGGAACTGGTGAAGTGCATCGTGCCGTTGTAGGCAGCGTTCGCGTTCTCGAAGGCATCCTTGGCCATGACCTCGAAATTGAACGCGACGCCAGGATCGACCGTCGCAGGCAGGGTCAATGAGAAGTGCGTGGCCGGCCCGGCGGCGACCGCGAAATCGCCTGCGCCGGCCATCGACGTGACCGTATCGGTCGCGGTCAGCGTCTGCGTGCCGCTGGTGCGGAACGTCGCCGATGCGCTGCCGGTGCCACCGCTGAACGCGAAATCTGCCGGCAGCGTCGCCTGGCTGTCGGAGCTGGTGATGTGCACGGTGCCGGAGTAGGACGTCGCAAGGTTGTTGAACAGGTCGCGTGCGTTGACCGTGAAGGCTGCAGGCACGCCGGCCACCGGCGCGGCGCCTTCGACGGAGAAGTGCGTCGGCGCTCCGGGCGGTACCGTCGTGCTGGCGGTACCGGTGATCGAGGGGGCCGCATTGTCGGTCAAGGTGACCGACTGCACGCCGGCGGTCTTGAACGCGATCGTGAAATCGAGCACGCCGGCGGCGAACGTCGTCGCGCCGACGACAGCGAGGCCAGGATCGCTGCTGGTCACGGCGGCGGTACCGGCATAGCCGGTATCGACCGTATTCGTATCATCGACAGCGGTGACGTGGACGGCAATCGCCGTGTAGAACGGCGCCGGGTCGGGCAAGGCGAAGACGTAGTGCGTCGCCGGTGCGGCCGTGGCAACGTGCGCGATCGCGAACGCAGCGGCGAGGGTCAGGGCACGGAATCCATGACTGTACATGTGCATTTCTTCTCTGCGGCGGCGGCCGCCGCGGATTTTATCGGAGGCCCTCGGCGAAACCTGTCGTCCTGTCCACAGTCTTCGCCTCAGGTTGGCGTTGTCCCCGGTTCCTTGAGCCGCCGAGATTTCCTCGCTGTCTCCGCAACGGGCAGCCCACCGTCGCCCTGCCGCCGGTCACCCTGTTGCTCGCCCGCGGGTCGATGCTTCCGCCTCGTGCAGATAGGTCGTGAAGCCGTCCTTCGCCGGCGGTAGCGCATTCAGCAGCAAGACGGCGCTGACCTGTCCGCGATGGCCGACGCCGTGCGTGATCACGTGCATCAGCATCTCCTCGCGGGACATGCGGCCCGCAGCACCGTCCGTGAACGCGAAATCGATCCGTTCCGCCAACGCGGCGTCTTCCAGCGTCGACACATAGTCCAGGTATTCGCAGTCGCTTTTCCTGATGTCCGCGGACAAGTCGCCCAGCGTCGGCGGCTCGCTCGGATTGGCCGACGTGTACGGATGAGCCTCTCGCCTCAGGTGCGCGGCGAAGATCCGGTCGACGACGTAGCTGTGGCTCAGGGCCTTGATCGCCAATCCAACGACGCCGGAGTCGCCGCCCAGCTTGGCCAGCGCGGCGAGCAGTTCGTCGTTCGCCCAGGCTTTGTATTCGAACAAGCGCTGCAATGTCTCGTGCATATCCGTCCTCGTGAAGTTGCGCCGCGTACGTGGCCGGGGTTGCCTCGTCGTCGGCACGGGATACAGAATATGAGCGAACATTCGCTTTTTGTACTCGCATTGGGCACACGCGAAAATGGCGCGAAAGCCGCTCACTAAACCCAGGAAAACCGCCTCGCAGGAGCGATCGCGCGCGACCGTCGACGCGCTGGTCGAGGCGACGACTCGCATTCTGGTCAAGGAAGGCTTCGACAAGGCCAGCACCAACCGCATCGCGGACGTCGCGGGGGTCAGCGTCGGCTCGCTCTACCAATACTTCCCCACCAAGGAAGCCCTCGTCGCCGCCGTCATCGAGCGCCACCAGCAGGAGATCATGCAAACGGTCCGCGGCGAGCTGGCCGGCATTCTGGGCCTGCCCTTGGAGAAGGCGATACGCAGGCTCGTCACCGTCGCGGTCGCAGCGCACCGTGTCGATCCCAAGCTGCATCGCGTCGTCGCCGAGCAGATTCCGCGCGTCGGCGAGCTGGAGAAGCTGGCGGCGTTCAACCGCGAGAACTACACGCTGTTCAAGACGTATCTCGAACGTCACCGCGATGAACTACGGGTCCACGACCTGGACCTGGCATCGTTCGTCTGCGTGACGTCGATCGAGGCGCTGACGCACAACGCGGTGCTGCACCACGCCAAGACGTTTTCCGACGACACGATGGACGCACTCGTCGACGAGGCCGTGCGACTCGTGATGGGCTATTTGAAGCGCTAGTTCCAGCGTCGAGCCGCGACCGGTCGCGCCGAAGGAACGGTTGCCGGAGGAACGCGCCGGAAGCCTTCGACGACTCGAAGGCTTCCGGGCGCAAGACCTCAGATTCGGCGACGTGCCCTGAAGGCAGCCGCCCCCATCAGCAGCATCGCCATCGCCAGCAGCATCCAGCGGCTGTCGACCGGCGTCGGCACGGCGGCGGCGGGACCGCCGCCCGGCGAGACGGCGACGACGGCCTGCGACGTGCACGGCGGTGCCGAGCCCGAGGGCGCACAGACGCTCGCGGCAGGCGACGTGACATTCGCGACGTTGGTGATGCTCGACGGCGGGTTGGCCGAGAGCACCGCCGCGACCGTGTAGGTCAACGCACCGCCCGGCGGGATGCTCGCGATCGTCTGGTTGACGGCGCCGCTGCCGCTCGCATTCGCGCACGCCGCACCACCCGATGCCGCGCAGGTCCAGGCGTAGCTCGCGATACCGGCCGGCATCGGATCGCTGATGACGACGTTCGTCGCTGCAGCCGTACCGACGTTGCCGACTGCGATCGTGTAGACCAGCGTGTCGCCCGGCTCGACGGTGCCCGCGCTCGCACTCTTCACGATCTGCAGCTGCGCCACGCCGACAGGCGGCGCCGTCGCGATCACCGCGCAACTCGGCGGTGTCGGCGCAGCGGTGCAGTCGGCAGGTGCCGAACCGGTCGCGTAGGCGACGTTCGCGATCGAGGTCACGCCGGCCGCCAGCGGGTTGGCGACCGTCGTCACGACCGTCAGCGCCAGGCTGCCGTTCGCAGGCACGGTGAGGTTCGTCCAGCTCACGACACCGCCCGCGTACGCGCCGCCATTGCTCGCCGACACGAACACGACGTTCGGATCGATCGGATCGGTGAGGCCGAGCGTCGCATCGCCGCCGCCGGTGTTGCTCAGCGTGATGGTGTACGTCAGCGCTTCGCCAGGGGCAGCCAGGTTGTCGCCGTTCGCATCGGCAACCGTCTTGACGATCGTCACCGCACCGGCGGTCACCGGAATGCTCGCGCAGTTCGACGGCGTCGGAACCGCCGAGCAATTCGGCGCCGTGCCGCCCGTCGCGTACGCATAGTTGCCGATCGTCGTCACGCCCGGCGGGATCGGGTTCACCACCGTCACGCCGACCGTCAGCACGAGGCTGCTGTTGGCCGGAATCGTGAGGTTGGACCAGGTCACCGTGTTGCCCGCGAGCACGCCGCCGTTGCTGGCGGAGTCGAACACGAGATTGGGATCGAGCGGATCGGTCACCCCGTAACCCGTCACGTCGCCGCCGTCCGAGTTGCTCAGCGTGATCGTGTAGGTCAGCGGCTCGCCCGGCTCGGCGCTGCCGCCGTGCGTGGCGTCCTGCACGGTCTTGGTGATCGTGATCGTGCCCGGCGGCACCGCCGTGGTCAGCACGCTGCAGTTCGCCGGCACCGGCAGCGCCGTGCAATCGGGCGCCGTTGAACCCGTGGCGTACGCGGCGTTGGTGATCGACGCCGTGCCCGACGGAATGGGATTCGCGACCGTGACCACGACCGTCAGCTCGAGGCTTCCACCGGCCGGCACCGTGAGACCGGACCACGTCACCGTACCGCCGGCGAACGTCCCGCCGTTGTCGGCGGTGACGAACGTGACGTTCGGATCGAGCGGATCGGTCACGCCGTAGTCGGTTTCGTCGACCGTGCCGGCATTGGTCAGCGTGATCGTGTAGGTCAGCGTCTCGCCCGGATCGGCAAGGCCGTTGCCGTTCGCGTCGGACACCGTCTTGACGATCGCGACCGACGGCGCGCCGTTGCAGGTGGCCGCCGAGCCCGACGCGCCACCACTGAGCGATGCGGTGTTGCGCAGACCGTTCGACGGCGTCGTGCAATCGTTCGCCGTCGCAGCGTCCGTCAGCGTGAACGTCACCGTGTAGGTGTAGGTCTCGCTGCCGCCGCCTGCGATCGTTTCGCCGGTGACGATCGTGCCGCCGCTGGCCGTCAGCGTGCCGAGCGTCGTCGCCAGCGGATCGCTGCCGCCGTGCGTGATTGCGCTGACGGCATCGACCGTCGCACCGGCATAGGCGAACGCGTCGGCGAGGTTGTACGTGCCGACTGCCGCGCCCGCGTTGCTCGCGGTCACCGTGTACGTGAGGGTGTACTGGTTCGGCACGCCGGTCGGCACCGGACCGACCGCATCCTTGGCGATCGTGACGCTGGGGACATCCGAACAGGTGCCGACCGCGCCGCTCGAGCTGCCGCCGAGCGAAGCGTGGTTCACCAGGCCGCCCGTCGCCGCGCAGGAGCCGACCGCCGTGGCATCGCTGATCGTGAATGTGACGACGTAGGTGTACGTCTCATTCGATCCCGCCGCGATCGTCTCGCCGGTCACGATGTTGCCGCCGGTTGCCGTCAGCGTGCCGAGCGGCGTGCCGAGCGGATCGGTGCCGCCGTGCTGCACGGCGCCGACGCTGACACCGCTGACGCCCGGGAAGGTGAAGGCGTCGTCGAGGTCGTACGTGCCGCTCAGCGAACCGTTGTTCTGCACCGTGACCAGGTACGTCAGCGCGTACTCGTTCGGGTTGCCGGTCGGCGCCGGGCCGCTCGCTGTCTTGCCGATCACCACGGCCGCCGCGCCCGTGCACGTCGTCGACTGGCCGGAGACCGAACCGCCGAGCGCCGCGCTGTTGCGCAAGCCGCCGGTCGGCGCCGTGCAGTCCTCGGCGACCGCCGCATCGGTGACCGTGTACGTCACCGCGTAGACCCACGTCTGCGCGCCGCCCGCACTGATCGATTCGCCCGAGACGATCACGCCGCCGTCCGGCGGACCGAACGCGCCGAGGGTGCCGTCCTGCGGATCGCCGCTCGACGAGCTGTAGACCGGTGCGCCGATCGTGCCGATCGTCGCGCCGTTGAACGTCAGCACGTCGGAGAGATCGTAGCTGCCGGGCAGCGAACCGGTGTTGGAGACGTTGACCGTGTACGTCAGCGTGAACTCGTTCGGCGTGCCGGTCGGAACCGGTGCCGAAGCGCTCTTCTGGATGTTCACGCTCGCCGTGCCCGTGCAGGTCTGTGCCGCCGGCGCACCCGCCGCCGCACCGCCGAGCGCTGCGCTGTTGCGCAGGCCGTGGACGGGATTGGCGCAATCGGACGCGACGCTGCCGTCGTCGATCGTGTAGGTGACCGTGTACGTCCACGTCTCGCGGCCGCCGGCCCTCAGGTCTTCGTTGGTCACGATCGTGCC
>Ga0068853_100003879_pt1 | contig 11458 bp, 9 predicted proteins | sample KBSCornC32_FD_65655 | JGI IMG/M metagenome (GOLD analysis project Ga0068853, IMG submission 65655) | Corn rhizosphere microbial communities from Kellogg Biological Station, Michigan, USA - KBS Corn C3-2 | ecosystem: Host-associated > Plants > Roots > Rhizosphere > Soil ... | reverse complement strand
CGTGGTCTTGGCCGGCGTGGTCGTCAGCGGCGTCATCGGCTTCCTGCTCGATCGCGGCGCCCGCCTGATCGAACGCCGCGCATCGCGATGGAGGAGCGCATGACCGCCCCGGCCCTTTCCCGCTTGCCCGTGCGCGTCGCGCTGGGCTTCATCGTGCCTGTGTCGTTGATCCTGTGGTGGCAGGCGCAGTCGGGCGGGCATGATGCGAACTTCACACCCCCCGCCGCCCTTGCCGCCGCCGCCGATATGCTGCGCGACGGCACGCTCCCGGCCGATGCCCTGGCGACATTGCGCCGGGCCTTCACCGGATTGCTGATCGGCGCGCCGCTCGGCATCGCGGCCGGCGTGACGATGGGCATATGGCGCCCGCTAGACCGCTTGCTCGGTCCCCTCCTCCACGGTCTGCGGCAGGTTCCAATGATCGGCTGGCTTCCGCTGCTGGGCCTCTGGTTCGGCGTCGGCGAAAGCACCGAACTGATCGTCGTCAGCCTTTCCGCCTTCTTCCCGGCGATGCTGAACAGCCATGCCGGCGTCGTGCAGGTCGAACGTCGGTTTCTGGAGGTAGGGCGCATCTACGGCTTCGGCCTGATCCAGCGCATCCGCCTGATCCTGCTGCCAGCCGCCATGCCGCTGATCCTGACCGGTGTGACGCAGGCCCTTGCCTTCGCCTGGATCGCCTCCATCGCGACCGAGATACTGACCGGCGCGGGCAGCGGACTGGGCGTCACCATGCAACTCGCTCAGGTCCAGCAACGCCTCGACGTCATGCTGGTCGCCGTCGCCGTCACCGCCGCCCTCGGCTTTGCCATCAACCAGATCGTCCAGCGCCTGCGCCGCCTGCTGCTGCGCTGGCAACCCGCCTCGCTATGACCCGGAGTTCAGGCATGATCCATTCCCCCCTCCTCTCCCGACAGGATGCCGAGGCCAAGGCCGGCGGCAAGGGCGCCCTGTCGATCAGCGACCTCAACAAGAGCTTCGACATCGGCGGCCAGCCGCGCCCGGTGCTGGAGAATATCAACCTCACCGTCCAGCCCGGCGAATTCGTCAGCATCGTCGGTGCGTCGGGCTGCGGCAAGTCCACCCTGCTGCGCCTGATCGTCGGCCTCGACACCGACTATAGCGGCGACCTGCGCCTCGACGGGCAGCGGATCGCGACCACCAGCCTCGACCGGGGCATCGTGTTCCAGGACCATCGGCTCTTCCCCTGGATGACGCTGGAAGAGAACATCGAACTGGCGCTGCTCAACACCGACACGCCCAAGGCGCGGCGGGCGCAGATCGTCGCCGACCATATCGCGCTGGTGAACCTGAAGGGCTTTGAAAAGGCCTATCCCCACCAGCTTTCCGGCGGCATGGCACAGCGCGCCGCGATCGCTCGCGCGCTGGTGACTGAGCCCAAGCTGCTGCTGCTCGACGAGCCGCTCGGCGCGCTCGACGCGCTCACCCGCGTGCATGTGCAAAATGAGATCCAGCGCATCTGGATGACCCAGCGGTCCACCATGGTGATGGTCACGCATGATGTCGAGGAGGCGCTGTACCTTGGCGACCGCGTCGTCGTCATGTCGCCCAATCCCGGCCGCATCCGCCGCGTCGTGGACGTGGACCTGCCGCACCCGCGCGATCGCAGCTCGCCCCTGCTGCACCGGCTGAAGGACGAGATTTTGGCCGAACTCACCTCCGGCGCGGACACGGCGCGTGCGCCCGCCAATCTCGTCCATCTGCCCAGCCGGGAGGATCGCGGATGAGCCGCCAGCCGGACCACGCCATCGATCCGCTGTTCACCAACCGCTGGTCGCCGCGCAGTTTCTCCGCCGAGCCGGTGCCCGACGCCGTGCTGCAAAGCGCGTTCGAGGCGGCCCGTTGGGCGCCATCCGCGATGAATGCGCAGCCGTGGCGCTTTCTGGTCGCACGACCCGGCGACACCGCCTGGGACGCCTATCTCTCCTTCCTCCTGCCGCGCAACCGGCAGTGGGCGGCACGGGCATCCGCCCTCGTCATCATCCTGTCGGCGCTCAAGCTGGAGCGGCGGGGCGAGATCGTCCCCAACAGCGCCCATAGTTTCGACGCCGGCGCCGCCTGGGCCAATTTCGCGCATCAGGCCCTGCTGCTCGGCTGGCACACCCATGGCATCGGCGGCTTCAACCGCGATGCCGCGCGCGAGCGGCTCGCCATTCCGGCCGACTTCGCGGTCGAGGCGATGATCGCGCTGGGCCGGCAGGCCGGGCTCGACACGCTCGACGCCGAATTTCACGAGGGCGAGGTTCCCAATGGCCGCCGCCCGCTGTCGCAAACCGTTTTCGCCGGCGAGCTGGGAACGCTCGCCTTTCCCGACAAAAAGCCAGACGAGAGGGATGCAGCATGAGCATCAACAGCTATTGGCAGATCGACACGGCCGCCGAACCGCACCGGTCGGAACCGTCGCGCCGTCCGCACCTGCCCGGCCTGATCCGTGACCGACGGGTTCCCACGCAGAACCGCTTCGACTATTATGTGCAACAGGCGGAGGGCGCGGCACAGACCGGGTTCGACGGCCTGTTCCTCCCCTATCGCCGCGATGCCGATGAAAGCCGCATCGTCGCGGCCGTCATCGCCCGCGCCGTGCCGCGCATCGGCGTAATCCCGGAGTTTCCCGTCTCAATCGGCTCCGCCGTCTACGCCGCCAAGCAGGCCAGCACCTTTCAGCGATCCACCCATTCCCGCCTCGGCTGGGCGATCGCACCAGACGCCGACGTCGCAACCCGGCTGGCGGAGGGCGACACCGTCGGCGAGGAACAGCTTGACGAGCGCGTCGACGAGTTTCTGACGGTGGCGCGCGGCGTGCACAGCCAGCGCCCCTTCACCTTCGAAGGCCGGCATTTCGAAGTGAAGGACGGCGGTTTCGCCGATCCGCTCAACCGCGTGCCTTTTCCCACGGTCTTCCTGCAAGGCGAAAGCGAAGAGGCTCTGTCCCTCTCCGCGCGCCACGCCGACGTCCATCTCTTCCGTCCCCAAGCCAGTGGACAGGCGCTCGCGGGCCTCATCGAAACACTCGACGGCCTCGCCAAGCGCGTGGACCGCAGCGTTGCGTTCGGCATCCTCCAGCCTGTGCTGGTTCGTGAACTGGACGAGGATGCGCAGTCGGAGGCTGCCCGCATCGGCGTGGTCAAGGGCACGCTGGTCGGTTCCTTCGATACCGTCGCGGACCGGCTCGCCGAACTCGCGGCGCTAGGCATCACCCATTTCATCCTGTCGGCCAGTCCCTCCTTGGAGGAGGCCTATCGCGTCGGCCAGCATCTCTTGCCGCGCCTGCGCGCGCTGACCGACACGGCCCGCGCGGCCGCCTGAAAGGAGCCATTCCCATGTCCATCGACTTTTACTGGCGCCTGCCAACCCACGGCTGCCACAGCAGCATCCATCGCGGTTCCTACGATCGGGGCGACTGGTCGCCGATCAGCCAGCATAATATCGCGCCCGGTCTCGACCGCGACGATCAGGACGACGGTTTCGCCTATATCGATCATCTCGCCGCCATCGCCAAAGCGGCGGAGAGCGTCGGCTTCCAGGGCGGGCTGATCCCCTCCTTCCCCAACACCGATGATCCCTGGGTTATCTCCCCGCTGCTGGCGCGCGAGACGAGCAGCTTCCGTTTCATGATCGCCTTCCAGCCTGGCTTCGGCAATCCGGTGCAGACCGCACGCGCGACCGCCAGTTTGCAACGCGCGACCGGAGGCCGGACATTGTTCAACATCATCACGGGCGGCGGTGGCCCCGCCCAGCTGTGGTGGGGCGACAGCTTCACGCATGACGACCGCTATGGCCGCACCAGCGAATGGCTCGACGTCTTCCGGGGTGTATGGGGCAGCGAGGATTTCTCATACAAGGGTCGCTTCTATCAGGTCGATCATGGCGGATTGCCGCCCTTGTTCCGTGCGGAGGAATTTCCCGAAATGTGGTTCTCCGGCTCGTCGGAAGCCGCGCTTCAGGTCGCGGCCGACCACGCCGACTATTATCTCTCCTGGCTCGAACCGTTCGACCAGCTCACCGACAAGTTCGCTCGCGTCAAGGCGCGCACCGCCGCGTTGGGCGGCGAGCAGAAATGCGCGATCCGCGTCGATCTCGTTGCGCGTCCGACCGAGGAGGAAGCCTGGCGCGACATCAAGCTGGGCTTCGAGAATGTGACCGACGCCACCCGCAAACAGTGGCGGGGCCAGGCCACGGATTCGGTCGGCGCCAGCCGGCAGGCCGCGCTGCGCCCGACCGAGGCGCGCTATTATGACGAGCTGATCGTCGCGCCCAACCTGTGGGGCGGCTTCAACCTGCTGCGCGGCGGTCCGGCGCTCGGCATTGTCGGCAGCTACGAACAATGCGCCGCCAAGCTGGATGAACTGATCGAGCGCGGGGCGGACGGCTTCATCCTGGCGGGCACGCCCCATCTGGAGGAGGCTTATCGCGTCGGCGAGGAAGTGCTCCCCCTGCTCGGACGCAGTGCATCCACCTTGCTTCAGCAGGCGGCGGAATAGGACGGCTTCCTCTCCAGCCTGTCCAAAGAAAAGGGCGCCGGGAGATGATCCGGGCGCCCTTTTTGCTGATTGTTTTCAAGGGAGCGACCGGAGGCACAAGGCCCCCGGTCCCAAGGTCAGAAGCGATAGACGCCCGAAACGCCGAAGGTGCGCGGATCGCCCCACTGGACCGTATCGCCGGTGATCGCCGTACCCTGCGCCGCCGGCAGCGCGTGGTTTAAATAGCGCTCATCGAGCAAATTGTTGATGAAGCCCGAGACGCTGACCTTTTCATTATTGGTAGTGTAGGTTACCCGCAGACCGGCGAGCGTGTAGGGCTTCTGGGTCAGATAATAGCGGTTCACCACGTCCTGCGGCGTGACATAATAGAATTGCAGCGACTGATAGCGCGCGTCCGCCGCCAGTTCGACAGTGCCCAGTTCGGCAAGTTTGAACTTATAAGCAGCACCGCCATTCAGCGTGATCCGCGGCGACCGGACGAAGCGCGCACCGGCGAGGTTCGCGCCACCATTCTGCACTTGGAACGTGTCATATTTCGTCCACAGCAGGCCCAGCGCGCCGTTCAGGCTCAGCCCCTCGATCGGGGATGCGTTCAACTCGAACTCCGCGCCGTCCACATGCTCTTTTTCCGCATTCTGGAGATAGGAGACGGTCGCTCCGCCGACCGCGCCCGGATTGGGACCGACGACGTTCACCTGCACATCGCCATAGTCATAGTGGAAGGCGGTGGCATTGAAGGTCAGGCGGTCGCCGAACCACTGTGATTTCCAGCCCAGTTCATAGGAATGCAGCCGCTCGGGATTCACCGACGTCAACGCCACCGGCAGGGTTGCCGCCGTGTTGAACCCACCCGACTTCACGCCATAGGCGAATTTGAAATAGAAGAGGTTGTTGGGGTCGATCTTCCAGGACGGGGTGACGTCATAGGTGAAGGCGTCCCATGTCCTGGAGAAGTTGCCGCCGAACGTGCCCGCACCGCCGAAGGTGCCGGTATAGCTGTTCCACCACTGGGCGTAGTTGCTCCACGACGCCGCCGCCGCGCTGGGCGAACTGAAGCGGTTGAAGGCCAGCCGCTTCGTCTCGCGCGACCAGCGGGCGCCAAGCGTCAGCTTGATCGCATCGGTCACGGCGAAGGTGCCGCTGCCGAACACCGCGCCACTCTCCGCCTTATGCGCGAAGCTGGTCAGCGCATAGGCCGCAGTCGCCGTGCCGGGGAGCGCCGGCACGCTGCCCTGTGGCAGCGTCGCGGAATAGACGTTCGAACGGATCTTCTCGTTGAAGTAGAACAGCCCGGCGATCCAGGTTAACCGCTGGTCCTGCGCGGAGGTCAGGCGGAATTCCTGCGTCCACTGGCTCGACCGCGCATTGGTATAGTTGCGCGAGATTTCCAGCGGGGTGTAATCCGTGTCGCCCGGTCCGCGCGTGTCGAAACGCTCATAGCCAGTGATCGCGGTCAGCGTCAGTCCGCCCACCTCCCAGTCCAGATGCAGCGAGCCGCCGATCTGTTTGCTGTTGCTATATTCGGGCGCATTGGTCGCGGTGTCGTTGATGCCGGTCGAAGGCGCATAGCCGCCCCGGACGATGCCGGTCGGCGCATAGCTCGCCGTGGTCCAGTAGCCGCCGTCGGTCTTGTAGCGGCGATAATGGAAGCTCAGCAACGCCTCCAGCGTGTCGGTGGGCTTCGCCAGCAACTGCGTGCGGAACACGATGTCGCTGATCGCATTCCCCTTTTCCCCCGTGTAGAGATTGTTGAAGCGCGGCCCGCGATCGTCCACGCGGAAGGAGGCGCGGCCAGCCAGCTTGTCATCGACGATCGTCGCGCCGACGCCTGCCTCGGCGATCTTGTTGTCGTAGCTGCCATATTCCAGCTTCACATAATTATCGTCAACGCCATTGAGCGAAGGCCGCTTGGAAATGACGTTGATCGCGCCGCCCGTGGTGTTCTTGCCCCACAGCGTCCCCTGGGGACCGCGCAGCACCTCGACTCGCTCGAGATCGAACAGCGGAATGCCGGTGGCGCTGGCATTGCTGATAAAGACATCGTCCAAGTAGAAGCCGACGGGGCTGGCGAGATCGATCTGCTGCTGGCCGGCGCCGACGCCACGGATCCACCAGCGCGGGCGACCATGCTGCTGCGTGCCGGCCGAGGCGTTGGGAACGAGATTCAGCACTTCGTTGGCCGAGCGACCTAGTCCCCCAAGGAGGAACTGATCTTTGGTCAGCGCAGTCACGGCGGTGGGGACATCCTGCAACCGCTCCTCACGGCGCTGGGCGGTGACGACAATGGCGTCGCGGCCTGCATCAGCATCAGCATCAGCGGCGACCGCAGCGTCCGTTCCTTCGCTAGCCTGTGCTGTGCTGAAACCCGCAAGGGCAAGCACGATCGCGCTGGCGCTGGCGCTGGCGAAACGGACAACGGAACTCTGAATTACACGATAGGACACCAAAAATTCCCCCGGATTGTACTCTGGTATGCGGCGCAGATGCGCCCATGCGGGGTACGGAAAGCACAGGCCGTGCCAAGTTTATAATTTATATTATTTTCAATATCTTACGGGAATATCGACCGCATTAGGCTGATGCGAATGCAGCAGCCATACCTGCCGCAATGCTGCTTCTTCACCACCAAAGTGATCTCGACTTCAGTCGGCAGCCGCTGCAGATCATCCGCATGCAGGAAGCGATGAGGCCAAGTGCGCCCCCATGACTTGGGATGCAGGGATTGCTAATCGAATGTCGGCTTACTCAATATCGTTAGCCGGAAGAGGACTGTCGGCTACTTACCGGTTGCCAACCTTTTCCGGGTGCGGACCAAGAATCGACGAGATAAGCGGTTCGGGGATGGACACCCGTCGGCGGAAGAGCGAGGAGCAGCAGCAGGCACAAATCGACCGGATGAGCGGTCGACTTCCCTCCGAAAGCAAGCATTGCTGTTCAAGGCGCCGCAGATGGGCGCGCCCCGCTTCGACCGGCTGACCGGCGGGGCTGATGGTGGTCGGAGCAGGCAATTTTGCGCCTCTCCCATCAGGAGACCATCATGACCGACACTCACGAGCCTATCGCTCACACCAAACCACCCCGGGCACACAGCAAGACAGAGCGTCTTGTCGAGCTTCTGAAAACCGGCACCGGGGCCAGCCTGGAAGAGATGATCGAGGCAACGGGTTGGCAGCCCCACACTGTCCGGGCCGCGATGACGGGCCTGCGCAAACGCGGCTTCGCCATCGAGCGCCATGTCGAGGGAAGCCTGACCGTCTGGTCGGTTCAGGAGGCAGCGGCATGAGGAAGGCGCAGGGCCGGGTCGCGAAGGATGTGGCGGCACTCGCCGCCATGTCGCTGAGCGAACTGCGCAGAGAATGGGAGCGGCGCTACGGCGCTGCTCCTCGTCACCGTGCCGCCGATCTTCTGAGACGAGTGCTTGCATGGCGGATGCAAGCCGATGTGCATGGGGGTTTCGACGCCGCCACAAGGCGTATGCTCGAGCAGGGGAGCGGGGAGGTCAGGGTCGCTCCCACATCAGGCATGCGTCTCGCCCGCGAATGGGCGGGGCGCCGCCACGAGGTCGTCGTCACCGAGGCCGGCGTCACCTATGAAGGTGATAGCTATGGCAGCCTGTCGGAAGTGGCGAGGCACATCACGGGCAAGCGATGGAACGGCCCGCGCTTCTTCGGCCTGCGCCAGGACAATGTGCGATGACCATGGCCGTCCAGCGGCGCCGCTGCGCCATCTACACCCGCAAATCCACCGAAGAGGGACTGGAGCAGCAGTTTAATTCCCTCGATGCGCAGCGGGAGTCCTGCGAAGCCTATATCCTCAGTCAGGCAGGAGAAGGCTGGGAATGCCTGCCCGATCTTTATGACGATGGGGGCTGGTCGGGCGGCAATATGGATCGCCCGAGCCTCAAGCGCCTGCTCGCCGACATCGCTACGGGCCGGATCGATGTCGTGGTCGTCTATAAGGTGGACCGCCTGACCCGCAGTCTCATGGATTTTGCGCGGATCGTCGAGACGTTCGACACCCACAATGTGTCGTTCGTCAGCGTGACCCAGGCGTTCAACACGACCAGCAGCATGAGCCGGCTCACCCTCAACGTGCTGCTATCCTTCGCCCAGTTCGAGCGCGAGGTGACCGGCGAGCCCATCCGCGACAAGATCGCGGCGTCGAAAGCCAAGGGCATGTGGATGGGCGGCAATATTCCGCTCGGCTACGACCTTGGCGAGCGGCGGCTTGATGTGAACAGCGCCGAAGCGAAGATCGTGCAGCATATCTTCGAGCGCTATCTCGCCCTCGGCTCGATCCCGGCCCTGGCCAACGAACTGGCCGCTTCCGGCATCCGGTCGAAGCGCTGGGTTTCACGGCGCGGCGTCGTGCATGGCGATATGCCGTTCCGCTGTGGGAGCCTTTCTCTCATTCTCAACAATCGGACCTACATCGGGCAGATCGTCCACAAGGGCAAAATCCACATCGGCGATCATGATGCGATTGTCGACACGGCATTGTTCGAGGCGGTGCAGGCGAAGCTGGAGGGAAACCGCCAGACGCGCAGCGCCAAGAAGGCACGTGCGGCATCCTGCCCCTTGGCGGGCAAGCTCTTCGACGCCGATGGGCAGCCGATGCGCCCGAGTTTCGGCTATGGCCGGGGCAAGAAGACATATCGCTATTATGTGAGCGAGACGCTGCTTCCCAATGGCAAGATCGGAAACGCGGGCAACATGCGGGGCGACAGGATTTCCGCAGAACGGATCGAGCGGGTCTTGGCGGCTCAGATGCTTCCCCATCTGCCGGCCGGCACGGCGATGGACGAAATGTTCGGCATGATAGCGCGCGTCACGCATGGCGACGGACGGCTTCACCTGACGATTCCGCTATCGGCACTTGTTGTGCTCGGGCTCACGCCCGAGATGGTGCTTGGACGCCTGCAACACCATATCGACCCCAAAGCCCGCATCGATGGGGCGGATCTGCTCCTGACGCTGGATGCACGCGCCGCCAGGCGCGGCAAAACGCTGCGGGCGAAGGAGCATCTTCGTGACGCTTCCGACCATCGCACGATACTGACCGATCTCGTTCGAGCGTCGCACCGCAAACTCCACGAGCTCAGTGCTTCGCCCCTCAATCCAGCCAGCCATGCTGCGATGCGCTCGCCCAACAACGAATGGTCTCGTGTTCGCATCCCTGTCGGCCTGCTCGCGCCGGATATTCAGAAGGCTTTGCTGCAAGGGACTGCGCCACCCAACCTTGCTCCCGACCGCCTTCTGTCGCGCGATCTCCCGCTTGACTGGAATGAGCAGCGGAGGTTTCTGGGGATGCAGGCTTAGATCATGGCGGCGATCCGGCGGAGTGCAACGACTTGTGCTGGGACATTCCGGAACGGCAGTTCATAGGGATAGAACAAGGGGAAGCCGACATTCACGAGCCTCATTTTTGCCAGCTATTGGGAGATCGGTAGGCTTATTCCGATATTCGGCTAAGGCTAAGGGTGATCGCCATCCTAGAACCGATATCGCGCTCCAATCTGGATCATTCTCGGTGCACCGGGTGCATAGAAGGTCGAGGAAAGGAGCGGGCGTTCTCCGTCGATTACGGGATTTGCGAAAGGCCGCGCGACGAAATTACCCGCCCCGTCAAAGCCGGTTGCGCCCAGTTGCGCGGCGGTGGCGTAGCGTTTGTCGAACAGGTTGCTGACCTGCGCGAATAGAGTCATGGCTTTCACCGGGCGAACTTCTGCGCCGAAGTTAAACACGGCATAGGCGTTGGTCCGACCTGCCCCCAGATAATAGATCCCGTCTGCGACATGGCTGTCATTCTCGTTCCCGCGCGCGATAACGCCGGACACTGCGATCATGTCGAGGGTGAGGGAGACGCGCTCGACAGGATCGAAACCCGCGCTCGCCTTGAAGATGTGGCGGGGGATCAGCGGGATGCGGTCGCCCGCATGAATGTCAATCGTCCCGTCAAAGCCTGGTGCCGCGTGACTGGCCGAACTGTTCGCCGATCCATTGACCGTCTCCGCGCTGCGATAGGTTGCGTCGAGGAAACTGTAATGTCCCATAAGCCGCACCCTACCGAGCGTGCCGCTCAGGTCGACGTCGAAGCCCTGCCGCCGGGTCTTGCCGAAGTTGCGGAAATAGCCAAAGCCGGAGGTGGTATCGGCCACGAACAATATATCGTTACGGCTGGTTGTCCTAAAGGCGCCGAAGTGGGCGGTGATGCCGTGGAGGTTCGCGTTGACGCCGCCCTCCATGGTGAGCGCCACAACCTGCGCCAGCGGCGGATCGCCTGCCAGCGCATTGGGCAGGCGGCACGGGCTGGCGGGGTCCGCGCAGCCCAGTTCGATGGCGGAGGGCGCGCGGCTGGTCTGCGCCAGCGCGGCGTTGAGGGTGACGCCCTTCGAAATGGTGTAGCGCAGTGCGACAGCCGGATTGACCCGCTCAAACCTCTGGTCCGTGTCGAGCGACCCGGTGCCACCCCCCGGCGAAATGGCGTCACGGTTGCGAATGCTCGTGCGGTCGTAGCGCGCGGACAGGTCGATGTGCAGTCGACCGAAATCGAGCGCGTCGAGGGCATAGGCGCTGAAGCTGCTCGTCCGCGCCAGCAGGTCGACGCGCGCATCGAACGCATTCTCGGAGTCCTGCGTCCCGTCAGCGAAGGCACCCGGGCCGGAGACCGTCACGATACCGCGATCCGGCGTCAGATAGCCGAATTGCGAAGACTGGGTAAAATGCGCCTTGCTCCGCACATAGGCGAGCCCGACGGTCAGCGCATTTTCCCCGCTAGCCATCGGGGAGCGAAGCGTCAGTTCGGCCGTCGCGCCCCACTCATGCTGGTTGGTGGCGGACCGATTGGCGAGTGCGTTGCACTTCTCATTGGGTTCGCTGTTCAGCAGCGCATTGGCGATGCAACGCCATTTGGGGAACGGCGTATTGGCCTGCGTCTCGCCGCTGGTCGGAAAGCCGGTA
>Ga0068853_100003877_pt1 | contig 11459 bp, 9 predicted proteins | sample KBSCornC32_FD_65655 | JGI IMG/M metagenome (GOLD analysis project Ga0068853, IMG submission 65655) | Corn rhizosphere microbial communities from Kellogg Biological Station, Michigan, USA - KBS Corn C3-2 | ecosystem: Host-associated > Plants > Roots > Rhizosphere > Soil ... | reverse complement strand
CTGCATGACGAACACTTCCTGGCGCCGCACGTTCTCCTCGATCTCGACCTGCACCTCGCCGTCCGAGAAGCGGCCGACCGTGGCCTTGCCCATCGGCACGTTGAGCTCGGAGCAAACGGCGCTCGCGAGCGGCCGGTTCGCATTGCCGGTGAAGACGAGCAGACCTGCCGCGTTCACGTTGGTGTTCACACGCTCACCTCGTCACCGAACAACAACGTCTGATGTACCACCTTCCACAATCACCCCTTGAGTCAAGGGGTACCGATCGTGCGCCCTGCGCGCGATCGGCCGGGTTGTGGAGGCTAACCTGGCAATGCGATGCCGCGCAGCGGGCGTCGCATTGGCTGGGGCGGCAGGACTCGAACCTGCGAATGCGGGGATCAAAACCCCGTGCCTTACCAACTTGGCGACGCCCCAGTGGATCTCAGCCGTCCTCCATGACGGCAAAGAACAAACCAGCATCCCTGCCGGCCTTTTCACAGAAGCATTATCTGCCGCCGGAGCGGTGACTCGTTCACGCTGCGGACGACCCAGCCGCGAAATCCGGCCGGCATATCCGCCAGGATCGCGTCGCCCGCGTCGCGCGAATCAACCGCCGCGAACACCGCGCCGCCCGATCCGCTGAGCCTCGCCTCGCCGTGCCGGCCGAGCCATTCGAGCGCCGCATCGACCGCCGGATAACGGCTGCGCACGACGGGCTCGAACGCATTGCCTGTCGGGACGCCCGAAACAAAGAGCGGAATTGTCAGCTGCGGGGAGTTTCGTGTCAATTCCGGCACTTGGAACAACTCCCGCGTCGGCACCGAAACGCCGGGATCGACGACGACGAACCAGCGCCCGGGCAGCGCGAGCGGCGTCAGGCGCTCGCCGATCCCCTCGGCCCAGGCGCTCGTGCCGCGCACGAACACCGGCACGTCGGCGCCGAGGCCGATCGCGATGTCTGCGAGCGCCTCGTCGTCGAGCCCCGTGTCCCAGAGCGCATTCAGCGCGACGAGCACCGTCGCCGCATCGGAGCTGCCGCCGCCGAGACCGCCGCCGATCGGGATGCGCTTCTCGATCGCGATATCGGCGCCGAGCCGGCAGCCGGTCGCGCGCTTCAGCGCCTGCGCCGCGCGCACGCCGAGGTCGAGCTCGTCCGGCACGCCCGGCAGCGGGTCGATGCGGCGGATCCCGCCATCCTCGCGGACGCGCAGGCGAACCTCGTCGCCCCAGTCGAGCAGCTGGAACGCGGTCTGCAGCAGGTGATAGCCGTCGTCGCGGCGGCCGACGATGTGCAGGAACAGGTTCAGCTTCGCCGGCGCCGGCCAGCGCGTCCACGCATCGGCGTCGCTCACGCCGGCGTCGCCTCGATCAGCAGCGAGAGCGGCCGGCCGCTTTGGGCATCGACCGGCTCGACGATGCGCCCGATCGCGAAGCGCGACGCGCCGATCGCATCGACCCACGATGCCAGCGTGCGGAAATACCACGGCATCGTTCCCGCAAAGCGGTCGCCGAAACCCGCGAAGGTTTCCTCGCGCCACGCGTCGACGTAAGGCGCATCGCCCTTCGCGACCCACGGATGCACGGTCTGGATCAGCAGCCTGCCGTTCGCATCGAGCACGCCGCGCAACGCATCGAGCAGCGGCGCGAGCCCGGCTTCGAGCAGCGAGAAGTTGCAGACGGCGACATCGAACGGCGCACCGAGCTGCGCCACGCGCGCGCCGATCGCCTCGTACGTCATCGCGACGAACGTGCCGCCGCCGAGATTGCGCGCGGATTCGATCAGCGCTTCGCTCGAATCGATGCCGACGACGCGGCAGCCATGCGGCGCGAGCGCGCGCGCAAGCCAGCCCTCGCCGCAGCCGACGTCGAGGACCTTGTCCGGCTTCGTCCGCAGCACCGCGGCGACGATCGCGTCGTCGGTGCCGGCGCGCCGGCTCGGGATGCGCCGCTCACGCACGGCATCGGTCCACGCGGCGGCGTTCGTCTCCCAACTCTGCAGCAGACGCGCCGAGCGGTCGGCCTCCACGTCAATGCCACTCGCTGACCGAAAGCCTGACGCGCCAGTCGCCGCGGCTCGCGAATACCTTGCGCGGCAGCGGCGGCTGGTGCGTCGCGTCGTAGTCGGGATATTCGATCGTCCAGCCGTCCTGCTCGATCACGGCGGGCAGGCCGTCGTCGCGAAACTCGATCTTCGCATCGCCCTTCGCGCGTGCGCCGCGCACCCATTCGGTCAGCTGCGCGACCGGCACGTGCCAGCCGAGCTCGCGATCGAGCAGCGCCGCCGCGTCGTCGCCTTCGACCGGCTCCTCGCGCAGGCCTTCGAGCACGACGTGGTGCGCATTGCCCGCCAGCACCCACGTCTTGCCGGTGACCGGCGCGTGCACGCTGAAGCGGAACGCGTCGCCGTCCTGCTTCCATGTCAGCGAGCCGCTGCCGGCGTCCTTCGCGTTCGAGACGCCGAGCCTTCCTGCAAGCTGCCAGTCCGGCTGGCCGGCCAGCACGCGCTCGCGCTCGCCCTGGCGCGCGAGCAACGCATCGTCCGGCTTCACGTGCGGCGTCGCGCATGCGGCGAGCGCAAGCGCGCACGCGACGAGCGCACCCGCACGCGCCCGCGTCCCCGTGCGTGCGATCACGTCGTCAGCCGCTTGATCGTTTCGAGCAGCGCCTTGTTCTTGGCGTCCTTCTTGCGGCCCTGCTCCCAGACGCGGCGCGCTTCGTCGCGCTCGCCCTTGACCCAGAGCACCTCGCCGAGGTGCGCCGCGATCTCGGCATCGTTCTGCTTTTCGTAGGCCTGGCGCAACGCCTTCACCGACGCGTCGAGATCGCCCATGCGATAGCGGATCCAGCCGAGGCTGTCGATGATCGCGGGCTCGTCGGGCTTCAGCTTGTACGCGCGCTCGATCAGCTCGAGCGCCTCCGCGCGGCGATCGGTGCGATCGGCGAGCGTGTAGCCGAGCGCGTTCAGCGCTTCGGCATCATCGGGCTTGAGCTCGATCACGCGGCGCAGGTCCTTCTCGGCCGCCGGCACGTCGCTCTGCTCGGCCGCGAGCAGCGCGCGCGCATAGAGCAGGCGCGTATCGTCCGGCAATGTTTCGAGCCCGCGCTGGTAGACGCCGCGCGCCTCTTCGATGCGTCCCTTGCGCGTCAGCAGATCGGCTTCGAGCAGGAACACATTGCCGAGCTGCGTCGAATCCTCGCCGGTCTGCGCCTGCAACTCGCGCAGGAACTCGAGCGCCTGGTCGGTGCGGCCGAGCTGGTCGAGCACGACGGCCGTGCGCGTCTGCGCGTCGAACCAGTGCTCGTCGTCCTCGTCGATCTCGCGATACCAGTTGAGCGCGTCCTCGCGCTTGTCGATCAGCTCGGCGACCTGGCCGAGCAGATAAAGCCGGCTGCCGGTGCGCGCGTTCTTGTCGTTGTCGAGCTCGCGATAGAGCAAAGCGAGCGCGGCCTTGTCCTCGCCGCGCGCGGCATACGCGGCGCGTGCGGCGTAGGTCGTGTCGTCCTGCGGACCCGCCGCCAGCGCGCGCGCGGCGCCCGCGTTGTCGCCGGCATCGGCGAGCAGCGCCGCGTAGCCGCCGCGCAGGCGCGCGCTCTTCGGATCGTGCTTGAGCGCCTCGGCGTAAAGCGTTCGCGCCTTCACCTTGTCGCCGCGGTCGATCGCGAGCCGCGCGCTCCAGGCGTACGCATCGCCGCCGTGGAACTTGTCGACGGCGCCGTCGGCGATCTTCTGCGCGGAGGCCTTGTCGCCGAGCTTGAACATGAGCTGGCTGACCGCGACCCAGTTCGACTCGCTGCCGCCGAGGTGCGCCGGCGTCGCGACGCGCGCGAGCAGGCGCGACGCCTCGGCCTTGTCGTCCGCGCCGAGCAACGCCTGCGCGACGAGCCGCCAGCCGGTCTCGTCGCCGCGCGAAGCGAGCGTGTCGAGATCGCCGAACGCATCGTTCGTGCGCGCCTCGGCGATCGCGATCCACGCGCGCGCCTGCAGGATGCCGGGATCGCCGGGCGCGAGCGCCTGCCAGCGCGCGAGCGCGGATTTCGCGAGCGGCCAGTCCTTGACGGTCAGCGCGAGCCGCGTCGCCTCGTCGGCGATCTCGGGATCGTTCGAAAGCGTCGCCGCCTCGGCGAAGCCCTTCGCGCCGCCTTCGAGGTCGTTGTCCTGCAGCGCGAATTGCGCGGTCAGGAGCTTCGCCATCAGGTCGGACTCGGGCGGAACCGGCCGTGCGGTCACCTGGTCGGGCGTCGAAGGCGGCGCCTTCGGCCGCACGTTCGCGCAATCGGCAAGCGCAAGCGCGAGAACGGCGACTGCGACAACCTGTCCGAAGTGCGCGGAAAAACGGAGGGAAACGGCGTGAAATCGCATGCAACGCCTTGTCTTGCTTGAAATTGCGCTTGCTTGATATTGCCCCGGCGCGCCCGCAGAATGCGCGGCGACCGCGGCGGGCAACCCTGCACCGGCCGGGGCGGCGAGCCGTCCGGTCGGCGCCGCGACTAGCTTATCCGATTGCCCTGATGACCGTCGTTCGTCCCGTTCATACTTTCGCCGCGGCGGCACTCCGTCGCGACGCGCCGTGACGGCATGGCGCTCGTAGCCGTCGGCCTCAATCACCTGACCGCGCCGCTCGAGTTCCGCGAGCGCGTCGCGTTCGCGCCCGGCGACACCGCCTCGGCGCTCGCAGCGCTGACCGCCGAGCCCGGCGTCAAGGAAGCCGCGATCCTCTCGACCTGCAATCGCACCGAGCTCTATTGCACGGTCGAAGGCGGCGCCGAGACGACGCCGGCGGCGTGGCTGCAACGTCATCATCAACTGACCGGCGAAAGGCTCGGCGAGTTCCTCTATCTGCACACCGACGCCGACGCCGTGCGGCATCTGTTCCGTGTCGCGACCGGGCTCGAATCGATGGTGCTCGGCGAGCCGCAGATCCTCGGCCAGGTCAAGGACGCCTACGCGCTCGCGCGCGAGGCGCACACGTTGAACGCGCCGCTCGAGCGCCTGTTCCAGAACACGTTCCAGGTCGCCAAGCGCGTGCGATCCGATACGCGCATCGGCGCGAACCCGGTGTCGGTCGCGTTCACCGCCGTGCGGCTCGCCGAGCGCCTGTTCGCCGACCTCGGCCAGGCCTGCGTGCTGCTGATCGGCGCCGGCGAAACGATCGAGCTCGCCGCGCGTCACCTGACCGAGGCGCGCGTGCGGCGCCTGATCGTCGCGAACCGCACGCTCGAAAACGCCCAGGCGCTCGCCGGCCGCCTCGGCGGCTACGCGATCACGCTCGCCGACCTGCCGAAGCATCTCGCCGAAGCCGACGTCGTCATCGCATCGACCGCGAGCCGCGAGCCCGTGCTCGACCGCGACACGGTCGCCGCCGCGCTCGTGCAGCGGCGCCGCAAGCCCATGTTCCTCGTCGACATCGCCGTGCCGCGCGACATCGATCCCGCCGTCGCGTCGATCGAGGACGCGTACCTCTACACGATCGACGATCTGCGTGCCGTCATCGACGAAAACCTCCGCGGCCGCCGCGAGGCCGCGCGTGACGCCGAGGCGATGATCGAGCTCTCGGTCGAGCACTTCATGGGCTGGTGGCGCGCGCTCGACCTTCGCAATCCGGTCACCGGGCTTCGCAAGCACGCCGAGGCGAACCGCGACGAGGTGCTCGCCAAGGCGCAGGCGATGCTCGCACGCGGCCGGCCGGCGGACGAGGTGATGACGTTTCTGGCGAATACGCTGACGAACAAGCTCTTGCACGCGCCGAGCGCGAACCTGCGCGCGGCGGCGCTGCGCGGCGATGCGGATCTGTTGCGCGCGGCGGAACGCTTGTTCGAAAGCGAGCCGACGCCGCTCGGCGATCGCGAAAGTTAGGTTCATCCTTCGTCGTCCCGGCGAAGGCCGGGACCCAGCTTTTCCTACGTCGCCACGAAGAGCTGGATTCCGGCCTTCGCCGGAATGACGAGCGATTGCGATAATCGAATCCATGCAACCCACGATCCGCCGCAAACTCGACCAGCTCGCCGAGCGCCACCAGGAGCTCGAGCACCTCCTCGCGAGCGCCGAAGTCCTCGGCGATCCGAAGCGCCTGCGCGACGTCTCGCGCGAGCACGCGCACCTCGGCCCGCTGACCGCGGCGCTGCGCGCCTACGACGAGAACGGCAGCGCGCTCGAATCGGCGCGCGCGATGCTCGAAGACCCCGAGCTCAAGGCGCTCGCGGCCGACGAGATCGCCTCGCTCGAAGCCGAGCGCGAAACGCTCGATCGCGAGCTCAACGTGCTGCTGATCCCGAAGGACGAGCGCGACGAGGCGAACCTTTTCCTCGAATTGCGCGCCGGCACCGGCGGCGACGAGGCCGCGATCTTCGCGGGCGATCTCTTCCGCATGTACGCGCGCTATGCCGAGCGGCGCGGCTGGCGCGTCGAGATCCTGTCGACCAGCGACGGCGAGCACGGCGGCTACAAGGAAATCATCGCGCGCGTCGAAGGGCGCGGCGCATTCTCGCGGCTCAAGTTCGAGTCGGGCACGCATCGCGTGCAGCGTGTGCCGGAAACCGAGGCGCAGGGCCGCATCCACACCTCGGCGGCGACGGTCGCGATCCTGCCGGAAGTCGACGCGATCGACGACGTCGAGATCAATCCGGTCGATCTCAAGATCGACACCTACCGCTCGTCCGGCGCCGGCGGCCAGCACGTCAACAAGACCGATTCGGCGATCCGCATCACGCACCTGCCGACCGGCATCGTCGTCGAATGCCAGAACGAGCGCTCGCAGCACGCGAACCGCGACAAGGCGCTGAAGCGCCTGAAGGCCGAGCTCCTCGAGCGCGAGCGCGAGAAGCAGCAGCAGGCCGAAGCCGCGGCGCGCAAGCTGCAGGTCGGCTCCGGCGACCGCAGCCAGCGCATCCGCACGTACAACTATCCGCAGGGCCGCGTCACCGACCATCGCATCAACCTGACGCTGTATCGGCTGCCGGAGATTCTCCAGGGCGATCTCGACGAGCTGATCGATGCGCTGACGCGCGAGGATCAGGCCGATCAGCTGCAGCGCATCACCACGAGCTGACCTGCCGTCGTTCCGGCGAAGGCCGGGACCCAGCTTTTGCTTTGGCGTCCTGATGAAGAGCTGGATGCCGGCCTCCGCCGAATGCGAACGGTGATCTCCGCTGCCGGCGAGAGCCGTATCGCGCTGGCGGAGCGGCGCGCGCTCGGCTAGCGTTGCGCGAATGTCATCGAACCGCGCCGACAGCGAAGCGGCACTCCGCTCGATCGCCGACCTGCTCGGCGCCGGCCGCGCGGCCGAGGCCGAGGCGGCTGCGTCGGCGCTGTTGCGCGACGCGCCGGCGAATGTCGAGGCGGCGCGGCTCCGCGCGATCGCGCTGCTGCGGCTCGGCCGGCTCGACGACGCGCGCAGCACGCTCGAAGGTGCGCGCGCAATCGCGCCCGATTCGATCGAAGTGCTGTGCAATCTCGGCAGCGTCGAGCTCGCGCGCGGCGATGCGGCCGCTGCGCTCGCGGCGCTCGACCACGCGTTCGCGCTCGCGCCCTCGCACCCGGCCGTGCTGCTCGGCCTCGGCAACGCGCGACGCGCGGCCGGCGATCTCGCGGGCGCGCTCGACGCGTACCGCGCAACGACGCGCGCCGACGCGCGGCACGCCGGCGCGTGGCTCAATCTCGCCGCCACCGAGCTCGCGCTCGGCGATCGCGCCGCCGCGGAGCGCGACGCACGGCATGCGCTGACGCTTGCGCCGCGCCACCCGGAAGGCTTGCTGCTGCTCGGTCACGTGCTCGCCGCGCAGCGCCGTTTCGCCGAAGCGCAGGCGGCCTGCGAGGCGGGTGCGCGCGCCGCGCCGAACGACGCGCGCTTCGCGTACCAGGCCGGCTTAATGGCCGAGGAGCAGAAGCATCTCGCGGCCGCGGCGGCATGGCAGGCGCGCGCGCTCGCGCTCGATCCGTCGCTGCATCACGCGCTGGGGCAGCTCGTGTTCCTGAAGCGGCAGCTCTGCGACTGGCACGATCTCGATGCATTGTCGATGCAGGTTCGCGCGCGCGTCGCCGAAGGCGCGCCGGGCATCGCGCCGTTCGCGTTCCTTTCCGAACCGGCCGGGCCGAACGAGCAGCTCCGCTGCGCACGAACCGCTGCCGCAGGCATCGAACGCGGCGCATCGTCGCTGCGGCATCAGCTTGCATTCGCACGGGCGCCGCGCGCAGCGGAACGACTGCGCATCGGCTTCGCCTCGAACGGCTTCGGCAATCATCCGACGGGGCTCCTGATCGTCGCGCTGATCGAAGCGCTGCGCGATCCTCTCGACGCCGTCCTGTTCTCGACGTCGGCGCGCGACGAAAGCCCGATCGGCGTTCGCCTTCGCGCTGCCGCGGCCGAATGGCATGACGTCGCCGACCTCGCGCCGCTCGCGCTCGCCCGGTACATCCACGCGACGGACCTCGACGCGCTGATCGACCTTCGCGGCTACGGCGGCGGCGGCATCGCCGAAACGCTCGCGCTCAGGCCCGCGCCTTTGCAGATCAACTGGCTTGCATATCCAGGCACGTCTGGCGCGCCATGGATCGATTACGTGATCGCCGACCGTGTCGTGCTGCCCGATGCGCTGCGACCGCATTTCAGCGAAGCCGTCGCGCGCCTGCCGCGCTGCTTCCAGCCATCGGATCCGACGCGCCGCGTCGGCGAGCCGCCGTCGCGCGCAGCGTGCGGCCTGCCGTCGGAAGGCCCCGTCTTCGTTTCGTTCAACAACAGCTACAAGCTCAATCGCGAGAGCGTGCAGCGCATGTTCGCAGTGCTGCTCGCGGTGCCCGACGCGACGCTCTGGCTCCTGTCCGGACCCGAAGGCGCCGACGACCGGCTGCGCCAGTTCGCGATCGCGAACGACGTCGACGCGCGCCGCCTCGTCTTCATGCCGAAGCTGCCGCACGACGAATACCTAACGCGCTATCGCCACGCCGATCTCTTCCTCGACACGGCGCCATACAACGCGCACACGACCGCGTCCGACGCGATCTGGGCTGGCTGTCCCGTGCTGACGACGCCGGGCGCGACATTCGCGGCGCGCGTCGCCGCGAGCCTCAACGCGCATCTCGGCATGCCGTCGCTCAAAGTCGCCGACGACGCGTTCGTCGAAATGGCCGTGCGCGTCGGCCGCGATGCGGCGCTCCGCGCGTCGCTCCGCGCCGAGATCGCCGAACGGCGCGCTGCGAGCGGCCTCTTCGACATGCGCGCATTCGCCGCGGACTTCGCCGCCCTGCTCCGGCGCATCGTCGAGCGTTCGCGAACCGGGCTCGCGCCAGCCGATCTCGACTGACCCCGAAGCGCGCGCTACGCTCGCGGCATGACCGCACAAGCCGACTTCGTTCCGCTGAATCTCTGCGTCCTGACGATCTCCGACACGCGCACGCCGGAAAACGACACGTCGGGCGACTACCTCGTACTCTCGCTCGGCCAGGCCGGCCACCGGCTCGCCGAGCGCCGCATCGTCAGGGACGACCGCTACGTGATCCGCGCGATCGTCGCGGCATGGATCGCCGACGAATCGATCCACGGCGTCCTCGTCACCGGCGGCACCGGATTCACCGGCCGCGATTCGACGCCCGAAGCGATCCTGCCGCTGCTCGACAAGGAAATGCCGGGCTTCGGCGAGATGTTCCGCGTGCTGAGCTACGAGGAGATCGGCACGGCGACGCTGCAGTCGCGTGCGTTTGCGGGGCTCTCGAACAATACGTTCGTGTTCTGCCTGCCGGGGTCGACGTCGGCGTGCCGCACGGCGTGGGAGAAGCTGATCCGCGCGCAGCTCGATGCGACGACGCGGCCGTGCAATCTCGTTGGCCTGATGCCGCGCCTGCGCGAGATCTGACGCACCCGTCATCCCGGCGAAGGCCGGACAAGCGCGAAGCGCGCAGAACGTCCGAAGGACGGCCCCGAAGGGGCGAGCGAAGCGAGTAATCCAGCTCTTCGGGCGCTCGATATTTATCGAAAAACTGGGTCCCGGCCTTCGCCGGGACGACGTTTAGCGAATCGTGCGGAACGTCAGGTTGATCCGAGCGCCAGCATGCGCGGTCTTGGGAAGATCGTGGTGATAAAGCCGCTGCGTCGCGCCGCCCATCACGAGCAGGCTGCCCGGCGCGAGGTCGATCGCGAGCACGACGCGCTTCCTCTCGCGCGAGCGGAACCGGAACCGCCGCACGGCGCCGAAGCTCAGCGACGCGATCACGGGCGTCTTGCCGAGCTCGGGCTCGTCGTCGCTGTGCCAGCCCATCGAATCGCGGCCGTCGCGGTAGAGATTGGCGAGCACGCTGTTGAAACCAAGGTCGAACCGCGTCGCGAGCTCGTCGCGAATCGACGTCAGCGCGGGCGTCCATGCGTGCGGCTCGAAGCGCGTGCCGGAATACCTGTACGCGGTGCCTTCGTCGCCGATCCAGCACGAAAGGCGCGGCGAATCGACGTCGCGCCCGAAGATCTTCAGGCGGTGCTGCTCCCACGGAATCTCGCGATGCAGCGCGTCGAAGAGCGCCTCGGCGCGCGACGCGAACGCCGCGGCGTCGTAGCGCACGTCCGCACCTTCGAGCGCAATGGCCTCCAACGTGCGCTCACCCTCCGATCGGATAGGTCGGCGTCGCGTCGAGCGTCGCCGCGCAGATCTCGGCGAGCTCGAGCAGCCGCAAGTCCGAGCCCGGCGCGCCGACGAGCTGCAGACCCGCCGGCATTCCGTCCGGCAGCGTGCCCATCGGCAGGCTGATCGCGGGGCAGCCCGCGAGGCTCGCGAAGCTCGTGAGGTCGGCATCGTTCGCGCGCTCGCCGTCCGCGAGCGGATACGGCCCGTGCGGGACGGTCGGCAGCACGAGCACGTCGACGTCCTCGAACACGCGGCGCGCCTTGACGACGCCGGCGTCGAGCTGGCGATCGGCCTTCGCGTAGTCCGCAGCCGACTTGCCGCACGCGTAGTCGATCATCGCGCGAAGGCGCGGCGACAGCGGATGCGCGGCATCGGCAAGATCGGGTGCAAGCTCGACCGCGAGCTCGCTTTCCATGACGATGAGGGCAGCGCGGCGCATCTTCGCGAAATCGTAATCGGAGAAGTCGACCGTGCAATGCTCGCCGAGCTCGTTGCCGAGCACCGACACCGCGCGCTCGAACAGCGCGCGCACCGGCGCCAGGACGCCAACCGCTTCGAGATCGGGCAGCAGGCCCGCGCGAAGGCGGCCCGGCTCCCAGTCCGGCACCGCGAGCGGCACGCGGCGGCGGCGCGAGCGCGGATCGTTCGCGTCGAACCCGTCGAGCACCTGCAGCACGATCGCGATGTCCTGCACCGAGCGCGCGAGGATGCCGACCGTGTCGAGCCGGCGCGCGCCGCGGACCATGCCGGTCGTCGAGATCTCGCCGAGCGTCGGCTTCAATCCGTAGATGCCGCAATGGCTCGCCGGGATGCGCACGGAGCCGAGCGTGTCGGTGCCGAGCGCGAACGACGCGAGCCCGGCCGCGACGGCC
>Ga0068853_100003875_pt1 | contig 11465 bp, 9 predicted proteins | sample KBSCornC32_FD_65655 | JGI IMG/M metagenome (GOLD analysis project Ga0068853, IMG submission 65655) | Corn rhizosphere microbial communities from Kellogg Biological Station, Michigan, USA - KBS Corn C3-2 | ecosystem: Host-associated > Plants > Roots > Rhizosphere > Soil ... | reverse complement strand
ATCTCGAGCCGGCGCACGCTGTCGCGCAGACGGGCCGAGCGCTTGACGTCGTCGATCGTATAGATCTGACGGACCTTTTCGACCGGAGGCTGGTCAAGGAAAAAGTCGATCTGATCCTGATCGGCGCTGTCGGCGTCGAGGATATAGTCACGCGCCGGGATGTTGAGGACGAGCGGCGGCAGATTGCGGCCTGGGTCTTCCCAGCTGTTGTTGTCACGCTCGCGCGGATCGGCCGACGCGAGGATGATCTCGCGGCCGTTGGGCAGGATCTTGGAGCGCTGCAGCACGTCTCCATCACGAGCGTAGATCGTGACGATCTTGGTGCCATCGCGGCGAACGATCGTCTCACGGGTCCTGCCGAAGCTCAGGTCCTCGTAGAAGACCTTGTCGCCATGGTTCGGATCGTAGAAGCGATTGCGCTCCTGCTCGGGGTTCGAGATGAAGATGTTGATGCCGATCTGGAAGACCATTCCGCCCTGATCGTTCTTGGGCTTCTGGACGACCTTCACATCCGGATTGTCAGCCGGGGGCGCTGGCTGGATGAACGTAAAGTCGGCCGGCTTGGGCTTGCCCTTTTCGGTCTGCGTCGAGAGATCCTGCGGCGGGGGCGGTTGGATATCGGACTGGGCCGATTTGTCGTCCTTTGGCGGCGGGCCGGCCGGCTGTGCCGGCGGGGGCGGCTCGGCGCTCGATGCAGCGCTCGACTGATCGGCGGGCACCGACGAGGCAGCCGGTGCGCTCGAGCTGTTCTGCTGATCCTTGGCACTGTCGAGGATCGGGGCAGCCTCGCTCGATACGGTCGAGGGAAGCACCTCGACGGCGCTCGGAGTGACCTCTTCACTGGCCTTGGGCAGCTCGCTCACCGGCGGAACCGACGGGGGCGGAGCTTCCTGTGACGATGCGGCCGGCGGGCTGACCTCCGGTGCCGAACTCGGCGCCGCGGCAGGTTCGGCGGGCGCGTTGGGCAGCGGCGACAGAGTCAGGTTGAACTCGGCGAGGCAGGTATCGGTATCGGTAAAGCCAGCCGCGCTGCAGATTGAATCGATCTGCGCCTTGGCGCGGTCGATATCGCGCTGGGCGTTCTTCTTGCCGGCGGCAAGCTGGGCGACGGCTCGGTTGTAGGCCTTGACCGCGGCTTCGAGCTTGGCGACTGCACCATTGGTCGCGGGTGCACCGGTGGGAGCCGCCTCGGACGAAGAGGTCACGGTGGGAGCGGCCTCGGTCGATGCCGGAGCCGCCTCAGTCGAAGCGGGAGCAGCCTCGGTGGAGGCGGCAGCGGGCGGCGATGCCGGAGCCTCGTTCTTGGGCGCGGGGGGAGGCGGTGGGGCTGCCTCGGACGAGGAGGGCGCCGGAGCGGGAGTCGCCTCGGATGCCGGGGCAGGAGGCGGCGCCGCTTCAGACGACGGAGCCGGGGGCGGCGGAGCCGCTTCCGACGACGGCGCCGGCGGTGCCGCCTGGTCGGCGGGTGCCACCCCAGTCAGCGCCGAGATGCAGTCGTCGAGGCCCTTGAAGCCGGCATTGATGCATGCCTGCTCGAGCGCCTGCTTGTTCTGGTCGCTCTGGTCCGACTGATAGGCCGCGAAGGCTGCCTTGAGTTCGGGTTTGTTGGCGTCCTGCGCACGCGCCACGCCAATGGGGGCGAGCGCGAGCACAGCCACGCTGGTGCCGGCAAGAAGCCAGTTACGGAAGCTCATGATGGGTTTCCTTTTTTAGAGTCAGTTGGGTGAGGAGTGACGCTGTCGGTCTGAACCGGGGATGAACCAATCCGGGGTACCCTCCCGGCACAGTCCTCGCTTGATGACTCACAACGGCGTGAGGCGTGTTCGGTTCCCACGCCTGCGGCTGCGTGTTACGCGCAGTACCGATGCAACAGTTGGTAACGCGGTTAGAAATTTCAACCCGGGGGCCGGGACTCTATGAATTTACGGCCCAGACGGAGGAGTTCGTAGAGACCAGCGGCATCGCCGCCGGCTTGCTGACGGCATTCTGCCGGCACACCTCCGCTTCGTTGCTGATCCAGGAGAACGCCGATCCGGACGTTCGCACCGACCTCCTGGAATTCTTCAGGCGACTCGCGCCAGACGGCATGGACTGGATCGTCCACCGGACTGAAGGACCCGACGACATGCCGGCCCACATCAAGGCCGCGTTGACGCAGACCAGCATCGGCATTCCGGTTGTCGAGGGACGACCGGTGCTCGGCACGTGGCAGGGTATCTATCTGTTCGAGCACCGGGCGCGCCCGCACAGGCGCGAAGTGGTACTGCATCTATTAGGGGAAAGCTGATGGCATTGGTGGCGACCTATTGGCCGTTGCTCGTTGCACTTACGGTCGGCGGCTGCGTATCGGGCGTCTTCGCCGGACTGCTCGGGGTTGGTGGCGGCGTCATCATCGTGCCGATCCTCAGCGCGGCCTTCGAGGCTCTCGGATTTTCTGGCGATGTATCCCAGCATGTGGCTGTGGCGTCCTCGCTCGCGATCATCATTCCGACGGGGCTGATGAGTGGCCGTTCGCATTTTAAGCGCGGGGCCGTGGATCTGGCGCGGTTGCGGCTTTGGGCGCCGTTCGTTGCAGTGGCGACCTTTATTGGAGGATTTCTCGCACGCTATTTCACGGGCGAGGTTCTGCGCATCGTCTTCGGTGTGATGGCGCTGCTGATCGCCCTCAACATCGTAACGCCGTTCCAGCAGCGATTGATGGGTCACCTCAAAAGCTCGCCTCCGACCAATCGTATTGCCGCATCCATCGTGGGGTTCCTGTCAGCACTGATGGGGATCGGCGGCGGTTCGCTCAGCGTGCCGACGCTGGTGGCGTTTGGCGAGACCATGCACGCTGCCGTCGGCACCAGCGCTGCCATCGGCGTCTTTATCGCCATCGGTGGCACGCTCGGCTACATCATCTCCGGCTGGGGCGTGCCCAGCCTGCCGCCTCTCAGCCTCGGTTACGTCAACCTGATCGCCTTCGTGCTCGCGGGCGGCTTTGCGGCGCTGACCGCCCCGCTCGGCGCCGCGCTGGCACACCGGCTCAACCAGAAGACGCTGCGCTACGTGTTCGCAGTGTTCCTGGTCCTGGTCGGGCTGAACATGATCTGGAAGGCGATCAGCGGATAGGCGTTACTTCGCGGCCCCGATATCCCACGTCACATTCACATCGATCGAATAGGTCAGTTGGCCGGCTTCGACCGGAACGGGGGTGCTGGCGTCCGCCGGGGCAGCCATGGCCTTGGCCATGTAGGGCACGGGCGGCGGGGTGTAGCCGGTGCTCTCGCTGATGGTCTCGATGGCGCCGAGGGTCACGCCCGCGGCGCCGGCGTAGAGGTCGGCCTTCTCCTTGGCGTCGGCGAAGGCGGCCTTACGCGCCTGGTCATAGAGGGCGGAGGGATCCTCGACGGAGAAGTTGATTCCGCTGATGGTATTGGCACCGACGCTCACCGCCTGGTCGAGCACTTTGCCGAGGATGGCGATCTGGCGGACGTGAACGGTCACCGAATTGGTCACGGTGTAGCCGGCCAGCTTGGGGGGCAGGGGATAGCCGTTGGCGTCGCGGCTGTCGGAATAGATGTAGTTGGGGTTCACCGAGAAGCCCGAGGTCTGGATGTCCTTGGCTTCGATGCCCGCGGCTTTGAGCACGTCGATCAGCTGATTCATGTCCGCGGTGTTTGCAGCGAGCGCGTCCTTAGCCGTCGCGCCCTGGGAGGTCACGCCGGAGGTGACGTAGGCGGTATCGGGCGCCGCCATGACTTCGCCGTGGCCGGACAGCTGGATGGTGCCGGCCGCGAGCGCGGGCGAGGCGAGGGTGAGTGCGAGGGCGACGGGAATGAGCAGAGTCAGGGGGCGCATAGTGGTCTCCAGAGATCGGCACCAAAATGCCGGGGGAATGTGGCTGCTATTATGACGCCGCCGGCGGACAGGTCCTTGGGCCGGTTTGCTGGACAGCCAGGGCCAGAATGGTTACCTAGCGCCGCGAGTTACGGGGAGCAAATGGCCGAAACGATCATCCCGCCCGAGGGCGTGCTGCTGGGGCGCGCCAAAGTGCCCGGATTTGCCTTTCCGCGCGTGGTCACGCGGCGTGGTGACCGGCTGGTGGACATCACTGCCAAGGCGGCCCCGACCGTGCGGGATATCTGCGAGATGAGCGACCCTGTGGACTACGTGACAGCCGCCTCCGGTGACGATCTCGGACGCATCGATGAGGTGATCGCCAATAGCTGGGCCGAGAGGCAATCCGCATCGACGGCATCATTGTTGTCGCCGATCGATCTGCAGGCGGTGAAGGCTGCGGGCGTGACCTTCGTCGTCTCGCTGCTCGAGCGCGTGATCGAGGAGCAGGCGCGGGGCGACAAGGCGAAGGCCGAGGCGCTGCGAGGCGAAATCCTTGGGCTCATCGGGACCGATCTTTCGAAGCTAGTGCCCGGCTCGGACACCGCGATGAAGGTCAAGCAGACGCTGATCTCGCGCGGCGTCTGGAGCCAGTATCTCGAGGTCGGCATCGGGCCCGACCCTGAAATTTTCACAAAGAGCCAGCCGATGAGCACCGTCGGCTACGGCGCGGACGTCGGCATTCTGCCGATCAGCGAGTGGAACAATCCGGAGCCGGAAGTGGCGCTGGTTGTCGCGAGCGATGGGCGCATCGTCGGCGCGACGCTCGGCAATGACGTCAATCTGCGCGATGTCGAGGGGCGCTCGGCGCTGCTGCTCGGCAAGGCCAAGGACAACAACGCTTCGGCTTCGCTCGGGCCGTTCATCCGGCTGTTCGACGAGGGCTTCTCGCTTGCCGACGTCAGCCGGGCCGAGATCGGTCTGAAGGTGACGGGCGAGGACGGCTTCGTGCTCGAGGGCTCGTCGTCGATGAGCCAGATTTCGCGCTCCCCGGAGTCGCTGGTGAAATCGGCGATCGGTCGGCACCACCAATATCCGGACGGGTTCGTGATCTATCTCGGTACGATGTTCGCGCCGGTGAAGGACCGGGGTGGTGTCGGCAAGGGATTTACCCACAAGCCCAACGACATCGTGACCATCTCCACACCAAAGTTGGGGTCGCTTTCCAACCGGGTTCGCCTATCTACAGAATGCGCACCCTGGACATACGGCGCAAGCCATCTTTTCCGCGACCTGGCGACGGCCGGGCTGCTCTGAACTCAAGGACATTGCAATGGACGACCTGCATAAGAACCTGATCGATGGCGAATGGGTCGGCGGCGAGAGCGTGCCGAATATCAATCCGTCCAATACCAACGAAGTGGTGGGCAACTACGCCCGCGCTACGCTCGAGGACACCAAGCGCGCCATCGCTGCGGCGAAGGCGGCGTTCCCCTTGTGGTCACGCTCAGGAATTCTGGAACGGCATTCTGTCCTGACCCGCGCGTCGCAGGAGATTCTGGCGCGCAAGGACGAGCTCGGTGCGCTGCTGAGCCGGGAAGAGGGTAAGACGCTGCCGGAAGGCATCGGCGAAGTTGTACGCGCCGCGGCGATCTTCGATTTCTTCGCGGGCGAAGCGTTGCGGCTTACGGGCGAGACGGTTCCGTCGACGCGGCCGGGTGTCGGCGTCGAGATCACACGCGAGGCGATCGGCGTCGTCGGCATCATCACGCCGTGGAATTTCCCCATTGCTATCCCGACCTGGAAGATCGCGCCAGCGCTAGTCTACGGCAACACGATTGTGTTCAAGCCGGCCGATCTCGTGCCGGGCTCGTCCTGGGCGATCGTTGACATCCTCCATCGTGCCGGGCTGCCCAAGGGCGTGCTCAACCTGGTGATGGGCAAGGGCTCGGTCGTCGGGCAGGCGATGCTCGACAGCCCTGATATCGATGCCTTCACCTTCACTGGCTCGGCCGGCACGGGCAAGAAGGTCGCCGACGCGTCGGTCAAGGTGATGCGCAAGTTCCAGCTCGAGATGGGCGGCAAGAACCCGACCATCGTGCTGGACGATGCGGACCTCAAGGTCGCGGTCGAGTCGGTTGCCAACTCGGCTTTCTTTTCGACCGGCCAGCGCTGCACCGCGGCGTCGCGGATCATCGTTACCGAGGGCATCCACGACCGGTTCGTCGCTGCGCTCAGCGAGCGCGCGCGCAACCTCAAGGTCGGCGATGCGCTTGAGAAGGGCGTCGAGATCGGGCCGGTGGTCGATCCGGGCCAGCTCAAGCAGGACACCGATTATATCGAGATCGGCAAGAAAGAAGGCGCCAAGCTGGCGGTCGGCGGCGAGCTCCTGAAGCTCAAGACGCCCGGCTATTATCTGCAGCCGACACTCTTCACCGAAGCGACCAATTCGATGCGCATCAGCCGCGAGGAAATCTTCGGGCCGGTGGCGTCGGTGATCCGCGTGAAGGATTATGAGGAAGCGCTCGCGGTCTCCAATGACACCGAGTTCGGCCTCAGCGCCGGCATCGTGACCACCTCGCTCAAATATGCGACGCATTTCAAGCGCAATGCCGAGGCGGGCATGGTGATGGTCAACGTGCCAACGGCGGGCGTCGACCCGCACGTGCCGTTCGGCGGCCGGAAGGGCTCGAGCTATGGCCCCAAGGAGCAGGGCAAGCACGCGCTCGAGTTCTTCACGCAGGCGAAGATCGCGTACACCGCCGCCGGCTGACGACGCGCGCCAAATCTCTGAATCTCTTGCGCCGGCCCATCGAGGCCGGCGCAACTGTTTCGGGCTAGCCCGAGCGCCGGTAGCGCGGCGCACCCAGGTCCGGTTCGCCCGCCCCGAGGCGCGAGACCGAATTGCGGAGGATCAGCTCGCTGCGCAGGAGCACTTCCTTGTGCTCGAGCGGACGGCCCTCGAGCACGGCGAGCAGTACATTCATCGCAGCTTCGCCGATCTTGGAGCGCGGTTGCTTCATCGTGGTGAGTGACGGCGTCACGAAGCTTGCGAACGAGATGTCGTCGAACCCCATCACCGAGAATTGCCGCGGCAGCTCGTAACCGCGTGCCGTGAGCGCGATGATGACGCCGAGCGCGGTGGCGTCGTTCACGCAGAGGAAGGCAGTGGGAACCTCATCGCGCACGAACATATGCTCGGTGGCCTGCCGGCCGCTTTCGGTATTTCCGTCGCCATCGAGGATGAGCGCGGGATCAATCGCGATTCCTGCGTCAGTAAGGGCGGCGCGATAGCCGCTTTCGCGCAACTGATTCACCACGCGGCTCGAGCGGCCGATGAAGGCGATGCGGCGGTGGCCCTGCGAGATGAGGTGCTCGGCCGCGACGCGCGCCCCCTCGAAATTGTCGACCCCGACAAATGGAACGTCCGCGCCGGTCACCGGCTCGTTGACGGCGACCATTGGCGGCAGGCGGGTCTCAGGGCCGGTCTGCGCAATGCCGAAGGGGAGGTGGCCAGTGAGCAGAATGAGGCCTTCGGCCTTGTTGGAGCTGATGAAGCGCAGATAGTCGGTTTCGCGTGTCGGGTCGTTTTGGGTGTTGCCGATCAGGACGCCATAGCCGCGCTTGCTCGCCTCTGCTTCGAGCCCGAGCAGGATGTTGGAAAAATTAGGGTCGCCGACATCCGGTGCCAGGATCAGGATCATGTTGCTGCGTCGCATGCGCAGCGAGCGGGCCATAGCGTTGGTGGTGTAGCCCGTCCGGGCGATGGCGTCGTTGACGCGCCGGCGGGTGCTGTCGGCGACCTTGGCGGGCTCGTTCACCGCCCGGCTCACCGTGGCGATGGAAACTCCGGCCAGAGCCGCAACGTCCTCGATCGTGGCCAGTTTCTGTAGCTGCACGGACGCTCCACCGGCGGCCAGGGGCCGCTCCCGTGACAGAAGCGGGACGGCGCAGACCACTGAGCAACCTATACGTTCTGGGAGTTGTGTAAACCTTTACACCCCCCCTGAAAACCTTTACATCAGTCCGTAGAGGCCAGAACGCGGCTAACCGCGCGCCTTCCAGGGAGCATTCCGGATGTCGGAAACGACTGGCGCGGGGGCGCCGCCGATACTTGCTGCGAACAGGATCTCGAAGTCATTCGGCGAGATTCCCGTGCTGTTCAGCATCGACTTCGACATTCGCCCGGGCGAGGTGCACGCGATCATCGGCGAAAACGGCGCCGGCAAGTCCACGCTCATCAAGATCCTGTCCGGCTTCGAACAGCCGACCTCCGGCACCATCACCTATGACGGCAAGCCGGTGACGCTGCCGCCGAACGGGCAGGCGGAGGGGATGGGCATCGTGCTCATCCACCAGGAATTCAATCTGGCCGACCATTTGACCGTCACGGCATCGATCTTTCTCGGCCGCGAGCTCAAGAAGTTCGGCCTGCTCGACCAGCGCGCGATGAGCGAGAAGGCGCGCACGCTGCTTGAGATGCTCCACGTGAACGTCGATCCCGATGCGCGGATCGACAGCCTCACCGTCGCGGACAAGCAGATGGTCGAGATTGCCAAGGCCATCAGCCGCGATGCGCGCGTGCTGATTATGGACGAGCCGACCGCCGTGCTGTCCGTGGCCGAAACCGAGACGCTGTTCGAGCAGATCAAGCGGCTCACGGCACGCGGCGTCGCGATCGTGTTCATCTCGCACAAGCTCGACGAGGTCATGCATCTGGCCGACAGGGTCACGGTGCTGCGCGATGGGCAATTGATCGCGACCGTTGACACCGGGGCCCTTACACCGGACTCGGCGGCCCAGATGATGGTGGGCCGCGAGCTCCACAACCTTTATCCGCCCAAGCACGAGCCCGACGTCGATGCGCCGGTTGTCCTGTCGGTGAAGCATCTGGATGCGCGCGGCATCCATGACGTGTCGTTCGATCTGCGGAAGGGCGAAATCCTCGGGTTTGCGGGTCTGGTCGGATCAGGACGCACCGCCGTGGCCGAGGCCATCGTCGGCCTCAGCCATCGGCATGGCGGTGCTATTGAGGTCGGCGGGCGCGCCACGGCGTTTCCAAGCGTCGCGCACTCGCTGTCGGAAGGCGTCGCCTACATGACGAAGGACCGGAAAGGCAAAGGCCTGCTGGTCAATATGGGCCTCCGGCCCAATCTGACGCTGCTGACGCTGAAGCGCCACCTCAGGGGCATCTTCATCGACACCGCGAGCGAAACCCGGGCGCTCGATCGGGCCGTGCGGCGCTTCGACATCCGCGCGCGCGATGCGTCGGTGCGCGTCGGCCAGCTTTCGGGCGGCAATCAGCAGAAGTTGATGCTCGGCAAGACGATGGAGAGCGAGCCGAGCGTCATCATCATGGATGAGCCGACGCGCGGCATCGATGTCGGGACCAAGCAGCAAATCTATCACATCGTGGCGGCGCTCGCCGCCGAGGGCAAGTCGATCATCCTGATCTCCTCCGAGCTGCAGGAGGTGATCGGCCTCAGCCACCGGGTGATGGTGATGCGTCACGGCCGGATCGTTGGCGAACTGGTGGGCGACCAGATCACTGAAGAACATATCGTCCGGAGACAAATGGGCATCGAGGGGAAGGCCGCGGCATGACGACGACGACGCAGGCAGCACAGGCACCACGCGGACCACGTGTCCGATTCAGTGCACTGGGACCGCTGGTGGCGCTCTTGCTGCTGATGATCCTGGGGACGCTGCTCAACGGCAATTTCCTCTCGATCGGCAACATTGCCAATATCGTTGCGCGATCGTCCTTCATCGGGCTCATCGCCATCGGCGCGACGTTCGTCATCACGTCGGGCGGGCTCGATCTGTCGGTCGGCTCGATGGCGGCGTTCATCGCCGGAATGATGATCATCATCATCAACAGCCTCGTGCCCTCGCTCGGTGGGGGCTGGGGCGCGGTAGGCATCGGCATTCTCGCGGGCCTCGCCATCGGCAGCCTCGGTGGCGCGGGGAACGGCTTGCTGGTGACGGTCGGGCGGATCGAGCCGTTCATCGTGACACTCGGAACCCTGGGCATCTTCCGCGCGCTGATCACCTTCCTTGCCAATGGCGGAACCCTCAATCTCAACATCACCGCGTCCGATACCTACTCGCCGCTCTACTCCGGCAAGATCTTCGACATCCCGGTTCCGATCATCATCTTCGCGGTCGTTGCCATCGTCGCCGAGATCGTGATGCGGCGAACGACCTTCGGCCGGCACATTGCCGCCATCGGCTCCAACGAGCAGGTCGCGCGGTACTCGGCGATCAAGGTCGATCGCGTGCGGCTGATGACCTATGTGCTGCAGGGCGTGCTGGTCGGTGCCGCGGCGGTCCTCTACGTGCCGAAATTCGGCTCGGCCAACAGCTCGACCGCCGTGCTGTGGGAACTGCAGGCCATTGCTGCCGTGATCATTGGTGGAACGACGCTGCGCGGCGGCTTCGGCCGCATCTGGGGCACGGTGGTCGGCGTGATCATTCTCGAGCTGATCGGCAACATCCTCAATCTGCAGAGCTTCATCAGCCCCTATCTCAATCAGGCGTTCCAGGGCGCCATCATCATCATCGCCGTGCTGCTGCAACGAAGCCGCCGGACGACGAGCTAATACAAGGTTCTAACTAGTGCCCAATAACGGGCTCGACTGAGGAGACGGAAAGATCATGAACTTCTTCAAGACGACTGCGCTGACGGCAATGGTTGCCGGCGGCGTCATGCTTGCCGGGGTGGCAATCGCCCAGGACAAGACCTATACGATCGGCGTCTCGGTGCCGACCGCTGACCATGGCTGGACGGGCGGCGTGGACTTCTTCGCCCAGCAGGCCGTTGACCGGCTAGGCAAGGCCTACCCGAACCTGAAGTTCGTGCTCGCCACGGCGCCGGACTCGACCAAGCAGGCCGCTGACGTCGAGGATATGCTCGCGACCCGCAACATCGACGCCCTCGTCATCCTGCCGGGCGATCCCGACGCGATGACCGCCTCGATTAAGAAGGTCAAGGACGCCGGCAAGTGGGTGACGGTCATCGACCGCCAGCTCAGCCAGAACGGCATCCAGGATCTCTATGTCGCGGGCGACAACCCGGGCCTCGGCACCACCACGGCGAACTACTTCAAGACCGCGCTGCCGAATGGCGGCAACATCGTCGTTCTCCGCGGCCTGCCGATCCCGATCGACAAGCAGCGCGTCGATGCGTTCAACGCCGGCATCGCCGGGACCAGTATCAAGGTGCTGGACAGCCAGTTCGCCAACTGGAACCGCGACGATGGCTACAAGGTGATGCAGGACTTCCTGACAAAGTATCCGAACATCGATGCGGTCTGGGCCCAGGACGACGACACCCTCGTCGGCGCTCTCAAGGCGATCAAGGAAGCCGGACGTGACAAGATCTGGGCAGTCGGCGGCGCCGGCATGAACCAGATCGTCAAGATGGTGGAAGGCGGCTCGACCCAGGTTCCGGTCGACGTCAGCTACAACCCGAACATGGTGGCCACGGCCATCGACCTGACCGCGCTGCACTTCGTTGCCAATGCCCAGGTCGACGGCACGATGATCATCAATTCGACGCTGATCACCAAGGACAATGCGGCGCAGTTCGACTACCCGAACACGCCGTTCTAACTCCTGGTCCTCCCGGACAAGGTGGGGCCGCC
>Ga0068853_100003874_pt1 | contig 11465 bp, 10 predicted proteins | sample KBSCornC32_FD_65655 | JGI IMG/M metagenome (GOLD analysis project Ga0068853, IMG submission 65655) | Corn rhizosphere microbial communities from Kellogg Biological Station, Michigan, USA - KBS Corn C3-2 | ecosystem: Host-associated > Plants > Roots > Rhizosphere > Soil ... | reverse complement strand
TCGTCGTGCTGCGTGACGTGCGGGATCATCGCCCAGTTGCGCGCCAGGTTCGCGCCGGAAATCTTCTTGATCTTCGACAGCGGCCTTGTTTCCACTTCTCCAAATTTGGAAAAATCCACTTTCGGCCAGGGCAACAGGCTCAGGCCGCCGCCCGCCGCTGCCTGCGCCGGCGCCGCGCCGCCGGCCAGCGCGCGCTTGACGAAGCCCTGCACGTCTTCCTTCGTGATGCGCTGATTGCGGCCGCTGCCCGTGACGCGTGCCAGATCCACGCCGAGTTCGCGCGCGAACAGGCGTACCGCCGGGCTCGCGTACGGCAGCTTGCCCGGCAGCGTCGTGTCGGCGCCGAAATTCACCGGCGGGCTGCGCGGTGCGCCGGCGTCGTCCGCGCCCGGACTCGCGACAGGCGGCGCGGCAGGCGGCGCGGCAGGCGCGGGCGCCGCCACGGGCGCTGGCGCTGGCGCTGGGGCCGGCGCGGCTTTCGCTTGCGCGGGTGAGGCGCTCGTGGCGGCCTTGTCCGGCGCGCCTTCCTGCGCCTCGATCGTGGCCACCACGCTGCCTTCGGAAACTTCGTCGCCGACCTTGACGCGGATCTCGCGGATCACGCCCGCGACGCTGGACGGGACCTCCATGGTCGCCTTGTCGGATTCGAGCGTGATCAGGCCCTGGTCCTTGCTGACCGTATCGCCCGGCTTGACCAGAACTTCGATGACCGGCACGCCGCTGTAGTCGCCGATGTCCGGCACTTTTATTTCGCTGATCTGGGCCATGGCTTCCTCGTTTTCGCGCGTCTTTTTTCGAAGGCGTGGGGCGGACTGCGAGGATAACCCAAGACGACGCCCGGATTGAGCGGCGGCACGGAAAAAATGGGGCGCCCGCGGGCGCCCCATCGATTGAATGCGCAGCGGAGCGCGCTCAGTTGCCGCCGCGCGTCCGGTCGTTGTGCTTCTTGTCGTAGATGCGCGCACTCTGGCGATTTTCCCTGCCCTGCACGCGTGCCTGCTCGCCCGCACCGACATGGCCGTTGGCCGCTTCGTTCGCTTCAGCACGGTTGACGCGCGCCTGCCCTGCCTCCAGGTGCGCGGCTTCCTTGTTGCTCAGCTGCCCGTTGCCGATGCCATTGGCGATGCGCTGTTGCTGGTTCGCGTTGCGCTGCACGTCCGCCTGCAGGCGCTGCGACGAGGCCGACGCCGGATTGCCGGTGGCGCCGTTGTGCTTGTCGCGATAGATGTCGCGGCTGACGTGGTTCTGCTCGCGCGTGATGCGCGCCTTTTCCTGCGGCGACAGCGCGCCGCCCGACTTCAGATCGCGTGCCTGCTCGCGGTCGACGTGTTGTTCCTCGCGTTCCAGCCGGCCCGCTTCGCGCGTGTTGAGCTGCCCGGATTGCAGGCCCTGCTCGATGCGCTGCTGCTGGTCGGCGTCGCGCTGCGCGGCGACGGCGGCCGGCTGCTGGGCGTGCGCGGTGGCACAGGCGGCCATCAGGGACAGAGCAATCAGCGTGCGTTGCATGGTTGTTTCCTCGCGTGGTTGGACGACTGATTCGCCACAACGCGGCGCGCCGGACCGCGTTGACCGCGAGCGTAAACGCGCGCTGACCGGGCGGCGCGCCGCGGCCGGCGTTATAGTGCGCGCGTCGGGAATTCCGAGGAGACGCCGATGGCCGCCAAGCGACAACGCAAGCCGGACAAGCCCAGGGTCCTGCTGGTCGGCGCGAGCGGCACGCTCGGCAGCGCGGTGCGCGTCGAACTCGAGCAGCGCCACGAGGTGATCGCGGCGAGCCGCAGCAGCAAGCTGAAGGTCGACATCGCGGATGCGGCGAGCATCCGCCGCCTGTTCGCCCAGGTCGGCAAGCTCGATGCGATCGTGTGTGCCGCCGGCCATGTGCATTTCGGCGCGCTCGCCGCGATGACCGAGGAGCTGTACGCGGTCGGCCTGCGCGACAAGCTGATGGGCCAGGTGAACCTTGCGCTGCTCGGCCGCGATGCCCTGAACGACGGCGGCTCGATCACGCTGATCACCGGCATCCTGGCCGAGCATCCGATCCGTTTCGGCAGCTCGGCCAGCATGGTCAACGGTGCGCTCGAATCATTCGTGCGCGCGGCCGCGATCGAATTGCCGCGCGGCCTGCGCATCAACGCGGTCAGCCCGAACGTGTTCGCCGAATCGATGCCCGGCTACGCGCCGTACTTCCGCGGCTTCGAAGCGATCCCGGTCGCGCGCGCCGCGCTCGCGTTCAGCCGCAGCGTGGAAGGCGCGCAGACCGGGCAGGTGTACCGCGTCTACTGAGCAGGCGTAGCGGCGGCGGCAGGCGTGGCCGCGGCCGCGCGCGCGGTCGGGTTGTCCTGGTTCTCCTTGAACCACAGCATCGAGCCGTGCACGCGCTCGTAGCCGCTCGGATGGTCGTAGAAGATTACCTCCTCGAGCGGACCCGGGTGGATCTTGCGATAGGTCGACAGGCGCATCGCGGCCATCGCAAAGCCGTGCGGCTCGCGCGCGGCGTTCAGGCCGTACGCGTCGGCCTCGGCCTCGGCCTGGCGGATGATCGAATTGAGCACCGGCGTGGCCAGGAAGAAATACAGCCCGAGGATCGCCACCGCGAGCGGCAGCGCGGCCGGGTCGGCGCGGTCCTCGAGGCCGAGCTTCGGTCCCCAGCGCAGCAGCGCGCGATCGAGCAGGCGATGCACGAACCAGAAACCGAACGCGAGCACGAGCGTGATGTAGACCGTCAGGCGCACGCCGTGGTTGAGCACGTAGTGGCCCATCTCGTGGCCCATCACTGCCTTGATCTCCGGCAAGGAGGTCTTGTTGATCAGGTTGTCGTTGAGCGCCACGCGCGTGGTGCCGGCGAAACCGGCCACGTTCGCGCTGATGCGGGTGGTCTGCTTGGACGCATCGAACTCGACCACGTGCTCGGTCGGGATCTGGTTGGCGTGCGCAAGCGACAGGATCGCCTGACGCATTTCGCCTTCGCGCAATGGCTTGTAGTCGTTGAACAGCGGTTCGACGAACACCGGCGAGAGCATGATCGAGAACAGCGTGAACACGAACGCGATGCCGCTCGCCCAGATCCACCAGCGCGCGCCGGCGCGGCGGATCGCGCCGTACAGCAGCGCGAGCACGAACGGCGCAACGATCAGCGAGACGATCAGGCCCTTGGTCTGGTCCCAGAACCAGGCGCCGAAATCCTGCGTCGCCAGGCCGTACTGGTGCTCGCGCACGAAATCGCTGTAGATCGTCAGCGGCAGGTCGAGCACGAAGCCGGCCACCAGCCAGAACACCGCGTAGATCACCGTCTGCAGCCACCGGAAGTGCGTCATGCCGCGCGCGATGTCGCGCATGCGTCGCGACAGTCCGCTGATCAGCAGGATTGCCGCGACCCCGAAACCGTACAGCAGCTGCCACAGGCGCAGCCAGTAGCCGCCTTCGAAATAGGCGTCCGAAAGCCTGCGCTGCTCGGGCGAGAGCAGGTTCAGGTAAGCCTCGGTGGCGCGGTCGACGTCGAAGCTGGCCGATGGCCGCGCGGCATCGGGAATCTGCAGGCCGGGCGGCAGGTCGCGCGCGATCGGCGATTCCGCGAGCGCACTGACGGACCAGGCCGCCACGCACAGCAGCAACAGGGCGATTAGGGTTTTCATGACACTCCCGGCAGGATGATTCTCGGCCGGCGAAGCCTCGGGGCGGGGGCGGGGCGACGTCAAGTCCCATACGTCCGGCCCGATCAGCTGCCCGCGTGCTGATTGGCGACGGACGGCACAAATTTTGACTTGGGGCTGCGGTTTCATGTTTATACTGCCCCGCTCGGAGGTCGTGCAATGCTCTGGATCGTGGTGATCGCGTTGTTGGCCGGGTGCGGCTGGCTCGGTTTCATGCTGCTGAATGCGCAGCGGGAATGCCGCGTGCTCAAGGCCGCCCACGCCGAAGCCGACGAGGAGATCAAGCGCCTGCAGGCCACCCAGTCGCAGGTGATCCACACCACCAAGCTCGCCTCGCTCGGCCAGATGGTCGCGGGCGTCGCGCACGAAATCAACACGCCGCTCGGCTTCGTCAAGAGCAACGTCGAGGTGATCGGCGACCTGCTCGACGACTACCGCAAGCTGGTCAAGCAGTACGACGCCGCCGTGCAGTACTGCCTGCAGCCGGTCGATCTGATCTTCGGCGCCGACAAGGCCAGCCTCGACAAGCTGGTCAAGCATGTCGAGGACGCGCGCCGCAAGCTGTTCGAGGCGCGTACCGCGCTGGAAAAAAGCCCGCTGCTCAAGGACGCCAAGGAACTGCTCAGCGACGCCACCGAGGGCCTCGCGCAGCTCGGCAGCCTGGTGATGAACCTGAAGGGCTTCTCGCGCGTGGACCGCGACGGCATGGATTCGATGGACCTCAACGAGGGCCTGGAAAGCGCGCTGATGATCGCGCAGCACCAGCTGCGCGACCGCGTCAAGGTGGTCAGGCACTTCGGCACGCTGCCGAAGGTGCGCTGCATGCCCTCGCAGATGAACCAGGTGTTCCTGAACCTGATCACGAACGCCGCGCAGGCCATCGACGGCGACGGCACGCTCACGATCGAGAGCAAGGCGTCCGGCGGCAACGTCGAGATCAGCTTCGAGGACACCGGCTGCGGCATCCCGGACGACATCCTGCCGAAGATCTTCGACCCGTTCTTCACCACCAAGCCGGTCGGCGAGGGCACCGGGCTGGGGCTGTCGATCGTGCACAAGATCGTCAAAGGCCATGGCGGCACGATCAAAGTGAGAACGACGCCAAAGAAAGGTTCGGTATTCACGCTTAGCCTGCCTGTGGATGGAGCAGGGGCGAAACAATCGGTTCAGGCGGCTGCCGCCTGAGCACTTGCTGTCTGGTGAACGATCGTGAGCGATACCCTGCGCATCCTGCTGATCGACGACGAAGCACGCATCCTGCGCGCGCTCAAGGCGCTGTTTCGCGACTACGAGACGTTCCAGACCACGAATCCGCTTGAAGCGGTCGCGCTGGCCAAGCAGCACGACGTGGACGTGGTGATCTGCGACCAGCGCATGCCGGAGAAGGTCGGCATCGACGTGCTGCGCGACATCAAGGAAGCGCATCCGCGCGCGCTGCGCATCCTGCTCACCGGTTATTCCGACCTGAAGGCCGTGCTCGGATCCGTCAACGAGTCCGAAGTGTTCCGCTTCGTCAACAAGCCGTGGGACAACACCGAGCTCAAGACGCTGGTTGCCGGCGCCGGCACGATCGCGCGCGAGGCGCCGGTGATCGTGAAGGATGCGCTGCCGCAGGTCGAACACGATCGCGCGCGCACCCAGGTCGGCGTGCTGGTGATCGAGGACGACACCACGGTGCAGCAGCGCCTGCGCGAAATCCTGCAGCCGTACTACCGCGTGAATTTCGCGAACACCGCCGAGCGCGCGCTGCAGATCATGGAACAGCACGAGACCGGCGTGGTGATTTCCGAGACCGAGGCCGGGCGCAGCGACCTGACCGCGCTGCTCAAGGCGCTCAAGCAGCATCATCCGCACATCGCGACCGTGGTCATCACCGAGCGCGCCAACGCGCAGACCGCGATCGAGCTGATCAACGAAGGCCAGGTGTACCGCATGCTGATCAAGCCGGTGCGCATGGGCACGTGCCGGCTGAGCGTGGATTCCGCGATCGGCCGCTACTGGCAGCTCAAGCAGAATCCGCAAGCCGCGCGCCGCTTCACCGCCGCGCGCTCGACCGAGCACAGCCTGCATTCGCCGCTGCGCCTGCCCGCCGCGCTGCTCAATCGCATCCGTTCGCTGCCCGGGCGATTGCTCGGCACGGCGCGCGTCTGACATCGCCACCGCAAGGCACGCCGCCATGTCGTCCCTGCCCCTGATTGCCGATGCGGGCTATTGCGACGTTCTGGATTTCTGGTTCGGCGCCAGCCCTGACGACGCGCAGGTAATCGCGCAGAATTCCTCGCGCTGGTGGCAGGCGAACGCGCGCTTCGACGCCGAGATCACCGCGCGGTTCGCCGCGCTGCGCGAGGAGGCGATCGACGGCGAGCTGGACGACTGGCTGGAGACGCCGCGCGGCCGGCTCGCGCTGATCATCCTGGTCGACCAGTTCTCGCGCAACATGCTGCGCCACAAGGCCGGCGCGTTCGCGCACGACGCCCTGGCGCGCCACTGGTGCGAAGACGGACTGAAGGCGAACGCCGACGACGCGCTGCGTCCGGTGGAACGCGTGTTCTTCTACCTGCCGCTGGAGCACTCCGAAGCGCTGCAGGACCAGGACCTTTGCGTCACGCTGTTCCGCCTGCTGCGCGACGAGGTGCCCGAGGCACAACGCGACGCGTTCGCGAATTTCCTGCGCTACGCCGAGCGCCACCGCGCGATCGTCGCGCGCTTCGGGCGCTTCCCGCACCGCAACGCGATCCTCGGGCGCGAATCGAGCGTCGAGGAACTGCGCTTCCTCGAGCAACCCGGATCGTCGTTCTAGCCGGAAGCGGCGGCAACCAAGCGTCGATCGACGCGAGCAGAGCGGCGGCTGGGCATCAACCGAAGAACCAGTAGCACACGCCGATCGACGCGAGCATCCCGGCGAGGTCCGCCAGCAATGCGCACGGCACGGTGTGGCGCACGTGGCGCACGCCGACCGCGCCGAAGTACACCGCGATCACGTAAAACGTGGTCTCCGTGCTGCCCTGCACGGTCGCGGCGAGCAGCGCCGGGAAGCTGTCGACGCCATGCGTCTTCATGGTCTCGATCAGCATCGCGCGCGCCGCCGAGCCCGAGAACGGCTTGGCCAGCGCGGTCGGCAATGCATCGACGAAGCGCGTGTCCCAGCCGAACCCGGTCGCGAGCCAGCGGATCGCGTCGAGCAGGAAGTCGAGCGCGCCGGATGCGCGCAGCACGCCGATCGCGCACAGCATCGCGACCAGGTACGGCAGCACGTCGCGCGCCACCTCGAAGCCCTGCTTTGCGCCATCCACGAAGCATTCGTACACCGGCACGCGTCGCCACGCGCCGGCGAGCAGGAACAGCAGCACGATCGCGATCAGCGCCAGATTGCCGAGCAGCGAGGAGAACGCGGCCAGCGCAACCGGCGTCAGCGTCGCGAGCAGCGCGATGAACCCCGCCAGCAGCAGCGCGAACCCGCCGAGCCAGGCGAGCACCACCGGTCTCCACAATTGCAGCTTCTGCACGAACGCCACGCACAGCAGGCCGGTCAGCGCGGACGCGCAGGTGGCAAGCAGGATCGGCAGGAACACCAGCGTCGGATCGTGCGCGCCTTGTTGCGCGCGATACATGAAGATCGTCACCGGCAGCAGCACCAGCGAGGAGGCGTGCAGCACCACGAACAGGATCTGCGCATCGCTCGCCGTATCCGGCCGCGGGTTGAGCGTCTGCAATTCGCGCATCGCGCGCAATCCGATCGGCGTGGCCGCGTTGTCCATGCCGAGGATGTTCGCGGCAAAGTTCAGCGTGATCAGCCCGATCGCCGGGTGACCGCGCGGCACGCCGGGCATCAGCCGGGAAAACAGCGGGCCGAGTGCGCGAGCGAGCAGGTCGACCAGGCCTGCCTGCTCGGCGATGCGCAGGAATCCGAGCCACAACGTGAGCGTGCCGAACAGCACGATCATCACCTCCACGCCCAGCCGTGCCATGTCGAACAGGCTCGTGACCATCGCCGCGAACACGCCGCTGTTGCCGCTGCCGAGCCATTGCGCGCAGGCGGCGAACACCGCGATCAGGAAGAAGCCAAGCCAGAGCCGGTTGAGCATGGGCGCAAGAAATCCAGACGCGGCGATGGCGCAAGCATCGCATACGCCGCGACGCTTGCGGCGCGCGCCTCGTGCGGCCGCGCGCGGCGCGATGCTGCGTGCCGGCAGCGCGTGCGGCACAATGCGCCGCATGCCGGACAAACCCTATTCCGCCGCCTGCGAGCGCAACCGCGAGCCGATCCTCGCCGTACTGCGCGTGCATTTTGCCGACCGCCGCCACGTGCTCGAGATCGGCAGCGGCACCGGCCAGCACGCGGCCTGGTTTGCGGCGCACCTGCCGCAGCTGGTCTGGCAGACTTCGGATCGGGCCGGGCACCTGGCCGGCATCCGCGGCTGGCTGGACGACGCGGCGCTGCCGAACACGCCGCCGCCGCTCGTGCTCGACGTCGCACGCGGACCGTGGCCGCGCGGCGAGTTCGACGCGCTGTTCAGTGCCAACACGTTGCACATCATGGCGTGGCCCGAAGTCGAGGCATTGTTCGCGGCGCTGCCGGCCATCGCCTCCGCTGACGCAAAGCTCGCGGTCTACGGTCCGTTCAACTATGAAGGCCGTTTCACCAGCGCGAGCAACCGCGACTTCGATCGCAGCCTGAAAGCACAGGCGCCGCACATGGGCATCCGCGAGTTCGCCGACGTCGACCGCCTGGCGCAGGCGGCCGGATTCGTGCTGGTCGAGGATGCAGCCATGCCGGCCAACAACCGCTGCCTGGTGTGGCAGCGGCAGGCGCACGCATGAGCACGCCGATCCTGCTGGCGTGGAGCGGCGGCAAGGATTCCACGCTGGCGCTGGAGCGTCTGCGCGCTGATCCGCGCTGGCACGTGGCAGGCTTGCTCACGACCGTGACGTCGGGCTACGAGCGCATTGCGATCCACGGCGTGCGCCGCTCGATCCTGCAGCGCCAGGCAGGTGCGCTCGACGTGCCGCTGATCGAGGCACACATTCCGCCGCAATCCTCCAACGAGGTTTACGAAGCCGCGTTTGCGCAGGCACTGGCGCAGGCCCGCGAGCGTACGCCGGCCATTGCCGATGTCGCATTCGGTGACTTGTTTCTCGCCGACGTGCGCGCCTATCGTGAGGCGTTGCTCGCGCGCCTCGGCTGGCGCGGCGTGTATCCGCTGTGGGGCGAAGACACGGCGCAGCTGGCGCGGCATTTCATTGCGCGTGGTCACCGCGCGATCCTGAGCTGCGTCGATACGCAGCAGCTGGATGCGGCATTTTGCGGGCGCGCGTTCGACGCGGCGCTGCTGGCGGATTTGCCCGCCTCGTGCGATCCGTGCGGCGAGCACGGCGAGTTCCACACCTGCGTGCACGACAGCCCGCTGTTCGCGGCGCCGATCGCCCTGACGCGCGGCGAGCGCGTGCTGCGCGACGGGCGGTTTCAGTACATCGACCTGATCGAATCGGATCGTCGAAGTGCTTGAGCGCCGCACGCGTTGCGCCAAGTCGTGCGCGCTTGCACAATCGCCCTGAACGCCGCCGCCGGGAATGACCATGCGCATCGTCGGTCTGCTGTTGTGCCTCGCGATGATCGCCGGCTGCGCTGCGCAGAAGCCAGCGACCGCGCCCGCGGCGAAAGAGCCCGACGCGGAACAGATAAAGCTGTTGCAGGATGCCGCGCTGGCGGTCAAGGCGGGCATGCCGGAACAGGCGATCGACAATGCATTGAACCCGGTCATCGCCGCATTCGAGCAACGCTGGGGTCACAGCGAACGGCAGGTGTACTGCGCGCGAACGCAGACGGAAGTCATCCTGTACATGGGTCGTGCCGTGCAACAGCACAGGGATGCGATCGCAATCGGCCAAGTCTGGGCCGAAGCTTACAAGCTCAAGGCCTATGCGCTCGTCGAATTGCATCGGGAGGCCGAGGCGCGCGCCGCCCTGGACAAGGCGCTCGAACTGTCGCCTGAAAATGCCATGTATCTGGAAGAGCTCGGCGCAATGTACGAGCGCGAGAAAAACTGGCCCAAGGCGCTGGAAACGTTTCAGCACGCGGAAGTCGCGGCGCAGACGTTCTCGCCGCCGCAAACAAGGGACGACGAACTGGCGCGCGCCTGGCGCGGCATCGCGTTCGTTTACGTCGAGCAGGGCCGCCTGGACGATGCCGAACGGCTTTACCTGCGCTGCCTGGAACTGGACAAGAACGATCAACGCGCGAGCGGCGAATTGCGCTACGTGCGCGATCTGCGCACGCGGCAATCCGCGCACTGAGCATCAGGCGGCGGCGCGGACCGCGGCCGGATTGCGCCATGCCGCCAGCAGCTCGTCCCAGCGCGCCTTCGCCTTGGCGTAGTGTTTTTCCTTGACGTGGCCGTAGCCGCGGATCTGCTCGGGAATCGCGGCGATGTCCGCCGCGAGGGCGAGATTGTCGCGATCCAGGCCCGCGAGCAGCTCTTCGATCGTGGCGAAATAGTCGGCGATCAGCTGGCGTTCCTGTTTACGCTCGGCGGTGTAACCGAAGATGTCGAACGCGCCGCCGCGCAGGCCACGCAGCTTCGCAAGCAGCTTGAACGCGGTGAACACCCACGCGCCGTACTCGCCCTTGCGCAGGTGGCCTTCCGCATCGCGCCGCGCGAGCAGCGGCGGCGCGAGATGGAAGTGCAGCTTGAACTTGCCGTCGAACGTATCGCGCACGCGCTTCTCGAAATCGCCGCTGGTGTACAGACGCGCGACTTCGTACTCGTCCTTGTATGCCATCAGCTTGAACGCATAGCGCGCCACGGCTTCGCTCAACGCGGTCGAGCCGGGCACGCGTGACTGCTCGGCGGCGAGCACCTTGTCGACGAGCGACTGGTACTTTGCCGCATATGCCGCATTCTGGTAATCGGTGAGAAAAGCGACGCGGCGGCCGATGCGCTGCTCGAGCGTGGTGCTCAGCGCGCTGTCATCCAGCGGCAGCGGCGCGCCAACGGCGGCGTCGAGCTTGCCGTCCGCCGCCGCGCGCACCTGTGCGATGTCGTGCGCCGCCAACCGGCCCCAGTTGAACGCGGCCTTGTTCATCTCGACCGCCGCGGCGTTCAATTCCACCGCGCGCATCAGCGCGTCCAGCGACACCGGTACCCAGCCCTTCTGCCAGGCATAGCCGAGCATGAACAGGTTGCTCGCGATCGAGTCGCCGAGCAGCGCGGTGGCCAGATCCGTCGCCGCGACCAGATCGGGCGCTTCTCCGTCCAGCGCGGTCTTCACCGCGTCGACGATCTGGCGGGCCGGGAACTGCATGTCCGGCTGCGTGGTGAACTTGCCGGGCATCGCCTCGTAGGTGTTGAGCACCACGCGCGAGCGGCCGGCGCGGATCTTCGACAGCGCCCAGTAGTCGTTGACCACCACCATGTCGCAACCGAGCACCAGGTCGGCTTCGCCCGCGGCAATGCGCACCGCATGGATGTCGGCCGGTGCCTGCGCGATGCGCAGATGACAGGTCACCGCGCCACCCTTCTGCGCGAGGCCGGTCTGGTCGAGCACCGTCGCGCCCTTGCCTTCCAGGTGCGCCGCCATGCCGATCAGCGCGCCGATCGTGACCACGCCGGTGCCGCCGATGCCGGTGACCAGCACGTTCCACGGCTGCGCGAGATCCGTGGCGAACGTGGGATGCGGCAATGTGGAGAAATCCACTTTTGCCGACGGCTTGCGCTTCTTCAAGGCGCCGCCATGAATCGTCACGAAGCTCGGGCAGAAGCCCTTCACGCAGGAATAATCCTTGTTGCAGCTCGACTGATCGATCTCGCGCTTGCG
>Ga0068853_100003869_pt1 | contig 11470 bp, 5 predicted proteins | sample KBSCornC32_FD_65655 | JGI IMG/M metagenome (GOLD analysis project Ga0068853, IMG submission 65655) | Corn rhizosphere microbial communities from Kellogg Biological Station, Michigan, USA - KBS Corn C3-2 | ecosystem: Host-associated > Plants > Roots > Rhizosphere > Soil ... | reverse complement strand
GGACTTTGTTGTTCATAAGAAGAATTTGAATAGCCCGGGTTTATCGAAGCATCTTCTCCGGCTTCTAAAAAATCACCGGTAGTCAACCCTGTTAAATTGGTTTGAATATAAGCGGGACCATCAGCCATTTCTGTCTGGCGCATCAGAATTTTCAATTTCAGCGTATGGGCAAATTTTAACCACTGTCCCATATTTCCTCCAAACATTATATCACTGGAGCCCGGGTCTTCTGCAGTTAAAACATCAGCCATTTTAATTATTTGCTCTGCCGAATCGAGTTTAAGCACAAGGTTTTTATAAATGATTCCGGCATCGTCGAACGTAGGAAAACTATTTGTTGCAAATAATGCGTTTTCGTAAGGAATATTATTATATAAATCTACTAATCGCTGAAAATGAAAAACCTTCATGATTTTTGCGATTGCAAGAAAGTAAGCCTTTTCGGGTTGTGCAGACTGATCTTCAATAAACTTATAGTTTTCGAGTGTAACATAAGTTTCATCCCAGTTCTCAGCGTAAGAATCACTGGTAATATTGTATGAGAGGACTGCAGGAGATTGTTCTCCATAAGTTGCCCAATAACCCATCCAACCATTCAGAAAATCACCGTTACCTCCCAACATTAGCGTCGCAGATGAAGATAATGCGGCTGATAATACCTGATCCGGCGGAACTGAGGATGGTTGATTTGGATTGGGGCTGTTAATATCAAAATCTTTTTGAGTACAGGAATCCATCAATATTATGGCTATAGCGAAGATGAACGCCCAAACTATATTTATCTTTTTATACATGATCATAAGTTTCGTGATTCAACAATCATTAAAACCTTACTGATAAAGTGGCACCGAAAATTCTGGTTGGAGGGCTTTGGTTCACAGAATTTGTTCCCACTGCATTACCGGTATTCTCACTAAATTCAGGATCGGTCCAGACATTTGTCTTTGGCCTCAGCATGAGCAGGTTCCTTCCTGATAAAGCAAAACTTATATCCTGGAAAACCTTTGCGCGACTGTACCATTTTTTTGGAAAATCATATCTCAAAACTACTTCTCTCAGTTTCCATACTGATCCACTGGTAATATAATTGGATCCAACATTCAAATAGGACCCGCCCCAAAAATTATAACCTGCATCATCTGTTGTAAAATTGGTGTTCGTAACATATTTACCTCCTCCCTCATCTATTACTGAATTTGGAAATACAAAACGCTGCCGGCCGGTTTTTACGGTAGTGGTACTTATGCCCGTAAAGTCCATCGTGTGGCCGAGGTAATTAAAAATCTTGTACCCTCCTCTGTAATCTGCCGTGGCGCTCAATGTGAAATTATGCCAGCTTATACTGGTAGTAAACCCAAGAAGGTCAATCGGATTTGCGTTCCCCTGAATTTTTAAATTCGGATCATAAGTTGGGTTTCCGGTAATCGAGTCAACAATTACATGACCCGCCGGATCCCTGCTCCAATCACCCGTTTCGATAACCGGGTAAGACTCACCCACAACAGCATAAGAATTACCACCTATATTAATAGATGAAAGATCCCCGTTTATAGAAAGAACTCTGCTTTGAATGTGGGTATAGTTAACGCCTGCATTCCAGATAACGGATTTGGATCTGATAAGTGCCGCCTTTAACTCAACTTCCAAACCTTTGGTTCTTGTATTGGCGGCATTGATCAGTGAAGAAGTAAAACCGGAAGAACTTGCGGTATTGCTATACACGATTCCATCCTTTAATTTCTGCTCATAAACATTAGCGATAAATGAAATCCTGTTGTGAAAAAGAACTAACTCAACACCTATATCATTTTCGGTTATTTTCTCCGGTTTTATGTTTGGGTTGGCGATATTGGTACTCAAAAGGAATCCTCCGAGACCATTGAATGGAAAGCCGGGAGCGGTGGTGAACGTCGGTTCTGTAGTGTAAGCTCCATCTGCAATGTTAGGAGAGCCGCCGCCAAGGGCAGAGGCATTACCTGTTAAAGAATGAGCTGCTCTTATTTTTAGATAGTTAAGAACCCGTTCATTTACAATCGAAGGAAAAATTTCGCTTAACACAACAGATCCATCAAAATCATAGTAAGGGATATACCGGTTGTCTTTTGATAACCTCGAATCAATATCTGTTCGATAAGAACCATGAACAAATGCAAAATTCTTATACCCCAAGGTGGCATCTCCAAAATATCCGAGTTTTTTTGCCTGCTTGTTGTATTGACCTAAACCAGGGATGCCCGTAAGGGAATTTATATTGTATACAGGCACAAACAGAGGCCCGGCATTCACACCCAAATAATTTATTTTATTATTTATATAGGATGCTCCCAGCGTAACCGTAAGATTTAAATTCTTATTGATGTTTTTTGTAGCAGTTACCAAAAAGTCGGAAGTAAACAGGAAATTAGAATAGGTAGATGTGTTATATCTCGCCTGTGTTGTGGCAGGACCACTCGCCTGCGGTTTCACATACTCAAAAGCAGTATCTAAACCTGTTCCGTCAGAATTGGAATAAATCACGGTGTCGCTGGTTTGGGCATGCGTATTATAATGTGCTATTCCTCCGATATATTCATATCTGGAATTTGAGTTATTCACTGAGGCGCGGTAGCTCAAACGCAGCCACGATAATGCCTGAAGGTTTAACTGTACGTTCCCCGCGAGGTCATTTAAAGTTGTCTTGTTTCTCTCGTTATCAATAACGAAATAAGGGTTATCGGCCCAATCATTAAAATAACCACTCGGATCAGCAAACTTATTATTCTGCCAATCCTTTAAGCTGGTTAAAGGCACATGTTGCGGAACATTCAACACATTATTATATACATCGCCGGTGTTGGTAACATCGGTAAACTTGTAAGTATAGGTTGCTGAAAAATTTGCAGAAAAAACTCCATAGGTTTTTGAACCGCCAACTCTGAATATATCCCTATATCCAAAGTCTTCCGGCATTACCCCATGTGTATGCACGTCCTGGGCGCTTAGAAAAAAACTGTTTTTTTCATCTCCCGCGGCGAAAGAAATATTGTTTTGCGTAGTAATACCGTTATCGAAGAATTTCCTTTTTTCATTTTTTATCGGTGCGTAAGGAACCATTAATAAGCTCCCGTCCCCGATAGGCCTTCCCAAAGGAACAATTTTGCCATTATATTCGGGGCCGTATTGCTGGTTTTCAGGAGGGATATAATATCTGAGATCGTTGAAATCCTGTGGAAAGCTCTCACCACCGTTACTTCCAAACCTGTTTTGCAGGTCGGGCATATAAGATATTGTCTCCACTTGAACCGTGGAAGAAAAATTGATCACGGGCCTGCCCGAACTTCCCTTTTTTGTAGTAATCACCAGAACCCCATTCGAGGCATCTGATCCGTAAATAGCCGCGGCACTTGAACCCTTTAAAACATTGATGGATTCAATATCATCAGGATTCAGATTGTTGATATCGTTATAATAGATAGCTCCATCCACAATAATTAAAGCCTGATTATTTCCTGTTAAAGAACGATTGCCGCGCAATGTAATCCGCGTCGGAGCAAATATTCCATTATTTACTGTACCAATCTCCAATCCCGCAACTTTGCCGGTAAGTCCATTAGCCACATTTACAGGTCTTGATTGAACCAGGTCCTTTCCTTTCACCTGCGTTGTTGAATACCCTAAAGCTTTTTCCTGTCGCACAATGCCCAAGGCTGTAACAACAACAGCATTTAAAGCTTTGGTATTTGCGGTAAGGACAACATTTATGGTTGACCGGCCTTTAATTTCCACCGCAACCGAGTCATACCCAATGGATGAAATAGTAAGAATTGCATTACCCGTAACAGAAATTTTAAATTGGCCATTCTCATCCGTTTGCGTAGCAACATTTTCAATATTACTACGAACAGTAGCAGAGGGAATTGGATTTCCATCCTGCCCGGTAACATACCCACTTACAATATGCTGCTGGGAATAAACAAGTGAACCACTTACTATAAGCAAGGTGAGGAGCAATAATAGCTTTCTCATAAACCTGATAATTTTGGTTACAAAAGAGGACTCTCGAAGAAATGACTATTAAAGATAATACACAACAAATGCCATTTTTTACCCTAAGTCGGATTACTTATTATCCTATTTTGTATTAATCACAGCAAAAAACTAAAGATGCAGATGAGGACGTTTGCGTTTTTCCTTTTTTACCTTTTTATGTGCCCGTAAATCTAAATAAACATCGCCTTTGAAGATAATGCCGCCCTGAACTTGATTCAGTATTGTTTCGGAATCGCAATCACTTTATCGTTCGGAACTTCATTGCAGTTTATATCCCGGCTTTTGTGCTAAACATGCCGCAATGTCCTCGACTAAACATAAATCCCGGGAGAGACATTCAGAGAAGTGACATTACTGTATACAGTTTGGGATGCTCACTATAAAAAAAATGTAACTTGACGAGTATAATTTTTTCATTAAGGATAAAACGAGTTACCATGAAACTGTTTAAAATAATTATACTGTTTACACTATTATATTTTTTACCCGGCAAAACTAATGCGCAGGAAAATTGGGTTTTTTATTCTAAAACAATAAACGTAAAAGATTACGGAGGAGATAATTTTCGACTGGTGGCAATGGTAAGATCAGAACCGCAAGATGATAGCGCTTCTGCGCGTTTATGGGTGAGAGCTGATAAAAAAAATGGAATGGGCTTTTTTGACAACATGTGGGATAAGCCCATTCGCAATGAAGAATGGAAAACATATTCAATTGATGGAAAAATTGATACCGGTGCTTACCAACTTGCATTTGGCGCTTTATGTCAATACAACGGCAAGTTTTATTATGATGATATTAAGCTTGATGTAGAAACATCAAAAGGTAAATGGAAAACTATTTTTACTGACGATTTTGAAAACAACAGCGATACACTTGAACGTGGACAATATGGGTTTAATAACGATTATACTGCTACAATTGCTGATGCTGGCAACAAAAGCAAAGTGTTATTGATTGAAGGTAATAATGTACCCAACTATGGCGTAAATAATAAGGTTGGAAAATTTGCTGATGTAAACGGCATAAAAATGTATTATGAAATTTATGGAAGCGGCAAGCCTTTGTTGATGATTCATGGCAACGGCGGCTCAATAGACGCATTTACTAAAACTATTCCTTATTTCTCCAAAAAATATAAAGTAATTGCTGTTGATAGCCGTGCGCAGGGAAGATCAGAAGATGATAATGATTCTTTGAGTTTTGAAATGATGGCAGATGATTTTGCCAGTCTGCTTGATACGCTGCACATTGATTCAGCTTATGTAATTGGCTGGAGTGACGGCGGAATAAATGCATTGTTGCTTGCAATTCGTCATCCCGAAAAAGTAATTAAGCTCGCAGCAACCGGCGCAAACATCACACCTGATTCTACCGCATTTGCTGAAGGCGTTTGGCAAGATTCAAAACGTTATTACGATACATCATACAACAAAACCTGGAAAACAAAACAAGAGAAGAATGCCTGGAAATTGTTTTTGCTTGATTGGAATCAACCGAATATAACATTAGAACAATTGCATACAATTAAATGTCCGTCGCTTATTATTTGCGGCGACCATGATGTGATCTCTGTTGAACACACTGTTCTCATTTATAAAAATATTCCACAGGCATATTTATGGGTGTTGCCCAATTCCAGGCATGCAACTCTGTGGATGTATCCTGATGAATTCAACAAAAAGGTTGATGATTTTTTCTCAACGCCATTTCATGTTTATGTGCATAGCCACTAAATGGAAATACTTTCAATCCTCCGCAAGTCTCTTCAAAGGCAATGTGTGATGGACAAGGACTTTGCGGTTTCTGAGATTTTTCTCACTGGTATTTTTCCACACAGTGTGAATGAAAAGAGGCTGCCCTTTTGAGACAGCCTCTTTCTTTTACAGAATAAAAATATCAACTACTTAAAATCATCATCATTAAAATCATCATCAGAATTGAATGAACCTAAATTCATCATACTGCCGATGAGATCTTTAAACTGAATTCTTCCTTCAATAATTTTTTTGCTGATCATTGAATGCGCAGCAAGTCCATGCAACACAAATTCCATCATCAATGCAACCTCTTGTTCGTTTGTGCGCGGAAAAAATTTCTTCACTAAACTATGCAAACTTTCCACTTTATAAAGCGCTGCAATCTTTTCCGAATCTTTCATATCAACCATCAGGTCAAGATGATTGCCTTTATCAAACCAACGCGTAATTGCTTTGTAGGGATCTTCATCTTCGCGCGAAGTCATTGAAGGTTTGCTTGCACTTTTTCTCTTTTTCAATGTTTCCGGATTTGGAAAATATTGCGCAAATAACGAACGCACTGCTTTATCAACAAGATTCAAAGCAACCTGGTAAGGACCTTCCTGCTCGCCTTCATATACCAACTCTATTTTTCCTGTAATTGCAGGAATAATGCCCGCAAGATCACTTATCCAAACCTGTGTTTCGCGTTCATTAAAAATAATTGCTCTGCGTTCTGCGCTGCTCATTGCGTTCTCAAACGCAGTAATGGTAAGCCTTGCACTCACACCACTTTTCTTATCAACATATTCGCTGCCACGAGCTTCAAATGCAACTTGTTCTATTAAACGCTTCGCAAGATCACTCATCTTAATTTTCGCTTGTTGCTCTTCCACAACATTCGCTTCCTGTTCTGTTATTGAAAGCGACGTTTCAATATCTTTCGGATAGTGTGTGAGTATCTGGCTTTGAATACGATCTTTCAACGGCGTTACAATACTTCCGCGATTTGTATAATCTTCGGGGTTTGCTGTGAACACAAACATTATGTCCAGCGGCAAACGAACTTTAAAACCGCGAATTTGTATATCGCCTTCTTCAAGAATATTAAAAAGCGCAACTTGTATTCGAGCCTGCAAGTCTGGAATTTCATTTATCACAAATATGCCGCGATTGCTGCGAGGAATAATTCCGTAATGTATCACCCGTTCATCCGCAAAACTCAAACGAAGATTTGCAGCTTTTATCGGGTCAATATCACCGATGAGATCAGCAACGGAAACATCAGGTGTGGCAAGCTTTTCGCCATATCGTTCACTGCGATGCAACCACGAAATCTTTACAGCATCGCCGCATTGTGCAATCAAATCAATCGCATATTTGCTTGTAGGATTAAAAGGATCATCATTAATTTCACTGCCTTCCACCACCGGAAGATATTCATCCAGCAGTTGCGTCATTTGCCGCGCCATACGCGTTTTCGCTTGTCCGCGCAAACCGAGAAACAAAACGTTATGGCGACTCAGCAGCGCACGTTCGGTATCGGGTATTACCGATTCTTCGTAACCAATAATTCCGGGGAAAGTATTTTCTTTATTGCGAATTTTTTGAATCAGGTTTTTGCGCAACTCATCTTTCACAGATAAGGATTTGTAACCGCTCTTCTTCAGATCGCCTAACGTTTTAATGTTGTGAATGTTCATCGAAATATTTTTTATGAGATCAACTTTAGTTCTCTGTGCATCGCCTGTTGTGTCACTCACTTCAGGGTTCCTCTTTCAATTATACAGACAGGAAAGTAAAGCAGAATGATGCAATACGCTTACCAGATTTAATTTCAAAGCAATTTATCACAGAATAAAAGAAAACGACGAAAATTTTTTCTGTATGATATGTTAAGCATCAGTACATTTTCAAATTTTGAGCGATGAGAAATTTTTTTCCAAAATATCAAACTGCCAGGCTCTTCATTCTTCCGACAACTTATTGCATCGATCAAAAATTTTTTTTCATCTGCAAATTACATCAACGGTAACAATACATTTTTCTGTTTGAACTAACTTAAAACTATAATTGCGAAGTATGAAACCAACTATGCTTGCCGCCTGCATATTCTTTTTATGCAGCAGTGTGACGCCTGTAAAAAACATCAGCTTTATCGATTTCAGAAAGAGTTTTATAAAAGGGTATAACTCTTTAAATATTCCTCAACTGCAGTTAAGCTATGCAGCAAATTTTCAAAACATTCAATCCTTAGCAGGTATTCAACAGCAAATAAATTTCTTTCAGCAAATAAAAACAGCAGTTGTCATTTATAAAAAAGATTCACTTAGCAAAGAAGAAACAAATGATCTTGATCTCATCGAATATGAAACGAATCTTAACCTGCAGAGACTTGCTCTTGAAAAAGATTGGCTCAGGAAAAGACCTGCAGTTATTCCCACAAACAATTTTCACAGCATTCCTGACGACAGCGCCTGGTATGTTTATTATGTAAAAAGATGGCTTGGGGCAGATGTCAATCCTGATGAACTTTATCTGAACGGAATAATGGAAATAGATTCCGTTAAAAAACACATCAATGATATTCGTTTAAAAACCGGAATGGATTCATCAACTTTTTATCATCATTTAAACGACGATTCTTTTTTTCTAACTTCCCAATCTCAGGTGCAGCAAGCGTTTGAGCATGTAAAAAACATTATTCAAAAAAATCTTTCCAATATTTTTTCTATAACAAATATTCCCGATATAAAAGTTGAAAGAGGAACGAATAACGAACTTGCGCAAACACCGGGCTATTATTCAAACAATACTTTCTATTATAATTATTGGGACTCACCTTATGACAAGAAACAAGTAGCATGGCTGTTTATCCATGAAGCAATTCCCGGTCATCACTACCAGGCTTGTATTTCAAAACAATCAAAACTTTCTGATGTGCAACAATTGTTTTGGTATCCGGGTTTCAGCGAAGGTTGGGCAGCTTACTGCGAAGAACTTGGAAAAGAACTCGGCGTGTATCAAACACCATACGATGAACTGGGAAAATGGGAATGGGATCTCGTTCGCTCAGTTCGTGTGCCGCTTGATGTAGGAATTAATTATTATGGGTGGAGTGATGCAAAGGCGCTTGCCTTCTGGAAAAAATATATTTCCAACCATGATGATATTGCAATGCGTGAAATAGAACGTATTCATCGTTGGCCTGTGCAAGTGATCACTTATAAATATGGTGCGGAGCAAATTATCCGTTGGAAAAAAATTTTACAGCTCAATTCTAATTTTAATATCAAAACATTTCATGAAAAGATTTTAGAGCCAGGAGCATTGCCTTTTTTTTTGATAGAAAAAAATTTGGACGATGGCAAAAAAATTCTTTAGATACATAGAAACTATTGAAAAGTAAACAGTAAAAATTAAAAAAACATTCGCCTTTTTACTTCACTCATTTGCCATTTTTCTTAACCATTTATCACTGCAAAAAATACGTTGGCATTCTTTTTTTATCTTACCCGCTTAGCTAAATATTGTTAAAATATTACTATGAAGAATTTTCTTTTTTGCTTCGCGCTAACCTTCTGCTGTTTTTACTTAAACGCACAAGATCTTTACATGCCCCGTGATGTTCAGCGTGCTTTTAAAAACGGTACACGCTCTTTAGATGGAAGACCGGGAAAAAATTACTGGCAAAATCATGCACGTTACAACATCACAGTTACTGCAATGCCACCGGACAGAAATATAAAAGGAGAGGAACAAATCGTTTACACAAACAACAGTCCTGATACATTGAAGTATCTTATTTTTAAACTCATATTGAATATTCATAAACCTGGTGCAACAAGATTTAACGATGCGGATTCTGATTATCTTACTCCAGGTGTTCATATTGATGCATTTTCAGTGAACGGGCAAACACAACAATGGAATGATAAGAATGGCCCTTTCACATGGAAGGGTGTTCGTCTTTCGAAACCCTTGCTGCCACATGATTCCGTGCAACTCTCCATCAACTGGCATTACGAAATTTCTTTGAAAAGCGGACGAGAAGGAATGATTGATTCAACAACTTATTATCTCGCTTATTTCTATCCGCGTGTTGCAGTGTATGATGATTATATGGGTTGGGATAGGATGGTATTCACCGATGCACAGGAATTTTATAACGACTTTAATGATTACACGCTTACAGTGAATGCGCCGAAAAATTATATCGTTTTGGCAACAGGAACTTTGCAAAATGCAAATGAAGTTTTACAACCTGCATTTGCGCAAAAGCTTGCTACATCTATGACGAGCGATGAGATAATGAACATTGCAACGAAAGAAGATCTTGTTGCAAAAAATGTTACTGCGCAAAATGAAATGAACTCATGGAAGTGGGCCGCAAACAACATTACCGATGTTACATGTGCTTTAAGTGATCATTATGTTTGGGATGCTTCAAGCGTTGTTGTTGATGATGCCACACAAAGAAGAGCAAGTGTGCAATCTGCATACAACGATACTGCAAAAGATTTTCATCACATGGTTTCATTTGGAAGACACGCATTGTATTGGTTATCGCGTAACTGGCCCGGTGTTCCTTATCCTTTTCCAAAAACAACCATCGTGCAAGGTTATGCAGGAATGGAATACCCGATGATGGCAAATGATGAGTCTTACCAGGATACAATATTTTCAAGGTTTGTAGCGGAACATGAAATTGCTCATTCATGGTTCCCTTTTTATATGGGCATCAATGAAACGCGTTATGGTTTTATGGATGAAGGTTGGGCAACAACATTTGAATATTTGATCAGTCGTGCTGATATTGGTGTTGAAAAAGCAGATAGTGCTTATAAAGCTTTTCGTATTACGAGATGGATCCATGATCTTAATGCTGAAGAGGAAATTCCTATCATTACACCGGGAAATAATTTAGGCGGCGTTGGTCTTGGAAACAATGAATATGGAAAAGCATCGCTTGGTTATCTTGCCTTGAAAGATCTATTAGGTGATGATCTTTTCAAAAAAGCATTGCACGAATACATGGATCGATGGCATGGAAAGCATCCTATTCCCTGGGATTTTTTTAACTCCATCAGTAATGCTTCGGGAAAAAATTTGAACTGGTTTTGGAACAACTGGTATTTCTCCAATTACTATATTGATCTTGCAATAAACGATGTGAAGAAAAATAAAAACGATTATGCAGTGAGCATAAAAAATATTGGTGGTTTTGCTGCGCCTGTTGATGTTGTTGCAACTTATGATGATGGTTCGAGTGAAACATTTCATCAAACGCCGGCTATTTGGGAAGCAGATCAAAAGCAAACAACAGTGAATATTTCAACGAAGAAAAAAATAATATCAGTTCAACTAAACGGCGGCATTTGGATGGATGCAGATGAGCGCAATAACAGTTTTAAGTTGTGAGCGGTTTTGATAAATTGACAATGGACAACTACAGTTGTCGAAAGTTTTCATTGTCAATTTTCCATTGTCAATTGTCAATTATTTTTTCAAGCACCAACAATTCAAGCGAACGATTGGGACGATTTACTTTATCATTTGGAAAAGGTTTTACATCGCCTGTTTCGTAGTAACCTCTTCTTTTATACCATTCCACTAATTCATGGCGAATTGAAATAACTGTCATTGTAATAATGTTACACTTATGTTTGTATGCATACTCTTCTGCTGCAAATAATAGTTCC